>OJCR01000437.1_pt1 | contig 20037 bp, 16 predicted proteins | sample 1591611 | NCBI WGS metagenome assembly OJCR01 (sample SAMN05416815, study PRJEB24817) | seawater metagenome | isolation source: Sea water | place: Canada:Atlantic | collected 2013-07
GAGATCAGCCTCGGTCTCGTGGGCTCGGAGATGTGTATAAGAGACAGGTCTCAACTTATCGACCAAATCGCTGCTGGTGCAGACATTTCTAAAGCAGCCGCTGGCCGCGCTCTTGACGCATTCACTGACTCAGTAACTGCTGCGCTTAAAGACGGCGACCAAGTAGCACTAGTAGGCTTTGGTACTTTCTCAGTTCGCGAACGTTCAGCTCGCAGTGGCCGCAACCCACAAACTGGTGAGACTATTCAGATTTCAGCAGCGAAAGTTCCATCTTTCAAAGCTGGTAAAGCACTGAAAGACGCTTGTAACTAAGCAAAAAAATTATAGAAAAAGGCGATGGCTAGTCCATCGCCTTTTTTATTTGTGAAACAAAGAATTGAATATTGGGGGCAGAGTCTTGTCACTGAGCCCATTATTAAACAGCAAATTTATATCTCAATGGCTTGCCAAGTTTTGTACTTGTTCTCGCGCCGTTGCGGTTAAACGAAAGACAGCATAAATAGTGCGTTTTGGCGTTTATATTCAGCGGCATTGGGTTATAATCAGCGCTTATTTTACTGGGTACCCGACAAAATGAAGGGTTACTGGTAACTGTAGTAAGCAACGGAGTTGAAGAACAATCATGCTAGAAAGAATCAGAGAAGGTTCTCAAGGCCCATGGGCGATGGCGATTATTGCGCTTATCGTTTTGAGTTTCGTATTCGCAGGTGTGGGTAGTTACCTTACATCAAATGGTACTACCGCAGTAGCCACCGTAAACGGCGAAGAGATTTCGGCACAAGAACTAGAGCGTGCATATCAAAATCAACGTGCACAAATGGAATCACAATACGGCGAAAGCATTGCGCAGCTTTTCTCTAGTGAACAGTACCTCGCGGATTTTAGAAAAAATGTGTTGGACAGACTTATCGCTGAAAAGCTTATTCAGCAACAAGCCACTAACATGGGATTGCGCGTAAGCGATGAGCAAATTCGCGAAACCATCGTTCAAATGCCAGAGTTTCAGTTTGGTGGCCAATTCGACAATGAACGCTTTCAAGCTATTCTTCGTCAAAATGGGTTCCAAGTAGCAGATTTCCGTGATTACCTTCGCACTCAAATGACACAGAATCAGCTGGCGGCTGCGCTAACTAATTCATCATTTGCGCTTGACGGTGAAGTTGAACAAGCCAATGCGCTTCAGCGCCAAACACGCAACGCCAAGTATGTGCTTGTAAGCTCAGATGAGTTTGCAGATTCTATTGAAGTGACAGACGCGGACATTGAAGCGTTTTATAACAATAACATCGCGTCGTTTGATACAGAGGAGCAGGTTAAACTTGCTTACGTTAAACTTAGCGTAGAAGACCTTAAAGGCCGCGTTTCTGTAGATGAAGATGCAGTGCGTACGTATTACGATAACAACCTTGGGAGTTATGGTACCGAAGAGCAGCGCCGTGTTTCGCATATTCTTATAGAGGCAGGGGATGACGCAGATGCAGCAAAAGCAAAAGCCGAATCGCTAAAAGCCGAGATTGATAGCGGTGCTGACTTTGCGGCGTTAGCAGAAGCGAACTCAGACGATACATTTTCTGCTGAAAATGGCGGTGACCTAGATTTTATAACGCCTGAAATGATGGACCCCGCGTTCGATGAAGCCGCATTTAGTTTAGAAAATGTAGGTGATGTGTCTGACGTCGTTGAAACCGAGTTCGGTTACCACATTATTAAGCTTACTGAAGTAAAAGAAGCGCAGGTGAAAACCTTCGATGAAGTGGCGGGCGAAATTCGCGATACACTTCTTTATGATGCCGCTATGGAAAAGTACTTTGAACTTCAAAATACGTTGGCGGAAATAGCGTTTGAGGTTCCCGATACGCTTGACGACGCGGCTAATGCAGTTGATTTACCTATTCAAGAGTCAGTGCTTTTCAGTCGAAATACTGCGCCTGCTGAATTAAGTTCTCCCGGGTTATTAGACGTTGCTTTCTCTTCAGAGCTTGTTGAAGAAGGACTTAACAGCGACATTATTGAGTTAGATGATGAGACCGTAGTAGTAGCACGTGTTGTCGAGCACCAGCCTCAGCGTACCCAGTCTCTAGATGAAGTGCGTGAAGGTATTGAAGCATCAGTGAAAGCTGAGAAATCGAAAGAAGCTGCTGAATCTTGGGCGTTTGATGTCGCGCAGAAAGTTCGTGCAGGCGAAAGCGTTGAAGATGAACTGGCAGCGAAATCGGTTGAGTGGGAAACGGCTGCTAACGTGCAACGAGCGGGCGGTACGCTAGCGCGTGCACTAGTAGACACACTGTTCTCATTAGCCCTTGAAGGGGATGATCAGGTTGACGTAGCGACTACCGTAAATGGCGACGTTGCTGTTGTTATGCTAGAAGGCGTAAACCCTGCGCCAGCGCTTGAAAGCGAGTTAGGTAAAAGCCTGAAGCAACGCTTAGCACAGGTGCAAGGACAGCGAGTTTATCAACAGTACATCGACGCACTACGCGCGAACGCTGAAGTAACAATCTCTGAAGCACTGTAAAGTCTTATCCCACACTTAACTAACGAGTGTGGATAACACCAAGAAACGTTAAAGGCCAGTATCGTTTAAGATACTGGCCTTTTTTATGGGCTTGGTGAAGCGCCTACGTGGTTGATGCTTTCAAGGCCCCGCGCGGTCATCTTGATAAAGGAGGAGGTTTCGCTTTTTCGATTACATTATGGCTTGTTGCTAATGGGTTAAAAATAGCATTAGGGTATAAAACGCTGCAATAACCCCCGATAGTACAAAGATATAGAGAAAACCTTGCTTGCCCTGTTCAAGGGTATAGTTTTTGGTTTGCAGGTAGCCAAACCAAAGTAGAGACAGAATTAGAGGTATTAAGACAATTATTTTTAACACGGCCGCGCCTTTTTTTACAGTGAAGGTCTATTTCAACGCTTCTATTTATAACAAGCTGTTGCACGTTAAACAAATACTAAAGCTTGTAGGGCTTTATACTTCAATGTTCAGCGCGAGTTACGCCTAAGTGATTGTGGTTGTATAGAAATTCAATCGTACCTGTCATTGCATCTTCTCAAAACTGTTATAAACGTGTCACCTTAAATTCGTCTAATAAACCCAAGTTTCATTTAGGTGATTTACGAATGTCTATTCAGCCTTCAATAACCGCTGCTCCGGCCCGTAGCCTTCATTTTGCCGAAGTTTTGATGGCGAGAGAGTCCATAACGCCCGTTGACGCAGGGTGTCAAAGTTACCTCATGTATAAGCTTGAAAAGCTCGGGTTTGTCTGTGAGCGTCACACGATAAATGGTGTTAAAAACCTCATTGCCAAATGGGGGTGTGGCCCGTTACATTTCGCGTTTAGTGGTCATACTGATGTGGTACCGCCAGGCCTTCTTGAGAAATGGAAGTCGCCTCCCTTCAGCCCTGTTGTAAGCCAAAATAAATTATATGGCCGAGGGGCTGCGGATATGAAGACTGGAATTTCAGCCATGCTAGCAGCAACCGAACGGGCAATTGCTTCGCTAGATGAACGTGAGGTGACGTACTGGTGGCTTATCACCAGTGACGAAGAGGGAGAGGCTGAATGGGGCTCTAAATGGATAAACGAGTATTTGACCAAACGTAATGTTCAACTTGATATGTGCTTGGTCGGTGAGCCTTCGGCCACTACTCAAACCGGTGATACTATTAAAGTAGGGCGCAGAGGGTCGCTCTCAGGCACCATTACTGTTGCAGGTAAACAAGGTCACGTTGCATACCCCAAAACGGCTGTTAATGCTATCCACAAAGCCAGCAATATCGTTAATGCGCTCACCCACTATCCCTTCGAAGAGGGAAGTGATGACTTTCCAGGTACCACGCTTCAAATAACGCATATGGACACGGGAAGCTTTACCGATAATATCGTGCCTAGTGCGGTAAGAATAGAGTTTAACGTACGCTACTCATGGCAATACAACCAAGGTAGTTTGGCTGAATTACTTCGCCAAATCATCAGTTCGGTAGATATGTCTGCATTAGTGAGTTTTTCGAGGCCTTGCGAAGCCTATTTAAGTAAGCCACATAACAACGCCAAACGTTGTCTTATTACTAGCGTAGAAAAAGCTATTAAAGCGGCAACAGGGCGTTATCCCGTAATCAGTACTTCGGGTGGCACTTCTGACGGGCGATTCTACGCCAGCGAAAAAACACAAGTTGTAGAGGTGGGGGTGCCGAATGCCACAATTCACCAGGTAAACGAACATATTCACCTGTCAGACTTACTCACTCTTGAAGATATCTACACTGATATCCTGCTTAACTTAAGCAAATAAAAGCTAATAAAACTAAGCGCGGCTTGGCGTATTAGTTTTGAACTGCGGCATCAATAAAGCGTAAAAAGGAGCGGAATTAACCGCTCCTATCTTTTTATTCACTTTACTGTCACGCGCATGTCTATTGCATTAGGCTGACGCTTTTAATTGGATATCATTCAAATAGCGCTTGCGCTTTTTATCAGTTAAGGTCTGCATATCAACTACTACTAGGCCATCAATGCAATCGTTGAAATCCGGGTCAACGTTAAAGCCTAAAAACGCAACGCCGCCGTCCTTAGCTACTTCTGAGTACTGTTTATAAAGGGTAGGAACATTAACACCCATATTCGCCAATAGGTGTTTTAACTGTGTAAACTCAGCTTTATAGTCATGGCCGGTAAATTGGTGCAGCGCATCGTTAGCCATTTGATAAGGGCGTTTACAGGTCGCTTCACCAAACTTTGCAGGAAAATACGTGGAGTAAAATTGTACCAATAGGTCTTTAGCTGGTTCTGGATAGGCATTACTAAGTGACACTGCACCAAATAGATAACGATATTTGGGATAACGACTTAAAAATGCGCCTATGCCAAACCAGAGGTAATCTAAGCTGCGTTTTCCCCAGTATTGAGGCTGAACGAAACTCCGTCCTAGCTCTAACCCTTCTTTAAAAAGTTTATCGTTATTTTTGCTGTAATTAAATAGGGTGGCCGAGTACAAGCCGGTAGGGTGGTCTGGGGCGGTCAGTAGTTCTGCATCCCCGAAGCGATAGGCACCAACAATTTCTAAATCACTCTCATCCCAAAGTACTAAATGATAGTAGTGAGAGTCATAATGATCGATGTCTCTGCGCTTATTTGTGCCTTCGCCGACGGCTCTGAACGCGACTTCTCGTAAGCGACCAATTTCTCGCATAATTGGTGAGCAGCTTTTATGTTGATACAAGTAAATAGATTTACCGTCCCCCGTGGTACCTAGGTGCTCACATTCACGTATTGCACGTGAAAGTTCTTTTCTATCTTCAGGCATAGCGATTGATGCTTGTGTTTCGAAAACGCCTTTTTTGTTACTGCCAATACGGTACAAGTGACGTTTAAAAAGCTTCACTTGCTCTTTTAGCGGGATGTTTGTTTGTTGATAAGACTCGAAAGGAATGAGCTCTCCAATACGCATAGGCAGGTGCTTTTTGCGTTGCTTAAACATCTCTTTGACCAAGAGTGCGGTAGCAAGGGGTTTATATACCATAGACACCCCATAAAAAAGGGGGCTATTTTTTGCGTCAATATAAACCGGCAATATCGGCGCTTTAGCTTGCTTTGCAATACGCAAAAAGCCAGTGTGCCATCGCGTGTCGCGAACACCTTGCGGGCGTAATCGAGAGACTTCACCAGCAGGGAAAATCAATATAGCACCGTCGCTTTTGAGGTGTTTTTGGATAGCCGATAAATGCTGCTTAGGTGTACCACCCTGCATATTATTTACTGGTAACAACATATCGTGAAGAGGCTCAATAGCCATTAGCATTTCATTTGCCACAACTTTTAAATCGTGACGTACTTCACTTACAAGCTTTATCAACGCCAACGCATCGAGAGAGCCTATCGGGTGATTAGCAATAATAACCACGCGCCCTTCACTCGGAATCCGTTCTTTTTCCACATCACGGGTGGAGTAGCTGATATTGAAGTACTCCAACACTTGTTCAACAAAATCAATGTCTTCATAGTGCGGATAGGTTTCACCAAACTCGGTAATTTCGCGTTCGTGAAGAAGGTGTCTTAATACGAAAGACAGCGATTTAAACAGAATAGGATTGTTCGCTACTTGAGGATAATGCTTGTTCAGTACGTCATTTACAGTAAACATAGAACCTGTTTCTCTTTCGGTTTTGGCGAACAATAGCAGGACAATGTGACGCTTTTTACACAGTTTGATGGCAGTTATTTGACAGTGTTAAAAAGATGTTATTGATGCTGGCTCGACAAGTTTATTTCGCGTAGAAAGGTTAAACAAAAGCATTTAACAGGGGGCCTGTAAGCCCCCCTGAAAAGTAGCAGTAACTACGCAGCTTTTGACCGAGAGGTTTTGGTTGTGATTGATGTTACCGTAGCTGATTCTAGTGAATCGAGATAATGAATAAGAGATAAGTGACCATTCATGTCTTCAGCGAGAGCGCTACAGTTCTCTATCCAGTCACCATCATTAATGTAGTGTATGCCTTTTTCAAAACTACTTTCGGGGTGATGAATATGACCACACACTACGCCATCTAGCCCCATATCGTCGGCGCGCTTGCAGCATGCTTCGCGATATCGAGCAATGGCTTCATTTGCTCCCTTAATGTGCTTTTTAATGTAGCCCGCTAGTGACCAGTATTCCCGCTTGCGCCACGCGCGCAAACGGTTGAACTCGCGATTTAGGAAAAGCAAGAGGTCATAACCTTTATCGCCAATCCAAGCATGGAATCTGCCCATGGTCACATCGCCATCGAACTGATCGCCATGTAAAACCAGGTAACGTTTTCCCTGTGCCGTGGTGTGCACTAGCTCACGCTCTATTTCAATATCGCCAAAGGCCATACCAGAGTAAGATTGAATTGGCTCATCATGATTGCCGGGTAAATACACTACACGTGTACCTTCCTGGCTCATTTGCATGAATTTATGCATGACTTGATTGTGTGCTTTTGGCCAGCGAAATTGCTTCGTCATTTGCCACATATCAACAATGTCACCCACCAAATACAAGGTGTCTACTGTGATGCTGTCCAGAAAGGAAAGTAAGTATTCAGCTTTGCAGTCGCGATTTCCCAAATGGATATCTGAAAGCCAAAGCGTACGATAGTGTGTCTTTTTCATAGCGGTTTCCCAAAGCGATGCCTCGGACCATCACTATAGGTCTGCAAATTGACACTACCGTGACGCTTGCTTGACTATTGTGTTACAGAGCAGGGCTACAACCCCATCTTGGTCGCCACTTCTAGAAGCTTTTCTCGCATCCATAAATTAACCAAATCGTCATCGGCGTGTTTGTGCCAATACATATGCACGAGGAGGGGAGGTACTTCAAATGCAAGGCTTACTGCGGGCTGAGCAATATGTAAGGCGTTGGCTGCTTTGGTAATGCTGCCGTGATCAAAGACTGCACGTAGCACGGCGAACAAGTTCAGATCTAGTTTTCCATGCATAATATTTATGGGTTTCCATAATAAGGCATCATTTTTATTTATTATTAAACAGCGTACACTGGCTAAAATGTCAGGTTTCTTTTGTAAAGGGCGTGTGCATGCAGGCATCTGTACTTACCGAGGTGTTGTTACCTCTAGCGTTGGCATTTGTGATGTTTGGCATGGGGCTAACCCTAACCCTTGCTGACTTTGCCCGATTGATTAAAGCGCCTAAGGCGGTCGTAACCGGCTTTATAGGTCAAATTATCTTGTTGCCTTTGATAGCTTTAGGTTTATGTATTGCGTTTGGAGTGCCCGACTATATTGCTGTTGGCGTAATGGTTTTAGCTGCGTGTCCTGGCGGTACCACCAGTAATTTAATCAGCCATATTGCAAAAGCCAATCTAGCCCTTTCAGTTAGCCTAACCGCAATTTCAACCATTGCTTGCGTGTTCACCACGCCATTTATTATTCAATTTACTATCGATTACTTTGTAAAAGAAAATGCCCCCGAGTTTTCTATATTTCAAACCGTGACTGGCCTGGTTGGCGTTTCAATCTTACCGGTTATCATTGGAATGACAATTCGTCGCTTTAATACGCCGTTTGCAATGAAGACTGAGAACTTCTTTCGACAGTTTTCCATGTACTTTATGTTGCTCATGATCGTTGGCGTATTGGTTTCTGAAAGACATAGCTTAGCGTCGTCGCTTGAAAGCGCGTTTTTGGTTTGCGTAACGCTTAATCTTTCTTCGGTGCTGCTAGGGCTTTTATTAGCCAAGTCATCAAAACTGGTGTTCAAAGACTCACTTACCCTGGCAATTGAGATAGGAGTTCAAAATGCTGCCCTTGCTATGCTGATATGCATAACCTTTTTAGATGCGCCTGACTATGCAATTGCGCCAGGCGTTTATGGTATCGCTATGTATATTGGCCCCGCCTTATTAGCCGTGTGGGCAAAGCGAACAATGCGAAACGGTCAAGAATTAGGATCTTTACACAAGACAGAGTCGGTATGACTGGACTGATAAGGCGCTCTGTTTACATGCGCCAAGTACAGTGCAAAAAGAACAACTGAATAAGAATAATGAAACCAGAACAAGTAGGAAACATACCATGCGCGTATTGATTACCGGTGGCGCCACCGGCTTAGGCCAGGCCATTGCTTTTAAGTGGGCGGAAAAGTGGAAAGGTAAAGAAGGGGGTATAGAAATTTGCATTGCTGACATCAATCAAGAAAGGGGCGATGAAACAGTAAATACGCTTACTACACAAGGTGCCAATGCCTTCTATGTGCACTGTGATATCACCTCTGATAGTGATGTTGAGACGCTGGCTCAAACTATTGAAGCGCGCTGGGGCGGTATTGACATTGTGTTTAATAATGCCGGCGTTGCTACTGGCGGTAGCCTCTTAGATGAAACCATAGACCAGTGGCAATGGGTTTTCGATATTAACGTACTCGGTATGGTAAGAGTAAGTCGTGCACTCTTACCGATAATGCGCAAACAAGGCGGTGGCTACTTTATTAATATCGCATCGCAAGCGGGGTTAACGCCTATTCCTTACATGGGAAGTTACAACGCGGTGAAAGCCGCTGTGGTATCGTTTTCAGAAACCATGAAGTTGGAGCTAGCCCCCGACAATATTAATGTTAGTGTGGTTTGTCCCAGCTTCTTTAAAACGAATCTCGATGAGTCGATGCGAAGCAATAATCCGGCCTCGCACAAGATGATCAATAAGTTTTTTGCCAAGGCTGATATGACGAAGGAAGACGTAGCCGAGTCCATTTACCAACAAGTTAGTAAAAAGCAGTTCCTAATTCTTACTCACAAATTAGGTAAACGCGCTTTCCTGCTGAAAAAGCTGCTACCAACCCAGCGTTATATAAGCAATATGCTCAATCAAACCAAGACGATGAAACGGTCAATGGAAAAGCAGAACTAATTTTTAAATTAACATCTTTTTGCCCTACACACTATCGCCGAACTCTTTGGGCATGCTCATTTGAACTTGCGCAAAAACAGGGTAAAAGCAGAAGCCGGTTCTTATAAGGCTTTTAAATAGGCGCTTAAATAGCTTCGTTGGGAATAAGTGTTTTAAAATATAATTAAAAGAAGAATGACATATGCAACAACACGTCGTAGATAAAGCAGACAGCGTGCGCGAGGGCGAAGAACTAGACGTCAGTGCCGTACACAGCTGGCTTAAAGATAATATTAGCGCAACCGATCCATCGTTGTCTGTCGCTATTCGAAGTAGCAATACTCTGCCTAAAGTAACCCAGTATTCCGGTGGCGCTTCCAATTGGACATACTGCTTAGACTACCAAGGTGACAACCAAGAGAGTAGCCAAGACAATTACCAACAATTCTCGCTAATCTTGCGCAGGGCTCCGGCGGGTACAAAGGCGAAAGGGGCTCACGATATGGGCCGGGAATACCGGTTGCAGCATGCGCTAAAACCCGTCTACCGTTATGTGCCAGAGATGCTTGGGCTTTGTGAAGATGAAAGCATATTAGGCACTGAGTTCTACGTAATGGAAAAGTTTACTGGCGTGATTCCCAGAAAGAACTTACCCAGAGGTTTAGAGACAACAGATCAGCAAACCAAGCAGCTTTGCACTAATGTACTTGATAGTTTAATTGAACTTCATAAAGTTGATTATAAAAAAGCGGGGCTTGAGCACTTGGGGAAAGGTGCAGGGTACATAGAGCGTCAAATAAGCGGATGGAGCGAGCGCTATAGTAAAGCAAAAACCTGGAATGTACCCTCGGGTAAAAAGATTATGCGTTGGCTAGAGAACAACATGCCTGACCAAGAACGCATATGTATTACTCACAACGACTTCCGGTTTGATAACGTGGTGTTAAAGCCTGATAACTATACCCAAATCATCGGTGTGTTAGATTGGGAGCTAGCCACCTTAGGTGACCCGCTTATGGACTTGGGTAACACCTTGGCCTATTGGGTACAAGCCGACGACGACTTTTTAGCCCAGTCTACTCGTAGGCAGCCCACGCATTTACCCGGCATGCTAAGTCGTAAGCAAGTGGTGGCGTATTATTGTAAAGAAATGGAGATAGATGTAGATGATTTTACCTTTTATGAGGTTTACGGGCTTTTCCGCCTAGCCGGCATTGCCCAGCAAATTTACTATCGCTATCACCACAAGCAAACAAATAATCCAGCCTTTAAAAATTTTTGGATCTTCATTCATTACTTAATGTGGCGTTGTAATAAGGCCATTAAAGCATCAGGAAAACGATAATGACAACAAGACGCAATATTCTGATCACGGGCGCGAGTTCCGGCTTAGGCAAGGGAATGGCGATTGAGTTTGCCAAACAAGGATGTAACTTAGCGCTATGCGCAAGACGCTTTGAGAACTTAGAAAAACTGAAAGAAGAATTACTTTCAGTTAACCCAAACATTGACGTGTATATTCGCTCGCTTGATGTAAATGATCACGATGCGGTTTTTGAAGTGTTCGACGCATTCAAAGCAGACATGGGAACACTCGATAGAGTCATCGTGAATGCAGGGATGGGGAAGGGAGCCTCAATTGGTACAGGGTATTTTAACGCCAATAAGCAAACCGCGGTAACTAACTTTGTGTCGGCGCTCGCGCAATGCGAGGCGGCTATGGCCATCTTTAGAGCACAAAATAGTGGTCATCTAGTAACGATTTCATCTATAAGCGCTGTGCGCGGGTTTAGACGTGCTATGACCGTTTACGCAGCTACAAAGGCAGGACTAACGTCTATGACTGAAGGTATTCGAATGGATGTAATGAATACGCCGATTAACGTCACCTGCATTCATCCTGGCTTTATTCGCAGCGAAATAAATGAAAAAGTTGAAAAGGTGCCGTTTATTGTTGATACCGATGTGGGCTGTCGCGCTATGGTCAATGCAATTAATAAAGAGAAGGCGAACGCTTTTGTGCCAAGCTGGCCTTGGGCAATTCTTCACTGGATCATGCGTATCGCTCCGGCAAGCTCAATAAGGAAGATGAGCTGATAGCGTATAGCTTAAAGTGCGAACACAGCGGAAAGACCTTTTACCTTGTGGTAGAGCTCGCCTAATGGCGGGCTTTATACTTGTAAGTCTAAAGTTTATTCTAAAACAATAAATAAACCTTTATTTGATTACAGGTACAAAAAAAGCGCCGTAGGGCGCTTTTTTAACTACTAATCTTTAAGATTAGCCTAGTGCTTTGATTTGTGCAGCTAGACGGCTCTTATGACGAGCAGCTTTGTTCTTGTGAATCAAGCCTTTAGTAGCCATTCTGTCAAGTACTGGAGTAGCAGCAGAAAGTGCAGCTTGTGCAGCTTCTTTGTCACCGCTAGCAATTGCAGCGATTACTTTCTTGATGCTTGTACGAGTCATCGAACGACGGCTAGCGTTATGCTGGCGACGCTTTTCGGCTTGGATTGCACGCTTCTTAGCAGACTTAATGTTAGCCAAGGTGTAACTCCCAAAATAAATTCATGTCAAAAACGAGGGTGCGGATTGTGCCTATCAAACGCCCAAATGTCAAACGGTTTAAAACTTAAATCGTTTCGCGTTAAAACGCGCAAGCTATTGAACACAAAGTATGCTCAACACGTTGCACATTCTTTGCGACATTTTACAGGTATATCTTAATAGATATCCTTTGCAAACATTAAAAACGTTAGATATGCAGTTATACAGCACCCCATATCGGGCGCGGATTATAGCAAGAAACTTCACAAAGATGCACAACTATTTTGAATAAATCGTTTCACCAGTCATGGCCTTTCGCTATTATGGCTCGCTTAATAGAGGCGTTAGACCTCGTTCCCTTTGGTCTGCTCGGTAGCAGCGTCCTAGGGGCGGGGTAGCAGGGCAATACTTTTACAGCGATGGCTTTTGCAAAAAAAATGCCTTGTCTTTTATCTATCTAGTGGAAATGTGGCGTGTCACGGAAGTTAATTAAATCAGGTCTTATAGTTAGCGTTATGACCTTGGTCTCTCGCGTGTTAGGTTTAGTGCGCGACGTTGTCGTTGCTCGCTTAATGGGCGATGGGGCAGCAGCAGACGTATTTTTCTTTGCCAATAAAATCCCCAATTTTCTGCGTCGTCTTTTCGCTGAAGGCGCATTTGCACAAGCGTTTATTCCGGTATTAACCGAGGTTCACGAAAACGACGATAAAAAACAGCTTCGCGAATTCGTGGCTAAAATAAGTGGCACTTTGGGCGCTATTGTATTCGTGGTGTCTATTATAGGTGTTATTGCCTCGCCCGTCCTTGCGGCCCTGTTCGGCACAGGGTGGTTTGTGGCGTGGCTTGAGGGTGACGCGGGAGGGGATAAGTTTGTCTTGGCCTCGACCATGCTGAAAATTACCTTTCCTTATTTAGCGTTTATCTCACTAACCGGACTGGCCGGGGCAATTTTAAATACACTGAATAAATTTGCCGTTGCCGCCTTTACGCCAGTTCTCCTTAACGTATGTATTATCACCAGCGCAATACTGTTAGCGCCTACTTTAGAACAGCCTGCTTACGCCTTAGCGTGGGGGGTATTTATCGGTGGTATCGTGCAGTTCCTTTTTCAACTTCCGTTTTTATTTAAAGCGGGGCTTTTGGTAAAGCCCAAATGGGGCTGGCATGATGAAAATGTTGTAAAGGTACGCACGTTAATGATCCCAGCGCTATTTGGCGTGTCGGTTGGTCAAATCAATTTATTATTTGATACCTTTATTGCCAGCTTTCTTGTTACGGGGTCCATAAGCTGGTTGTACTATTCAGACCGGCTACTAGAGTTTCCATTAGGCTTGTTTGGTATTGCCATTGCAACGGTAATCCTACCAACGTTGTCGCGAAACCATGTAAGCAAAAACCCCAAAGCTTTCGCAGCCAATATTGATTGGGCATTTCGTATGGTGTGCCTATTAGGCATACCGGCAGCTGTAGGCTTAGGCGTAATGGCACGCCCTATTTTAACGGTTATTTTTCAGCGTGGTGCATTCACTGCAGAGACTGCCATCATGGCGTCCTATTCGCTAACGGCTTACTCTTTTGGTTTACTTAGCTTCATGTTGGTAAAAGTCTTAGCGCCTGGTTTTTACTCCCGTCAAGACACCAAAACACCGGTAAAATTTGGCATTTGGTGCATGGTAGCGAATATGGTGTTCAATGTGGTTTTGGCCATACCTTTTGGATACGTAGGCTTGGCTATCGCTACCAGTATGTCGGCTACACTCAATGCTGTACTGCTTTACATTACGTTACATCGCCAAGGGGTGTTTGCGCTAAGTCGCACGTCGGTGTTATTTATAGCACGCGTTATTGTTGCAAGCACCGCGATGGGGGCGCTTATTTATTACAGAGACCAAGGCTTAGCCTTCTTTGATTTATCCCTTTCTGCACAAATGGTAGAGGTAGGGATAACCATTGGACTCTCGGTGTTGTTGTTTATGATAACGATGGTGGGGCTGGGGATGCGCCCGCGGCACTTTAGGAGTGGCGGGGAATAGCCCTTCAAGCTGGCCGCGCGAATAGCGCGCGCGTGCTTGGTATTGTGCTCGGGGTCGGCTATAATCGCGAGCTTTGATTTTCTAGCAGTTAAAAAGGTAGTGGCTAACAGTGGAATTTATCCGCGGGCTAAACAATGTAAAACCGCATCACAAAGGGTGCGTGCTCACTATTGGCAAGTTCGACGGCGTACACCGTGGTCATCAAGCTGTACTGGCCAATGTGCTTGAAAAGGCAAAGTCGCTTTCGCTTCCTGCCACCGTTATGGTGTTTGAACCACAGCCTGAAGAAGTGTTCATGCCTGATAAAGCGCCCGCGCGCATCAGTCCACTTCGTGAAAAATATGAATTATTGCGACAGCAGGGCGTGGATAGGCTACTGGCGGTTCGATTTAACGCTCAGTTTGCTCAACAAAGTGCGGACACCTTTGTTCACGATTTGCTGGTGGACAAACTGGGCGTAAAATTTTTAGTTGTAGGTGACGATTTCCGCTTTGGGCATGGTCGCAAAGGCGACTTTAAAATGCTTCAAGCTGCTGGCGAACAATACGGTTTCGACGTTGTGAGTACCCATAGCTTTACCATGCATGCTCACCGTATAAGCTCGACAGCGGTGCGCGAGGCGCTCGCTGACGGCGACTTTGGGCTGGCAACAGAAATGTTAGGCCGCCCCTTTGCTATTCATGGCAGGGTAGTTCACGGCGAGAAAAAGGGTCGTACTATTGGGTTTCCAACGGCTAATGTAATGTTAAAGCGTCAAAAAACGCCAATTCACGGAGTATTCGCGGTGCGCGTTGATGTGGATGGAAAACACTTTAATGGGGTTGCCAACATTGGCACTCGCCCGACGCTAAACGGTGTCAGAAATCAGCTGGAAGTACATATTTTCGATTTGTCATCTGACTTATATGGAAAACCAATTACTGTCTTTCCGATGGCAAAAATTAGAGATGAAATTAAATTTGCTTCGTTTGAGGCATTAAAAGACCAAATTCAAGCAGATGCGGCGAAAGCCCGTCTGTTATTAGCATAGTTAAACGTGATAAAGTCGCAGACCGTAATGGCGCGTATTGGGTTCATTTTTCAAACAGAGCTTCGTCTCTTATTGAAGTAGCCGCTCAACATCATCACTGTGCTAAAACACGTTAAGTTGCTCTTGCCTCTGCCAGAACAACGCAATATTGCAAATAAACATCGCAAAATGAATATCGCCTTTACAATGCGCTACCGCATTGGGTGAAAACTAAGGTAACCGGATAATACAATTTTATGAGTGATTACAAAGCCACACTGAACCTCCCAGAAACTGCGTTCCCGATGCGCGGTAACCTTGCTCAGCGCGAGCCGAAAATGCTTAAAGACTGGCAGGAAAAAGGGGTATACAGCAAAATTCGTGAAGCGAAAAAAGGCAAAAAGCCATTTATTCTTCACGATGGTCCTCCTTATGCTAATGGCGATATTCACATTGGTCACGCGGTTAACAAAATTCTTAAAGACATTATTGTAAAGTCGAAAAACCTTTCCGACTTCGATTCTCCGTACGTTCCAGGGTGGGACTGTCACGGTCTGCCAATCGAATTGATGGTAGAAAAGAAAGTAGGTAAGCCAGGTAAGAAAGTTACTGCGGCTGAATTTCGCCAAAAGTGTCGCGAATATGCACAAAAGCAAATTGACGGTCAAATGGCTGACTTCAAACGCTTAGGCGTATTTGGTGAGTGGGATAACCCTTACAAAACCATGGACTTCAAGTCTGAAGCCGATATTATTCGAGCGCTAGGCAAAATAGTTGACTCTGGTCACTTAGAGAAAGGCTTTAAGCCAGTACATTGGTGTACTGATTGCGGCTCTGCACTTGCTGAGGCAGAAGTTGAATACAAAGATAAAGTATCACCGGCAATCGACGTTAAGTTCCCAGTGGCTGATGTGGCGGCTATTGCAGAAGCGTTTGGCGTGTCTGAAGCTGATTTAACCGCTCACAAAGCTGGCGTTGTTATTTGGACTACCACGCCGTGGACGCTACCTGCAAACCGTGCAATTAGCTTACACCCTGAACTTACCTACGCAATTGTTGAAGTGCAGCCATCAAACGAATGGTTGGTAGTAGCGCAAGACCTGCTTGAAAGCTGTATGAACCGTTACGGCGTAGAAGATTTCCGTGAAGTGGCAACCTGTACCGGTGAAGCACTTGATAAGCTTAAAGTTAATCACCCGTTCTTAGACCTTGAAGTACCACTGATTCTAGGCGACCACGTCACCACTGAATCAGGTACTGGCTGTGTACACACCGCACCTGCCCACGGTGTTGACGACTTCAACGTTGGCAAGCAATACGATATCGAAGTTTATAATCCGGTAGGTAACAATGGTGTGTACCTTGAAAACACCCCGTTATTCGCAGGCAAGTTTGTATTTAAAGCTAACGATGAAATTATTGAGACGGTGAAAGAAAAGGGTAACCTTGTATTAAACGTAAAATACGAGCACAGCTACCCACACTGCTGGCGCCACAAAACGCCTATTATTTTCCGCGCTACCCCTCAGTGGTTTATCAGCATGGACAAGAAAGGGCTACGCGCTGAATCTCTTGAACAAATCAAACAAACGAAATGGATCCCAGACTGGGGCCAAAACCGCATTGAAAAAATGGTCGAAGGTCGTCCTGATTGGTGTATTTCACGCCAACGTACGTGGGGTGTCCCCATTCCTTTGTACGTTCATAAACTTACCGGCGAAATTCACCCAGAGTCTTCAGCGTTAATGGAAAAAGTGGCGCTTGAAGTAGAATCTAAAGGTATTCAAGCGTGGTGGGATTTAGATGACGCCGAGCTACTAGGCAGTGATTTAGATAACTACGACAAAGTTACCGACACCTTAGATGTGTGGTTTGACTCAGGCGTAACACACTACTTTGTCGTAGACCGCCGCGATGACATTCCGGCTTCTGCTGACTTATACCTTGAAGGTTCAGACCAACACCGTGGCTGGTTCATGTCATCATTGATGTCGTCAACCGCCATGCACGGTCACGCGCCATATAAAGAAGTGTTAACCCACGGCTTTACGGTAGATGCGCACGGCAGAAAAATGTCGAAATCGGTAGGCAACGTTGTAGCCCCTCAGGAAGTTACCAACAAACTAGGTGCTGATATTCTTCGTTTATGGGTTGCGTCGACTGATTACCGCGGTGAAATAGCGGTATCGGATGAAATTCTAAAGCGGGCCGCAGATGCGTATCGCCGTGTACGCAACACGTCACGATTCCTTCTTGCAAACCTCAATGGCTTCAACGTTGAAGATGCGGTAGCAGAAAACGAGATGGTAGCACTGGATCGCTGGATTGTTGCCCGTGCCAAGGCGCTACAAGAAGAGCTGATTGAAGCATACGAAAAGTACGATTTGCTCGTTGTGTCGCAAAAGCTTATGCACTTCTGCTCAATTGAGCTGGGCTCATTCTATTTAGACGTTATTAAAGATCGTCAATACACCGCTAAAGCTGATGGTCTTGCACGGCGCTCTTGTCAAACGGCGATGTACCATATTGTTGAAGCGCTTGTTCGCTGGATGGCGCCGGTAATGAGCTTCACTGCACAGGAAATCTGGGAAACGTTACCGGGTGAGCGCAGCGAGTTTGTGTTTACTGAAACCTGGTATGAAGGTTTTAACGGTTTCACCCAAAGTGAGACATTTAACGATAACCTTTGGCATCAAGTACTAAGCGTAAAAGATGCGGCAAACCAGGCGATGGAACAGGCACGTAAAGATGGTGAGCTAGGTGGCTCTCTGGAAGCGAGTATTGAGCTCTATGCAACAGAGTCGCTACACGACGTATTGAACAAACTAGAAGATGAGCTTCGCTTTGTGCTTATTACATCAGGCGTAACGCTGACTAAAGTAGATAGCGCGCCAATTGGTGCTAAAGCGACAAGCGTCGACGGTTTGTGGTTAACTGTAAATAAGGCAAACGGCGAAAAATGCGTACGTTGCTGGCATCATCGCGAAGATGTTGGTTCACACGAAGGACACGAAGAACTGTGTGGCCGCTGTGTGACGAACATTGATGGTGACGGGGAAACGCGTCATTATGCTTAAGCTTTTTCGCGAAACTGGATTGCGATTTCTATGGATAAGCGCGTTAGCGTTTATCCTAGACCAATGGAGCAAATATACGGTCATCGACACTATGTCGCTTTATCAGTCGATTCAAGTGTTACCGTTTTTTAACTTCACGTATGTTCATAACTACGGTGCCGCATTTAGCTTTCTAGAAAATGCGGGTGGCTGGCAGCGTTGGTTCTTCACTGCCATTGCTGTTGTGGTAAGTGTAGTGATTTTGTGGTGGCTTAAGCAGTCACCTCGCTCGCAAAAAATGCTGCCGGTTGCCTTTGCCTTTATTTTAGGTGGAGCACTAGGTAACGTTTACGACCGTCTAGTTCATGGCTATGTCATCGACTTTTTAGATTTCTACGTAAATAATTACCACTGGCCAGCATTTAACATTGCCGACAGCGCAATATTTATAGGCGCGGCTTTACTTATTATCGACATGTTTAAAAATGGCGACAAGAAAAGTGAAGAAAACGGTGCGGAGTCAAAAGCAGGCTCTGCAAATAGTAGCGAAACCATTAAGTAGTATTTGGATAGGTTATGACAGACTCATTAGTAATTGGCGCTGACAGCGAAGTCATTCTTCACTTTGATTTGAAGCTAGAAGATGGTTCTGCCGCTGATAGTACGCGCGTAAACAATAAACCCGCCAAAATGGTGATGGGTGACGGTAGCCTAACGCCAAATTTTGAGGCGTGTCTACTTGGTCTTGCGAAAGGCGACAAAAAGGCTTTCACGTTAGGCCCTCAAGACGCGTTTGGTCAACCCGATCCTAATAATATTCACTACATGGATAGAAGTCGTTTTGGCGCTGATTTAAACGTTGAGGAAGGTATGATTTTAGCTTTTTCTCAGCCTGATGGCACCGAAATTCCAGGTATCATTCGAAGTGCAGCGGGCGACTCTGTAACGGTTGATTTTAACCACCCGTTAGCGGGCCAAACCGTTATTTTTGATGTTGAAATTATTGATGTTAAACCTGGCGCTTCAGCTCAAGGTGGAAACTAGTTATGCAGATACATTTAGCTAACCCTCGTGGTTTCTGTGCGGGCGTAGACAGAGCTATCACTATTGTAGAACGGGCGCTTGAAATGTTTGAGCCGCCCATCTATGTGCGCCACGAAGTTGTGCACAATAAATTCGTAGTAGACGGATTACGTGAGCGCGGCGCGCTGTTTGTGGATGAGCTTCATGAAGTGCCAGACGATAGCATTGTGATTTTCTCTGCCCACGGCGTGTCGCAAGCGGTTAGAAAGGAAGCGGAAAATCGCGGCCTTAAGGTGTTTGACGCAACCTGTCCATTAGTCACAAAAGTGCATATGGAAGTAACCCGCGCTAGTAAAACAGGTACTGAATGTATCTTAATTGGTCACGCCGGTCACCCCGAAGTAGAGGGGACTATGGGCCAATACAGTAATGACGAAGGCGGTATTTATTTAGTAGAGTCTGAGGCTGATGTGGCAACATTGGAAGTTAAAGACCCAACGAACCTTTATTATTGCAGCCAAACTACGTTATCTGTTGATGATACTGCCGATGTTATCGACGCCCTTCGCGCTAAGTTTCCAAAAATCAATGGCCCGAGAAAAGATGATATTTGCTATGCCACGCAGAATCGCCAAGACGCGGTGCGCGATTTAGCGCAAGACTGTCAGGTACTGTTAGTGGTTGGCGCACAGAACAGCTCTAATTCCAACCGCCTTCGAGAGTTAGCGGAAAAAATTGGTGCGAAGGCTTACTTAATCGCTGATGCCGACTGTATACAGCAAGAGTGGCTAGAAGGTATTGAACATATTGGCGTTACCGCTGGCGCATCTGCCCCCGAAGTATTGGTGCAGGGTGTGGTAAACAAGCTTAAAGCGTGGGGGGCTGTTTCAGCTTCTGAGCGTTCAGGGCGTGAAGAAAACGTAGAGTTTGCTGTACCGAAAGAATTAAGGGTTAAACAAGTAGTCTGATACCCCATCTGTCTCTTATACACATCTGACGCTGCCG
>OJCR01000446.1_pt1 | contig 19803 bp, 14 predicted proteins | sample 1591611 | NCBI WGS metagenome assembly OJCR01 (sample SAMN05416815, study PRJEB24817) | seawater metagenome | isolation source: Sea water | place: Canada:Atlantic | collected 2013-07
TACACGTAAGGAGTCGTCGGCAGCGTCAGATGTGTATAAGAGACAGGTTCTGGAGCTCTTACCCCCGCCTTGCTTTAACGTTTGCTGAGGGTTTGCATTTGATGAACGTCTGACCTTATTTATTGATGTTTTCTTGCTCGTTGCTAATTTCATAGAATCCTCACTCTCATTCGTTTTCCAAAACCTGTTATTTTAGATGACTTCGGTAGGCCTATTTGTGTTTCATTTTTTTTAAGCCGGGCCTGACCAATTTCTACAATTTTTAGTTTACAACCCCTTGACATCTTCAATATCCACTTATTGTAAGGAAATGTCCAGAAAAAAATTAGACAAAAACGGAACAAGAAACCCATTGAATACATTATGTCTAATATTTTGTTTAGTTGTTGTTTGCTTACTGACTTCAACAACGCCATGAAAACAACTCAATTCTTTCTTTTTAAATAGTTGTGCAGGAATTCAATAATACAACTTGGCTCATCCAGTATTCAGTCCTAAATAATCAGGGTATTTAATTTCTCAATGCTGGATTTTAGGGGGATTTTGAGTTTCAATACCCAACTACGTATGAATATTGACTTAGCTTATGGAGAGGGAAAGCTTCCGCTGGAATTGCCTGAAGATCGCACGACGGTGATCGAGCCTCGATTTTCCGAAGGAATCGCAGATGAAAAAGCTTCGGTATTGAATGCCCTGGATCATCCAATAGGCAGACCCTCACTCGCAGAGAATCTACGTCCAGAAGACAAGGTTTGCATCCTTTTCACGGACCTTACCCGAGCCACGCCAAACGAACGTATCATTCCATGGTTGCTCGAATATCTGGGGGACCATCCAAGGGAGAACATTACATTGCTGAACCAATTGGGAACGCATCGACCGAATACCAGAGATGAGTTGATTAAAATGCTCACACCAGAGGTGGTTGACGGGTATCGAGTCATTAATCATAATTGCGAGGATCCATCTCAGTTGATGCAACTAGGGCAAACAAGTTCAGGTGTGCCTGCATTACTCAACAAACATGCGGTTGAGGCCGATCTTCGGATCGTAACCGGATTCATCGAACCGCATTTCTTTGCAGGATTCAGTGGTGGCCCCAAGGGAATAATGCCGGGTGTGGCTGGGCTCGAAACCGTGATGAGTAACCATGGTGTAACTCATATAGGAGATCAAAGAGCGACCTTTGGTAACACGGATGGTAACCCGCTTTGGGAAGAATTACGTGACATAGCGCTCAGAGCCGGGCCTAGTTTCCTTTTGAATGTGACACTCAATCATGATCGCGACATTACAGCTGTTTTTGCGGGTGATTTAATCGAAGCGCACCGTGCGGGATGCGCGCAGGTTAAAGCAACCGCCATGCAAGCTGTCGATGGGCTGTTTGATATCGTTGTGACCACAAACAGTGGTTATCCTCTGGATTTGAATCTGTATCAGGGAGTCAAAGGAATGAGTGCTGGCGCACGTATCCTCAAAGATGGCGGATTACTGATCCTTGCATGTGAGTGTCGAGAAGGTGTGCCTTTTCAGAGTCCGCTGGACAAATTGCTTCGAAGTGCCAGCAGTCCTGCTGAAATTTTGACCATGCTCAGCACACCCGGATTTGTGCGTCCTGAGCAATGGCAGGCTCAAATTCAGGCTCTGATCCAAGCACGTGCAGAGGTAAGGGTGTATAGTTCTCTGGACGATTCCACACTCGCTGCTGCTCATTTGCAGTCTTGCGATGATATACAGCAAACAGTCATCAATCGACTTGCTGAGCTGGGCAAGGAGGCTCGTGTTGCTGTTTTGCCGCAAGGCCCCTTGACGATTCCCTACCTCTGCGAGCAATAAACATTTTTTCAATAATCTACTCACAATGAAACTGAGCCTGGGTTATCCCTCATTCAACATACCTCAGAATCATTTTCTGATGGTTGTGATGCTAATCACAACCATTGACCATGGTGAAAGGTGCCATCGGTAATCCGGTCCTCCCTTCTTTGTTGCCAGTGATGTGTCAGCAGGTAGGATTCTTTCATGACTCTTGCAAAGATACTTACTCTGCTGTTGATTTGTCCGTTCGTATTGACGGGCGATGACTGGAAACAGTTTCGGGGACCGTCTGCCACGGGGCTTGCATCGGATCAAGGTATACCAGCTCGCTTGAATGAAGGTCACATTTTGTGGCGCACTTCACTGCCAGGCCGCGGTCTGTCCAGTCCCATAATCGTTGGTAACCAGGTGTTCATCAGTGCCGCTGAAGGCAATGAACAGGACAGGTTACTAGTCCTGTGCTTCAACGCTCAAACCGGATTGGAAGAATGGCGCCGTTCTTTTTGGGCAACAGGGCGAACCATGTGTCACGAAAAAACCTGCGTTGCAGCGCCAACCCCAGTCAGTGATGGTGATCACCTAGTTGCCATCTTCTCCTCCAATGATGTTGTCTGTCTGGACTTGAAAGGTAACCTGCAGTGGCTTAGGGGATTGACCGTTGATTATCCCAATGCTTCAAACAGTCTGGGAATGGCCAGCAGTCCCTTGATCCTGGATGGTGTATTGGTAGCTCAAATCGAAAACGACAGCCAGTCCTTGGCATTGGGAATTGATATGACCGATGGTTCGAACAAGTGGTCCATTGCCAGGCCCAAAGGAGCCAATTGGACATCGCCCATCCCTTGCACGCATGCCATCAAGCCTGCTGTTGCTCTTCAATCTGGCAAAGGAGTTCATTTGGTGGATGTTCACACCGGTGCCGTTCTTTCGGAATATCTTGGTGGTGCGGCTACCATTCCTTCGAGCGTTCTGGTTGGTTCGATGTTACTGGCACCTTCCCATGGGATCAGCGCGCTTGATTTATCTTCTGATCTGGGGGAGATCCCAATGCTTTGGCGTTCGCGCGCTTTGAGTCCTGCGACTGCCAGTCCAATGGTTATGGACAACGCTGTATTTGTTGTTAATCGAGCCGGCGTGCTTACTCGAGGCAGTCTTGAGGGTGGACGACGGGAATGGCAATTGAGGCTTAAAGGGCCATTCAGCGCATCTGCAGTTGGATTTGGGACGGTTCAATACTGGGTTAACGAAAAAGGTTTGCTTCAAGTTGTGGATGTGGCTCAAGGCGAAGGTGCCGTCGTCAGTCAGCTTGATCTTGGCCAACAGGTTCTTGGTACTCCATCGATTGCGAATGGAGGTCTTTACATTCGAAGCGACAAAACTCTTTGGAAAATAGGAAAAGCGCCTATCCTGTGATCAGGTCAATTGAGTCTTTATATCCAGCATGAAATCTACTGTTTTATCGTTGCGGTGTGCATCCTAAAGTCGCTTTACCTTACCTCTGCAGCCAACTTCTTGAATGAGAAGGGTTGTTATTCCTCTCAAATTTGCATGAAATCTGCTCATCTTTGTTCGGTAACAAGATGGACTCTTTAACGATTATGGAAAAATGGATAATGTTGGCACTCGCGAGATTCCGCCTGATGGCTTGGGGTATCTTGGGTTGTGCTTGGTTTTTGATTTGGGACGCAAATGTTCAGGCGCAAGCCTTGATGAAATTCGAATTGAAAACACCTGAGACCAGGACGTATTGGGTTGAGCAAACAACCGATATGCTTGGCCCTGCACTCAAACCACCAAGTCCCACTCTTGAGTTGCGAAAAACCCCTTCAGATCTTCATGGATCCATCATAGATCATCGACTGATTGTTCATCTTGCTGAGGCTGTTTCGATTGACGAATTCATCAAGCCATGGGGACTTGAGCTGTTGCAATCCCTGCATTTTCCGGGCGTGCATGTCCTCGCAGCCAGTTCACCCCACCAGGCCATGACTATCGCCGGTGCATGGGCAAACATGCCGGAGGTGCTGGCTTGTTATCCAGTTGAACAAAAACCAATGAAACTCAAAAACCGTTTCGCCCCAAGGCCCAATGATCCCTTCTTCTCCAATCAATGGTATCTCGAACAGAGGAATACGATAAATTTTTTGAGTGAAGGAGGGGATATTAATATTCGATCAGCCTGGCCCATATCTCGAGGTCAAGGTGTGCACATTGCTGTTGTCGATACAGGTGTGGATCAAGATCATCCTGATCTGGCACTGGCACTCAACAGCGACTTCAATAGAAATTTTATTACAGGCACTCAAGATGGAAATCCGGTTTCACAAACTTTCTTTCACGGTACGGCTGTAAGTGGTTTGATAGCTGCGTCCTCTGAAAATAATGAGGGTATAGCAGGCGTTGCCCCGCTGGCGTCACTTTCCAGTTGGGTGATTTTTGGGTTTGGGGGCAATATTGCGGATTCACTTCAACTCTCAGAGATGTATGAAACTTCCAACGAACAAATCGCTGTTCAAAATCATAGTTGGGGCAATGCTTATCCGGAGCAATCGGGGCCTTCATTTCTTGAACGACTAAGCTTATCCAACGCTTTTCACAAGGGGCGTTCTGGCAGGGGGATTGTCATGGTGCGCGCAGGTGGAAACGACCGTACCTCGGGAGATTTTCACCCGGGACTTGGAGATGTCAATGACGATGGTTACACCTCCATGCATCAGGTAATTGCAGTTGCCGCAACGCGCCGAGACGGCAGGGCAACCTCTTATTCGAATTGGGGGGCGTCCATTCTGGTAGCCGCTCCGGGAGGCGAAGTACGTGACGGATTGTTCACGACGGATGTAATGGGTGATGGTGGATTTAACATGGACACGGATTCGATTGGTGATGGTGATTATATTTCCAACGAGGTTGGTTTCATCGGAACCAGCGCGGCTGCTCCACTGATTTCAGGATTGTCGGGACTTGTATTGTCGGTCAACCCTGAATTTTCCGTTCGAGATGTGCAGCAGATTGTTCTGGCTTCGGCACGGCATGTTTTTCTTGATGATCCAGACATGGCTGGCAATGGTGCAGGTTTCAAGCATAGTCACCACGTTGGGTTTGGCATTCCTGACGCCGGGGAAGCTTTAAGGTTGGCTCAAAACTGGATACCTCGTGACGAGCTCAGCATCGTTTCTCGCGAAAGTAAACTGAGCAAGGTTGTCCCAGATCACGGACTTCGATTGAAGGTCCAGGGAAAGACGGTACCAGATGATTTAAAGGATATTCCTGCTTCCACCACTATGGGAATTCAACCAGATGAACCAACAGGATTTTTCCCCATGAGTTTTCAAGGGCGGGGGATTGATCCGATTACTGACGATCTTACAGGCAAAGGCGCCATCATTCGCCGTGGCACCACCACATTTCATGAAAAGATCATCAATGCTGCCAACGCTGGAGCTTCCTTTGCTGTGATTTACAATAATCAAAATGAGGATGAATTGATACGAATGGCTGGAACTGATTATACACCGTTACCCGCTTATTTCATTGCTCGGGAGCAAGGGGAGCCACTTTCCGTGCTGGTTGAATCGGATCCAACGGTCCGCATGCAACTTGAAATGAATTCTGCTGATTATTCTTTCAACGTCAGCGAGACTTTGATTTGTGAGCATGTCGAACTGGTGGTGGACGCAGATCATCCCAGTCGCGGCCAGTTGCGTATCGTGATTCAATCTCCAAGCGGAACTAGAAGCGTATTGCAGCGACTCAACTTTGACGATTCCCAAGGGCCTATCCATTGGGCTTATCGCACAACAAGACATTTCTTTGAACCCTCTGCAGGTGTCTGGAAAGTGAGCATCACTGACCAGGATGAAAACCAGATCGGAGCTATTCGTTCTTTGAATCTGAATATTCTAGGCACTGAAATTATCGATAGTGATTCCGATGGGCTGGATGATGAGTGGGAAATGACTCAGTTTGGGAATCTTGCATCAACGGCGAAGGAAGATCCTGATGATGATGGTGCTCAAAATGCACGCGAGCAGCTTCTTGGTACTTCTCCTTTGATCTCTGATCTTAATCTTGAAATGAATCTTGATTTCCTTGACAAAGAACACATCCGGCTTTCCTGGCAAAGCCGGCCCGATCGCCTCTACGAAGTAATTTCTCTGCAACTAAATGGTAACAGCCCAGATTCCATTGGAACCGTGCGCAGCCAGTCTTATCGATCAGAATGGGTAGTGAAATTAGATAAGAATATCAAAAAATTCTTTCAAGTCATCGAGCGGGCTGAATAATCGTAAACACTTATATGAAGGCCCTCCAATCAAAGGGGCGTCCTCCAGTCAAAGCCATTCGCCAGGCCCACACAATCATGGTAGTCAAAAGGACACTGCACAAAAAATTCAAACGCCATGCGTGCAGCTCTTTTTCCGGAATAAGACTCAACAATGCTCCCAGGGAAAGCCCGCACACAAAACCCCCAAGATGTGCTGCGATATCACTATCAGGCGATAAACCCCAAAATGAAAACAGGATACAGACGGCTAGGATACCTCCAAGGATCATGCGTCCGGCTTGTCGATGTGTTTTCAGTAGGTGAAACGCATGGGGGCCCAGCATTCCCAAAGCGCCCATCACCATTCCTGAGGCCCCTAGTCCGCGGTAGGGAGCTTCATGAACCCATAAACCAAAAAAGTTTCCCCATACCCCGCACACGAATGCCGCAAGCAGCCCCGGGCCGGCTCCAAAACGGCCCATGGCAAGCCCCAAGACGATGAGACCTGTGGATGCATTGGATGCGAGATGGCCAATGTCAGCATGAAGCATGACTGCAGTGACATTCTGCCACCAGGCGCCTTGTGTCAAAACTTCCTGACTCTTCAGCATACCTGCTAGTTGGACCTGAGGGCGGAATTCCCATCCGATCCAAGCAAATATGCACAAGACCAGACACCAGAGCAAAGCGGCCCCATGAAATGTGAATCCACTTGTGGGAATAGGTTTTTGCCACGACCAGCGTTTGTTTTCGCTTTGGTAACGCCTTATCGCCTCCTCTGCCCTGTCAAGATCACATTGATGGACTTTTAAACCATAGGGAGCCTGGCCTTCAGGAAAGGATTGAATCTCCGTGGGGATCTTTTGACTGGTAAGAACCAAGCTCCAGTCCATGACCTGTTTTCGATGTGCTGCGGGGATGATGCACCAATCAGGGGCTGTTGGTGGAAGATCTTGTAAATCCTGGCTCATTGGTTTTCACATTGATTACTGGGACTGAATCTTCTTTAGTGAATCGGTCAAAGATCAAAACCAAGTCTCAAGACCACAAATTGCAATTGAATAAAGCATATGTCCACAAGAATTCGATGGGGAATAATAGGAACCGGACGCATTGCCGGTGAATTTGCTGAAGGATTACAGCAGATCGAAACAGCCGAGTTACGATCAGTGGCTTCGCGCAGGCAGGAAACAGCGTATGCATTTGCGCACAAGTTTGGAGCTGCCCATGCCTATCCGGACTATCAGCAATTAGCGGAGGATCCGGAAGTGGATGTGGTTTATGTTGCCACCCCTCATTCGTTGCATTGTGAAAATACCCTTCTTTGTCTCAAAGCGGGAAAAGCGGTCATTTGCGAAAAACCCTTTGCGGTGAATGGTGGGCAGGTTGCAAAAATGATCAATGTTGCTCAAAATCAAGATTGTTTTTTAATGGAAGCCATGTGGATGAGATTCATTCCGCTCATCCGTGAAGCCAGACGTCTGATTTCATCTGAAGCCATTGGCGACGTACGCATGGTTCAGGCGGATTTCGGCTTCAGAGTGCCTTTCAAGCCACAAGGCAGGCTCTTTGATGTTTCCCTGGCTGGAGGGGCTTTACTTGATGTTGGTATCTATCCATTAGCTTTTTCAGCCATGTTCATGGGCGAGCCAAAGGAGATTGTGAGTCTTCCCACTTTAGGCGAAACAGGAGTGGATGAGCAATCGGCATACGTTCTTCGTCATGAAGAAGGGCAGTTGAGTGTTTTGTCATCTGCTATCCGCACACACACTTCTCAGTCAGCCTGGATCTATGGAACAAAAGGTCGCATACACTTCCATACACATTTTTGGAAAGCACAGGAAATGACGTTATTTGTTGATGGCAGTGAGCCTGAAGTGGTATCGATGCCATTCTCTGGAAACGGTTATCAATTCGAAGCTCAAGAGGTGATGGATTGTATCCATGTCGGTAAGTTGGAAAGCGATATCATGCCACACTCTGAAAGTGTTGCATTGATGCGGACCATGGATCGCATTCGTGATCAGTGGGGCCTGAAATACCCGATGGAATAAGTGACTAGTTTTCAGTATGCTTGCGCGGTCTGTTGCGGTATTTTTCATAAAGCCTCGTATGCCGACTGCTCAGCGATACAGGTTTGCCCTGGATCCACATGTGCGTTACCTGGGCTCGAATATCCAGCAGCTCTCCATTCAGGGCAATCAGAGAGGCTTCTTTGCCTGTTTCAATGGAACCAAGAACCTTCTCCAATCCAAGCAACTGTGCGGGATGGATAGTCAGACCTTTGATTGCCATGTTTTTATCAAGGCCAAATGCAACAGCCTGGGCGGCCGAGTTAGGAAGGTTCCTTACTGCCGATGCGGCGAATCGGTTGGAGCCCTCACTGAAAATTACTTGTACGCCTGCATCAACCAACACTTTGGGCGCTTTGAACTGAACATCATAGGGAGCCACATCCTGTTGAGGGAGTGTGAAAGTATGTTCGTAAATGACCGGGATCTTATTTCTGGCAAGCAAGTCTGCAAGCATCCATGCATCCCTGCCTCCTACTAGGACCATGGAATATTTCTCTTTCATTGACCATTCAATAGCCGATTTAATTTGACGCTTTTCGTTGGCATGAATGAACAGAGGGATATCCCCCTTCACCCATGCGCGAGTGGATTCCCAGTTAGGCACTGCCAGTGTCGAATTATCGTCATCCTTGCGACGAACATAAGCTTTGGCTGATTCAAAGAATTCAGTGATCTGTGCGATTTGTGTTTTTCTTTCCTTCGCCTGTTCCTTGGGGTTTTTCCAGCTGGAAAAGTTATGGGATAGAGCTTTTGGAGTATGGTTCAAGCTCATTGACGGCCAAAAAAGATGCAAACCTACTGCAGGGCGAATCATTAGATCCTCAATGGTCCAGCCATCCAACTGAATGACACTCGATTGACCGCTGAGCCTTCCTCCCAATGGAATTGGCTGAGCGTGTGTGATCCCGTTTGCGCGCGCTACGGGAATCAGTTCTGAGTCAGGATTGATAGCGCGCCAGGAAAGGATCTCGGGCGTCCATTGGCCAACCTCCGTAGTATCCAATGTGGATCGTACGGCATTGATTTCCAATAATCCCAAAGTCGTTGTCATGGCAATCATTCCGGGATAGAGGTGTTTTCCCTCAAGGTCAATGACCTGGTCTGTAGGAGTGTCAATAGAACGAGCGACCAGGGAGATCCTATTGTTTTCGATCAAGACATCACCTTGCTCCATGTCCCCCATGGTGATCGTGTGAACGGTGCCATTCTTGAGCAGTATGGACTCTGCTAAAGTGCTGGCAGCGTTGTTGAAAGCCAACAATGAGAGCAACAGGGATGGTTTCAGTATGCGAATGAGTCCTTGTTTCATAATGAGTGAGATCAATCAGATGGTATGAGAAAAATGAGTCAACGATGCTTTGAGAATGGAATCAATCATCGCAATGTAAAATGCGTCCTTCGTTCTGCTTTTCCAAGGCAAGGTTGAAGAAATGTCTCCACTTTTGCTCCATTTCTTCCTCGGACTCGGTCGATTCATTCTGATAGCCAGCTTCCTTTTTGACTTTTTCAAGCAGCTTGGCCTTTTCGCCTGTGCGCAACTTGGTGCGCTCGCTATCTGTATAGAGATCGAAGTATTTTACACCTTCAATCCATGTTTCCAGGCAAGTGCTCCTCGAATCGAGTGGTGAACCTGACCAGAGAACGAAATCGGCGTGCTTACCTTTCTCGAGTGATCCCACCAGATGATCGATACGAAGTTGTTGAGCAGGATATCGAGTTACAAAATTAAGGGCTTCCTCAGGAGGCGTATTGCCATATTTGACAGCCTTGGCTGCTTCAAGGTTCATCCTGCGAGCGAGATCGCTGTCGTCAGAATTGAAAGAAACGAGTGCCCCGCGTTCGTGCATCAATGAACCTGCATAGGGGATGGCATCAATGACCTCAAATTTGTAAGCCCACCAATCGGTAAAGCACGAGGCCCCTGCACCATGCTCAGCAATTTCATCGGCTATTTTATAACCTTCCAATACATGTTGAAGTGTTCCAACCTGAACTCCAAAACGTTCCATGACTCGTAAAAAAACAAGGATTTCATCTTGCCTGTAAGAGTGACAATGAATCCATCGCTTGCCCTCAAGAATTTCTACCAGGCAGTCCATTTCAAGATCGCGTTTGGGGCGCGCACCGCGTCCAGACTTAAACTTGCTCCATGCCTGCTGGTAATGTTGTGCGGCTGTGAAACGGTTTTCATAAAATACTGGAACTCCCATTCGGGATTGTGGGAATCGAGTCTTTTTATTATCTCCCCAATTGGATTGTTTCACATTTTCACCTAAGGCGAATTTGATTCCTCCAGGTGCTTCCTTGAAGATTAAACCATCGGGACCTTCACCCCATTTCAATTTGATAATAGCATTTTGCCCTCCTATGGGGTTGGCTGAACCGTGAAGGAGGTTTGCAATCGTGAGGCCTCCTGCTAATTGATAATAAATGTTGTCCGTCTCGGAATTGATGACGTCTTCAATCCTGACCATGGCTGTGGATGGCATGGTTCCCTCGTTGACTCCCCCCATGATCATGCTGTGTGAGTGGGCATCGATCAGGCCCGGTGTCAGGTGTTTCCCTGTAGCATCAATGACAAGGCAACTACCAAGATCCGACTCGGGTAGTTCAAGATTCTTTCCAACTTCAATGATATGTCCATGCTGAATGAGTAAATCGCCTCGTTCAAGGATCCCCATGAATGAACTGGTCCAAAGTGTTGCATTTTTTATGAGCAAGGTGTCGGGGCTCTGCTTTGAGGGGTGATCCTCCAGAGGCGAGCGGGCAAATCGCTCACTGTATTCTGTGTTGATGTCCTTTTTCTTATTTTTGTCTGTCGAATTTTTATCTCGGTCTGATTCGAATTGATTATTGGGATAGCGCCTGCCTTGAACCCAGGTGGATTCAATTGGGTTTTTGGGTGTGAAATAATCCTCTCCCTTGACAATCGTGAAATTAGCCAACTTGCCTGTCACCAAAGTTCCCATGGATTCAGACAGTCCGCAAAGTTCTGCAGGGACAGTTGTTAAAGCCGCAATTGCAGTTTGTTTGGGAAGCCCGCGATCAATGGCTTGTTTCAACTTTTCTCGGAATTTTTTTTGATCGTTCAAGGAATACAGGGTGAGTGCGAGTTGATGGCCTTGAGAGGCCAACAATGCAGGTGTTTCTGGTGCCCAATCCCAGTTGCGCAGCAAATCCAAGCTGACCGCCTCCCAATCGTCATCTTCAGGAAGTTTGGGAATCTCGGGGAAATTGAGAGGAACAATCATCGGGGCCTCTATTTGCTTAATCAAATCCGGCCTGCGCCACTCCTGACCTGTTGCAATTATTCCATATCGCACTCCAAAAACTTCCATGAGACTCGATGCTCGGGATGCCATTAGCACGCTTCCGGGTTCTATCAGGACTCGAGTTTTTCCACCGATTACAGGTTCAAGAGCCTTTAGCGAGGGATTGTAAACCTGCGAAGTATTCTGTGAAGGATTGCGAGTAAAGTCTTGAGCCTCCAGCAATGTCTGTCTGATGGCGCTAATGACTCCCATCAACGATTTGGGAAACTCATTCGCTTTGCCATCGCGACTAGTGAATACGATGTGTTGCAGACCCTCATTACTTTGTATCAGTTCATTGGGTGATGCTTCCCCGGTCAAGGAAACCGCGCCTTTGCCACGGAAAATACCTTTGGACGGACTCAGATGTACTGCTGTAAATCCAAGGTTCCTCAAACCTTCCCGATGACTGGATTTGAAAGCCCAATCATCCAGTACACTGTACTCAGGATGAACGGTTGAAAGCGAAGATCCGGGCCCCATGTCACCAGGATCGAGCTCATCGCCAGGCATGCCGTAGAAATTCCAGTGGCCGCTTGCTTTGTGGTCTGCATCATGATCCTCTGCCGTCGTGCGCGTTGTCATGACGGGTGAACCGTCAGGTGAGATCACGTAATAGGGGTCAATAAAACCGGGGTAAATGGTGTATCCCTCCAGATCCCATATTCTACTTCCGCTTGCTGCTTCCTCTGATGGAGATACTGAAACTACCTTCCCATTGTTGATAACAAGCGTTGCGTTTGTGACCGTCAGACTGGGCGAGACGATGACATTGGCTCCCACAAAAGAATGAAAACCCTGAGGCCTTGGTGGATGGCCCGGGGGGGCGACAGCGGGGCGGTTATCGTTTGCGTATGTAATTAAGCTGGAGCAAAAGGCAAGTCCTGTCAGGATGGTCTGCCATCGGTTTGAATTCGTTTTCATGAAAGCAAATCCCAGTTTGATTGGATTTCGTAAATCATGAATGATTTATCCTCTTACGCCAAACCTTTTGGCTTTCGATTTTTGGTGAAGAATGCGATCAAGCTTTTTGCTCCAAGAATATGATATCCGTGATTGAATATGGTTGGTACTCTGAGGTAGGACTCATCCATGCATATTGTTCTGGTAGAGCCTGAAATTCCACCGAATACCGGTAACGTTGCGCGCCTCTGTGCGGCGACAGGTAGTCAACTGCACTTAATTGAACCACTCGGTTTTCAACTGGAAGATAAACATCTCAAGCGCGCTGGTATGGATTATTGGAAACATGTAAACTGGCGTAAATGGTCTCATTGGTCTGCATTCATTGAGCATTTAAATGCTTCATCCAAGCTTTGGCTTGTCGAGTCAGACGGCCCCAAAAGTTATGCAAACGTTGATTATGGTCCTGACGATTACCTTGTATTCGGAAGAGAAACGGCAGGCCTTCCCTCTGAATTAGTTCAGCAATATCAAGACCAATGGTTGCGTATTCCGATGATGAACAAGGAAGCACGTTCATTGAATCTTTCAAATTCTGTGGCCATTGTCCTTTATGAAGCTTTGAGACAACTTGGATTTCAAGATGAAGTGCACTGATGGCTCAGGGGCTACTCATACTTGTATTTGACCACCCAGGGATCACCACTTGCTTCCTGAAACGCCCTGAGCCGATCCTGCAGGTTTCTCAAGGTGCGTTCAAATTCAGGGTTAGATGCCAGATTCTCTATTTCAGCAGGATCGGCTTCCATATTGTAAAGCTCATGGCGCGGTCTTTGTATGTAGTCGCCGATGCGGCGTTTCCCATAGAGACCATCCATGCCGTCTTTGACCGCTGCCTGCCAGGTCGGAGCTTCATATAGATCTGATGCAAAGGGGTAGGGGAGTTGATGCGCCAGATTGAGGGTGTATTTGAATTGTCTGGTTCGGATCACACGCATGGGATAATACATGGTGATTTCATGGAAAGTGTGAGAGGCAAAAACATAATCCCATTCCAGTGCTTTTTCCTTCTCGAGTATGGACAAAAAGGATCGACCATGAAAGGCATACGGAGCCCTCTCACCACGACTGTTGTTATGCTCAAGTCTGGAAAGGTCTATTCCGGCAAAGTCCAACAAGGTTGGAGTCAAGTCAGTCCATGAAACCATGGCATCCGTGGCGACACCCCTTTTGGATTGATCTGGACTGCGGACAATCAAGGGTAGGCGCATGCCAGGTTCATAGAGCGTCGTCTTGGCACCGGGAAATGCAATGCCGTTGTCTGACAGGTAAAGTATCAGGGTGTTTTCATATTGACCGGCTTCTTTCAAGATTTGTACAAGCGTGCCTAGCCCCTGATCTATTCTTGACACACTCTGGTAATATTGCGCCAGTTCCGCTCGGCATTCCGGTGAATCCGGAAGGTAGTCCGGGACGAGCACTTCTTGCGGATCGTAAATAAGCTCTTCAACTCCCTCATAAGTCTGATTGTTCCCAAAACGATTGGGCTTGTAGGGGAGCTCATTGGCATACCCCCCACCTCTGTGGGGATCTGAAGTACAGAAATACAGAAAAAATGGTCTACTTTTGTCTTTGTTGATGAAGGGTTGGCATTTCTCCGCCATACTTACTGGATTTCTTGAACCGCCTTGATTGCCGGTAAGGTGTTGATCGAACGGATAGATTTCTTCCGGTGCCACGTGGTACTTCCCGATGCGGGCTGTTCGATATCCCGCTTTGGATAGCCAGGTTGGCAGACTGACAACCGAGTCTTTGGTGTGGAATCGATGGTAGCTGTGTTGATGCCCGTATTGACCATTCGCATGATTATGCAATCCAGTGAGGATTACGGAGCGACTGGCGCTGCAGCTTGCTGTCGTGCAAAATGCATAATCAAATCGGGTGCCATCCTTTGCCAACGCATCAAGATGTGGTGTTTGAATGGCGGCGTTCCCGTAGCATCCCGCATCCCTGCCTTGGTCATCCACTACAAACATGACAATGTTGCGCGCGAGTTTGACATCTTCCTGAGCACTCAGGGAAAGCGCCAGCAAGAACAGCAGAAGACAAGCGTTTTTAATTGTTGATTTCATCAAATTAAAGAGATTGGGTTATTTGTTTCAGATTGTAAAAGAAGCCTATTTGTGAAGGGGAGGTTTTCGTTGCTGTCTTCGTTTGGTCATGATTTTAAGCAGCTTTTCCTTATCTTGATCTGTATGGTTAATGCGCCGAGAAATTGTGGTAAAGCACTGAAGTTTAACTTTTAAATGTTAGCTTCTGCGATGTGACTCACAAAGATTTTTTAGTCCACATACGAGCAGGGTATGTTTCCATTCCCTGCAACTGACTGACTCAGCTTTGACGGAATTGTATGACATTACAAACTTTCAATAAAGCCCATTGCGCTCGAATATCATGGAATAAAAAGCGACCATTCATATTGGAGATCAGAGTTACGAATACCCAACGATGCTTGGAGCTGAAGATGAGTACGCTATTGATGTGCGAAACTTGCGTGCTGACAGTGGATTGATCAAATACGATGACAGGTATGGCAAATCATCTTCATCAGGAAATTCATCGCCCGCGCCAAATCTATACTGGCGCATCAGAACGTGCCTATGTCCGCCCGGTAAAACGTCCTTAATCCTGACCCTGTGAGTCAGGTGTTTGAATATCTCGTTCCGTTGCCTGAAGAATGCTTTCTTTGAATGCTTTGGGGCTCAAGTCTTTGGGAATTGCTTTGCATGTTTTCTGGAATCCTGGGAAATTCCACAAATTGGGGAAGTCTCGGCATTGTTGGGGTTTGACAGACTGGATGCTGCATTTGTCATCCTCCAAAAAAATGCATGAACCGTTGGATTGATCCTGAAGAGCTAATCCTTTTCGGGACTCGTTCAACCTTGTGGAATTCTGAATGAATGTATTTTCATCCTGTTCAAGAAATGCAGCAATGCGGGTGATTTCATCCTCCGAAAGCTTAACCTGGCCTGGCCAGCGACAACAGGCAGTGCAGCGTTGACATTCATGAAAAATGGGCATTTCAAGATTTGGTCAAATCCGTTGTTCCCTAATCCAAACTTATCTCAATGCTTGCTTCCCTCTTGAGCTTGTCGAGGTACTCAGGTAACAGTCTCTGAACATTTTCAGCTTCCAATTGTAACTTGATACGCTCGGAAACTTCTGAGAATGGTTGGTATTCCTTGGGAAGCTTTTTAATCAACTTGACAACATGGTAGCCGGTTCCAGTGTTGATTACACTAGACACCTGTCCCTCTTGGAGAGCGAACACGGCTTCCTCCAATGTTGGATTATTACTTCCTTTTGCTATGGTAACCTGTCCCTGATTTGCCTTAGTTACGGCATCTTCAGAATATGTTTCTACCAGCTTGATGAAATCTTCTCCAGAGCTTGCTTTTTTTTGGGCTTCTTTTGCCCTGGTCAGTCGTTTTGTTTTCTCGGTTGAGGAGAGCGGTTCTCCTGTCAATTTGCTTCTGGTTGGAATGTAAATATTTCGAAGTTCGGCACGCTCCGGAATGGCAAACACCTCCTTGTTGTCTTCGTAAAATTCACGCGCTTTTTCGCTGGTCACGATGTAGTTGGTTTTTAAATCTGCATCGATAACCTCTTTGACGATGGCTTGTTCAGTGACTTGGTCCTTGAAATATTCCAAGTCCATTCCTGTTGAGAGTAATTGTCTCTCGAATGTCTCCTTCGAGGGGTGTTGCTGTATCAAATCTTCAAGGAAAGATTTTGCATTCAATTCCCCTTTCCTTTTTTGCTCTTTGCTTGCCTTGGTCAAGAGGATTTTCGTCGTAATTAACTTATCCAGTATTTGGGCTTCAACTTTATCGTTCAGGTGAGGAGGTATGGGGTTTCCCTGTGAGACCCGGTTCGCTTTCGTTGTGATGATCGCCTTGTCGAGTTCAGAGCGATTGATTTCCAGATCCTTGCCGGTGGCGACGATGTCATTACTGAAAAGATCTGAAAGATTATTGATTTTGAGCGCGCTTGATTGAGCCTCAAGAGGCTGGTAACCATGTAATAGAGCTGAAATCAGGCAATAAAACAATAGATTGGATGCCTTCAGCTTCATGAGAGTTTAATAATGCGAATGCTGCTGATATCCTCATCCCTTTGAATTTCATCAAGTATGGTGTTTTCCGGGATGCTGTCCAAGTTCAGGACTGTCAATGCGTGGCCACCTTCGCGGTCGCGGTGCAAACTCATGTTGGCAATGTTGATTTGGTGTTTTGCCAGAATACCTCCCAAGTGACCGACGATACCGGGACGGTCCCTGTTGGTAATCAGACAAAGCACCCCTTTTGGGTCGATTTCAACGGGTTGACTATCCAGGCGAACGATCCGTGGATTCATGTGAGCGCCAAAGAAAGTTCCGCCGGCAGATGATTTTTCTTCGCCTTTAAATGCAGCTACGTGAAGCCACTCGTTAAAATCGGTTTCCTCATTGGATTTGACCAGTTCAACAACGATACCCAGCGATTTTGCCATGGCTTTGGCATTGATTTGATTGACGTCCGCTCCACCTGCACTAGCCAGAAAACCGGTCAGGATAAATCGCGCAATCGGATCACTTGGCATTTCCGTGGCTTTACCTCCGAAGGTAATGACCAGTCGATCGTTTTGTTGAGGGGCCAATTGTGAAACAAGCCGGCCAAGTTTTTGTCCCAAAGTTAAGTATGGTTTTACCTTGGCATAAGTCTTTGCATCCAGACTGGGCATATTGACGGCATTCTGAATGGCTCCTGTCAAAAGATAGGAACTGATGGATTCACCGATTTCAATGCCAACGTTTTGTTGAGCCTCCTGCGTGCTTGCTCCCAAGTGAGGTGTCGTAATGATTTCAGGTATTTCCCTGAAGGGATGGTTCGCGTCCAGTGGTTCCTTGCTGTAAACATCCATCGCGGCCCCCGCAATGATGCCGGATTTAACTGCCTCAACCAGGTCCTCCTCCTGCACGATGCCGCCGCGTGCACAATTGAGAATACGCATCCCTTTTTTCATTTTTGCGAAGGCATCTTCATTGATCATGCCACGCGTCTCATCCGTCATTGGCATGTGGACAGTGATGAAATCGGCCTTTGCATAAATCGCGTCTAACGTGGCAATTTCGACTTGAATGGCTTTCGCTCTGGAAGGGGAAAGGTATGGATCAAAAGCAAGCACGTGCATCCCAAATGCCTGAGCTCGCTTTGCGACTTCAGTGCCAATTCGACCCAGTCCAAGAATGGCCAGTGTCTTGTTGTAAAGTTCGGTGCCGGAAAAGGCTTTACGGTTCCATTCCTTGTTGGACATGGACATGTGAGCCTGAGGTATCTTTCTTGCCAGGGCCATCAACATGGCAAAGGTCAGTTCGGCGGTTGAGATCGTATTACCACCAGGCGTGTTCATTACTACAATGCCGCGTTGAGTCGCAGACTCAACATCTACATTATCGACTCCAACACCCGCGCGTCCAACTACTTTCAGGCAAGGCGAATGCTCGATGACCCTGGCCGTAATTTTGGTCTCTGATCGAACCACGTAGGCGCTGACATCACCCGCCATTGAAATGAGCTCGTCCTCACTGGGCCGTTTATCGAGGACAACAACCTCGAGTTCAGATTGCTTTTGGAAATATTCGATTCCCTTTGCTGAGATTGGATCGCAGATCAATACTTTCATCTTTTTCAAAGGCCATTCAATCTAGGCAAACCGCCCTGACAGGTCAAACCTGTAAAATACAATTGAATTGGTAAGTTCGTGTTGCCATGGTTTTCTCAGGCTGGCTAACCTTGCGGCATGGATCGCAGTAACGATCTCTAAATGGATCAAGCTCCCATTTGCTTTGGTCAGGATGCAATGCATGCCCGCGCTGGTAGCATGCTGTTGAAAGTGAATTCACAGTGAGGACTCATTTTCGGTTGTTATGAAGAAAACCGGCAGGAAAACCCTTTGATCGCTTAGAAAAAGATGAACCGCACTAATCTGGATGCCCAATCGAGTACGCCTCCTGCTCCCGAGGTCATTGAGGCAATGCGACCTTACTTGTCGGGAAATTTCGCTTCAGCCGCATCCGCTCATTATGCTGGTAAACAAGTCCGTAAAGCGATTGAAAGAGCTAGAGAGCAGATCGCCGCTGCCATCAGTGCCTCTAATATGGAGGAAATTATCTTTACGGGGTCTGGGACTGAGGCCAATAATCTTGCAATTAAGGGTATCCTTGCCGCTCGAAAACCATTTGGCAGTCATGTCATAAGCACCCGTTTAGACCATCCTTCAGTCTGGTTTTCTATTCAGTCGATGATTTCACAAGGCTTTGAGCATGGAGTTTGGGAAGTAGACGGGGTGGGGCGCTTACCAGGTATTGAGTCTCTTGGAGAAAATCTTCGACAGGATACAATCCTGGCTTCCGTGCCAGTTTCAACCCCAGAATTAGGAATCGTTCAACCGATTCATCCAATCTCTGAATGGTTGGAAAGAGAGGGCGTTGCGCTGATGCTGGACGCCACTACTGCTGGCGGTTGGACACCTTTGAATGTGGCAACGTTGAAACCTTCGCTCATGAGCCTTTCGCCTCATCGATTTCATGGTCCTAAAGGAGTTGGTATTCTCTACAAACGGCGAGGTGTTAGCCTCGTGCCATTGATGCATGGTGGTAATCAAGAATTCGGATTGCGCGCTGGAACTGAAAATGTAGCTAGTATTGTGGGCGCGGGGAAGGCATTTGAGCTGATGTCGAGAACACTTGATGAACGCATTGAAAACGCATGCAAACTGCAATCTTTTCTGCTCACGGAGATCAAAAGGAAAATTCCATCCACGGGTATCATTGGGCCTGCGCCAGGAAAGGATCGCTTGAGCAATCAACTCAACGTCGTCTTTGAGGGTGTCGAAGGCGAAGCACTCATGCTGATGACCAACGTCAGGGGGCTTGATTGCCACACTGGAATTTCATGTGTGAATCGTCACATGGAGAGTAATCGGATACCCGAAGCTACGGGATTGCCTGATGACTTGTTTCGAAGCAGTCTTTTGCTGTCATGGCATGAGGAACATACCAAGGCAGACCTGCATGGCGCGGTGCAGATCATCGCAGCGTGCGTTGGTAAGTTGCGTGAGATGTCCCCTGTATGGAACAATCTGCAGTGTGGTCGCATGCCTTCACGCTTGAGCTTGCTGCCAGAAACCGTGCAGTCTTCTTAGCGTCTCCTGTCTTGAATGGAAGAGTGTTTGAAGTTGTGGCTTTGATGCCAATGCATTAAATTTTTTCCTAGTTGCAGAAAAAAATACCATGAAACGTTATTTAACTGACAGCGCTTGCGCATCATTAGCCTTCTTTTGTTCCTTGTTATTTTACTGGCCCCTGTTCGCAGCCGATGACCCAATAGAT
>OJCR01000456.1_pt1 | contig 19391 bp, 20 predicted proteins | sample 1591611 | NCBI WGS metagenome assembly OJCR01 (sample SAMN05416815, study PRJEB24817) | seawater metagenome | isolation source: Sea water | place: Canada:Atlantic | collected 2013-07
TCTACACGTAAGGAGTCGTCGGCAGCGTCAGATGTGTATAAGAGACAGGAAATGAGTCAAATAAAAATAGCAATTATAGGATTAGGATATGTGGGTCTGCCACTGGCTAGATTATTTGCGACAAAGTATGCTGTAGTTGGTTTTGATATTAATTCCAATCGTGTGAAAGAGTTAAATGCGGGAAAAGATAGTACACTAGAAGTTGAAGATGAAGTATTGAAAGCTGTATTAGTTGACGAAAATTCTAACAATGTTGGGCTTTATTGTTCAACAACGATTTCAGATCTAGAAGAATGTAATTACTATATTATCACCGTTCCCACACCAGTTGATAAAAATAACAGACCCATTTTAACACCTTTACTTAAGGCAAGTGAATCTGTGGGGTCAGTCTTAAAAAAGGGAGATATTGTCGTATATGAATCTACAGTATATCCAGGGGCTACAGAAGAAGACTGTATTCCAGTTTTAGAAAAAACTTCAGGGTTACAATTTAATACAGATTTCTTTGCAGGGTATTCCCCAGAAAGAATTAATCCAGGGGATAAATTGCATACCATAGAGAAAATATTAAAAGTTACTTCAGGGTCTAATGTAACAACTGGAAAAAAAGTTGATGACTTGTATAAATCTGTAATCACTGCAGGTACTCATTTAGCGCCCTCTATAAAAGTAGCAGAAGCAGCAAAAGTTATAGAAAATTCACAACGAGACATCAACATAGCTTTTGTAAATGAATTGGCGAAAATTTTCAACTTGATGAATATTGATACCCAAGATGTATTGGCAGCAGCAAGTACAAAATGGAATTTTTTACCCTTTAAGCCTGGTTTAGTTGGGGGGCATTGTATAGGTGTAGATCCCTACTATTTAGCACAAAAAGCCCAAGAATATGGTTATCATCCTGAAATTATTTTAGCCGGTAGACGATTAAATGATAGTATGGGAGATTATGTGGCTTCAGAAGTTGTTAAACTTATGATTTCAAAAGATATTCCCATTAAAAATGCGAGTATTCTAGTGCTTGGAATTACATTCAAAGAAAATTGCCCAGATGTAAGAAATACAAAGGCTGTAGATGTAATTTCTGCGTTAAAAGGATATGGGGTAAATATGACTATTTTTGATCCTTGGGCTAATAAAGAAGAAGTTAGAAAAGAGTATCAGTTAGAATCTACTCAAGAAAAGCCTATGGGTTTATTTGATGGGGTAGTATTAACTGTAGCACATAAAGAATTTTTAAATCTTGATTTTAAAAGCATTACAAATAAAAAACACATCATTTACGATGTAAAAAATATACTTCCAGCTTCAATGAAAGACGGAGGATTATAACAATACACATGAAAAACTTTGCATTATTAGGGGCCGCAGGATATATAGCTCCTCGACATTTTAAAGCGATAAAAGAGACCAATAATCTTTTAATTGCAGCCCTAGATAAGTTTGATTCTGTAGGGGTGTTGGATAGTTATTTCCCAAATGCTGATTTTTTTACGGAATTTGAGAGATTTGACAGACATATAGAGAAGTTAAAAAGAAACCACACCAAACTAGATTATGTCAGTATTTGTACACCAAATTATTTACACGATTCCCACATTAGAATGGCATTGCGAAGAGGAGCAGATGCGATTTGTGAGAAGCCTTTAGTTTTAAACCCTTGGAATGTTGATGCGTTGATGGATATTGAAAAAGAATCGGGTCAAAAAATCAATACAATTCTCCAATTAAGATTACACCCGAGTATCATCGCTTTAAAAAATAAAGTAATGTCAGCCCCTAAAAAGGAAAAACATGACATTGATCTCACCTATATAACCTCAAGAGGGAAATGGTATGATATTTCTTGGAAAGGTGATGAAAGTAAATCTGGAGGCATTGCGACCAATATTGGGGTTCATTTTTATGATATGTTATCCTGGATTTTTGGAGAGGTTCAAGAAAATGTTGTTCATCTGAGAGCTAAAGACAAATCCTCTGGATATTTAGAATTTAAAAATGCTAGAGTTCGTTGGTTTTTATCCATAAATGAACATGATTTACCAGTTCACATTCAAGAAAAAGGACAAAGAACCTATCGCTCAATAACTATTGATAATGAAGAATTAGAGTTTAGTTCTGGATTTACTGATCTACATACCAAAAGCTATGAACACATATTGAAAGGGAAAGGTTTTGGAATGCAAGAAGCTCAAAAATCAATACAAATTGTTCATGACATTAGAAATACAAGTATAATTAAAAAAGGAAATTTGCATCCTTTTTGCAAAAAATAAAAATTTAAAATGAAAAAAAAAGGTATTATTGTTTCGGGATATTTTAATCCTATACACAAGGGGCATTTAGAATATTTCAACAATGCAAAAGAGTTAGCTGATGAACTTTTTGTGATTGTAAATAGTGATCATCAAAGAAAGTTAAAAGGTTCTAAAGAGTTTCAGCAAGAATCAGAGCGTTTGTTTATTGTTCAAAATATAAAAGCTGTTGATAAAGCTATTATTTCTGTAGACAAAGACAGAACAGTGTGCGAATCTATTCGCACTATTTTTGAACACTATGGTCAAGACTATGATTTAGGTTTTGCTAACGGAGGTGATCAAGATAACAATTCGATTCCTGAAGCGCCGATATGTAAAGAATTGGGAATTGAATTAATTGATGGTTTAGGTGATAAAATTCAATCGTCATCTTGGTTATTGAATAAACAATAAATTTTTTTTTCATCCTGACCAATCAATCAATTTCATTTTCCTTCTTGTAGAAAAAACCAGTATTTATTATAATCACAACATAGTATTCTTTTTCGTGGTTTATCTTTAAATATTATTCCGTATTTTTATAATTAAATCAATTAAATATTATCTTTTTATAAAAAGTAAATCAATACCTTTGCGTCAAAATTAATACATGTTAATAAGCGTAGTTTGTAAACTATTTACTTAGTTTTAAAACATTTATTTTCGAAGATAATTTTTGCATACCAAAATTAATGAAAAAAACAACTGATATAATCCCTATAAAGTGGTTTGTTTTGTTCACGAAACCTAGACATGAATTAAAAGTTTTAGAGCGTTTAATTTCATTGGGTATCGATGCATATACACCAACCAAATTAGTAACTCGCCAATGGTCTGATCGAAAGAAGAAGATGACTATTGCTCTTCTTCCTTCAATGGTCTTGGTTAATCTAGAAAATAAAGATCCAAATATAGTTTTTGATGTTCCCGGAGTGGTCAGGTATTTATTTGAGCAAGGGAAGCGCGCTGTGGTATCTAATGCCGAGGTTGTTGCTATGCAATGCTACCAAAACAACACACTAAAGATTAATGATAATGAGCTTAAAATTGGGGATACCGTTAAAGTGCCCTTATTAGAGCAGGAGGCCATTTTACTTTCCCAAAAAGGGAAAAATTGTATTGCTCAGCTTAAAAAGCTTGGGGCTATTGTTTCGTTTCAATTGAGTTAATCAATTGAAATTTTTTATTGTAAGAAATAACCATTACTGTGAGTAGTGACGGCGAAGCCGTTTAAAAAGTTTAACTTTATGGCTAAATATAAGTAAACATGTCTGTAAATTTTTATAAGAAAATCGAACAAGAACTTCAAAGTTTAGGCTTTAATATCACTAATGCTGATTTAGAAAGACCTTGGGGTGCCTTTTATTATATTGATGAAAATCAAGCCCAAGAGTTTTCAAATCATTTTTTTGAAGGTATAGACATTAATACCCTAAAAATAGATGGAAAGTTGAGTCCTAAAATTTTAATGATAAAACCTCAGGTGAAGTTATCATGGCAGTATCATAATAGACGTGCAGAAATTTGGCAGGTTTATCAAGGTAAGGTAGGCGTGGTGCAAAGTGAAACAGATATTGAAACTGAAATGAAAGTGTATGCTATTGGGAGTCAATTGAAACTCAATCAAGGGGTCAGGCATCGACTAATAGGTCTGGATGATTATGCTGTAGTTGCTGAAATATGGCAGCATACAGATAAAATTCCATCGGATGAGAATGATATTATTAGAGTTCAAGATGATTTTGGGAGGTGAATTTAATAGTTTTTATAGATTATAAGAAATGATTATTACAGTTATAGGATCTGGTTATGTTGGATTAGTTTCAGGAACCTGTTTTGCAGAAATGGGAAACAGAGTTACTTGTGTAGATATTGACCCCGTCAAGATTGAAAAACTAAATCAAGGTATTATCCCCATTTTTGAGCCTGGTTTGGAACAGATGATTCTAAAAAATGTTAGAAATAAGAACTTACTTTTTACAACAAATTTAGGAGAAGCCATTAGCGACGCTGAAATCGTTTTTATTGCAGTGGGCACACCTATGGGCGATGACGGTTCTGCAGATTTACAATATGTTTTAGCAGTTGCTAAATCCATTGGAGAAACCATGGTGAAAGAGTTGGTTATCGTAGACAAATCTACGGTGCCTGTTGGAACTGCAGATCAAGTAAAAGCAACCATTCAAAAAGAGTTAGAATTACGGAATTCTGATTTAGAATTTGATGTGGTTTCAAACCCTGAGTTTTTAAAAGAGGGTGCTGCTATTAACGATTTTATGAAACCAGACAGAGTAGTTATAGGTGCCGATTCTGAGGCTGCTTTTAAGAAAATGAGGGAAATCTATAGTCCTTTTTTTAGATCTCATGACCGTTTTATTACTATGGATATCCGTTCTGCTGAAATGACGAAGTATGCGGCGAATGCAATGCTGGCTACAAAAATATCTTTTATGAATGAAATTGCTAATATTTGTGAGAAAGTAGGAGCCGATGCCAATCAAGTACGCATCGGAATTGGTTCAGATCAACGTATAGGCTATAGTTTTATTTATCCTGGTGCTGGATATGGAGGGGCTTGTTTTCCAAAAGATTTAAAATCACTGACTAAAATAGCTGAAAATAACAATTATACTGCAGAATTAATTACTGCAGTAGAAAAAGTAAATGATGCACAGAAATTAGTCATCGCTCAGAAAATTATAGTTCGTTTTGGAGAAGACCTAACCGGTTTTTCTTTTGGTATTTGGGGCTTGGCCTTTAAACCAGGTACAGATGACATGCGAGAAGCACCATCTATTAATACTATTAAAGAATTGGTGAAACGAGGTGCAAAAATAAAAGCCTATGATCCGAAAGCTGTTGATCAAGCTAAAGAGCACTACCTCAAGGGGATTGAAAACATAACCTATGTGGCCTCGAAGTATGAAGTTTTAAAAGACTCGGTTGCATTAGTATTACTTACTGAGTGGAAAGAGTTTCGATCCCCTGATTTTAAAGAACTAAAAAATCAAATGAAAAACCCTATTATTTTTGATGGGAGAAATCAATATAATGCCTTTGATTTAAATAGTAAAGGATTTGAATATTATCAAATAGGAAAACGATAAATATGTTAAGTAAAAACACAAAAATATACATCGCCGGTCATCGAGGTATGGTAGGCTCTGCTGTTTGGAGAGCATTAGATAAAAAAGGTTATACGAATTTGTTTGGAAAAACGAGCACTGAACTTGATCTCAGAAATCAGCAGAAAGTTATTGATTTTTATAAAAAAGAACAACCTGAAATGGTCATTGATGCTGCAGCAAAAGTTGGAGGTATTTTAGCGAATAATGATTTTCCCTATCAGTTTTTAATGGAGAATATGCAAATTCAAAATAATTTGATTAATGGTGCTTTTAATGCTGGAACAGAAAAATTTATTTTTTTAGGGAGTTCTTGCATCTATCCGAAGTATGCTCCGCAGCCTTTAAAAGAAGAATACCTACTAACAGATTCTTTAGAGCCAACAAATGAGTGGTATGCGATTGCAAAAATTACTGGAGTAAAAGCTTGTCAAGCTATTCGCAAACAATATAATAAGAATTATGTGAGTTTGATGCCTACAAACCTATACGGTTCTTATGATAATTTTAACCTCAAATCCTCGCATGTATTGCCAGCGATGCTTCGTAAATTTCATGAGGCTAAAATAAATAACCATTCTGATGTAACACTTTGGGGAAGCGGAACTCCAATGCGAGAGTTTTTATTTGTAGATGACATGGCAGAGGCAGTGGTTTTTGCTTTAGAAAATAATTTACCAGAATATTTATATAATGTAGGTACTGGTAAAGATATTACTATTAAAGAATTGGCTGACACTATACAAAAGGTAGTTGGTCATAAGGGTCAAATTATTTGGGACTCTTCAAAACCAGATGGTACACCAAGAAAACTAATGGACGTTTCCAAAATGAAAAAATTTGGATGGCAATATTCAACAGAATTAGAAGATGGAATTGAAAAAACCTACAAATGGTTTTTAGAAAATATTAATAACTTTAAAGAAATAAAATTATGAAGGTAGCATTAATCACTGGTGTAACAGGACAAGATGGCTCCTATTTAGCAGAGCTTTTGCTGGATAAAGGGTATGAAGTTCACGGTATTAAAAGAAGAGCATCTTCATTAAATACTCAGCGTATCGATCATATTTATCAAGATCCACACGAAGAAAATCCAAGATTTAAATTACACTATGGTGATTTAACGGACTCTTTGAATATCACTAAGATTATTCAAATATGTCAGCCAGATGAAATTTATAATTTGGGAGCCATGTCACATGTTGCAGTATCCTTTGATACTCCAGAATATGTTGGTCAGGTAGATGCATTAGGAACACTTAGAATTCTAGAAGCTGTTCGTTTACTAGGATTAGAAAAGAAAACAAGGATTTATCAAGCTTCAACATCAGAGCTCTACGGAGGCATGCCTGAAAATAAAAACGAAAAAGGATTTTATGATGAAAATTCTCCCTTTTATCCTAGATCACCTTATGGTGTTGCTAAGATTTATGGTTTTTGGATTACTAAAAATTACCGTGAAGCCTACAATATGTTTGCGTGTAATGGCATTTTATTTAATCATGAATCACCAAGGCGAGGCGAGACTTTTGTAACACGTAAAATTACTCGAGCTGTTGCTAGAATTGCTTTAGGACAAAAAAATAAATTCTATTTGGGAAATCTTGATGCTAAAAGAGATTGGGGGCATGCTAAAGACTATGTTCGAATGATGTGGATGATTCTTCAAGCTGATCAGCCGGAAGATTGGGTAATAGCTACTGGAGAAACTACCACAGTCAGAGACTTTGTCAGATTAGCATTTAGAGAAGTTGGTGTTGAATTAGAATTTAGAGGGGAAGGCGTTGACGAAAGGGCTAATGTATTGTCTTGTAGTAATGATAATTATCAATTAAAAATAGGTAAAGAAATTTTATCTATTGATCCTCAGTACTTCAGACCCACAGAGGTTGATTTATTGATAGGAGATCCAACAAAAGCGAAAGAAAAACTCGGCTGGGTCCCAGAACATGATTTAGCTTTGTTGGTCAAAGATATGATGCAATCTGATCTAGAGTTGATGCAATCTAAATAAAATGACTAATTATCCATGAGAAATGTTTTAATCACAGGTGGCGCAGGGTTTATAGGCTCTCACTTAGTTAGACGATTTGTAAATAAATATCCAGACTATCATGTCTATAACTTAGATGCGCTAACCTATGCTGGCAATCTAGAGAATTTAAAAGATGTTGAGTTTAAAGAAAACTACACCTTTTTACACGGTGATATTACAGATGAGAAGTTTATCAACTCCATTTTTGAAAAATATTGTTTTGACGATGTAATACATCTAGCCGCCGAATCTCATGTAGATAGATCAATTATAGATCCTTTGGCCTTTGCTAAGACCAATATTTTAGGAACTATGGTGCTTTTAAACGCCTTTAAAGAATTGCATAAAAACAATTGGTCTGGTAAACGTTTTTATCATGTAAGCACTGATGAGGTCTATGGAACACTTGGTGAAACCGGACTTTTTGAAGAGACCACACCTTATGATCCTAACTCTCCATATTCTGCTTCTAAAGCTAGCTCAGATCATTTTGTCCGTGCCTATGGAGAAACCTATGGGATGCCTTATGTGATGACCAATTGTTCTAACAATTATGGGCAATATCAATTCCCAGAAAAGCTAATTCCTCTTTTTATCAATAATATTTTAAATGATAAGCCACTTCCTGTATATGGGGATGGGAATTACACAAGAGATTGGTTGTATGTTATAGATCACGCCATAGCCATTGATTTAGTATTTCATGAAGGTAAAAATCATGAGACCTACAATATAGGAGGTTTTAATGAATGGAAAAATATTGATTTAGTTAAAGTTCTTTGTAAACAAATGGATGAAAAACTAGGGCGCAAATCTTGCACGAGCGAAAGACTCATCACTTATGTAAAAGATAGGCCTGGACACGACTTACGCTATGCTATTGATGCATCAAAAATCAATGAAGAATTGGGTTGGAGCCCAACGGTAACTTTTGAGCAAGGGCTATCTAGAACTATTGATTGGTACTTATCTAACGAAGAGTGGCTTAATAACGTTACTTCTGGAAACTATCAGCATTACTACAAAAAACAATATAATTAAGTTATGAAAGGTATTATACTAGCAGGCGGATCAGGTACTAGGCTTTATCCCATCACAAAGGGAACTTCAAAGCAATTATTGCCCATCTATGATAAGCCAATGATTTATTACCCATTGTCTGTTCTTATGTTGGCGGGCATAAAAGAAATACTTATTATATCAACCCCAGAAGATCTTCCAAATTTTGAGCGCCTTTTAGGTGATGGTAAAGAATTGGGTATTGCACTTTATTATAAAGAGCAACCCTCTCCAGATGGTTTGGCACAAGCCTTTATTATTGGAGAAGACTTTATTGGCAATGATGATGTTTGTTTGGTACTTGGAGATAATATTTTTTACGGTCATGGCTTTACCGAATTACTGGCAAAATCACTCAAAAATGTACAAGAACAACAAAAAGCAACTGTTTTTGGGTATTATGTGAGCGATCCTGAACGTTATGGAGTTGTAGATTTTAATATCGCAGGAGAAGCATTGTCTATCGAGGAGAAACCAACCAACCCAAAAAGTAATTATGCAGTAGTTGGTCTTTATTTTTACCCATACTCTGTGGTAGAGATTGCAAAAAACATAAAACCTAGCCATAGAGGTGAGTTAGAGATAACCACCGTAAATCAAGAATATTTAAATCGTGGTAATTTAAAAGTAGAGCTTATGGGTAGAGGCTATGCATGGCTAGATACCGGCACCCATGACTCTTTAATTGACGCCTCAAATTATATCAGGACCATAGAGAGCCGCCAAGGCTTAAAAGTTGCATGTCTAGAAGTGATTGCTTGTAAGATGGGCTACATAACAAAACAACAACTTTTAAAACTTGCTGAGCCTTTAAAAAAGAATGGCTATGGCCAATATTTAATTGAAAGAGCAAAAGAAATCTAATGAAGTTTACAAGATTAAAAATTCCAGATGTTATTTTGTGTGAGCCAGAGGTTTTTGGAGATGAGCGCGGGTATTTTGCTGAAACTTTTAGGCAAGATAAGTTAGATGCTTTTTTAGGATTTAACATTAACTTTTGCCAAGACAACGAGTCTAAATCATCTATGGGGGTATTAAGAGGCCTACATTATCAATTAGCGCCCCATGCGCAAACAAAACTTGTTAGAGTAATTAGCGGTACTGTTTTGGACGTTGCTGTAGATATTCGTACAGGCTCACCAACCTTTGGCCAGCATGTTGCTGTTGAGCTTTCCTCAGAAAATAAAAAACAACTACTAGTACCTAGAGGTTTTGCACATGGCTTTGTAGTACTCAGCAAAGAGGCTGTTTTTGCCTACAAGGTAGATAACTATTATGCCCCAGACTGTGATCGTGGTATTGCTTTTGACGATGTAGCATTGAATATAGATTGGCAGTTAAAAACAAGTGACTTGCAATTATCTGAAAAAGATACTCAGCAACCTTTGTTTAAAGACGCAGATTACTTTAACTACGTAAATAATTTATATGTATAATATACTCGTAACTGGTGGTAACGGGCAGCTAGGCTCGGAGTTAAAAGAAATAGCTTACAATTATCAAAATTACAACTTTTTATTTACTGATGTCAAAGACCTGGATATTACAAACCATACTGCTGTAGCATCTTTTATTGAGAGTAATCAAATCAATGTTATCGTAAACTGCGCGGCCTATACCGCTGTAGATAAAGCAGAGTCTGAGCCAGAACTATCTGATGCTATAAACCACCTAGCAGTCGCTAATTTTGCCCAAATCGCAAAAGACAAAAACATTAAGCTAATCCATATATCTACAGATTATGTGTTTGATGGCAACAATTATAAGCCATATACAGAGACAGATATTCCAAACCCAAAATCTGTATATGGGCAAACAAAATTAGATGGAGAATTGGCCATACAAGATATAAAACCTGCAAATTCTATCATCATTCGCACATCCTGGGTGTATTCAAAATTTGGTAATAATTTTGTAAAAACGATGCTACGTCTGGCTGAGACTAGAGATGAGATATCTGTGGTTGCAGATCAAATTGGATCTCCAACTAATGCTAGTGATTTAGGGAAAGCTATTTTAACTATTTTACCACTAATAAAAAACAAAAATGTAGAGGTTTTTCATTATTCAAATGAAGGTGTTTGCAGTTGGTATGATTTTGCAAAAACTATTTTTGAAATTAAAGGGATTTCTGTAAAAGTAAATTCAATTAGATCAGAATTATACCAAACGCCTGCAGAGAGACCATTTTATTCTGTACTAAATACAACAAGTATTAAAAATAAATATAAAATAGATATATTAGACTGGAGAATTAGTTTAAATAGTCTAAAAAATGAATATAATTAAGTTTAAATATTTTTATAATTTATTTAAATCAAACTCCTAATACACTTAATTTAAAATATTTTTATCATGACAAAAAAAATAAACTTTGACTATTTAATTAATAAAATTAAATTGTCTGAATTTGAAAACATACCTTTTAGACATATCTACATTGAGGATTTTTTCACACATGAACAATTCTTGCAAATTATAAAATCTGATGAGATTGAATCTCCTGTTGCTAAAAGCGATTATGAATTAATTAATGGATTAATTGAAAAAGGTTTTAGCCCAATAGAATTTCCTGGATGTATAACTGATGTGAAAAAATATATTGACTGGCATGAAAATAATGAAAAAGCTGAAATTTTTTCAACATGTGAAGGATTTGGGATGGCGTTGAGATTATTTCGAATTAAAACTAAAGTTTTAAACGAACTAAACTTATTTTTAGCTTCTGAAAAGTTTAACAGAGCAATTGCTGAGAAGTTTAATATTGATTTTAATAATTGCATTGTTGATGGAGGTATTCAAAAATATTTAGATGGTTACGAAATAAGCCCTCATCCGGATATTAGAAAAAAAGCAGCTACTTTTATGGTGAATATAAACCCTCATCCAGATTCAGAGCAAATGGATCATCATACTCATTACCTAAAATTCAAAGATACTTATTCTTATGTAAAAAATCTTTGGTCATCAAATAAAGATTTTGATAGAACATGGGTTCCATGGTCTTGGACTGAATCAATTAAGCAGCAATTTAAAAATAATTCTATTGTACTTTTTTCTCCTTCTGATGATACAATGCATGCAGTAAAAGCAAATTATGATCATTTTAAAACACAAAGAACACAATTATATGGGAATTTATGGTACAAAACTGATTTTACAAAGTCAATGATGGATTGGAAAAATTTAGACTATCAAAACTTAATTAAGTTACAAAAAGGTAATGAATCCAGTCGAAACTTAAATTTTAAAAGTTTAAAAAATAAAGCTGTTAAATTAGTGCCAAACTTTCTTAAGAATAAAGTAAATGTTCCTAAAAAAAAATCAGAATTTAAAGTAGGTGAACGCAACATCTAAAATTTAAATATCCAAAATAAAAACTAAGTAGATATGTGTGGCATTTTAGAATATATGGGGTAAGTCACTCCGCTCCAATTGTTTATTATTAGGGTGTGGAGTAAACTTTCCAATGACTTAGAGGGTTGTAAAGCTCAAAACAGATCTCATACATGTATGCAGAGAACTATCCAATGGCAGAGATGAAACATGTCCCAATTGCCCTTATAGATGAAAACAAGCCGGTGATTCTATTGGCTATTAATAATAGGGGGACTATGAAAAAAGGTATCACAGATACAAGAAATCAAGTCGCTTAAACTTAAGATCATTGCCATTGTCACAGAAGATGATCAAAAGGTAAAATCTATGGCTGCTTATTTCATCGAAATCCCAAAGACTTTAGAGTGTTTGTGTCCTCTATAACCAACATTCCTCTAAAACTATTATCGTACCATATGGCAGTTTTGTTGGATAAAAATATATATTAATCCAGGAATTTAGAAATAATAGTAACTTTTGAGTAAAATTATTATGAATATTCACAATGTAATAGCAGTCATTTACATTGGTTATGATTTTCTTTTGCTGAAGAGTTTGGAGAATAATGTAAAAAGTTTCGACTTATTTAATATGACATTATTAGTTTATAAATTAAAAATATAACCCTATGTTGAAAGCACTAAAAAGAATCATAAAACCATCTTCGAACATAAAAACCGCACCTTATCTAATAGAAAGCACAAAGCATATTAGAGCAGGAAAAATGAGCTATCACAACGGGAATTTTATAATACAAGGCTCACAAGAAGTTAAAATAGGCTCGTATTGTGCATTTGGGGAAAACATACATATTATCACTGAAAATCATGATTATAACTATCCTGTTATGCAATATACTTTCTATCGTCACTTTTTTGGAAAAGAACACCCAGGAGTCACCAAATATCCTCCAAACAAAGAGCGAACGAAAGGTGGTATTGAAATAGGCAATGATGTTTGGATTGGGCATAACACAACAATTTTGTCTGGGATAAAAATCGGAAACGGAGCTATACTGGGGAATGGTTGTATAGTTACGAAAGATGTTGAACCATATTCTATTGTAGGTGGGATTCCAGCCAAAAAAATCAAAATGCGTTTTGATGATGAAATTATTCAATACTTGCTTGAAATAAAATGGTGGGATTGGAGTGAAGATAAAATTAAGAGGAATTGGGAGTTTTTTGGGCTAAACCAGAACCTTTTAAAAGTAGAAGAAATAGAATCAATAATTATTCAGTAAATTAATGATTAGGAAAATTTTTTTATAATTTGAATTCACATAAAAATAACAAACGAATTGCCAAAAACACCTTGATGCTTTACTTTCGGATGATATTCACTATGTTGGTATCACTGTACACATCTCGTGTGGTGTTAAATATGCTGGGAATTGAAGATTTTGGTATCTATAATGTTGTGGGTGGCGCAGTAATCATGTTTGGATTCTTAAGCGGCGCGATGAGTTCTGCAACCCAACGTTTTCTGACATATGACATTGGGCAAAAAAATCATGTTCAACTACGCAAAACATTTAATGCTGCACAAATCATTCACATTGGTATAGCAATATTAATTATCTTACTTGCTGAAACCATAGGATTATGGTTTGTTAGCAATAAATTGAATTTACCGGGAGTAAGGCTTGAAGCAGCCCTTTGGGTATATCATTGTTCTGTTCTGTCATTTATAGTCACAGTAATCCAAGCCCCTTATAGTGCTTTAATAATAGCTCACGAGAAAATGAGCGTTTTTGCATATTTAAGCATTGTGGAGGTTTTACTGAAATTGTTAGTAGTGTTGCTTCTAATGTACATTTCATTCGATAAACTAGAACTCTACGCCCTTTTAATTCTGGGAGTTAGCGTTACCGTAGCAGTTTTTTACCGTATTTATTCAAGGATACAATTTAATGAAACAAGGTTTTTAATTGTAAATGATAAGGTATTATACAAAAGATTGGCTAGTTATTCTGTTTGGAATTTATTTGGATCAGTTTCCCTAATAGCCAAAACTCAGGGAGTAAGTATAATGTTAAATATTTTTTTCGGTGTTGTCGTAAATTCAGCACTTGCAGTTGCCAATCAGGTGTCTGGTACAGTCTATTCTTTTGTAAGTAATTTTCAAGTAGCAAGTAATCCACAGATAATTAAATCCTACGCAACAGATGATAAAGAGTATATGAACAATTTGATGATTCGCACTTCCAAATTCTCGTTTATTTTGCTATTTATATTGACGCTGCCTGTAATTATGGAAATAGAATATATACTTCAACTCTGGTTAAAATTAGTTCCTGAATATACCGTGATTTTCACAAAACTTATTTTAGTCGAGGCGTTAATTCATTCGATTTCGGGGTCAATGATGGCTGCAGTATCAGCTTCTGGTAAAATAAGATTATATCATTCAGTAGTTGGGGGATTTTCGTTATTAATTTTGCCAACTTCTTATTTTTTATTTATGATTGGTTATCCAGCAAAAACCACTTTTATAGTGAGTATCATTTTTGCTAGTTTGGCGTTAATTTTTAGGTTAATTTTCACTAAAAAATTAATACCAGAGTTTACGATTGGTAAATTCTTACAAGAAGTTTTAGTGAGAAATTTTTTAATAATAATATTGTCATTGATAATCCCAATGATGTTAATATCAAACATGAATCCTGGATTAACGCGTTTGAGTCTAGTAGTTTTAACTTCGTTCGGTATTAGTATAATTACTTCCTATTGTATAGGAATGAAGAATAATGAGAAATTATTTGTGAAGAACGCCTTAACGAGTGTAAGAAAAAATATTTACAAATATATAGCAAATTATCGAAAGAAATAATAGAAGAAAATGATTCAAGCCATACTAAAGATAAAAGAAAATTTAAAGTTGTTATTACGACCAGTGTTAGTTAATGGTTTTGTTTATTACGAAAAGGGCAGAGTTCAACATGAGAATTGGGGAGACGATATTAATTATTACTTTCTTAAAGAGATTGTTCAGAGACCTATTTTAATTTATAATCGTGTTTCTTTAGCATTTAGATTAAAGTTAAAGAACTATTTAGTAATTGGTTCCACTATAGACATGCTCTGTAAAAAGAACACAGAGGTATGGGGTGCTGGCATCATAGATGAAAATAAACCATTAAGAATTAAACCCCGTAAAGTTCATGCAGTTCGTGGTCCATTAACACGGAAAAAATTATTAGAGCAAGGCGTTGAATGCCCCGAAGTATACGGCGATCCGGCATTACTTATACCTCGTTACTATAAACCAAAGGTTTCAAAGAAATACCGTTTTGGTTTCATACCCCATCGATCGAATTTAGAAAGAATAGATGATTTTAAGATTGATGGTGTGCCTCTATCTGTTCGAAATGATGTGTTAGTTATTGACTTATCTAAATATGATAAATGGACGGATATTATCGACCAGATATGTAGTTGTGAAAATATTTTATCAGCCTCTCTTCATGGTTTGATATTACCTGAGATTTATGGCATACCAAATTTATGGATTGAGTTTGGAAAGCCACTAATCGGCGGGCATTTCAAGTTTCACGATTTTTTTCTCTCTATGGGTAGAGATCGAGATTTTCCATATCTTATCGAAGATTATGAATTGTCTAGTAAAGATGTTCAAAAAGGGCTTTCATCTTGGCATCAAGGATACATCAACTTACAACCATTAATTGATTCTGCACCATTCCCAATCAAGTTATAGTTTTTGATTTTATGTATAACTAACTTCTAAGCTGTAAGATAAATTAATTATAGTTTAGTATTTATAAATGAATATCCTATACCACACATACGAAAAAGTGCATTCCACAAAAGGTGGCACTGAGCGAACTACTATCACCATGGCTATGGCTTTGAAACGGCTTTATGACGCTAAATGCTTCTCCATTTATGAGGCATCTGCAGATACCCCAAAAGAGGAATGCTTCGTCAAAGAGTTCCTTTGGTCTCCGCATAAGAAATTGGAAAAGGATATCCAGATGCTTAGGGAAATCATAGTGGCGAACCGTATTGATTGTGTTATTGTACAAGGATCTTTCATCCATGTTAAAATATTTAAAAAGGCTGTTGATGGATTAAAGTGTAAAGTGATTTTGGCACATCACTTTGAACCTGGTAGCGAGCGCGTTTTTTTTACATTTAAAAGCATTCTCAAAGCACGGACAAACTCATTAAAAGGATTACTAAAAAAAATGATACGCATAATTATATTTCCGTATCTGCGCAAGAAGTACCTCAACGATTTATCGCATTTGTATCATGAAGCTTATGTCCATGCAGATAAAGTCGTGCTCTTATCAGAACGTTTAATTGCACCATATCTAAAATTTTGTAATTTTAACAATACTGAAAAATTCTCTATTATCCCAAATGCGCTATCATTTAAAAATGAAATAACAAAGGAAGCATACCAAACAAAGAAAAAAATAGCATTAATTGTTTCACGATTAGACGATAAACATAAAAATATTTCAGAAGCATTAAAGATTTGGAATACTATTAAAAAGAATAAACTAGCACAAGAATGGAAGCTGAAAATCGTTGGTCAAGGAGTTGATGAGGCTAAGTATAAAAAATACGTTAATACAAATAAAATAGCTGATATAAGTTTTATTGGAAGACAAAATCCGATTCCATTTTATAAAGAGGCCTCCATTTTTATAATGACATCAAAAAGTGAATCTTGGGGTTTAACATTAACCGAAGCACAACAAATGGGTTGTGTTCCTATAGCTTACAACACATATCCAACATTAACAGATATAATCACAGATGGGGAAGATGGTATGGTCATTGATAAAAATGACATGGCCAATTATGAACAAAAGCTATTAGAGTTAATGACTAATCGTAAAAAACGAAATCAATTAGCAATACAAGGTATAAAGAACTGCAAACAGTTCTCACAAGATAAAATTGCAGAAATGTGGTGGAAATTACTAACTTAAAATAGAGTATAAATCTAAATAAGGAAATATATGATAACTGTTTTATATGTAACATTTGCTTATGAAAATTTTGATGGCGCGACGTATTCGCTGATGGACTTGATAAAGTCAGTTCAGGAACATGTCCATCCTATCGTCATGGTTAGAGAAGAGGGATGCGTATATGATTACTTTACCGAAAATGGGGTGGAGTGTATTGTTTGCGACTTTAAAGAAGACTTGGTAGGCAAACCAGTAAAATTTCATCAATATATAAAATATATTCTCAAGTTTATTCCAAACCAGTTGACGTACTATCTTAAAAACCGCAAGTGTGTAGAAAATGTTGCACAAATTTTTAAAGGAAGGACTATAGACATTGTACACATCAATAATACTGTCTCGTCAGTTGGCTATGATATAGCTGATATTATAAACGCTAAGTCTGTTTGGCATTTACGAGGTTTTATGGACCTGGACTTTGGATGGATGCCCATAAGAGGATGGAATAAATATAAAAATACGCTAAAGCAAACCGATGCAGTAATTGGCATTACTAAGTCCGTGCTTGAACATCATATTCCTTTAGAGAACAAGAATGCATATGTAATATCGGATGCCGTAAGGAGTAAAGATGATACATGCTTTATTCTGCCAAAGGAAAAGTATTTTTTGTTTATTGCTGGGTTTTTGACAGAACAGAAAGGTTGTGATTATGCCATTTCTACCTTTGCAAAGTCGGGACTTGTTGCCAAGGGCTATAAATTGAAAATAATTGGTGAGGCGCATCCAAAGTATATGTCACAACTCAACCAAATTGTTCAAAACGCTAGCCTATCAGGTGCGGTTGAATTTCTGGGTCGTAGTGACAAAGTAAAAGAATATATGAGCCGGGCAACTGCATTTTTAATGTGTTCTGAAAATGAGGGTTTGGGTCGGGTATCTATTGAAGCTATGTTTTATGGATGTTTGGTTATTGGAAGAAACTCTGGTGGTACTAAAGATTTCGTATTTGATGGTTCTACAGGCTTGCTTTTTAACGATATGAATGGTTGTGTATCCGCGATGGAAAAGGCTACAGAAACCGACAATAAGGATATAATCTTAAATGCCCAACATTTTGCCCAAGAAAATTTCTCAGTTGAGAATTATGGGAAAGATATCCTAGAAGTATATGGAAAAATATTAAACAAAAATATAATGAATAATTACAAACAATAAACACTAAAAAATGAACTATAAATTATTAGCTGTTTCTAAATTTGGTGGAAATCAGAGTGTAAACATTGGAGATTATGTTCAAGCACTTGCATCCTCTCAATTTATCCCTCAATTAGATGGCTTTATCGATAGGGACGAAGAACTAAAAGATTACGATGGAGACCCATGTAAGGTTATCATGAATGGTTGGTACATGCACAGCCCACAAAATTGGCCTCCATCAAAATTAATTGATCCGCTTTTCGTTTCTTTCCATCTAAACAGTACGGTGAAAAAAGAAATGCTTTCTCCCTCAAGTATTACTTATCTGAAAAGCCATCAGCCTATAGGTTGCCGTGATTTTAAGACAAAGGATTTGTTAATAAGTAATGGTGTAGAGGCTTATTTCTCCGGTTGTATGACTTTAACACTTGGGGAAAAATACCATTCTTCAAATAAGGGAAACAAAACATATATCGTGGATCCTCATATTAATGGGGAGATGAATTGGGGTAATATTATCAAAGCTATTTCCACAATAATCCTTCATCCATTGGACATATTGAAACTTTATAGTAATAAGGAACTTGCACTATATATAGGTAGAAATTTTATACGTAAAGCATTAAGGACAGCCCATTACTACAAAGAATATTCGAGAATATTCAGTCGAAAGTTAGTTATGGAGTCAACATACGTCAACCAAGAAAATGATTTTTATAAGACACATTTTAAGACTGATTTTGATCGACTTAAAGAAGCAGAGCGTCTTATACACCTCTATGCTGAAGCTTCTTTAGTGATATCGTCGCGTATACATTGTGCGCTCCCATGTCTAGGATTAGAAACACCTGTTATATATATAGAGAAAGGTCAGGATACTGAGGAAAGTAAGTGTAGGTTAAATGGATTAAAGGACTTGTTTAATGTAGTAAAGGTGGACAACGGAGTCTTAGTCCCTCAATTTAAAACTACATTACCTATCACAACTTCGAACCCCCCAACTAATAAAGACTCTTGGAGAAATTTTGCTACTAATCTAAAACAGAGATGTCAGGATTTTGTGGGGCACATAACAATGTCAAAATAAAGAATATGAGGGTTTTATGGGTGTCTTTGGTTAAATTTCCACCATTATGCAACTATTTGGGAGAAGAAGCACCTGCTCATTGTGGCTGGTTGTATTCTTCTGCAAAGGCGATATTAAAAATTATACCTAACCTGCAGTTGGGCGTGATTATATATTCCTACGGAAGTAAATTCGAGGAACATCAAGTTGATGGTATCATTTACTATATGGTACCATCTAAAAACATGTCAAAAACTGATAAACGTCAAGTAATACATTG
>OJCR01000463.1_pt1 | contig 19219 bp, 24 predicted proteins | sample 1591611 | NCBI WGS metagenome assembly OJCR01 (sample SAMN05416815, study PRJEB24817) | seawater metagenome | isolation source: Sea water | place: Canada:Atlantic | collected 2013-07
ATCTACACGTAAGGAGTCGTCGGCAGCGTCAGATGTGTATAAGAGACAGTTGTTTATCCTCTTGATGCAGTTTTATTATATTGTTAGGTTGTTTTATATTATTTCTAATATTCTCTTGATACCAAAAACTACTAGAATTCGAATCGCAACTCGGACATGCTAGATTGCATTGTTTATTAATTGCGACCGTAAGCATTTCTAAGTTATCATTTTTTCCTTCTAGAACGTCGAACGAAGCTTGGCGGTAACTATATACTCCACTTTGTTCCATTTGTAAACAGATCGCACAACTCTTTTTTAGATCGGAATTTTGCCATGTTTTACGGTAGTCGGGTAAATCAAAATCGGTAGATTGTATAGCACTATGTGGAGTAAAATAGCAACATGGCGAAATCGTGAACTCATAAGTATTGTTATTATAAGCGAGAGCGTTAGTTAAATGACGACAAAATTCAGCCATTATTCTGTTTTACTCTTTAAGCCAGCGAGCATTTGTTTTAGTTTAGTACTGTCTACCCCAGCATTTATCTTAGCAGACTCTTGTGGCTGACTAATTGATGTAACACTGCTAGTGCTTTTTATTTGATTCATAATGGCACCTGGTTTTTGTCCGCCAAATCCACCACTTTCACTTTGTCCTTCTTCACCTGGATCTGTGATGCGCAGGCTTTCCAAGTTAAACTCTAAGTCAACTTTTTGCCCAACACCACTACTGCTTCTAGTTTTCATTAATTGTATCTGATAACGTCCACGTTCACGCATTGCTCTACTTGTAAAGATACCAAACACATTATCTGCTGTGTTGATCTTACTAATACCACCCGATATATGGCTGTGGTCAAATTCAATTTCTTCAACAGCACTACGATTCAACTGCGATGCTGTAATCATTAATATCTCAAACTCTTTTGCTAGGTTACGTAGTTCTTCACTCACATACTTGTCCTTAACAAACAAGTCACTTGGGCTTACTTTAGCACTAACTGGCATAACCAAGTCCAGATAGTCTACCATAATAAAGTCTGCTTTTTTTCCTGTCTGTACTTCTAGTTCTTTCAAGTATGCTCGGATCTGATTAACATTGCTCTGTGCTGGCATGTACTTGATACGCAAATTACCTGATTTCTTGCCTACCATACGTATCTTCATTTCAAGTGTGTCCATGTCTTTGAATATTTCTTTGGTTGCAACATTAGCAACCATTGCATCCATACGCATAGCACACAGTTCTTCACTAAGTTCCAGTGTTAAAAACACACCGTTAAGTCCTTGACTTATCCAGTTAATGGCGATGTTCTGCATGAACAAACTTTTACCACTACCACTGCCACCTGCAAAAATGTTTAGCTCACCTCTGTTCATACCACCAAACAAGCGTCTATCCATAGTGGGCCAGCCTGTGCTGACTTGTCCGTTGTTATCCTTGATCTTCATGAGCCTTGCTCTAGGATCTTCAAAGTAGTCTGTACCCATGTCCTTAGTAAGACTGATCTGCACTGCGTCTTTGATCAGTTTTTCAACTGGATCATACTCGCCATTCTCAATCATGTCCGCGGCTTTGAGGATAGCACGTTCAAGTTCGTGCCTGCGACTAAAGCCTTCAAACTCTACCATGAACCAATCATAGTGTCCTTCACCAACGTCAGGCACTTCTTTAAGATCAACTCCTGTTTGGGCCAGTATCTGTTCCTTTGTGGGCATAGTTTTATATTCACTGCTATGCTCCCTTATAAACTTAGCCGCTTCACGCAGACTTCGATCAAAGTTCTCTTCATTAAAAATGTTCTGCACACGCACAAACGTTTCTGCGTCTTGCATCATCATTTCTAAAAACAATTTTTGTATTTCTGCTGAATATTCTTTCATATAGTTAATTATACACTAAAATTATGGAAATTAATATCTTTATTTCCGTCAAGATAAATTACACTGCTGTTAAGTTCGTTTGTGTCCATACCTAATATTTTATCAACAAACACGCCTGTGCTGGTTTGATTTTGGTCAAGCTCCATTGGATTTATTCCGCAAAAACAAGCATCGCCTGTTCTACTAAAGTTCTTCATTATCAAATAGTTCTGATACTTATTACCAATATAGTCTGCATGGTTAATGTTTGTGTGCTGGTACACAAATGCAGACAACATCCAAGCCACTCTGGAGTTTTTATTCAATGATACAGTCTTAATTATGTGATATGGTAGTATCACGCTAACAAAATACTGTTGTGTCCAATTTTTTTCTAGTCTCCATGTATCAATTACAGGAACTTCTTGATTAAAGTTGTCATAGCTTAATGCTGACCCGTTTTGATTAAACAGTATAAAGTCGATAGTTGGTAACAATCTTAAGAACTTCTCTATAGTGCCTTGATTAACTGTGTTCCAATCGATAATATGTTGATATAGATTATCTTGTTCTGCTAGTTTTGTACTTGATAAACTACACACTGTCCAGCCTTTGGCTAGTAGTTGCTGTTGTACAGTTAGTCCCCATTTGGACCCACATCCTAATAGTAATGCATTCATAGTTCTGTAAAAATATCTCGCCAGTTCGCACTTATTTTATCTGCAAAGGATTCAAAAAACGGTTCGTAATCTTCTTCTTTTGAATTTTGTAATTCTCCTAAGCAATTATCCAACTGTCCAATTAAGTTTTGATTGCAAGGAAAATTATTTTTGTGGTTAATTATTTTTTCTGCACACTTGTCTTTAAGATCCTGCGACAAATTACGGCATTGTATGTTTGTGTGTCCCATAGTAACCTGATTGATCGTGAAATCAGTTATACCGTATCCGTTATTAAAGAACTGTTGTGTGTCTGTCAAGTAAAGTGCGCTGGCTACAAAAAATACAGAATTGACCCTAATGTCGAAATGAGTGCCTTTAAGGAACCTTAAGTTATTTAGGAACTTGTGCCAATTTGCGTCACGCCTGATATATTCAAATCTACTACCTGTTGTGTCAGCACTTATGGTTATTAACACATTTTTAAACTTTAACAGTTCTGTGATCACAGGATTGTTCTGTTCAAACATCATGTTTGTGTTTACTCTAAAAGTGCAGTCAATTGACTTGTCCAGTTGTTTCAGCAATCGCACGTTGTGTTTAATAAGTGTAGGCTCGCCACCACTGAGATATATTTCTTTCATGTGATGTTGTCTACTTACTATTAAATCAATGATTGTGTCAGCCTGTTCATCTGGTGTATGCTGAATTGGTTTACCTTGTTCTTGTGCAATTGCGCTACTTTGTTTGGCCCAACATGTAACACACTTCAAGTTGCAAGTACTACTCCAATGCAAATCAATAGCATTCAATTGAAATGCTGTATTGTCAGAATAATCTACATCTACATCTTTAAACATAGGATTATATAAGTCACGTAAGAACTTATATCCTGTATCGCTCTCCTGTAAACTACATGTTCTACAGTTATAATTAGGCAATTCTTTATAAGTATTATTTCGCACATGCTGTGCAGGCCAATCGTTAACAATGTCTTGGATAGAGTTATTACCTAGACGTCCCAGTTCGTGCTGTCCATTCACACATGTAACAATTCTGCCATCTACCTCTACCTTAATATGATTCCACGGTACAGCGCAGAAAGTTTTAGATTGCTTAAACAAATAAAATTTCTTCTTTGGATCCATTAACTGTATAATCTTTTCTTCTTGAGTTCAATTTTTAATCTACTTGTTTCTCTTGCTTCTAGTATGCTTTTTAGCACAAACAACTTACCATACTTGATCACTGCTTCGTTTAAGTCTTTACATGTTTCCTGCCATACAGGATAACTTACTGTCCATCCAAGTTCTATAGCACGGTCTACCAGTTTGCGTCCTGCACGGTCTGTGTCTGGAACAACTACCACTTCACGTTGTAACCTATCAATTAGTTCTGCTTGTGTGTCACTTATCTCACTGCCTTGTATACTAACGCCATCAATTGACATAGCATCAAATGGTCCTTCTACTACAATAACAAACTTTGAATCTTTGTGTTGCTTGTCCAAGTTAAACACGTAGTCTGCTGGATGGTCGCTCCAGTACTTGGGTTTAACTGTGTCATCCAATGCTCTTGCACTACTGCCTACTATTTTGCCTTCATAATAGTATGGTATTATTATTCTACGATGATAGTTGTAGCTCTTGCTGTCTGTAAAATAAAACTCATACTTGGTTGTGTCGATGCATCTGTTGTTTAAATACTCTACACCCTGCGACAGTTGGGGAGGAATCAAACAAGTGTTATCTTCAATCATTTGGGTCATCCAAGAAGTTAAACTTACTGACCCATCGGGCAGTTGCCTGGCGACAAACTTGATTTCTTCTACTTGGGCTTTTTCAAGTTCTTCTGGGGCTACCAGTTCTTTTAACCTAATAGCACTTATAACAAGGTGCCGTATGGTTAAGTCATCAGCGCCTAACCAGGACAACAGTTTTCTAAATTTAAAACTTAGATGTCTGCCCGGAATAAAACTTGCGGTATATCCGCAATTAAAACAATGATAAGATACTGCACCGTCGTTGGTCTTGATTCCTCCCCTTCCTTTACGATCTGGAGTTTCACCATTGTGTGTACAGCACACTGCATTAAATGATATCCATCCTGTTTGCGTACTCTTACGTCGCACGGGAAGTAACTGCAAAAAGGCTTGCTGGATAGTGTCTAACATTCAGTTATTATACAGGATTATCGTACAGTTGCCAAGCCTATTAGGCTAAAAAACTTGATATACAACCACCCAATATCAAACTCAAACATTCGTGCGCTAAGTTTAGCACTGGCTGGGTTTTGATGGTGATTGTTGTGTAGCTCTTCGCCGCCAATTAATATACCCCATGGAACAATGTTGTTGCTTTGATCTTTAGTATCAAAGTTACGGTAGCCATAGTAGTGACCTAGTCCATTGACTACACCAGCGGCCCAGAATGGAATCCATATCATTTGGATCGCCCATACTGCCAATCCCCATGGTCCAAACAAAGCAAGGTCGATAGCCAGCATCAAAAGAATACCTATACGACTGTGTTTGGTATATACCCTGCGTTCCACCCAATCGTCGGGTGTGCCTGCACCATATGCTTCAACCATGGCAAAGTTTTTGCTGGCTTGATGATAGAGTCGCGCACCATCAAACAATACTTTGTGCAATCCGCATATTACAGGGCTGTGCGGATCGCCTTCTATGTCTGTGTGCCTGTGATGTTTACGGTGTACTGCTACCCACTGCTTAGTGACCATGCCTGTGGTTAGCCAGAGCCAAAACCGCATCATATGACTTACTACAGGATGAAAGGTTACTGATTTATGTGCTTGACTGCGGTGTAAAAACAAGGTTACGCATGCAATGGTAATATGTGTTGCCACTAGGGTAAAGATTAATTCTGACATTATGCTTAGGTTATTCCGGTACCGTTAATGTACCAAGTATTAGTATCAACCTTCAGCACCTGTGCAACACCGTAGTTTCCGACTACTCTTGTAACAGATGTAGCATTGCCAGCCAAGAACAGTCCAACACCAACAGCAGGTTCAACTCTAATAATACCAGCGGCATTTGCAACTACTTGCATTTCTGTTCCAACTGGGAATGCTAAAGTTGCATTTGTTGGGATTGTAACATTTCGTACAGCACCGTCAGCATAAAAATGCTTACCACGATCTGCTTCGGTCAGTGTTACGTTACCTGCTAGTACAGTTTGTGGTACATCTCTGTAGCCAATGTCAACACCATTTACTGTTGCGTATACGTTCCCACTGCCAATGACATTGAGAGCTGATATGTTACCAGTCATGGTAACTGCGGTGTTAGTATAAGTTTGGAAACTACCAATATTGGCATTAACAGCCGGAATAGTTGTACCAACTACTGTACCTAAGTTAGCGTCAAGTGCTGGGATAGTTGTTCCTACTGTTGTACCTACATTAGCGTCAAGTGCTGGGATAGTTGTACCAACTACTGTACCTAAGTTAGCGTCAAGTGCTGGTATAGTTGTTGCTACCGTTATACCAATGTTAGCGTTCAGACTGCTAATCTGGCTGTTTGCATAAGTCTGGAAACTGCCAATGTTGGCATTTACGCCAGGAACAGTTGTTCCAACGATAGTACCTACATTAGCGTCAAGTGCTGGGATAGTTGTTCCAACAATAGTACCAACATTAGCGTCAAGTGCTGGTATTGTAGTACCAACAGTTGTGCCAATATTAGCATCAAGTGCTGGGACAGTTGTTCCGACGATAGTACCTACATTAGCATCAAGTGCTGGTATTGTAGTACCAACAGTTGTGCCAATATTAGCATTTATACCTGTAATGGTAGTTCCTATCACCGTACCCAAGTTAGCATCAAGTGTTGTGATGTTTGTAGTAGCAGTACCTAGGTTAGCATCTATTACACTACTTAATGCGCCAACAACCGGGCTGCCGTCTACTAGAAGTGTTGTTCCATCAACTGCTAGTGGCACGCCGCCTAAGTAAATTGTGCTGTTGGCAACCCACAGTTCTTTCCACTGTTGATTACTATCACCCAAGTAGTAAACAGCATTAGCACTTGGCATGATGTTTCCATCAATATTAGCAATGAATGCACGTACTGAATTGTTTGTATAGCCACCTGATTCAATAACCTGTGCGTCAACATACACTTTCATTTCTGTGTTTGCTGTAACTGTTGCGGCATTGCCCGCAATTAATTCGTTATGCTGGGTTGCGGCATTGGCAAACAGTAGTAGTATGTCACTGCCTTGTGTTGCCGCATTACTGGTTAATGATGTGATATTGGTTGTTGCTGTGCCCAAATTGGCATCAAGTGTGGTTATGCTAGTTGCCTGTGTTGCCGCATTACTGGTCAACGTGGTTATGTTGGTTGTTGCTGTGCCCAAGTTAGCATCAAGTGTTGTGATACTGTTGTGCTGGGTGGCGTCATTTGCTGTAAGGGCTATAATTGATGACTGTTGTGTTTTTGCATTTGTTTGCAAATCCACAATAGCAACACTTTGTGTTGCCGCGTTTGACGTTAGTGTAACAATGTTTGTTGTTGCAGTACCCAAGTTAGCATTGATAGTTGTTTGGTATGCACCCAAGTTTGCATCAATCGCTGGGATAGTTGTGGCTACTACTGTACCTAAATTGGCATTGAGTAAATTTATTGCCGCGCCTTGTGTAGCGGCATTGCCTGTCAGGCCATTAAGATCGTTTGCTTGTGTAGCGGCATTACCAATCAAGTCAATAAGTCCAACTGCTTGTGTTGCGGCATTAGCAGTAAGGGCAATCAATTCACCGTACTGCGTTGCGGCATTGCCTGTAAGTGTATCAAGCAGAGCTTGTTGTGCTTGTGCATTTGCTGTTAAACTTAATAGCGACGCACCTTGCGCACCAGCATTGCTGAGTAGTGTTGTGATGTTTGTAGTAGCAGTACCTAAGTTAGCATCAAGTGTAGTCAAACTGGTTGCTTGCGCACCAGCGTTGCTGAACAAGTTGTTGATTGAGTTTATTCTATCGCCGATGTTTGCATTTATAGCAGGTACAGTTGTTGCAATCACAACACCTAAATTAGCATCTATGGTGTTAAGACTGGTTGCTTGCGCACCAGCATTAGCAGTTAGTGTATTGAGGCTAACCGCCTGAGTTGCGGCATTGCTGGTTAGCGTTGTTATGTTTGTGGTAGCAGTACCTAAATTAGAATCAAGTGTTGTTATGTTTGTAGTAGCAGTGCCCAAGTTGGCATCTAATGTGTTGATACTAGTTGCTTGGGTAGCGGCATTAGAAGTTAATGTTGCAATGTTTGTAGTGGCAACACCAACGTTGGCATCAAGTGTGTTGAATGCTGTTTGTGTGGCAAATCCTGCATTGGCCGCGAACAGCGCAATTGATGCATTGGCCGCTGTGATATTTGCTCTGAGTGCATCAATCTCTACGTTGGATGCGGTTGTGTTTGCTTGTAAACTAATAATCTCAAGATTGGCGGCTGCAACATTGGCGTTGGTTGAACTAATATTAACATTACTATCAATCTGCGCTAGGTTGGCCAGTAAGTGCCCGCCTGCTGTGACTCCGTCTTGTACTCGTACTGTGTTTAGGTCTGTGTCAACAACAAGCTCGCCTACTAGGCCTGTATAAGTTGAGCTTACTGAGGTATTACCTCGCTTGGCTAATAAGTGTGTAGTTAGTGTTACGTTACTGGTTGTCATTATATTTGTCCCGAATCTATCACAGCATTAGCGGCAAAGTTAAGCGGATCGCTTTCGTACCATCCCGGCAATACTTCCATCTTTAATTGTGCGCCAAAGTTATCATCCACGTACAGAGGTCTGTCAATGTTGGTTGTTGTGTTTGTTAGTTTAAGTGTAAGCAGATACATTCTCTGCTTCAGTGCCACTGTGGTGTCTTTCGGAATAGTTACACTGCACAAGCCAGTTGCGGCATTATCGATCGTAACAGCCAAACTTTCTACAGCACCCTTTTCGAATGGATCTTGGATGTCCAATTGCATGGTGTTGCCTGTTAAATTAACGGCTTTTTGCTGTTGGTTTCTAACAACAATCTGAAGTGGGTTATCAATACCCTGGTATACTTTTATTGGCTGGCTGAACACGACATGTTTCCTTGGTGGTAAAAAGGTTCCCTGGTCCAGAATTTGGACCCGAATAATATTATCATATAAATAACTTTGGATTTCATACATTAATGTATTTATTGAACTTATATGGTTGACATAGACTACGAGAAACTATTAACAGATTATCCCTTCCTAACCTACTTAATATATGGTGATAACGAATATATAGGGATAATTCAGAACGTAGATGACATAGTCACTACAATATACGATTATGGTGCCTTGAGAAGTATCGAAGAAAAGCAAATATTCTTAAAATTAGCTGATACATGGTGGTGGGAGAGTAATAGACTTATCCCTATAAACGTATTTTTAAAAGCAGAATGGCAGCCATTCAGAAGTGTTGTAAAAACTATGAACAGTAAAGGCGTAGAAATAAAATTTGGCCCGCAGATTAGTTTAAACTCGATATCAGCAAAACGCACAAAACGAAGAAGTATTACTCTTGTCCGGAAACTAAGTTAATATTTACAGCGACCAAGTGTGCATACGACACTGAATGGCTCTTCTTAAAGTAATAACTATCATCAGTGGGCTTTTCCCACACAGTTCCAGCAACTTCATTCCATAGCTTGCCTATTAGGTGGCGTTTTGCAGGACGCATAACAGCCAAGAACATTGCCAACTTTTCAATTGTGTTGATCTTTTCTGGCATCTGCATAAGAGTGTTGTAGTGATTACCTATGTGTATAAGTTTACTACAGAAATCTGGATCATATAAACTTTCCCAGACTGGTTCCTGTGCCATCAATTGATCCAAGTGTGCTTCGTTTTTTATCTGTGAATACAATCCTACATTGAGAATGTCTAATTTAATGTACCCACGATCTTCTGCAGAGTCATGATCGATAGTAGCAAAGCCTGTAAATGGGTCAACTGGTATGTCAGTAAAGTATACACCTGTGTTATGTTTAACAAGACCATTGTTACGCATTATACTAGCAGGAGTTTGTTTAAAATACTGCAGAGCTTTTACTCTGTCACCTACGTCGATGTCGATATCACTAGTAAACTTCATAAGCCTGCTTCCTTTAAAAGGTGCTTGCACCACTCTACATCACCCATGTAGTCAATAAACTTTCTATTCCAGTAGTCTGGATCAATCCAGGGGAGGATAACACTAATTTGATCATCCCCAAGAGTAGATAACCAATCCACGCCGGAAACACAATTAAACACAATCCAAGGACTAATGCGCCCGGTACTGATATGATGACAAATCCTATTAGCATTACCATACCGAAAATAGTCTTGGAATCCCGCAAGTCCCGAACCGTTGCTTGCATAATCTTCCATGGTTTTAAGAGCACGTTCAAGAGCATCTTGTACTGCCTCCTTTTTTAAATATTCACGCATCCACTCATCATAAAAAACATCTTTTGTCCAGTAGTCCAGTTTCTTGTTGTTTTTCAATAACCAGGTTGTGTAGTGTTGTATGTTGAGGCATTTGATGTTGACACAGTGCCTACCAAATTTTACAAATGCCTTGTAGTATGGACTGGTTACAAAGTCTGCAAAACTTTTGTTTTTGGCACTGCCCTGTGTTGTTTCAAAGAACTGTAAGTAAGCTCTAAGTCCAAACTGCACACCTGTTTCTTTTTCTTCTTGCCAACGTCGCTTGGGCTCGCAAAGATGAGCCGCAAGTGTTGATTCCTTGCGATAACTTTTACCACAGTACTTACAGGTGTAGCTCATGTTTTCTTATATATGTTTCCAAGTAATCATTTAACCACCCATGTTCACCAGACATTCGATGTCGTAGTTCTGGTTCAACATGTTCTTCGTCGGGTAAGTATAGTACACCTGCTCGGTGTTGTTCACGTATACCACACCATCTAAAACCATCAACTATGTTTTTGTGTTCGTCGAGTAGTGTTAGCCTCGCTAAGTTCTGTTGTGACATACCGTGCCACCATTCGTCTGCTTGTTGATACATCACAACTTGGTGTCCTCTTGATTCAAGACTGTGTATTGTTGACAACATATTATACATTAAGTTCTCTAGTCTGTCTACTAGGGATCGTTTTTCGTACTTTTCTCTAAACAATACCCATTGTTTGGTATCTTGATCTTTCCAATTTTCAATCCATCTGTTTTTGCCAAATAACTGATTCTGAGGATTAGTCCAGGCTCCTTCCCACACTTCCTGTTCTGTGGGATATATTCCTTTGTCCCATCGACAAATTGGCAATTCTTCTCTACTAATAAACGTTAGTCCTAGTATGTATAGACACGTGTTTGGAGTTTGAAAACTATGTTTAAGAGCAGTTCTTAGTATTCTTGAATTGGCACTTCCGCTTATAGTCAGACTGTGTGCAGAGATGCCAAGACGGTTAGCCAAATCTACATGGCCGTTGCCTTCAACGTAAGTATGCATGTAACTGCAACCATTGACTACTAATTGCTTGTTCATTTTAGTGCGTCTTTGATCTTCTTATCTTCCCAGCCGTTTAACTTGGCTAGTTCTTTAAGTTCTTTTTTGTCGCTTATCTCTGCTAGTGTTTCTAAGTCTTCATCTGTGTAGTCTGGATAGAAGTTGCGCAAGAACTTAACCACCTTGTTGTTGTTAACACGTTTCTTTTGTTTGATCCATTCATGCCTGTGTGTGCCCATACTTGGACTTACAGTTGTTGCCAACAGCCATTGCAGTTCTGGATACTTGCTTAGATCGAACCAATTCTTGTTTAATCGTTCGTTGCAACTCATCAGATAATATCCCTGTAGTTCAGCACTGCCACTAACTGCACTGCCCCAACGGATCATTAAGAAGTTGCTGAACTTTTTGCGTTCTTCATCTGTAAGTTCGCTATAGAATGATCTATTCTTGAGATCAAGCTGTTTCATTTCATAAAATATGTCTAGTTTATTCATACTGGATGGTGCATTACGGGTCCGTCGTTGTCTTTCTTACTAAGTTCATACAGTACTTTAGCACGTTCTAGTGCTTCTTGCAAGGCGGGATTGCCCTTTGCGGCAGTTACAATTTTATGCCAATAGTGTGATTCTTGTATCCAGTTGTCAACTGGGTATGTTCCTATTAATACTCTTTCACTGTGTGATTTGCCAACAGGCCTACCCCAAATATTACCATATGTGTCGTTTTCGTAAATGTATTTGGTGCCTGTTTCTGCTGTTTCCCATTCAATTTTATCTTTTGGATCCATCTATGTATTTCCTTGCAGGTTCTGTAACTATGTATCTACCAGTTAGCCTATCCTGGAAGCCCTCAATGACTTCACGATGCAGGGGTAGATCTTTGAGCCCATAGTCAGGCGATGTACATTCGTAGTTGGTGTTGAACGTACTAGCAAAATAAATTTGCGGTATGTCAACGTCTTTAACACACTGATGCACAAACTTGTGGTGTAGATGACCATAGTCACCATCCTCGTTGTGTGTAAGTATTAACTTGTATCCTTGTATCAAGTAGCGTATTTTTTCTCTCGCTTCAGTTCCGTCAAAACCCAATTCACCACGCTCTACATAACTGTAGTCATCGAGATTTCCTAGGAAATACGTGTCAATGTTGTGTTTACGCCAAAACGATCTTACTTCGCGAGCTCTATCATCCTTGTCGAAGTAGGTTAGATAAATTATGTCCCATTTGAATCCAGGATGATTGTGCAGGAACGGATACCCAAATATAATACAATCATCTGGGTGTGCTACTAGTAGTAATGCTCTACCAGCACTTGGAATAGTCAACGATTTCACTCTGTCTTGAGATATCTTTAACAAAATATGCACACCTTGGCTTTTTTACATTAGTGTCTAAAGGCACAGCAAGTAATTGCCCTGGACGTAATTTAGGGAAGTACCATTTTACGTCTTGGTATATGTCAGCTATTTCTATAGGAGCAAAACTTGGTCTGTAATCGCTTAATGGATTGAAAATATAAGTGTCGAATCCTCGATCATTAATACTAGTTAATGGAACTACTTCTAGATCTCCTACGTCTGGTTCTCCAATCAGTACATGCCAATCTACAGGCATTTTGATTTGAGCATCACCTATACGCAATACCAGTGCTGGACTATTGAATGATTCCAAAAATATCAACGGAATATAAAAGTAATCAGGATTACGAGGGTCGCTATTATCTAATACAGCAAATCGCATGTCGTCTACTTCATCTGGTATTTCGTTTAGCTCGTATGCTACATTGTCTAGCGTTAAAATTCTCATTAGTAAGTCAGTCTCCAGTCTTGTATTTTATGATCGTACCATATCTTTATATCAGCGTTCGTGTTCCGTACTCTGTTTAAAATTGTTTTTGCAGGACTACCCCATATCGTATCTTCAACGTGCATGTGGATATCATCGACCATGTGGGCCTTCCATTTTAGCACCAAAACAAAGTGTTCAACACGGCAATAATTGGGTAGATTCCCCGCGGGGATTGTAAACGTAATATTGTTTACATCTATTGTTTTATCATTAAGATCAACAACGAAAGGTGTGTGCTTGTATATTGGATCAAATTTTAAATCTATTTTGTCCGCTTTAAAATTTGGTAACTGCTGGAACAGATTGTTTATCATGTTAAATCTGTATAGTGTGCTATCTGCAGGATGTTTCTGCTGAAATGTGTTGTTGATTGTTTTTTCGTATGCGTCGTCAATCTCAATGTCAGGTTGAAATTCGAAAGCTTCTGACTCAGCGTAGACCAAAGGTAAGATAGGATGATTCTTATAAACCTCTGCTGTTACTTCAATCTTCCCTGGAATAAAAGTTCCGCCCCACTGTTTAGCATGCTTTGACAGGTCAACAATATTTTCGTTGAAGATAGGATTACCAATTGTTTCAGACACAAAATAATCTATGTCTTCAGGTATATCCGCTCTGTTGCAACGTAAGAAGTTTTTGTTAATTACCTGTATGTTTGTAATACCAAGTTTACTGATCATGTCTCTAGCATACTTTGCACGACCTGGATCCACTTCAACACTATAAACTTTCTTTGCTCCTGCTTTGGCAGCTAGTATGCTTAATAGTCCTGTGCCGGTACCTATGTCACACATGACGCTGCCTGGTGCTACACGCTCTATTGCGGCTTTGTATGCTACGTTACGTCCAGTGTCGTTGATCATTGGCATGTAGATGCCGTTGTTTTTGAACCAATCAAAGTCTTCAGTTGAATGAGTGATTGTGTTGTCAGTCATTTATCTTAAACCTGTCTCTTATAATATTCACATATCTATCTGCTAGATATTCTTGACTCTGTTCTGACCCATGGTACCCTGGATCTTCTCCTAAAAACGGATATTCATTGGTTGCATGTGCTGGCGTGTCTTCAAATTTAAGTGTAAAGTGTTGATCTGGTATCGAAGTAGGGAAGTGATCTCTAACCATGTCACTAGTCCATATATTACATGCCACCAACAAGAAAGGGATCTTATAATGGTGTAACTGCATGATGCCATCACGTATGATCCACCTGTCTTGTTGTAGTTTCCAGTTACTGTCGTACATGAAGTTAATGTAGTGTCTTACTGCCTGGTTTGTGTTCTGGTCTAACTGCTGACTACGGTAATGATGATCATAGTTTTCTGCTAAACTAAAAATAGTTTCTGATATCATTCTGTAGTTGTTGTTACCCCAATTGATATTGTTAACTCCTGCCGCTGGATCATAACCTGTGCCGTGATCAGTTTGCAGGTGTTGCTGTAGGTCACTGTTCCAGCCTTTGTTCTCATTTTTAGGTGCTATATAAGGTGCGGCACCTCCTGGTATTTCCATCCTGTCAGAGAATGTGGGTGCTACTATAGCAAAGTCTGGTTTTTGGCGTAGTATCTCATCTATCATTACACGTATGCCACCATTGCTCATTCCTTGACGTGCTAGGTGTACCAAATCCCAATCCAGTTTGGCCGCTAGTTTTTCGCCCCAACTGGTTCCCGCAAGTGCAGGGTCTGTACTGGGCGCACTGAAACTGCACCCTGTGATCATTAGTTTTTTTCTTATTGCCACTCTGTTTTCTCCACAGCAAACGGATAGTTTGCATCTCGATAAAATGCTTTACGTTTAGTTAAGTGTCTTTTTGCGAACTTGCAGGTACTGGTTATATCCCAGATCTGTACGAAGTCTTTGTCTTGGGCTTTACGAATACCCCTACCAATTGACTGGATAACCCGTACAAAACTCTTACCAGGCTCAATGAGAACCAGATTAAAAATACGGGGAATGTTAATACCAACACTAGCAACGCCATAAGTGGCGATGATGATCTTACCTTGTGCCTCTGCCACTTCGTCATAATGTTCTTTTCGATCCAATGCTTTGGTTGCACCTGACACAAATACACTATCGGGCAAGCGTGAGTGCAATTCTTTACCCGAGTTTATTCTGTCTACTAGGATAAGTGTATTACCTGTGTCTGTAATTTTACTTATCATTTCTGAAATGTAGTCTAAGCGATCGCTGTTCTCCAGCAAATACTTTAGTTCGCTTTGATAGTTTGTATACTCACTGTGATCCACAAGTTGTACAACATTAACATGGCACATGGCCAAGTGTCCTGCTTCCTGTAGTTCACGTGCGCTCAGTTGTCCAATAACAGATCCCAAGTTGCAGAATATACTCATGAATTCAAACTGCTCTTTGGGTATTGTGCCTGTTAGTCCCCAGCGGATTGGTACACATCCCATAGGGCCACTTAGTAGTGTTTTAAGTGCGTCTGCTTTAGCACCGTGTACCTCATCAACAATAACACCAACAACACCTTCCAAGAACTCACCAATGGTAATGTCTGCTTCTGCATTCCTAGTTTGTTTCAGCATGTTGTTGAGACTTTGCCAAGTGCATATTGTGTGTACACGACCAAACTCTTTTCTATCACCATAGTAAACACCAACGTCTAAGTCCAAGTTAACAAAGTCTTCTTCTGTCTGCGTAACCAAACTCTTGTTGGGCACAATAACAATAGTGCGTCCATACTGGCTAATCTTGTCAGCTAGTGCCGCAGTCATTATGGTTTTGCCTGCTCCTGTTGCTACTTCTTGTACACACTGCGGATTCTTTAGGAAGTTGTTGATCAATCCAACTTGATAGTCCCTTAGTTCTATCGGCTCACCAACTTTAGGATGATTCTTAGGCCATGCTTTGTGTGAGTAACTTTGTTCGTTTACTTCACTGAATTCAAAGTTGGTCCTGTAGTCCCTAAGGTCTTCTACTTCGATATCATATCCTTGTTCGTCAAGATATGGAAGTATCTCTGGCAATAGATTAATGTATGTGCTACCTCCAAGATTAAAGAATGGTACTTTACCGTCCCAACGTCCTAACCTAACTGCTGGTTGATAACGTGCGCCAGGAACATCAAACTTGAACTTGCGTACCAATGCTGTTCTGGTACCCAGTTCTAGTCCTTCGATCTTTACATTAACTTCATCTTTAATTATTAACTTGGCTTTCAATCTATTTTCCTTTGTATGTATTGTACACTTCTGTAGCAAAGAACACAACCTTTTCTGCACGTTGCAACAATAAAGTTTTTTCTGCACCATGCATCATGCCAGCACTGGTTACTAACAAAGGAATATACTGTGGCCAGTGTGATCGGTATTTGGTAAAGTACACAACCTTTTTTCCTGTTGTGTCTATGGGTTCGTTATTACGTGGTGCAAACAGTATATCCTCTTCATTGAAGTAACTTAACACAAACTGCTCTTTCAATCTATGACTCAGATCTGGTCCGGAACGAACTAGATAATCTGGTTCGTAAATATGAATGGGAAATCTATTAGTCACTTCAGCGTACACAAACAATTGGTCCAATACTTCTTTTTCTATGTTTGGGTTATACCTTATGTGATTGTGCCTTAGCAAATTATAAAGTCTAGTAGATTTGTGCTTGCTGATAAACAAATTTTCAACGATTGGACTTATGGTAAAATGACACACGTTGGCTAGGTCAACAACTTTTATTAAATTGTCAATTGTTATGTCTCCTGCCTTTGTCTGCACAAACTTCAACAACGAGTCAGGTGCATTAACAATGCTGAGTTTTTCATCTACTATGTCTAACTCAATACGGTATGGTTTTACTTGCTGTATTTTTTGTTCGATCTCTAAGGTCTTTGCATCTATTTCAAAGTTATTTTCTCTTGCCAACTGTAACACATTAATAAAGTTTGGTTCAGTCAGTGCAATGTGCCACTGCTTTTTGTTATCGTTTTTAAATCGCCAACTGCCTTTGCTTTCTTTGCTCAAGTCTCTAACCAAGTCTACTATCTTTGGCTCGAAACTAAACTGCAATACTATGTGGCCCTGTTCTATCCACATCAATCTCTTGCGATCAATAGAACGTAGTTGCATTCTATACTGTGGCGATTCAACAGGACTAACATCTATGCCTAATCTAGCAAGTTGCCGCTGATACTTTAGTATTAACTTGCATGCCAATTCTGCTTGTTTGTCTGTAAGTGCTTGGCCGCCACGTACACTAGTTGCCATGCTGTTAATTACTCTAACATCATACCTAGCCAAATTAATAACAGGATCGATCCTACCAAATATACCATAGTATTGATTGGTTGCAGGATCTTTATCACCGTTGATAATTTCCAAGTAATCTTCAACATGAGCAAATTTTCTCATCATACGATAAGTATACACTAGTAGGAAAGAAAAATCAAAAAAAGACCTACCGGATTGTTACATCCGATAGGCCCAAGGAACCGACATAAAAGGAGCTAACAAAAATGTCGGGTGTTACACTTTAAGCACTCTTCATACAAGTCGACTCTGTCATTGCTCGCCAGTTACCTGGAAAGCTCTTGTACAATTGTGCAATCTTAATCGCCATACGCAAACTCATTTCACGTAATCTGTTCTTGTTACTGTCCATGAACTCAATGATGTCATCTTGACCACATTGTTCGATATCCAAGTCTTGGAATAGCGCACCACTTTTAGCAATTTGCTTAATACGCAATATTTTATCACGCATGCTATCCAGTGTAAGATCCAAGTAGTGACATCGTGACTGCAATGCATCCAAGTGATCACGTAGTTTCTGTGAGCGCACCTTGTCAAACTTCAAGTTGGTAATAAAAATCACACTGCCTTTGAAGTAGAACGAGTCGGGTATGCCTTCGCTACGCAATACTCTTGATTCTGCCAACCAACTTATCTTGCGTTTCTTGCCTGAGTCCAGCGCACCTTTCAGCAGATTAAGAGCAACGTCATCCATTAGGATCGAATCACAGTCATCAAACACAACCAAACAGTTACGGTCTGAATACTTGTACAGTGTTTGATACAAGCCAATTGGCGTGGCAGAACCTTTTACAACTTCTGCTCGTAGCCTACGTCCTGCGATTTGATCAAACAGTGTAGCCTTTTCAATTTCCTGCTCAACGCCGTAACTCTTGCCAACCCCTGGAGGGCCGCTTACGATCATCGCTGTGATCTCGTTTTGGGTTGCGGCTTTGGTCATGTCCTCAAGTATTTGAAAACGCTGAGCAATCTGTTCAATGCGTTCTGCGTCACCTACATTAGCATTTGGATCTGCTTCAGCCTGTGAAACCAATTGCTGTACTGCTGTGTCTGAGCCAGTTGTGAACTCGTAGTCAGCCACACTGCTTAATTTAATACGAAGTTTTTCTGGACATCCTGGAAACTGGTTACCATTTTCTACTGTTACGAATCCACCGTTGGTGCCAGGTTGGAACTGTTTTACTAGTTGGAAGGTCTTTCCACTGACATCCATATTGCGATATGAACCGTTTTTAATTTTTATATACGCTGTAGACATATATTGCTCCTTTGAAAATTATAAAATTAACAGTTGTTTTCTTATTATATGTGTATTATAGACTCGTTTGGTCCTTCTGTCAACCTTTTTAATGTACCATTTCCCTTACATCCACATCACACTCAACTACCCAATCGTTAAATTGGGTAAACTTATTAACTTCTACACCTAAACCAACTGCTTCATTTACAAAATGTTGTAGTAGCGAATTATAAAGTTCGTCTGGCATAGATTCTTTATCAAACTTGATTTTCATTATAACGCTCCTGTCCATCTAATTTCAAAATCTTCTAATATGTTACCACGTGCAAAGTTGGTTGCTGGTGCGGCATAACATGCGGCTTTGAGTATGTCACCCTTGCGAAACTTTACACCGTCCTGCTTAACAATAAAACTGTGAACACAGCGGTGGCTGGTAACTTTGTAATACTTCTTGCCTTCACGGATCTCAATACCGTCAGCAAACTCTTTCTGCATGTCTACATTATCGCAACGACTGTTGTAGTCTTGAATCATTTTTTGCTTTAGGATTTCTAATTGTTGTTCCATTTTAATCTCCTTATTATTCACAAAAGTCAAATGCGTATTCGTCAGTGTCACCGCATCTGTTCATTTCCACGTTGCCGTATACTGCACGTAGTTGGATCAGTACACTTTCCATAGCATCCATTGTCATACCATTAATAAACATTGTACCGTTGTACCAGTTTCTCCAGTAGAACTCGTCTTTAACTACTGTATCAAGAACTGTATCAACGTCTTGCTCTACCATAAGTTCGAATGCGTTATCAGTCATTTTGTTTAGCTCCTTACTAGTTAATATACTTACGTATTATCTG
>OJCR01000469.1_pt1 | contig 19037 bp, 16 predicted proteins | sample 1591611 | NCBI WGS metagenome assembly OJCR01 (sample SAMN05416815, study PRJEB24817) | seawater metagenome | isolation source: Sea water | place: Canada:Atlantic | collected 2013-07
CATTTTCAGCCGCCGCAGCAATCGTTGGTAGCGGTCACTGGCGTAGGTGCTGCCTAGGTCACTGTGATGCACGATGCCTGCTCGCACTTCGCCGCGAGTCAGGGCTGTATTTTCCGAGGCGGTGCATATCAGCTTGGAGTCATTACGATACGATATACGCTTTGGTAGGGACCCTTGAAGGCATGCTCGCGTTCCAAATCGTGGTGGATGCGTTCAATGCTCAACCCCGATTCATACCACTGCCTGATCTGCGTATGATACCTCGCGCACTAGCTTAGACTGTCCATTTTCCCGGTTTGCACTTTTGTGCACTTTGAAACGGCGTAGCGCGCGACCGTTCGTCGGTTTAATCCCAGTTCTTTCGCGATCCTGCGATCACTCCAGCCCCGAGTCTTTAACTCCGATATTGCTTTTTTGCTCCATTTTTATCCTGTTCGACATCAGGAAAATGGTGCACCTTGGGCCGCAAATTAGTGGTGCACTTTAAGTGCAAACTGACAAGGTTCGTGCATCCAACGATTTCGGCGGAATATTACTGATGTTTTACCCGCATGAAACCACGAGGTACTGAGAATAATTAAAACTATTATATTCATGCCTAGATACACACATCGGTTAATTATATATTTCAGATCTGGCTGGGCATTTCTGATTCCATACCTGATAGCCTACCTAATTTACGCGACGCTCGGTTTTTCAGTAAATCCTGGTCAAAGCAGATTTCCTCTTTTGAGGGTCTTTCATGTTTTACATGTTATACATCTCCTTTTCTTGATCGTGGTTTTCTATGCTTCTTGGAAGCGATATAGGTCAGTTGGAGGAGAGACTCAGCCCGCGCATTCCACCATTAGTGCCCTCCATGTGATGCCATGGATTACCTTAGCCGTATTTTTCTTCTTGGTGGGAGTGTATCTAGAATTCCCTTCCGATCCATGGCAGCACCTCACTCGATTGAACGAGTGGAATTGGGTTGAATTAGTTACCGAACATTCCACGTGGAAGAAATCGAGTTACTTCCTTGCTTACAGCTTTTTAGGGAACTCCAGTCCGCCGCAAACACAATTGTATTTATTTGATTTATACTACGCTTTCTGTTGCCTTCTACTTAGCTGGCAGTACTTTAGATTAGGGTTGGCGATCGGCTTGAGTGAACGCAGTGCTTTCTTTTTCGTTCTGCTCCAGGCTCTTTTACTTGGTAACAATGGGTTCGGATTCTATCGCTACTACGGAATCTCCAGCACTATTTTCGCTCAAATAGGAGCCGTTGCCGCCATACGTATTCTGATTGAATTTGGAAATAATCAACTCCAGCACAACCGGAGAACTGGTTCAGCGGTGAATTTCGATGCCCATCTCCGGCCCCTACTATTCAAGAAACTTTCAATACTGTTACTGAGCTTGATATGTCTGTCTGTACTGATCGCTTTCAATCATATTCAAGGACTCGGTATAGTCTGTATCGCAGCATGTGCAGTGCTGGGGTGGCTCGTCGTCGTATGGAACCGTCGCGCCATAATCGGATTAGTAATATCTGGTGTACTACTAAGCCTAGCAACCATTCTATGGTACCCTAGGCATCCTCTTATTGACACCGTTTACCAGCCTGCAGGCTGGTTATCACCGTGGTATGGATTCAACCTATTGGTTCCAAACTCTCCCGCTTTTGAGAGTATAATCGCGGTTGTTGGCCTGTCAGGCCTGCTCAGTATATTTGCAGCATTGTGGCTGTCACGACGTAATCATGTCGCTGCATGGCTAACGCTTTTCCCTTTGGTCGCTCTTTGCCTGCCGTGCTTTAGTTTGCCACTGGCAAACGCGTTAGCAGCCCAAAATGAGCACTTTGCCGAGGGTTACATTTTCGTGTTCAATCGTATGCTCTTCACCATACCTACTGGGCTAGCCATCGTCGTAGCCTTTTCCGATTTTGATCGAAGATCTATGTCGTTGCTTCCGCGGCCGCTCGCCTCTTTGAGCCGCGGACTGAAAATTCGATATTGGACCGCACTCCCATTTATTCGGCTGATACTGGTTCTTTTTGTGCTGATTATCGCTCCTGTTAAAGGCCCGGTATTCAATCGGCTGTACCATACCATTATGGTCCCACCTCGGGACTTGTCTATACGCCATGTGATATCATCGCCCATGCTCCTCGAACTCTCCCCCCCTTCCCTCGGCGCGAGAGGGGATGTTCCACTAGAAATATCTTTGCAATCACGGGCCGGTCTGCTCGCTACAGCCGGCATTAGCTATGCGATGAATGCAACCGGTCTGACTCAAATTCGTCAGGCTAGAAAATGGATGACTTGGCCCGCTCTCACCCCCCCATCTTTATTGATTCCACGTAGCAGAGAGAATCTACGCAATATACCTGACGATCGTGTGAAGTTCGCTCCCTTCACACCCGTTCCCGCGTTGTTCAGTTCCGGCTCCACCATGGGCCGCTTGACCCACCATTGGCTTCCTTTTGAAGTAGCATTGGAACATGCAGGACAACCAGAGCTGTTCGCTCCGCTCGCACGCGATCAAAAACAACTGCGGCCTCCCGAAGTCTGGCTCGAGTGGCAGGCGCCAGTTCAAGGGCAGAGTATTGCTGCGAATGGCGTGGGAGTGGCGCTAACTAAACCCGGTGTTGAAGAACGAGGGGATCTGCGAAAAACTATTTTGGAACCTTCTCTTATTGCCGGACAGACTTTTCTACTTCGTCCCGTCATGAGAACTCGTGATGGAAACGCTTGGAAACTAAGATTAATCGTAAAGGGTCCAGATTTTTCTGAATCATATGAGCTTATTGGTCGGCCCGACCCATTGGGTGGAGATGTCTGGGTTTTCGCTGATGTCATTTTCAATTTAAACCACCCCGGCAATTATCAATTGGAGCTTCTAGCATCGACACTTTGGCCTAAGGAACAGTACCAAGTGCGCTACGATCTCACCATCGAATAACTTACACGATGAATCGGTTTATTGCACGGGCATGCTGGTTGACCGAAGCAGACTGGTCGAATGGTCATCCACGTACTCTTAGGGCACGCTGAATCCTGATTGCTAGGGAGAACAGAGATGGATGGATCGTATTCAAGACCAACATGATTCGCCCACTACCCCCATATGACAGGTATTCATTCCCTGCAAGGTACGCCTCCCGAACGGCCACCGCCAATCCTTTTGTTTTGTCCGTTACGACACGGTTATCTAGTACGGTGCCGACATGCACCACGAGGGACCTCAGTCCCGGGTTCTCCACCGCTAATCGTTTGAGATAGGCCTCATACAGTTGCTTGAGAGACGAATACACCGTCCTCCCCGGACTTCTCAGTCGAACCAAAACGGATGAAATGAATATGACACCAGGAACGACTTCCTGCCGCTGCCTCAGCAACTCCCACAACGCGTGCTTCGCCATGATGTCGACATCAATACTACTAGCAAGAAATGCGGTAGATTGTTCATCATCTCGCCGGGCTGAACTTGCTGAGGCGGCATCAATGATCAGATCAATGTTACGACCTTCCAGCCGATCCCCCAGAGCATGGCCCCCCTCAACCAAATCGATGGGCATTATTTCTACCGTTCGGTCGTCCGGTTTCCGGCAGCCCGACGCAGCTGTCTCTAGGCGAGCACGATCACGACCAGTCAGGATCAAATTACCGTCATCTGCAAATTCCTGAGCGAGGGCTGCACCGACGGCGGACGAAGCGCCCAACACCAGTATGTTCATAATTCGTTGTTAAATATTGCGATCACATTCGGGTGATCCGGAAATTCGCAGGATTCGATCCGCCTCCGTACCGGAAAGCGCCTTCCCGGTCAGGACCAGACGCAATGTGTAAAAAGCTATGTATAGATCACACCGAAAAATATTAGCCTTCGGATTGCGGTATAATGCCGAATAACGAGATTCCAGACTAAGCCTATCCTCCGGACTTTGATTCAGTTTTCCCACCACTTGAGACAATCCAGTAATTCCTGCTGGACTGGCAAAGCGACCATGCCAGCCCTTAAACTGCTCAAGCAGTTCAATATTATCCAGAGGTAACGGGCGATTCCCTATCAGACTCATGCGGTGCAACAGAATGTTGAAAAGTTGTAATGTCTCCACCATCTGCGTGCGCTCCAACAGGCGGCCAAACGGAGTGTAAACTTCACAGTCTAGTGGAATATCCAAGAAGCCATTCCGCATGAACCGCTCCCGGAGACGATATTTGGGAGACCTCGCATCCCTCACCATTGTTCGGAACTTCAGGACCGAAACACAATGCCCCACAGAAATATACCGCTGCGAAATATAAAATGCAGGACTGCCCTCCAATATGAATATCAGCACAGTGACGATGATAAGAACTGGCGAAAGCACAACTAGGAGTGCGATCGAGAGCAAAAGGTCGACCACACGCTTTGCTAGATTAGACCACTTGAACGGGACTGATGGAAACGTATAATCCGAAGACACTTCTACGGGGGACCTAGCTGTAATATTTTGTATCAATAAAGTAGTTACAATCAGTCCCGTGAAACCGACTGCCGCCCGAACCAAATAATGCTCCCAGCTATGAGCCACCAAATACGATGCCATCAATTGGCGTGAAAAATATACCGCTGCGCTCAAAAGCACAAACAGAACTAAAATCCCAGCTCCCCGGGCCAACTTCCTTACAGTATCATTCATTAAAAACTTATATCTAGTATTTTTCCGTGCACGAGATGCCAAAATCGGATGATCTGATCTATCCGAACAAACACCCACAATCAAGTTATGACCATTGGCTGAGATGTGGGCGCGAGCGACAAGCCTTATGCTATCCCGGATGAACGAAAGGAACTTAAATCGGAATACTTCCCCCACGGCAAATTCATTAACTACAGTAAACTGGGCTAGCTTAGCCCCGTCGCGTCAGCAAATCACATGGTGCATTCTGCGGGATCTCAGGAAATATTCACAACTGAGTCCTTTGAATTTCCGGAGACCATCTGATCATAGATCCACGCGTAGGTCTTTTCCATGCCGGCACGAAGACGGATGTCCGGTGCCCAATCCAGTTCCTGCTTGATCCGAGTATTGTCACTGGAACGACCCCGGACGCCCTTGGGTGCATCCAGGTTATACGAACGCTTAACTGTGATACCGGAAAGTTCCTCCACTATACCGACCAACTGGTTGATCGAAACCATTTCGTCGCTGCCGAGGTTGATGGCATCGAGGACCTCACTGGCCATAATTGCCTGCGTCCCTTTGACGCAGTCTTCAATGAACATGAATGAACGGGTCTGCTTACCGTCTCCCCAAATCTCGATCTCATGCTTTGAGGCCAGTTTGGCGCCGATGATCTTGCGGCAGATGGCTGCAGGTGCCTTTTCCCGGCCACCATCGAAGGTGCCATTCGGACCGTAAACGTTGTGGTATCGGGCCATCCGAGTTCGAACTCCAAAATCTTCCCGGAAGTGCCGGCACATGCGTTCACTAAATAGTTTTTCCCACCCATAACCATCCTCTGGATCTGCCGGATACGCATCTTCCTCCTTTAAGCCGGGAATGTCGGCTTCTTTTTGCTTGTAGCCAGCATAGACGCACGCACTTGAAGCGTAAAAATAGCGTTCCACGCCAAGATGCCGGCACGCTTCCAAAAGGTGCGTATTGATCAAAACGCTTAACATGCAGAGGGCTTTGTTATTTTCGATGAAACCCATACCTCCCATATCTGCGGCAAAATTGAAGCACTCATCCATACCTTGGAGAGCTTCAAAACACTCAGCCCGGAACTGAAGATCAGCCACCCGATTCTCAACATCTGAAAATCGCTGATACCAACGATTTAAGGGCTTACGATCCACCCCCCGCAGGTTTGTGTATCCTTGCCTGCGTAAATCTGCGAGAATGGCGCCGCCGATGAAGCCGCCGGCACCACAGACTACGATTTTCTTGTTTGGGTCGATTTGGTTGGTCATTGAAATAGTTGAAGGGAGGGAAATCAGAAAGCGCGGAGCAAAAGTTTACCCATCATTCTTTGCAACAGAAACAGGTCGCTCCGCGTATTTTAATAGGATCCGGGTGAGGCGAAATCCACGGATATAGCGCGGGACGAATTTGCCGGGCTCGCTCAGGCATCGAGCAAACCATCCCAACATCATCTTATCGACCCAAGGGTATATGTTGGCCTGCCGTCCCGAAAGAAAAGCAATGGCTGCCCCGGTACAAATGATCGCTGGACGATAGGATAGGCGGGACTGTAGGTGTGCCCCGAGAATTTCCTGAGTTCCACCGCCGACATTTATGACCACATACTGAGGCTTTAGTTCTTCGAGTCGCGCCAACAGAATTTTATCCTCGACCTTGCCCTGCTGATAATGTGGGGCCAGATAGCAATCGGCCTCGCTCAACCGCAACCCTTCCCCATTTAACCAGTTCAGATTCGCCTCCATATCAGCGGATGAGGGCATGATCCAGAAGCTGGTACCCTCGGCACGAAAGGCTGGATCCCGGATCAAAGCACGCAGATACTGCAACCCAGAGATACGCCGAAGAATCTCGCCCTTGCGCAGGAACCACAGGATGATGAGGAAGCTGCTGTCGGTGATGGCAAACTTGGCCACTTCCAATGCCTCCCGGTAGGCGGTGTTCTCCTCTAACTCGGCCAATGCAGGCGCCGCCGGCACCACCACCATCCCTCCGAGACGGGTAATTTCCACCAGTCGCGGCAAGGAGCCGACGAAGTAGTTGATACCTAGGATAGTCCTAAATTCGTTCATGAAACAAACAGACCCATCAGGGCTCGGGAATTCGCTCAAACAAATAATCCGCCTGGATGAGCTGGCCCTTACGAATCAGATCATTGAATCGCCCACGCTGACGGAATCCCGCTGAGGTCAAAAATAATTCGACCTCGTCCCGCAGGGCCTGCCCGTCATACAGCGCCACTTCCGAGCATTCCGCGTATACGAAGGTGCACGATCGGAGTGTTTCGACCGACCCTTTCAGCACATTCAGCTCGAAGCCCTGAACATCCAATTTTAGTAACTGGCGGCGCTTTGCCGGCCAATACTCGCATAAATCGTCCATTCGTTGGACCGGCACTTCAATCGTGCCCACCTCGACCGTGTTTTGGAAAAGATCCGTTTGTCGCCGGCCAATCGGCAAAAGAGACGAACTGTCGGCACTCTGGCTGAGATGGAGCGTCGCGGTGCCCGGAGTTTCACCCAATGCGGATTCGATTAATCTGACATGAGAGTTCCCACAATGCACCCGTCTGAATGTGCTGGCCTCAACAGGGATGGGCTCAAATGCCACCACCGGAACACGTGGTAGAGCTATGCTACAGGCCAAAGAAAACTGTCCGCGATTCGCTCCCACATCAATGATCCCGTCAACCTGAAGCTGTCGTAGTATAGCCAGGTGCTCAGCCGAAGGAGCCACGCCCAAGGACAGCGCCGGCCAACAATGAGGGTGGCTAAGCGCCACCGCGAGTTTGTGCAATCGGACAGGGATGAGTTCGAAATTCATGGTCGGGTCAGCGTTACCGATTGGCTGCGGGTGCAAGAATCTGCGAATAGAGATCTACGAGTGCTTGGGTGGCCGCTTCTGGCCGGTAACGTTGCTGCACTAGCGCACGGCCACGTGCCCCCATTTGCCCTCGGTCAATACTGCCGTCCATCAAGGGGCGCAGGCTCTGCTCTACAGAATCCACAGCCGGTCGACATATGAGTCCCGCCCCTCCGGCCTCGATTTCACGGCGGATATAGACCTCATCCGATATCAACAGTGGCAGACCAGCATGCATGGCCTCAATGTTCACGATGCCGAAATTCTCATTGAGCGATGGTAGCGCAAAAATATCCGCCGCCGCCAGACAATCAAGTTTCTCGGGGCCGGTAACGAACCCTACTTCGCGAGTGACGTCTTCCAAACGATGGTTCCGGATCCACTCCTTCACCTTCTGTGTGTAGTCGGGTGTGCCGGTGCCGGCCAATACGAACCAAAGTTTGGGAAATTCCTTCCGCAGTCGACCCAAGGCGGGAATCAAGAAATCCAAGCCCTTTTTGTAGTCCACCCGTGACATGAACAGAATCACAAGCGCATCGTCTGGAATGTCATGTTGCAGCCGGAATTTTCGGCCATCACCATCGTGATCGCTCAGCGGCACGGGCAGTGGCATCGCATGACACCGCGGCCGGGCACCGTAAGTTTCCAGCCGCTCGACCTCAAGTTCCACCGTGCATATTACCCCGGCCGCATGGCGCAGGAGCCACCGGATGTAGATAGGACCAAGACACCGCTTAAGCCATGCATGCTTTTGCAGATCGAAGGGATCCAATGAACCGTGAGGGCGAACAAAATAAGGGATGCCCAACCGCTGACAGGCTCGGGCAGTGTGTAGCGCGGCTAACGTCCATACACTATGAATTTCTACAACCTGGAATCGTGACAAGTTGGCCTGTAACCAAGCTCCCAGCTCGCGGGAATTGTGGTAGCGGCTGGGGAAACTTCGGGCGACCAGATGACAGTTCACCTCAGCGTAACTATCAGCGAGATAACCGATGTCGTCCATCACTCCGTAAGGGGCCACCGTTTCGACCGGCTGATCCCCTTGAGAAAGATATTTGCACACATTAAGGGCCGCGTGCACCGCGCCACCCAACTTATTGTCGTAGCCAAAGAGACAATGGAGGGACGAAACAGAATCCATCATTGTTTTTTCCCTTTAAAATATGCTTTCAACCACACGGCCGTTTCCTCCGCGCCCTCCTCCATGGAGTGGGGTGGCTGGCCCAGCAGATCAATGATCGGTTCCACCGGCACCGGATTGTTCGTGATAAGATTCTCCAATCGCGCTCTGTAAATAGGGAAATTTATACCCAATGCTTTCACCACGTCGCCAAACGCCGACAATAGGCGAATGAACCAAAGCGGTAGAGTGGGAACCTCGCGTCCGCAAATCGACCGAGAAAGTGCGTTCACCCATTCGAACTGCCGGCTATTCCCATCAGCGACATAAAGCACCCTCCCCTGCACTGCCGGAGCCGACGCGTGCAACAGCCGTTCGAGCTGCCACACCACGTTTTTCACGTAACCATAAGAACGAAGCACCGGATCACGGGCAGGGTGAAAATAGCGGCCGCGCAACATCAGTTTCCACATTCCTTCAGCCAACAACAACTGGCCAGGTCCCCAAACCGCAGTGGGACGCACGATCGTCCAGGCACAATCCAAGTCCGCAGCTCGGGTTAGGCGTTCGGTTTCGACCTTGGTTTCACCATAATACAAATAGGGCACATAGTCCGTATCAGACGTGGGCATCCCGCTACCGGGTTTGCGCACATGCTGGGTGGAGGTGATGATGACGCGTTCGACCGACGCTGTCTGCTTAATCACCGCCAGCAGATTCGCAGTCCCTTCGGTGTTGACCGCGAACACGCTCTTATCAGGTGCCTCCATGGCTGCATGAGCCGCGAGGTGAATGACCGCCATCGGTTGAAACTTCTCAAAGACTTGTCGCACACCGAAAACATCTAGCAGGGAACAGTTGCGCCAAGCCACCGCCTCGAGACCTTCAACTTGAGGCGGAGCAATGTCAAGGTTCAGCACCTGGTGCCCCTCGGTCTGCAACAATCTTAATAGGTGGGTTCCAATGAAACCGCTTCCTCCAGTTACGATGATTTTCATTTCAAGATTTCCCGACAATCTAATCCGCAGCGTGAGGGCTGGCAATGAAGGCGAATGTATTTTTAAGGCCCAATGCCGCCCCAAGGGACTGAAAAACGCGCGCCTGAGTACTGAAGTAACAAACGATCCGATCCGCATAACCAGCTCGCTGAAACAGAGCGGCAATTGCCGCTTGATTCACGCCATCACGCAGCGCGTGAAACTCCGAATTATCATGAATGGAATCCGGCAAATATACTCCGCGGGCGCGCCGCAGTCGACGCTGCAAGCCGGCCCAGACATCCCCGCGCCCTAGGCGCCAAATGCCATAGGCCATCTTATCATAGCCACGCTCAAAACGAGACTGAGAGCCATAGAATAGAGGATCCTGAAAGGAAAAGAACTGTCCGTGGCGCGAAAGTCGGGGCAAGAGCCCTTCTAGCATGCCCAAGTAGTCAGGAATGTGGTAAAGGAAAGAATTGGCCGTGATCACATCGTAAGCGACGTCACCCTCGCTCATCAATTCGGCAATGTCTCCGCAACGAATTTCCAATCGATCACCAAATCGGGCGTACTTGACTTTCAAAACCTCCAGTTGATCCGCCGAGATATCGACTGCCGTGACATGAGCACCTAATTCAAGCATTGGCAGTGTTACCGATCCCTCCCCCGCTCCCAGGTCCAGGACCCGGAGAACATCCCGGTGTTGCCGGGCACGCTGGAATACCTCGACCAGAAGATCGGCATATAACTGGCGCAATTCCTCGTGTTGCATATAACTGCCGCAATTCCTCGTGTTTGATATGCGGAGCACCGTCAATATAACTGCGGGCGCCCGCGGAATCGAAGGCCGCCATATTCGCGCGAGCAACCTGTTTTCTTATCTCTATTTCGTCTTCAATGGTCATGTCAGGTCAATTTACGGACAATGAGTCGTTTTAATAGTGGCCGTCTAGTAAAATAGAGTAATTTGGCGGGCACCCTATTCATAGTGAATCGCGTTCCTCAACCAACGGAGTTAGAATTTCCCGAGTTAGTCGACCCAGCCGAAACTTCACGGTCGGAACGTGCCCCAATGTGACCTCTCCCCGAAAGGCGACTGACCCCATAAATGTAGAGAAAAAAAGTGGGATTAAAATAGGCCAAACCTCGAAATACAATCTCGATGAAAAACATGTAGGTGCAGCTGTAAAAAAATGCATCAACATACTGCAGTCCCTCAAACCCTCTGGCCTGTAGGCGGCGCAATCGACAGTAGCCTTTGGCTGAATTCCAAATCATCCACACACAAATTCCAATACCCACAAAACCGAATTCACCCGCAATCTTAACACCGAGATTACTCCCGTCCATTCGACTGACCGGATGCCCGAAGGTTTCGACGATCTTTTGGGCCGCTTCACCCGCCGATTCACGGCCAAAGCGCTGAAACCCAATCCCCAGACCGTGGGTCTCATGAATCGCGATTGCCACCTGCTGCCAACCCTGCACGTAGCCTAGGTAGGTTAGATTTTCTCCGTCATTTCCTCGGCCCAAGCGTGCAGCCACATAGTTGTACTGGGGATATTTTTCAAGATTGCCGAAACCTGCCAAGAACACCGAGCCCGCCAAAAAGACGGCACTAGTCAACAGGAACCACCCACGCAGCGCCAACACCAGTAATAAACCAGCGATTGCCAACAGCGTAAGATTCGGATACCATAACCCTAGGCCGAGTACGGAAGAGACTACCATTAAGCGTCCGGTTAGGCGCAGCTGAAAAAGATACGCACAAGCAATAGGCCCCAGTGTTAGCGCTAAATGGCTCGGCTCAAAAAATGGGAAAACCCTGATGTCGGTCGCATACGGACCGGTCTTGAAAAGAGCGAATTTACCGCCCACTCCGATCACCATCATCGAATAAAAAGTGATTTTAACCACCCGACGTATATCCCGATCCGACCGAGTGGTAAGGTCCTTGAAGAAATTGTTGGTGGATAAAAATATGAAAGCTATCACCAACCAAGATAAAATCTGACGCGGCAAGTCCCCCGGGCGATACAAGCAGATCGAAACCCCCGCCAACACCAAGGCACCAATTTGTACTCGGGTAAGACACAAGCGTCCCTGGATCAAATAAAGTGCAAACATCCCCAACGTAACAAGAAACAAGCCTCCTCCGATAGAACTTTGATCAAACCAAACAAAGATGAACTGCGGAATCGTGAAGAAGCTGATGAACAGAACCACGAGGGCATGGCTATAGTTAATACGGTAATTCGATCGCTCGATCTGTGAACTCATATCAGGTGAAGGTACGCATAGTTCTCCAACGGGTGACTGATTGGCTGTTTCGCCATTTCGGTTGGCAACATGAAGAAAAGCTTTTGCTGCCTAATAGCCATCTCGTTCTTGCTCAGACCATCGGATTGATTTAATTCCAAGTCTCGTGTAAGATAATATAATGACTTTGGAAAGTCGATGCAGCTGTTGAAAAAGAAAGAGCAATACCCGATCTCCCCAATATTTTGGCGGTAGCACCCGACGAAGCGCTTCTAGATTCTTGCGTTGCGAAATATTCATACTGCCTGCAAACGCGTAGTAGACGAATTCGGCTTCCTTTCGCTTCACAAAATCTAGTGGGAATATTTCTCGGTATTTCGTTGATTGCATTTTGGAGCGCACCCGCCCCCAAAGTTTTAAGGCGACTATTGGATTCTGTGCGCCAGAATCACCAAATCCACCCGGTGCAATTCGAAATGCCACAAGCGATTCTGCGATATGAATCATACCAAAACCTAGGGCAGCGGCGTGCACGTTAAACCAATCTGTATACGGTCCAAGTTCTTCCTGAAGACCTCCCAGTTTCTGTAAAATTTCACGACGATAAATGGGACTTGGACCACCGTGAAGAAACCGAGGATCTCGCCGCAAACGTTGCAACACGATATTGCGATTTAGGAAAGTAAAAGACACTGGGCCACGTATCCTAAAGTTGCCCCAATTTTTCGAGCTACCAGCTACTGTAGTGGGCTTACCCGATCCATCGATGTATTTAACACCGGTGACACACACTCCCGCTTCAGGGTGGGCGGCAAAGCCAGCAAGCGCTCGGGGAAAAAAACCCGGTAATACCAGATCGTCAGCCGCGGTTGGATATATGTAATCGCCTTTGGAGGCAGCAATAGCTCGATTAGTAGAAAGGCAGCAGCCCTGGTTCTCCAAATTTTGAAGCAGACGGATAATAGGATATCTGTCCACGAGCTTCTTAATTATTAGGAGGCTGTCATCAGTAGACGCATCATCCACGATGATTATTTCATAGGGTGGAGGTTCTTGCGCGACTAATGCCTCAATCGCACCGGGCAGGTAGCGACTGTGATTAAAGTTAGGTAGGCAAACAGAAATTCGGGCTTCGGTCATGGTGTAGGTTTGATTTCATGCCATTCGATTCGACAGCGACGCCAGATATTCCAAATCCATTTCGCCCCCACTCCGATTACAAGAAGATAACCGGCAGCAGCCCCGGCGGGCCCCCAACGGTGTCCTAGCAACCAGACCAACAGTCCGGTTCCGAGACAGATACTAACGCTGGCTATCATGATGGGTTCCCGTTTGTGGGCGCGCAGGTAGTAGACGAGACACTGAACGAATTGGGCCACCACCGCCGCCAACAGAAACAAACCGGTGGGCAGTAATCCTAGCACCCGGTCGGTGAACGGAAGGCCCAAGCGAGTGGCAAAGAGAAGCGCCAGCCATAAGGATAATGCTCCGGTTGCGATCATAAAAAGCGAAATGGTGCTCACCCGGCGCCAAAGTTCATCCAATTCGTCGTAGTTTTGGTGCGAGATGAGACTGCCGAAGCGGGGAACCTTCGTCGATATCCAAGACATTGCCACGATCGAAAGACCCGTGACCATTTGCAAGGTGATGCCCATGCGGCCCGCCACGTCTGCACCGTGATAGTAGAACATGACCGGGTTGTAGAGGGAGTTGAGAAAGTAGGTAACCAGCCCGGAGACACCAAGACGCCACTGCATCGGCCAGATCTCCCCAAACCAATCCACCATTGGTCCCGTGGTGGGTCGCCAGAAATTTTTGAAAAAATGACGGTATTCGATGAACACCAAAATTAAATTTCTGGTCAACCGAGCGGCCACGGCTATCGCCGCGACCCACAATCCGGCCCCGAGGAACAGTCCCAAGCACACAGCCGCTCCCTCCATCAGGGTCTGTTCAAAACGGGTACGGTTGACCTTCTCAACCTGATTGCAGCCCTCGAGAATCGCGTTGAAGGGGATCATGCTGATACTAATCCCCGTCAGCAGCACCAGCACCAGCCAAGGCTGCTGCCACGCGACTTCAGGAACGGGGGAACGATTAAAGAATATCCATCCCACAAAGCCGACCACCGGCACAAATAGTAGCATCGCAGTACCAAACCACTTCAGGGCCACTCGCCCCAAACTCACCAATCGGGACAACGCCTTGGGATCTCCGGTGATCCGCCGCTTGTCATCCGTGGCAAGAAAAGCCCACTCGTGACTCGAACTGCTAACGATCACGATCGCCAGACCTAGGTCCACAAACGCCTGCAGGGAAATTAAGCTGAAGAACGTGTAATAGTAACCCTGCTCCGCCGGACTCATGTACCGCACAATCATGACCATGGCGGCGGCATAGAAGCCGATCTGCCCGAAGCGGGCGCCCAGTAGGAAGCCCACGCTGCGGTCAATACCAAGCCGACCGCACACGGCCGTAATGATCATTCGGGAGTTCCGCCAGGCTTTCATTATTCTTCAGCGGCGACGAACGCCGCCTCCCCTAATCGGGGGAGGTGGCGTCGAGGCGGGATTGACTTGAGTTCCCCTACCCGGCGAGGGCTTGGGGACGGCGTTTACTCCTGCGAGATTGCAGAGAAATCCGGATCGGCCAGACCGGCCCGAATGTTTTCCGCCAACACCGGAATGCGGTCACGCACCTGCACCTGCGGTGTCCAGCCGGTCAGACGGGTGGCTTTGGTGTTGTTGAAGGCGAAGCCGAAGTCTCCGCCGGTAGCCTCCTCGATGCTGACGTCCGGGTTGGCTCGCTGCACAAAATCGCGCAGGCAGATCAGGTTACTCTCGCCGCCGCCGGCATGAATCTTCTCTAGGCGAACGTCTTTTTCGACGACTAACTCCATCAGATGGCCGAGGTCGTCGATGTGCAGCGGATCGCGGAACTGCCAGCCGCCCTGGGTCAGGGTTACGGGCTGGTTCTGGACCGCCTTCTTCACCAAGCTAACCACCCAGTTGCCGGCCGGATGATCATAGTCCGTGTAGCAGGTGGTGAGACGGATCACATTACTGAAGGGATGGGACTCGGAAATGAACTCCGCCATGATCTTGGACTTGCCGTAGAAATTCGGCGGCGCGTATGGGGCGTCCTCGCCGACGAGGAAATTCGGGTGGTAACCCGCGTCTTCACGCGTCACATCAGATTCACCGTAGATCGGACCGAGCACCTCACGCGTGGACATTTGAATCCACGGAATCTGGGTGCCCCGTAAGATCTTAACGAGATGACGGGCGCCGCCAACATTGATCCGGTCGGTGGCCTCGCCGTCGAGGAACACTGGACTCTTGCGATCGGCCACGACTGCTAGGTTGACCACGAGGTCGATCTTTTCCCGTGCGAGAATCTCGGGCGAGAGAAGGAAGATGTCCTCCGCGACGTCCCAGCCGATGACTTTGTGCCGGCGATGAAAGTAAGCATGGAGACCTTTACCGAGGTATCCGCGATGACCGATGAGTAGAATATTCATGTGTTTTTGGTTAGGAGAGTTTTCAGGTGATTTTGATCCGTCCTACATGCCGCCACCGTCAATACCGACGATAGCACCTGCCATGAAGGCCGCCTGGTCGGAACAGAGAAAAGCCACAACCGGCGAAATGTCCTCGGCCGTGCCGAGGCGCTGAATTGGCAGGTGATTTTTGAAGTAGTCCTCGAGGGCGCCGGGATCCTCCTTCATCAGGCGAGCGAAGTGCCGGCCTTCCGAGAAAATCGCGCCCGGAGCCACGGCTGAGATAATGACGTTGTGCCGGGAAAACTCGCGATTAACCGCCTTAACGTAACCATCCAACGCGCACTTAGCGGAAACATACGCGGGCGCGCCATTGTAGGTGCTGGTAGATAGAGTTGAAAGGTGCACCACTCGACCCCACTCCCGCGCCTTCATCGCCGGGAGAAAGGCTTGGTTGAGTTCGTGGGCAATTCCGACATTGTATTGCCAGACCTTTTGCCAGTCGGCCACCGGGGCCATGGGCTGAAAGACCCCCATGGATCCACCCAGGTTGTGTACCATGATTTCCGGTTCACCGATGCCGGCGCGCAGAGCGGCAACCAGTTGGGCCGGACCGTCCGCGGCCATCAGATCAACGGCGTGGGCGACATGACTGGAGGGGTCACCCGCCAGTTCACTTCGCAGTTTTTCCAGCGCGTCGGCCGAGCGGGCAACGACCGCGACCCGGGCACCCTCCTCCGCCAGCTTGAGAGCGATAGCACGCCCGATTCCCTTGCTCGCTCCGGTGACGAGCGCGATCTTACCTTTGATTCCTAGGTTCATAATAAATAATTCAGGTTACGCGCTTCATCTTCGGCATTGGCAGGAGAAAAAAGCGACCGTCTTGCGCGAATGCGCTGTGTTTCTTGATGATCGGGGTGGCGTACTGCCATGCGAGGATGACGACGCAGGCCGGCGGGCGGTCGTGCAGGATCCTTGAGGAGAGAACCGGCACGTGAAAGTGCGGGCTGTAGAGCCCGCTTCGCTTGGGATTGTCGTCCACCAGATAGTCCAGCAGCGGGGCGAGATCAAAGTGCGCCATCAGCGTCGTGACGGTGGCGGAGGCGCCGAAGCCGGCGACACGACCACCCGCGGCGCGAACCTTTTCCAACTCGACGCGCAGACTCTCCCGATTAGCGGTCAGCTCCCGCACCAGCGGCTCGAAAGGCTTACCGGCATCGAGTTCCATGCCCGCTTCCAGCGTCAGCAGCTCCGCCACAATGGGGGCCACCGGCTGCGGTCCGCCGGCGCGTTGGGCGAAGACCCGGATCGAACCTCCCTTCGTAGGGATGCGCTCGATATCGAAGATCTCCATTGCATGGGCAGCAAAGAACTTCTGCAGCGGGCCAATCGAATGGTAGCACAAGTGCTCGTGATAGACCGTGTCGAAGAGTTTGCGCTCGATGATATCGACTAGGTAGGAAACCTCGAAGACGAACACGCCGTCGTCGTCCAGCAACTCGCGCACGCCATCGAGAATACCGGGCAGATCATCGGCATGAGCGAACACGTTGTTAGCGGTGACAAAAGCCGCCGGTCCCAGTTCCGCCCGGAGTTCTCTGCCCAGCGCTGCATCGAAGTAGGCGCAGCGCGTCGGCAGTCCCTGCTCGGTCGCCTCGCGGGCGATGTTCTCCGCCGGGTCGATTCCGCAGACGCGCAGGCCCCGATCCCGCCACAACCGCAGCACGGTGCCGTCATTACTGCCGATATCGACCGCCAGCCGGTCGGGTTTCGGTGAAAAGCGATCCGCGAGTGCCTCCACATATTTACGGAAATGCTCCACCAGTCCCGAGGAGTCCGCGGTGTGGTAGATGTAGTCCCGGAACAAGGTGTCAGCCGACACCACGTCCAAAAGCTGGACATGACCGCAGGCGTCGCACTGGTACAGGTCCATGGGAAAGCACGGTTGCTCCTCGTGCAAACGGTCCGCCGGGATGTAGGCGTCCGCAATTGGACTGGGTTCCAGTGGCAGGACTTGGCGCGCGGTGGGCGCAGCGCACAGCCGGCAGTGATGATTCCGTCGATAGGGAGGATTCTCAGTCATGGTGATAAGGTCTTTTCAACCCAGCGAGGTTTGCAGCTGGAGGGTCAGCCCTCCGTCCACGATTAGGTTCTGACCGGTGATGAAACGAGATTCATTACCGGCGAAGAAACGGACCGCCGCCGCGGATTCCTCAGCGGTACCCATCCGACCCAAGGGAGTCAGCTTAGCCATGCGCTCGCTCGCGGCGGGGTTGTCCGTATGATATTGCCGGGATTCCGGTTTGATGAAGGCGCACGGCGCCACACCGTTGACCCGGACGCCGGAGGGGCCCCAACGCACCGCGTAGTAGCGAATGAGCGTTTCCATACCAGCCTTGGCCACATGGTAACCCGCTCCCTGCTCGGACGCAATCCACAGTCCGGCGACCGAGCCGAGGAGGACGAAGCTGCGGCAGCCGTCCGGGGCGAGTTTGTCCAGCGACGCTTCCATCAGATCCCGGGTCGCGGTTAACCCAACCTCCATTTCACCGACCCAGGTGTCCCCTTGCCCGCGGTAGCGATGGGAAAAGATCATCGAATCGATCGGACCGTTCGCGGCAACCGCCTGTTCGAGGGCCGCGAGGCGGGCACCGCTGTCACCCAGATCGGCGAGGCAGTAGGTCACCCCGGACTCGGCTGGCTCCGGCTTCGTGCGACCGATGACGGACACGCCGACACCCGCTTTATTGTATTCGGACGCGAGTACGCGACCGAGTCCCTTGGTTCCACCGACAATGACTACGTGTTTCATAATTTCTCCTGAGTTGGAGGTACCCAGGTAAGCACCTCACTGATTAGTTGAGCCTTGTAGGCCTCCACCGCGGTCCCGTCCGAATCGGCCGGGGCCCACGATGCCATCTCGGTGGACCGGGGGTCCATTGGGCCAAGCGTGGTTTCCTGAAAAATGAAGTCCTCCCCGGCCAGCACCAAGGTGTGATACACTGGCCGTTGAAAACGAAAATACCAGGTCGAACCGGACCCGGGCGGCCCCAACAGCTCGACGCGTTCGATCGCACCGTCATCCGTGAACAGAACGAGGCGGGCGAATCCCTGAACCACTAGCACGGACTCAGCCCGGCCATGATGTCGGTGGGGGTGCACGTATCCATTGGTGTGCAGACAGATAAGCATCTCGTGTAGGGGCTCATGCGGGTCCGCATGAGCACAGAAACGCGTGCGCAAACGGGGGCTTCCCCGCACCTCGCACCGCAGGCGGTCAATAGCGCGGTCGTCCAGACACGGATAGTTTTTGTCCAAACGCAACACGGCCTGGCCCGGAGGCAAGGTCGTCGCGGGCGCCGCGTGCCGACTCAGGGGGAAGATACTGGCGAATTCGACCCCGGCCTGGCGTGCGGCGTCCTGCCGGGCCAGAACCTTGGTCTCGCTCTCCGGGCTGAGGCCCATGAGACACTGGCTTACCCCGCCCTCCGCCAGCACACTCGAGGGACGAATGGCCACGCCATTGCCGGGAAGGAAGAGTCCCTCCTTCCGGGGATGATCGTCGGCGATGAATTCCACCTGGTCGGCCAACTCGAAAAAATTGATGAACGCGCACAGCGAATGCCCCGCGCCAAAAGCCGC
>OJCR01000472.1_pt1 | contig 18991 bp, 23 predicted proteins | sample 1591611 | NCBI WGS metagenome assembly OJCR01 (sample SAMN05416815, study PRJEB24817) | seawater metagenome | isolation source: Sea water | place: Canada:Atlantic | collected 2013-07
CTACACGTAAGGAGTCGTCGGCAGCGTCAGATGTGTATAAGAGACAGGTAGTAGAGTGTGTGACATAAGTACTGTATATAAAGTATATATCATCATGCCAAACGAAGCAAACATTATTAAGTCTCCCTACCAGAAGGTAAACTTCACAGAGGAGCAAATACAGGAATTCATGAAGTGTGCAGACCCAGACACAGGGCCAGAACACTTCATGAGTAACTATTTTAATATCCAGCATCCTACAAAAGGCAAGATGGTGTACAAGCCATTTGAGTACCAAAGTAGACTGATTAATGCGTATCACAAAAATCGCTTCAGCATAAGTCTTATGCCAAGGCAGACAGGCAAAACAACCAGCGCCGCAGGCTACTTGTTATGGCGAGCTATGTTTAAACCAGACAGCACAATTCTTATTGCCGCACACAAGTACACGGGCGCACAGGAGATTATGCAACGTATTAGATATGCGTATGAACTATGTCCGGACTTTATACGTGCTGGTGTTGTTAGTTATAACAAAGGCAGTATAGACTTTGAAAACGGATCACGTATTGTTTCACAAACAACTACTGAAACAACTGGACGAGGTATGAGTATTACACTTCTATACTGTGACGAGTTTGCATTTGTGAGACCTACTATTGCCCGTGAGTTTTGGACATCTATATCTCCTACACTCAGTACTGGTGGTCAAGCAATTATCACATCAACTCCAAACAGTGACGAAGATCAGTTTGCGTTTATCTGGAAACAAGCCAACAAAAACATTGACGAATATGGCAACCCAACTGATAACGGGCTAGGAGTAAACGGATTCTTTGCATATCAATCAGACTGGTGGGAACATCCTGACAGGGATGACAAGTGGAAAGAAGAGGAAATGGGGCGTATTGGTGAAGAACGCTTCAGACGAGAACACGGATGTGAATTCTTAATATACGATGAAACACTGATCAACAGTACCACACTGATTGACATGGAGGGCAAAGACCCTATAGAAAAACAAGGCCAAGTGCGTTGGTATAAAAAACCTGAAAAAGGTAAAACTTATGTTGTTGGATTAGATCCAAGCCTTGGTACAGGTGGTGACCCTGCGGCTATACAAATATTTGAGCTGCCTACCATGATACAGTGCGGCGAGTGGCAACATAACAAAACACCTATACAGCGACAAATTGTTATACTTAAAGAAATCTGTGATCATATTGCAGAACTAACAGGAAAAGCCACTGACATCTACTACAGCATAGAAAACAATACACTAGGCGAAGCAGGACTAGTAGTAATTGCTGAGATGGGCGAAGAGAACATCAAAGGCACATTTTTAAGTCAGCCTGTTACCCCGGGATCGTCTAGACTACACAGAAAAGGGTTTACAACAACAAACAGATCTAAGATTACAGTTTGCTCAAAGTTTAAGAGTTTGATTGAAGGTAAAAAGATGACTATCCATAGTCAAAATTTAATTAGCGAACTTAAAACGTTTGTAGCACATGGCGCTAGTTTTAGTGCAAAACAAGGCGAACGTGATGATTTAGTAATGGCCAGTTTATTAACATTAAGGATGACGCAGGCATTGCAGAGTTTTGATAGTGAGTTGGATAGTCATATGCGTGACAGTGCAGAAGATTTCCAAGCACCGATGCCTTTTATAATGATATGACAATTACCCCAGTTGACAAGCAATATAATCTATTTCTAATAGAAGACATTTACCCGCAAGATCTAATTGACCAAATTAGCCAAGTGGACTATATGAAATACGATTGGGAGTTGCAAGAAGGACAATTAGATTGGCCTAGACGAAAATTATTACCACATCATGACAGCATATTGTTTGAATTAGATAAGCATCTGAATACGGTACGTCTTGCTATTGCAGATTCGATGAATGGACACTTTCCGGAATATGATTGCTGGAGTAGTTTTTGGCTTGATTACCCTCCGTATACTTGTACAATGCATACAGATGGCAACATACCAATAGCAATGCAGATATATCTATTAGACAGCGCAGAGCCCGAACACGGCACAGTGTTTTATAACCCAGACGAAACAATACGTTACATATTCTCTTATAAGGTTAATACAGGTTACTTGATGATCAACGGACCAGATCAATATCATGGAGTTCCTACCGTACTCCCCGAAGGTCAGTTGCGACTAAGCAGTTACACTTACTTCGGCCCTTTTACGCATAAATAATATAATGCGTGAATTAGACAACATATCAGCTTCTTTATTTGAAAAAATCCGTGCTCGCTTTGACAATATTAGTCTGGGCAATGACAAGGCTAACCGTACTAGCGATCCTGAACTTGCAAGATTTTTTAACTTTGACTACGTAGGAGAAGATGGAGAGAATTACGGAAATGTTACTATTAGTATCATTGATGAACAATCACTTAAAGTTTATTATGGTATGAACATAACAGAAGAAATGTCCGATCTCGACACAAAAAAATGGTTTATGTTCTTAAAGGATTTGCGCATGTTTGCAAGAAGAAACATGTTAAACTTTGATGTCAGAGACATAAATCGTAGCAATCTTGATTTGCGGAATCTAAAACAACAAAGTTCCGCTGACGGTACTTTTGATACTGATGAAGTAGTAGCAGAAGCAAAGTTATATGGCGACAATAGAGACAAGCATACCAGTTACGCAGACCTAGGCGAACACAGAATTATTATTAAACATGTGGAATCAGTTAATCCAGACAAGCACGGGGCCCGTGCTAGAAACATCAGTAAGGTTTTTATTGAAACACCAGTAGGCGAACGTTTCTTACTTGATCACAAAAACCTACATGGTGCTAGAGCATTAGCGAATCACCTAAATCGTGGTGGTGAAATTAACGATAGCGGTAGCGAAGTTATTGCTGAAATGGTTAAAGAAATGAGTGCTATGCGACACTTTGCTCGTAGCATGAACAACAGAACATTTGAAGACACAGAAACAACACGCATGGTTGAAGCATCACTTGCTCGCTATCAAGAAGTTAAAAAGAATTTGGAAAGTTTCAAAGGATCCAAAGGACACGGGTTATTGTTATCCATGGCAGAAAACTATGCCAAACCAGAAGACGACGTCGATATAGATGAATTGCGTGAGCGTTTTGTTAAGAAAATATACGACGATAGATTTAATGATGCACTACCGTATGTACAACGTGCGTACACAAGTCAGTTTGAAGATTGGGCGACAGACATGACAGAAGAAACATTTGGCCCAGCCGCAAACGATAAACTTTTAGAACTGTTTGATGAACCAATCACAACTGGCGTAGATGGACAAGACGCTATGGCTGCAATACAAGGTATTAGTATCGTGGATAACGATGATGTATCAGCTCAGTTACAAGAATTAAGCAAGCAAGGACCAGATGTAGATGCAAGACCAATGATTTCTGCCTGGCTAGCCCAAAACGGTGAATCAGACCTAGCAGAAGAACTTGAAGCAATACTGCAATCACAAGCAGTAAACACAACTGCTCCTGCACCACGTCCGCAAGAACCAGACAATGACACATATGGCGCCACCACAATGCCAGCTGGTAATGGCGATCCAGTAATACCTAATGCCATGAACGAAGATGAAGATTTAGACATGATTCGTTGGTTAAGTGGTTTGGGCAAAAAATAATAAATTTCTCTTTGACAAGATAAATAAAACTGTTATAATATTGCACAGTGCAGTGTTATATCTAGGCACATTTATTAAGGCAATTTTATTAAGGAGAAACATATTATGGCAACATCATTGGCTGAAATTAGAGCAAAACTACAAGCGCAAGACACACGCAGTGCAGGCGGAGGAAGATCACCAGGCGACAACGCCATTTATCCGCATTGGAACATATCAGAAGGTTCCAGCACTAGAATTAGATTCCTTCCAGACGGCAACTCAAACAACGACTTCTTTTGGGCAGAACGCCTAATGATTAGACTTCCGTTTGCAGGAGTTAAAGGGCAAGCAGACAGCAAGCCTGTTATTGTACAAGTACCTTGTGTAGAAATGTACAAAGAAGCATGTCCTATTCTAGCAGAAGTACGTGGATGGTTTAAAGACGCAAGTTTGGAAGACATGGGTCGTAAGTACTGGAAGAAGAAAAGTTACTTGTTCCAAGGCTTTGTGCGAGAAAATGCTCTTGCTGATGACAAAACTCCTGACAATCCTATTCGTAGGCTTGTGATTAGTCCGCAGATCTTTAACTTGATCAAATCGGCACTAATGGATCCAGAGTTGGAAAACCTTCCAACTGACACAACAGCAGGACTAGATTTTACAGTTACAAAAACCAGCAAAGGTGGCTATGCAGACTATAGCACCAGCAAGTGGAGTAGACGTGAGTCAGCACTAACAGCAGACGAACAAGCGGCTATTGATACACACGGTTTGTTTAATCTTAGTGACTTCTTACCAAAGCAACCCGGGGAAGTTGAACTTAAAGTAATTAAAGAAATGTTTGAAGCCAGCGTCGACGGTGAAGCATATGACGCAGAACGCTGGGGGCAGTATTATAGACCACCAGGCATGATGGTAACAAATGCGGCACCAGCAACCAAGAGCGAAGAATCATCACCTTCTGTAGCACAACCTACGCCTGGCGCGGAGATTGCTACACCCGCTCCAGTTGTTGAAGCCGCACCCGCTCCAGCTGTTGAAACTGTAACAGCAGAAGCACCCACTAGTGACTCCAGCAAACGTGCTGAAGACATACTAGCAATGATTAGAAATCGCAGTAAGTAAATTACTATTTCTAATAGTACTTGTGTTAAATATGTTGGGGTTACCTTTTGCCCCAACATATTACCTTTTATAACATATGAATCCAATTAAATCTATTACATTCGGCCTTGACCCCTCAGCACCTCCTGCTTTTCTATTAGATTGGGAATTAACTAAGAAATGCAATTTAGATTGTTCCTATTGTGCTATAGGTGAATTTGGTGGACACGATAACAGTACACAGCATCCACCGCTAGAAGAGTGCGTGAAGTCTATTGACTTTATGTACGAGTACGTAGACTTGTACATGCAGTATCGGAAAGAAAGTAATAGAAAAGTTGTGCTGAATGTATACGGTGGCGAAAGCCTAGTACACCCAGACATACTTAAAATCCTAGAATTAGTAAAACAGAAATATCAACAGTATAAAGATCGTTGGGAACTTACAATCACATGTACTACAAATGGTATTGTTGGTACCAGGATGTGGAGTAAAATTATCCCCTACATTGACGAGTTTATTGTAAGTTATCATCCTGAGAACATACCCAAGCAAAAAGAGCAGTACAAGAAAAACATACTGCAACTGAAAAAGATAAACAAACGTTTCAAGTGTGTAATGCTAATGCATAACGATAAAGAAATGTTTGATGACGTAGAACGTATGGTACAGTATTGCAAGGATAATAACCTACCATTCTTTCTTAAACGGCTAGACAACACAGAAGAACAATGGGCCTATACCGGCAAGCAGTTTGAAAAAATACAAGCAAACTTCACAGGTAACGAAGTTGACGGATCCGACGAGAAAGTATTAAGCATAGCAAAAGGTAGAGCTTGCTGTGGCGGACGTAAGATGTGTGTAAACGGTAACTATAAGGAAAACTTGTTGTATATAAACAAGCAAGGATTCAAAGGTTGGAACTGTAGTGTTAATTGGTACTTTTTGTTTCTAAGACAGTATAACGGTAAAGTTTATTCCAGCACAAAAGATTGTTTAACAAATGTAACTACTAATCGTGTTGAGCCGTTGGGTAATATTGATAATTACCAAGTAATGTTAGATACACTTAGAACACAACTAGAAACAAAAACCATGCCAGTAATTAAATGTGTAAAGGATATTTGTGTTTGTGGATACTGTGCACCAAAAGCTACTACAGAGTCTGACCTAAACGAACTTTTAAAATATAGAATAGACATTGATGTATTAAACTATGCTAAGTCAGATTGATACAATATTATTTCCGGACTCTTGCGAGGTATTGGAAGTTGCTCCAAGAAGATTTGTGTATCCTATACACAAAAACGGATCAACTAGCCTACACAACTCTGGATTTAGGAAACTAGAACTAGAAGAAATAAAACAACTAGACATAATTGAAGTATTTGTTCGCGATCCTGTTGAACGTTACGTAAGTGGTGTAACCAAGTTTGTTGAGGACACACAATTGGATGACTATACAGTTTTGCATTTTGTTGATAACTATCTGTTCCTCAATAATCACTATGCTCCACAGTTCTACTGGCTACTTAATTTACAGCGTTTTACTGATGCTAAACTTATATTACGTCCACTAGATCAACTAAACACCATTACCAAATTACATCATAATGTAAGCAATAAGAATAAGTTAGTAAGTGTAAGCGATAAAGTTGAATTTTATCTACAGTTGGATCAAGTTCTAGTAGGTGAACTGCTAGGACGTATGATTACGTTTAAACAGATAGTACAAACAGTAAAGCATCGTTATCCACAAGTATACAAAGAAGTTGTACAGAGATCAAAAGATTTATGCAGTGTCCTCGATTAGAACATTTTGTTAGATTCAACCCAGGCGGTACTGTAAGCCGTTGTGGGCACATGGTGGATCCACCAAAGTTTACCAGTCTTGAAGAAATGGAACATAGTGACTGGATGTATCGTATTCATATAAATGAGGATTGGCCTGCAGAATGTGTACGATGTCGTGATACTGAAAGTGTTAACGGCAAAAGCATTAGACAAAATGCTATAGAGTTCGACAAACAACAAACCAAACATGATTATCTCACAGTAGGTGGCATACTGGATAATGTGTGCAACAGTGCATGCTTTAGTTGTGATGCATCCTACAGCACAAAGATTGGTAGTTTAACCAACAAGATATATCCTGTAGTAGACAACAGCAACGCATACTGGAACTTACCACTTGAGCGTGTTGTACACTTGGATATTAACGGTGGCGAACCAAGTGCAAGTAAAAATTACAAACGGATACTGCAAAACTTACCACCCAATTTAAAGTCGTTACGTCTTAATACCAATTGCAGTTTGGTAATTGAAGAACTTGAAGATATTGTAGCAAGTGGCGTAGATGTTACTGTAACAGCAAGTTTAGATGGCATAGGTGATGTGCATGATTATGTACGCTGGCCTATCAAATGGGATAAGTTTTATAGTAACCTGATGATATACAAAAACATGAATGTAAAACTTAACACTTGGACAACAGTTAGCGCACTAAACATTAGAGACTTTAAGAACATTATCAAGTTTGTAAAGCAGAACAAGTTGGATCACAGTTATGCATTTTTGGAAAAGCCAGATGTGCTGAGTATTAAGTATAGAAACAAGTTTACCAGTGCATGCGCTGGACAGTTTGATCTTGTTGCTACAGAACGAAATAATGATTTAGAACTGGATATATTTTTACAAGAACAGGATAACATAAGAGGTATCAATGAAGCCTTTCGTTGAAATCAAAGCAGACGTTACAGACATTGCAAGCGAAATAATCGACTATATATCTGCAGACGACAGCATTAGTCTGTACAACGGTAGCCCTTGGAAGTTTTTAAACACACGCAATTTGTTTGCTAGTAGTCCTGCACTGCTTGACTTTTTTAAACAACACAAGTTATTAGTTAAAGACAGTGCTATAACATATATAACAGATACCAACGATTTGCCTATGCATATAGATGAAAAGCCTGTTGTAGCCAAGATGAACTTTCCTGTGTTAAACACCCGAGGGTGGACAAACAAATGGTTTACGGTGAATAATTTAGAAAACTATCCAAAGATTAAAAATCAATTTGGCAGTGAAGTATACGATTTATCCACAACGACAGGAGAGTTATTAGCAGAGTATCGTGACATGCCTTATCCTATAGTGTTTAATAGTAGTATTGCGCACAGTGTCGAGCAATACTCAGACAATGCAAAGATACCAAGGATTGTAGCAAGTTTTACATTTCACAAGGAGCCAACTGAATGGCTAGAATAGCAATAACAGGACACAGTGCTGGCATTGGCCAAGCATTTGCAAAAATTTACAAAGAACAAGGACATGAAGTTGTTGGACTTAGTCGTCGTGATGGCAATAACATTAGAAACACAATTAAAATGTTAAAATATATAGAGCCGTGTGACTTGTTTATTAATAATGCACAAGCCGGGTTCGCACAAACGGAACTATTGTTTGCCGTGTTTGAAGCATGGCAAGGTAAACTACACAAGAAGATCGTTAATATCAGTACACTTATGACAAGTGAGCCAGTTAGTTGTTTGCCTGGGTTTGATATGTTAAAGTATCACGTGGAAAAAACAACACTAGAAGAAGCCATCCGTCAACTACGTGGACTGCATACTCTGCCTAAACTTTGCTTGGTTAAACCAGGAAAGGTAAACACACAAGGAGATAGTGGTGTGAATCCCGACGCATGGGCTAAACGTATTGTTGACATATTAGACTCGGGCACTGACATGCAAGTAGAAGAAATAGCAATTGGAGAATATTGGGTATGGAACCCAAAGATTACTTAACTAATCGTAACTTTTGTCCTATCCCGTGGACTGGGTTAATGTATAACTTTGACGGTAATATTAAAACCTGTATCAGATCCAGTGCGCCTATTGGCAATATACGTGAACAAGGTATAGAGCAAATATTAAACGGCGAAAATAATCAAGAAACACGGGCCAAAATGTTAAACAATGAGCCAGGTGAACGTTGTAATCCTTGTTATGAACTAGAGCAAGGAGGAAATAAGTTTGATATTATTAGTGATAGAGTTTTTTACCTGCGTGAACTCAAGCAGGTGCCACTAGACACGTACGATAAGGTAGATGCGCATAGATTAGAAAAGATAGATGTGCGTTGGACCAATCTCTGCAACTTTAGTTGTGTGTATTGTAACGCAGACTTTAGCAGTCAATGGGCAAACGAGTTGGGCGTTAAAATAGACACACCTAACAAACAACAACGAGATGACTTCAAAGCATATATCTTCAAACATGTAGATACACTAAAACATGTTTACATGGCTGGCGGCGAGCCCTTGTTAATGAAGGAAAACGAAGAACTACTAGAAAAACTGTTATTAGTCAATCCAGATGTTAACTTGCGCATCAACACCAATTTAAGCCATACAAATACTCGTGTGTTTGATTTGGCGTGTAAGTTTAAGAATGTACACTGGACAGTTAGTGCAGAAACAATGGGTGACGAGTACGACTACATACGACACGGGGGACAATGGGCAACATTCTGCAGGAACCTAAGAAAAATAAAAGATTTGGATCATAAAATTACATTCAACATGTTGTATTTTGTACTTAATCCATTCAGTGTGTTTAAGTTTGTAGACAAGTTTATGAACGATTGGAACTTCCACCCAAACGCTTTTGTAATTGGGCCATTATTGTTTCCTGAGTACCTAAATATTAGACATTTACCAGATAAGATGTTACAATTAGTCAAGCAACAGTTAGAAGAACGCATTGCAGAACATCCAGGATTTTTGTTGGAGAATAGTTATCAAAATTTGCTAAAGTATATTCAACAACCATTCAAAAAGAATTTAACAGAAACATTTAAGCAGTTAGCAGTAATGGACGCCAGACGTGGTGTTGACAGTAGTAAAATATTCATAGATCTATATAAGGAAAGATAAACATGGCACAAAAACCGTTTGATGTAAGTAAATTTCGTAAAGGACTAACCAAAAGCATTGCTGGTGTTAGTTTTGGATTTAATGACCCTACTGATTGGATTAGCACAGGTAATTACGCACTGAACTATCTAATATCAGGAGACTTTAACAAAGGTGTTCCGATGGGTAAGGTAACTGTGTTTGCAGGGGAATCTGGTGCAGGTAAAAGTTATATCTGTGCAGGTAACATTGTAAAAGCGGCACAGGAACAAGATATATTTGTTATACTAATTGATTCAGAGAACGCATTGGATGAGAACTGGCTCAAAGCACTTAATGTAGACACGTCAGCAGACAAGTTGTTAAAACTTAATATGGCAATGATTGATGATGTAGCAAAAACAATCAGCGATTTCATGCTTTCTTACAAAGAGATTCCAGAAGAAGACAGACCCAAGGTACTGTTTGTGATTGACAGTTTGGGTATGTTGCTAACACCCACTGACGTTGATCAGTTTAACAAAGGTGATATGAAAGGTGATATGGGTCGTAAGCCCAAGGCACTAACATCACTTGTACGTAATACTGTTAACATGATTGGTTCACACAACATTGGACTAGTAGCAACTAACCATACATACGCAAGTCAAGACATGTTTGATCCAGATGATAAGATCAGCGGCGGACAAGGCTTTATCTATGCAAGCAGTATTGTTGTTGCAATGAAGAAGATGAAACTTAAAGAAGACGAAGCAGGCAACAAGATATCGGAAGTAAAAGGTATTAGAGCAGGATGTAAAGTAATGAAGACTCGTTACGCAAAACCGTTTGAAAGTTTACAAGTTAAGATTCCATATGAAACAGGGATGAATCCGTACAGTGGATTGGTTGACTTGTGCGAAAAGAAAGACTTGTTAGTAAAAGAAGGCAATAGACTTAAATACACAACGTCAACTGGTGACGAAATTAAACAGTTCCGCAAGGAGTGGGAACGTAATGAAGGCGGAACTTTAGACATTATTATGAATGATTGGGAAAACAAAGTCGCAGGTAATGAAGTTGAAATTGTAGTAGAATCGGATGTTGACAACTTAGGAGAAGAGAACTATGTCAATTGATGTAGAAGTCCTAGTAGAAGCGTATACCATACTAAAGCAATATATTCCAGTGAAGGAGCGGCAAGAAGCCGCAGATAATCTAGTAAGTATGTTAAACGATGCTATTAACGACAAGGAGTTTAGGGAGTTTGGTCTTGCTGATAATTATACCAGCTCAGCAGTAACTGAGTTTGTCGATGACGAAGATAACGATTATTACGAAGAATAATGTGGTATAATAAAGTTGTAGCAGACCTTGGCAAGATACCAGACTTTATACGCCATTACGAGAAAGAACTGGATGAAGCTAAAAAGGAAACCTATATCAATGGCAGCCTTGAACGTGCCGCGGCAAATCTTCCAGGTATAACAGAGCACCGTTTCAATCAATTGCAAGAAATTGAAGCAGTGCTAAACTTTTTAAATATTGAACTGCGCAAAATACGCAGGACATATTTTCAAAAATACTTAGAAGGATATCAGCGAGCATTGAGCAGTCGTGATGCAGAAAAGTATGTAGATGGTGAAGATGATGTTATAAACTTCGAAACATTTATTAACGAAGTAGCACTATTGCGTAACAAATGGTTAGGGATAATGAAAGGCCTTGAAAGCAAAAACTTCATGATAGGTCATGTGGTTAGATTGCGCACAGCAGGAATGGAAGATGTACAGCTATGATAACATTTAAAAATGAATTTGATTCACACAAACACAGTTTGCAAACACTGGATCAACTATACGAGTACGACAGTTTCTTGGATAGCCTTACTACCATAGCAGACTTTGGATGCGGCACAGGTAGAGATGTGCAGTGGTGGGCCAACTTGATGACACGTGATGATCCGCCAAGACCACGCAACTACAAAGTTTATGCTTGCGACCATGCTGTTGATAAGTTGTTAGATGCTGAAGTGCGTGAATATGCAAATGTACACCCAGCAAATATTGATATTGACTCAGACGATCCACCATTGAGTGTTGAAGTAGACTTTATATGGAGTCATAATACGTTTCAGTACATGACCAATCCTATGCGCACACTGGGTGCTTGGAGCCGTCAGTTGGTTGAGAATGGTATGTTAATGATGGTATTCCCTCAGTCGACTTATACAAAATACGGACATGAAGAAGTAGTATACAGCACATCGCAACTGTACTATAATCACAATTTAATACACATGGTTTACATGTTAGCAGTAAATGGTTTTGACTGTAAAGATGCATACATGAAAAAAGAAGTAGACGATCCGTGGATGCATGTAGCAGTGTACAAGTCACATGAGCCTATGAACCCAAAAACAACAACTTGGTTTGATCTTGCTGACAAGGATTTAATAAACAAAACTTTTGTGGAATGCTTGAACAAGCATGGATATATCAGACAGGACGAGATACTAACACAATGGATCGACAAAGGTCTGTATTTCAATAACGAACGATGAACAAAGTTGTACTAGTAACAGGCGGCTTTGATCCGCTACACTCAGGACATATTGCTTACTTTCGTGCGGCAAAAGAACTAGGCGACTACTTGGTAGTAGGTATAAACTCAGATGGTTGGTTAGAACGCAAAAAAGATCGTGCATTTATGAATTGGAATGAACGTGCTACCATTGTAAAGAATTTAGAAATGGTCGACTATGTTATTGAATTTGACGATGCAGACGGCAGTGCGAGAGATGCTATACAAACAGTAAAACAAACTTGGGCAGGGCACGAAATTGTTGTTGCTAATGGTGGTGATCGCACAGCACAGAATATTCCAGAAACAGGTATTAACGGTGTTACATACGAATGGGGTGTAGGCGGGACATACAAGATGAATAGTAGTAGTGACCTACTTACAGATTGGACAGCGTTCTGGGAAAAAACAGACAGTAGAACAGATCGTCCTTGGGGTCATTATGATGTATTGTACAGTGTACCCGGAATCAAAGTAAAAACACTTACAATAGAACCAGGACAAAGTCTAAGTCAACAGCGTCATCATATGCGCACAGAGCTTTGGTTAGTAGCACAAGGACGTTGTTGTGTAGGTAATGTTAAGCTAAACACACATGATTACTATAAAATAAACCCAACAGTATGGCACCAGTTGCGCAATCCATACAATGATCCTTGCGTACTTGTAGAAATACAGTACGGCAGGGACTGTATTGAAGAAGACATAGAACGGCACTAAATACACTATTATGCGAGCAAAAGAATTTATTATTGAAGCAAACGGTATGTTTGGTCGTAACCAAGGTGACCCTTTTGTACATACAAACGGAGAAATAGCAGAGTTTGTGGACGTTGGTGCTTTTCCTGATTTTCAAACACAAGGAAAACAGTACGACAGTCCTGAATCAAGAGATATTAGCATCTCTAATATTGAAAAAGAATATAACACAGTTATACAATGGGTTAATGCGCCTAACGCTACTAGTTTAGCATTTGCAGTTGCAAGAGTGCAAACTTCAGACGGCAAGGTTCTATTGTGGGGCAGGTACTTTAAACAAATATCGCCGGACATGATGAGTAAATGGAGCAACAAAGAAGTGCCTGCAGGTTGGTCATTACAAACCAAAGGTGCAAAGAAAGTTGCTAGTGGATTGGATCCGCAAACACTTATTGGATCAAACCAACAGTTTAAAGGGCCAGGATCTGTAATCCAACAAGTTTCTAAATCTGGCAACGAAATTTTAACAAATGCACTAGAGCAAACAGCACAAGGCAAACTTGCTGTATTCCCAGGAATGGTAGATCAATTAGAAACTATCAGAGACTACTTTGGTGAGATAATGGGACCTGTTGCCATGATGGGCGGTATAGTTGGCGGCCAAGCAGATGAAGCAAAAGTTGCGTTAGCAGGCGGAACAGACTGGTCGAACATGCCTATCTATTGGCCACAAAGTAAAAATCATAATCTAGTAGACAGTGAATTTACAGCACCCAATGGTGTAAAGATAGGTGTTAGTTCAAAGGGTGGTAAAGGTGCTGCCGCAAGTGTAAAGAATCTTTACGACAGTTTGATATTAAACCAAAAAAACGTAGAACTAATGCGTACAGTAGAGTATGCCGGGAGCATAGTTACTGCTATTGCAAAAAACACAGCAATGCAAGGACCGTTTGTATTGGGAGAAATGTTAGGTATAAGTACTCCTGCACTGCGTGACGAAGTAAACAGTTGTTTAGAATCAGGTAAACGTGATTTTGACGGACTGAGTGAAGAAGCAACAAAGTTTGCAAGCACAATCAAGTCAGACCCCAGCAAGCCTGGTTTCAACACAGGATACGCTATACTAGCAGGATTAGCAAAAGCAGTTGCAGGCGTTGTCAACAGCAATCCAGAATTCACAAAAGGTGCGTTAGCACTCCTAAACACAGCCAGCATTGTTCAGCTATATACAAAAGTCGGCAAGAAAGGCGATGATGTTGCAGTTACATCATACGAAGCAGTTTATCCGCCTAACTTTAAAGGCACTATACTATTAGACAACGGTAAAACATACTACGGCGGAGTTCCTAAGGGTAAGTTCGCTTTTAAATTCAATTAATTTATGAAAACAATGCCCACACTGGAAATTACAACCATGATTGGCTGTCCACTCATGTGTAATTTTTGTCCACAAGAAAACTTACGAGACAAGTACGGTGAAGACACCAAGTACATGAGCTTGGATACATTTAAAACAGCACTTAGTAAAGTACCACCTGACACACGCATAGACTTCAGTGGCATGGCTGAGGCCTGGGTTAACCCAGAAGCAACCAACATGTTGCGCTATGCACTAGAGTCCAATCATCGTGTTGCTATATACACAACACTATATAACTGGACAACAGACACTGCTAACGAAGTATTGGAATTGTTGACATCACACAAACCGTTGGTAGACACATTTAGTATACACTTTCCAGATGAGTACGGTAACATGAAAGGCTGGAAGTATACCAAAGAGTGGGAAGATGTTTACAACATCATGACCGGTGGTGTACAGAGTGCAGGCATTAAACTAGAAGCAATGACCATGAGCGATCATGGCAAGATACACGAAGATCTACAACATCTGGGTGTGCAGTTGTACAACTGGTTTGGACACGATCGTGCAGGTAGTTTAAACAAACAACAAGTAGAAACAGACCAAGAAATCAAGTTTGTTGAACGACACGAAACACCAATCCGCTGTAGCAAGACAGTAAACTACGATCAACATGTGCTTATGCCCAATGGCGATGTTGCAATATGTTGTATGGATTATGATCTAAAACATGTGATTGGTAATCTAAACAAGGACAGTTATTGGGACCTGTTTACCGGGCCAGGCATGACCAATTTAATAAGAGAAAATACCAAAACTTGTTTCTCAGACAAGAGCTTGTGCAAAAGTTGCACAGACGCATTACCGGACAAACTTACCTATCTAGTTGACATAGTATAAGCAATCGCTTATAATAGTGCTATGACTGAAAAAGAACGAGAGATATTAGGTATTACCCAAGAAGAGTGTGCTGAGGTTATACAAGCAATCAGCAAGTGTGTGCGTTTTGGAATAGACAATAGTCATAAGTCTGGTGCTACACAACGTGAAAATTTAAGCATGGAAGTCGGCGACTTAGTTTGCATGATTGGACTAATGGTAGAGTCTGGGTTGGTTAAAGAAGAAGACATTAACCGTGCCCATGGTGAAAAAATTGAAAAATTAAAAGTTTACAGTAATATTTTTAAATGATTACACGTATAATGATGATTGGTCCCGGGCGTTTAAATGATGCCTGTTGTGCGCTTAGTTTTGATGAGTTCTTATCCCCTGCTATAGACCAAACTGTAATAGTTAGTCCGATAAGCAGTACTAACATTATAGACAAATTTGCACAGTTTCCTCACATTGATCAGACCAAACTGATTTTTAAAAAAGACAGTGAATTTAATTTGCCTGGATGGGATGATCACTGGTACAAACAGCAAGGGTTAAAGTTCAGTCTATTAGATAGTTTAGACTCGGATATTGTAATACAGGATTGCGATGTGTTCTATATCAAACCGTGGCAGTACATACAGAATGGACATCCTGTATTTAGAACAGAAGATGTGTGGAACGATTATCACGCTGTGTACGAACAAGCAGTAATAAAACTAATCGGAGCAGGACGAACAAGCAACGAAAGTTATGTAACAGAATTTATGCCTTATCTTAAACAAGACTGGGTTGAACTTAAACAGAAACTAGGTGGTGATTGGAAAACAGCAATCGAAAGTGTCGGGCCGTTTGATGACACTAAATGGTTAAGCGAGTATGAGTTACTGGGAATTTATAAGAGTGTGTTTGATCCAGATAACTATCATTATGTTAAAGATAAAATGCCTGTAATACACCATATTAACGAGCTAGAAGATTTAGATTGGTCAGAAGCAAATGTAGTAAAGTTTAAAGCAAGACCCCTTAAAGGGATGAACGAGCAAGATGCACACAGAATAGTAGATTATTTTAAGAGGATAACAGCATGACATTTTTAGTAACAGAAGCCTGCGTAAAATGCAAGTATACAGATTGTGTAAACGTCTGTCCAGTGGATTGTTTTTATGAAGGTCCGAACTTTTTAGTAATTAATCCAGATGAGTGCATTGACTGTGCAGTGTGTGTTCCAGAATGTCCAGTGGACGCAATTGTTGCTGATAACGATCTTGACGGTGCAGAACTTGATTACTGGTTAAAAATAAACACAGAACTCAGTGAAAAGTGGCCTAACATTGACAAAGCAAAAGACCCACTTCCAGAAGCAGAAGAATACAAAGACATTAAGGATAAAAGAGACCTAATAGAAAAGTAGTAGATGACCAAAAAGAAAAACTCCAATGAGGCAAAAGGAAGGTACAGCTACGACAGTGAATTAGGTGGTAGTTTGGTTACTTTCCTAAACAAAAGTGTAATGCCTTATCCTACAGAAGCAGGCAGTCCTAAGTTTGAACTAGTTAAAGTAGAAGAACAAAAGGATTTGATGCTGAACGTTGCTCGCATGCATGCAGAGCAAGAGTATAAACGCATAATGGATCTTGTTGCTGTACTGCAAGGACAAGCAGAAGAAATAAAGCGTAGACTATATGTTACAGATGCAGTGCATGCCGCACACTATGAATTTCAACCATATCCTGGACAGATTTATAATTTAGTTTGGGACAACATCAAAGAACGAACTATACTAGAAATAATGGACAAGGACCAGTGGACCAGTGGTATACCAGATAACTACGAGTATCTAGCTAGAGTTAAATGGTTAGGTGATTTTACTTGGATTGAAGTTGATGATCAAGGTAACCTTAAAGGTTCTACCATACAAACTTCCGCTGGTAGTGACAAACAATCGTAGCAAGCTCAGCATCAAAATTAGCAACAGCTTCCCAATTTAAATTCCTTAACTTACTATCATCGATACTGTAGCGCACATCCTGCCCTTGTCTTGTTACTGATAAGTCAAGATGGCGGTCTGTGTCTTGCTCTTTTCTTTTAAAAAACTCATTAATAATCTTACGTGCAACCACAATGTTTTGTTCTTCGTAGTTGCCTGCAATATTGAAGATTTCGTTTTGCACACCACTTTCTATTAGAGTAGTTACTGCTTCAGCAGTGTCGCTAACGTGCAACCATGTGCGTGTTGGTGTACCAGCATCGTGCAGTGGGATAGTCCTGCCTAGTTGTAGGCTCTTGATGCTCTTAGGTATAAACTTTTCTGTGTATTGTCCTATGCCATAGTTGTTTGTAGGACGTACAATAATGTAAGGCACGTTAAATGTTCTAGCCCATGCTAGTATTAACTGATCAGCGGCAGCTTTTGTGGCACTGTAAGGATTGCTGGGTTTCAACAAATCTGTTTCTACATGACTACCTTCTACGATATCACCGTAAACCTCGTCAGTACTAAAGTGTAGCAGTGTAGGCATCTTAAATCGGTGTTTTTCTTTAATTAGGTTCAATAAATGATGCACTCCGTTAACATTACTGCGCAAAAATACATCACTACTTACTATACTATTATCTACATGTGTTTCAGCGGCAGTATTAATAATATAATCACAATCGTACAAAAAGTCTATATCATTAATGTCTTTGCGTTCAAACACAAAACGATTATTTGTTTCAAGATCTGCAAGCAAGTCTTCATTTGCGGCATACGTAACTTTGTCAATACCACGCACATACCAACCCTTGCGTAGGCAGTGTTGTGCAACATGATATCCAATAAAGCCTAAACAGCCTGTAACATAAACAACTTTTGTACTCATATTTTTCTTCTTAAATTCAAGTATGCAGGTTCTGTACTAAACAAGAACTCCTGCCATATGTTTTCTAAATCTTTTACTGTGTCTGGTTTGTACAGTTTGATATTAGGCAATGCTGCCAATACCTGTTCGTCGTCGTGTGCCCAATGACTTATGCCATCGTGATTGTAATCGTAGTCACGTCCACTACCAATCAACTTAACAGGAATACGTTCGTGATTAACATAGTTGCGCAACAACTCAAATGGTCTGTACAACAAGAAACTGCTCATGCTGTAGCACACAGGTATTACACCTTCGTTGGCCATCCCAACTGCTACACCGGCCATGGTAAACTCTGCGGCTCCGACATTGTAAAAACGTTCTGGAAATGCCGCACGTATTTGGTCCAATACACCAAATCCCAAATCAGCAGTAACAACACGCACATGATCAGAGTCAACCATACTGCTTAACAACAAGTCTGCCGCTTCACGCCTCATTGATCAACTCCTTGTAGTCCTGTTCTTTGAGAACGTAGTAATGTGTAAGTAAATCTTTAGCAAATGACCAATTGGGTAATTCACTTTGTCTTATTCTAATACGTGGCATAAAAGCTCTTAGTCTTTTAATCAGTGTTGCAGAGTCAACAGGATCATATGCACCCATACCGTTTATGTTTGCATAAACTTCTATGTTGTTGACCTTGTTGTCTGTGATATAACGTAGACTTTCCCATATGCTACCTTCGGCGGCTTCGCCGTCGCTAATCATGCACCAAACACGCTTTTCGGGTGTTGCTAGTGCATGCCCAATGGCAATAGGGAGACCACTGCCGAGACTGCCTGTACTACAGTACAAATGATTTTCAAGATCTCTACCCGGATGGATACCATGTTTATGCAACATGGCTACGGGATCAACTCCGTAGTATTTCTCGAGAACTACGTACAGTGCAAGTCCGGCGTGGCCATTGCTCAGTATAAAAACTTCGTCGTCGTTACGATG
>OJCR01000477.1_pt1 | contig 18804 bp, 26 predicted proteins | sample 1591611 | NCBI WGS metagenome assembly OJCR01 (sample SAMN05416815, study PRJEB24817) | seawater metagenome | isolation source: Sea water | place: Canada:Atlantic | collected 2013-07
CACCTGAAGAATACAAGAAAGCCAGTTAATACGGAGATAAAGGCTATGTACGCAAATAGAAACCATGTGAGAACTTTCGAGAAAAAGTTGCGGTTTAATTCTGAAGAGAACGATTTGATTGAAGCCATGGCGCGGTATTCCCGAAAACAAACTGCTACCTATCTTTACGAAAAAGTTATGGAGCAAATAAAACATGAAGCTCAGCTTACCGAACTGGGAAGGTAAGTGAAGGGCCTGAAAAGCGTAGAGTTCACGGAAGAGCAGTTATTGCAATTAGATCGCTTTGCTAGCTTGGAAGGGATAACCGTTGAGCAGTTGATAGAAAGAAAAATGAGAGCGTGGCTCAACCGAGCCACAGGAAAAAAAATCCCATCAGGTCAGGTGGTCCAATTGAGGCCCTCAAAAAGCCCTAATAAGTAGAGGTACAAGCAGCATGAGCAAGGTAATTCCATTGGACCCTAAACGCAAACAGCCAAAGCCATCGTTTATCCCTGATAGGGATGCAGCGTAATGCGTTCGCCGTTCGTGTGGTGGCTGAAGCGTCAAGTGCGCAGTTTTAAGCACGAATTTAAAACCGACTGGCAATTTCGTTTGTCGGTGATTGTTTTACCCATTGTGATTACCGTAATGGTGCTAATGGCAAATAACAGCTATTGGCTGAATAGGTTCCTGCAACCCTGAGTGTTTTGCCTACGCGGTTTGTAGGCGTTTTTTATTAGCGTTTTTGCCCTGTGCCGAGGTGATAAAACGATGTTGGCTTTGAATTAGTCACGCGTAAAGGCCGCTAGAGGACGTTATCAGGATAGAGCGCTAATCAAAAATCAACCCAAAGGAAAGAAAATGAACGACAACGATATTGAAAATGAGATTCAAGAAAAAGGCTTAACTGCACCGCGCATAACACCTGAAATCATTGAAAACAAAATCAAAGCAGAGCAATACCATGTTTTCCCCGGCACGACATTTACTGTTTGCCTATTGACGCTTGAGAACGGGTTTACAGTGTCTGGTGAATCAGCATGCGCAAGCCCTGAAAACTTTGATGCAGAGATAGGGCGAAAGATTGCGCGTGATAATGCCAAAAACAAAATTTGGGCGCTTGAAGGCTATTTGCTGAAAGAGCAATTAAGCAAGTAATTCTAAGCAGTAAGCGTTTGATGTTGCGCTTTAAACGTCCTGAATGTACCGCCTGAGCAATCTTCTTCCGTGTTGCGAGGACATTCAGACAAACGAAGCAGAAGCCAAAAGAGTGTTGGGCTACTCGGACATGGGCTAGTGACCTGAATAGCGGCGAAAGTCGGGTGACACTTGGAGAGACAAGGCGTTTTGAGAAGATGGTTGGCGCGGTAACAAGTTTCTAGCCAAGAGCGCAAATGCAACTAGCAGCCAGATTCATCAAAGCGTTATGCGGATTGGGCATTTACCTAGTCGGCGCTTTAACTGGGTGACGCAGTATATCGGTCTGATGCTTACGGAATAACGAGGTAGCGCCGTAAGTTTCGATCCTATCTAGTCGGTAAGGCGTGAAGCGCTAATCACGTTAACCCCGACCAAACAGGCTGGGAGGTCTGTTACCAATAACACTCACAAATCAAAATGTGATTGTTACAGGCAATAAAAAACCCCGCCAGGCGTGGAAACCAAAAAGCGGGGTTTGTTAACGAATTAACGAGGTTAAGTATGCAGTATGCAGAACAAGTAATCAACTTAAATGACCATAGGCCAGTTGTGAAAGCAGACATTGAGAACGGCTTTGATAGGTTGGCGCATGAGTTAACTAATGCACTAGCGAAAAATGACGCAAAGTTGTCAGGTTGTGAATTTCAAATTGTTTTCGCTTTGATTGGTAAAACCTATCGATACCACAAGAAATCAGATTGGGTGGCTAATATTCAATTATGCCAACTAACAGGCATGTCAAAAGCGCACGTTAGCAAAACACTAAAATCACTTTTAGGTAAAAATATAGTCTTCAAAAATGGGCGAGAAATAGGTATTAACCCTACTGTTTCTGAGTGGAAAGTTAACCAATCAGTTAACAATAAAAAGTTAACTAATCAGTTAACCGAAGTTAACCAATCAGTAGACACAGTTAACCAATCAGTTAACAAAAGTTGTCCAATTAGACCCCCACAAAAGAAGACTAATACTACAAAAGAAACTATTACAAAAGAACACATAGTCTCGCGCTTTGAAAAGTTCTGGTCTCTATATCCGAATAAGACTGGGAAAAAGAAATGCCTAGACCACTTCTTGAAAAACAAACCAGATGATAATCGTTTTGAAGAAATGATTAATGGCTTGCAAAACCAAATCGATTGGCGAGCAAGCGCACCACAGGGCACATGGTTGCCTAACTGGAAAAACCCTCTCACATGGCTAAACGGCGAACACTGGGAAGACACTCTTCAGCCTCACGACACCAGGACAGTAAGTCGCACCTTCCAAAGCCACCAAGAACGCATACGCGAAGAAAACATGCGCGTTATGTCTAACTGGGCAAACAAGGAGTAGCACATGCAGACTGAAGACCGTACCCGTTTCGCCAGTGCTATTCACGGCACCTTTGAAATTTACAGCGTCAAGCAAGTATCTGAACAAATCATGGATATTTGGTGGGCCACACTCAAACCTTATGACATTGCGGACGTATGCCGTGCGCTAACAAAGCATATTTCTGACCCTGAACGCGGCCAGTACGCGCCGAAACCCGCAGATGTAATCAGGTTCCTCGCTTGCGGTGAAAAAGAGCAGCTTGAAAACCTCAAAGGCAAAGCTGAAATGCAATGGCTTCGCGTTTTACAGGCTATTAAAGGTTGTGGCGCTCACCGTACACCGAAGTTTAAAGACCCGGTTACCGCCGCAGTAGTGACGTCAATTGGCGGCTGGCCGTTTCTTTGCGCAAAAGACCAAGACCAATTGAATTGGACCCAAAAAGAATTTGTTGCCACCTACCTAGAATTTGAAAAGCGCCCACTCAATGAGTTGCCAAACAACGTGGCAGGGCTCGCAGACTTGCAGGCTCACAAGTTAGAGAACAAGGCAGCTTTTGAGAAATTCGAGAAAGGGTTAGAAGATTTTAGAGCGAGGAAGCAGGCATGAAGCAAACAACAAAAAAATGGGGGCATGACGCTCTAGCAGAAGACTTGGCCGCGCACTTAGAGACACCAGAGCGCATGATTTGGACTGATATGCAGTTAGGCCCATCTGGAAGTGCCCGCCCCGATGTTTATTCAATGCGCAAGTCATACTCGAACCCAATGCCTGTGACTTACGAAATAAAAGTTTCTGTCTCTGACTTTCGTTCAGACATAACTTCAGGCAAGTGGCAAAAGTATTTAGATTTCAGTACAGCTGTGGTGTTTGCTGTTCCAAAAGGCCTGGTTGCAAAAGACGATATCCCAAAAGGCTGTGGGTTAATGACAAGAGGTGAAAACGGCTGGGTAACTGTTCGCAAGCCAACACGTCAAGCCGTTACGTTGCCACAAAAAGTAATGTTGAAACTTCTTATAGATGGCATTGAACGAGCTCGCCGCCCTAAGCCCACTGAGTGGAATCAGTATCTAGCTGAAAAGAAAATTAAAGCCATTTTTGGTGAGGATGTGGCTAGTGCAGTAAGTGATATTTCAAGACTTCGCCTTGAAGAGCAAAACATCAAATCAGTCATTGATCAAAATATCACTATAGCTAAGGCCAGAGCCGAGAGAATCACCGAGGACGCAAAGCAGTTTAGGGAAAAGCAACAAGAAGTGTTTGGCGAAGTTTGTAGGGCGCTCGGAATGGAAACGGTAACTTCAAGCGCTTGGGCAATAGCTCAACGCGCACAAAAGTTGGTGGATATGGCCAACGAAAACCATGTGATAAGACAGGCGAGCATGGGAATAGATAACGCGATAGCGACACTAGAGCGTTACAAAAAGACTTTGCCCGAAGTGAAAAAGGATGACGCAGCATGAACCAAGCACTAACAGATAAACAAATCAGCTACATGGACTTCATTCAAAAGTTCATTACTGAAAATGACAACTTTCCCACGTTTGAAGTTATTGCTAAGCATTTTGGTGTAAATCCTAACAGCGTTTCAGGTCACTTACTGGCACTGAAGCGAAAAGGCTACATTGAGTATTGCCCGAACATGGCGAGCTATCGCCGCACCAACGTTTTCAAAAGCTTTATGGCTATTCGCGAAAGGAATGCAGCATGAACTACAAAGTTTTGTACGTTGATCCGCCATGGTCATTCAACAGCAAGAAAACAGGCGGCTCTATGAAGTCAGGCGCAGCGCAAAAGTATGACGTAATGAATGTAGAAAGCATGAAGCAGTGGGATATTCCAGCAATATGCCAAGACGATTGCTTACTAGTCATGTGGTACGTGGGCGCAATGCCAAAAGAAGCCATTGAGCTTGCAGAGGCGTGGGGTTTCCGCGTTGTGAACATGAACGGCTTAGTTTGGGATAAAGAAACTAAGCACGGTAAAGACTTTTTTGGCATGGGTAGTATTACTCGCGCCTCAACTGAGTCGGCACTAGTCGCTGTACGCGGCAAAACTGGCAACATCATCAAAGACCGCTCAGTTCGTTCACGCATTCGCGCCAAAGTTGGCGAGCATTCAGAAAAGCCGCAGGCATTTAGAGAAGCCATTGAAAAGCTATGTGGTGACGTTCCTCGCCTAGAAATGTTTGCAAGAACGCAAACGCTCGGCTGGGATGTGTTTGGCAACCAAGTTGAAAACTCTATCTCAATTCCATTTAAGCGCCAATTAGAGTTAGGAGTAGTGGCATGACCCCCATTCAAAAATAACACCGTGAAAGCAAACTAGCCAGAGAAAGCGTTCACCCCAAAATAAAGCGTAGAGGCGATACTCTTCGTGCCATTGAAAAGAAAAAGGACTTTAACGCTTTAGCATTGAATGACCAGGACCACTTTAACCAGATTTGGAAGGAGTTAGAGGCGTGAAAGGTCAATTCCGCGTTATCAACAGTCAGCGCTCACTAGACCTGGCAAAAAAAGAACTGGATGAAATGTTTCACCGAGATAAGTGGCTAATGATGCAAACCACAACTGAGAAGCAGCGCAGCCAGTTACAAAACAATGCGCTTCACGTGTGGCTAACTCAGGTATCTCACGCGCTCAATGATAAAGGTATGGACGTAAGGCAAGTGCTTCAGTTGAGCAAGCGCCAAGAAATACCGTGGACCATGGAAGCGGTTAAGCAGCATTTGTGGAAGCCGGTGCAAGAGGCTTACATGGGCGAGAAATCAACCACACGCGCAAGTAGCACCGATTATCCAGCTATCTACGACATTTTAAACAAAACACTGGTTGAGAAACTTGGCGTGTTTGTGCCGTGGCCTTGTAAAGAGAATATGGGGCAGCGCTAATGATTACACCAACTAAAACCGTTTGTTATGTGGTTCACGAAAAGCCAGGCGATGAAGAGTGGGTGAAATTTAGTTTTAGGCAGTTTGAAAGGTGGGAGGAATTTGGTTGGCTGGGAGATATCAGACGAATCATAGTTAGGGAAGAGTTGTTATGAAACACCGCCGTTGCTCACACTGTAAAGAGAAAGGCTTACAAAGCGACATGCTATTACGACAGCTAAAGGCATTCTGTGACCAAAACTGTTTTGCAGAGTGGGCGGCAAATAACGTTTCTAAACTGGCTAAAAAGGGTAAGCAAATTGAATCGAAGCGACTCAAGGCAAAGAAAGAAAAGCTTAAAACAAAGGGCGAACACCTACGCGAAGCACAAGTGGCATTCAACGCCTTCATTCGGGAAAGGGATGCGCAAGAGCCGTGTATCAGTTGCGGTAGGTATCACACTGGCCAAAACCATGCCGGTCACTACCGAAGCGTAGGCAGTACACCAGAATTGCGCTTTGAAGAGCAAAATTGCCACCTCCAATGCAGTGTATGTAACAACCACCTATCAGGCAACTTAATTAACTACCGCATTAACCTCATTAAAAAAATCGGCTTAGAAAGCGTGGAGTGGTTAGAAGGGCATCACGAACCCAAGCACTACACCATTGAACAAATACAAGAATTAAAAGCGCATTATCGCAAGCGTGTACGCGAAATGCAGAAACAAAACGCGGCCTAAGCCGTGCGCTAAGAGGTTACTATGAGAAAACCAACTAATGGTGGTAAGATAATTCTCACAATACGCAAAGCACGTGGCTACAACCGCGAGGAACTTGCTTCACTCACTGGCTTTGCCGTCAACACAATCTATAACTGGGAGACAGGGCGTGCCCGTCCAGCGTATGATGATGTTGAAACTATTGTTAATGCTCTACACTTCGGATTAGAAGAAGCTAGGAGGTTGTCAGGTGCAGCTTAAGACCATACAACAAGTCCGCAAAGATTTAAGGTGCTGGGGCTTATTTTGGAGCCAGAAAAAACTTGGCTCTGGTTACGCTAGAACGTCAGTCACAGCAAAGATTTGTGAAACCCTTAAAACTGAGGTCTACACCAGTTCTGATTTGCATTTATTCAATAGCTCAGCAGACTCAATTTATATACCCCCGCATATAGAGAGAATAGGCGATGCAATCAATAAACTTTCTTTCGGTTGCAGGAAAGCGGTAAATGACAAGTACATTAACCTTAACGAGCGCAGTGATTTCTACATCAGAGAGGCTGAAAACTCACTCATACCCTTGTTGTCATAGAAAATACGGGTAAAACATTCAGATGTTGTGATTTTTTCACCAGATGTTGTGTGTTTATCGCCCCTCAAAAGTGGCATAATTTAGCTATTCTGGTACTTGTTGCCACTACAGCCCTGACCTAACCAGTCGGGGCTTTTTTATGCCCAAAGAAAAGTCATGTTTAAGTTAAGCACGCGCAGTAAAAGACACCTAGAAGACGTAAACCCAGTTCTTGTTAAAGTGGTAATGCGCGCCCTTGAAATAAGCAAGGTTGATTTCGGCATCCCTGTCTCTGGCGGGTTTAGAACATCAGAGCAGCAAAATGCTCTTTTCAAAGCCGGGAAGTCAAAGCTCGATGGCTATAACCGCTCATCGAAACACCAGTTTGGTGATGCAGTAGATGTTTTTGCTTATGTTGATGGAAAGGCTTCATGGGATGAAGATCATCTTACGCATGTTGCAACCGCAATGTTAGCGGCAGCATCCGAGTTGGGTGTAAAGCTGCGTTGGGGTGGGCACTGGCGTTCATTCGTAGATATGCCACATTTCGAGGTAATTTCATGAATTGGTCAGACGTAGGAAGCTTTCTAAAGCAAAATCAAAAAGGCGTAGCCGGGTTGGTTGGTTCGCTATTAACGGGTAATGTAGTGGGCGCGGTCAGTGCTGGCGCCTCGATGGTTGCACAGGCAACGGGAACGACAGACCCAGAACAAGCGTTAGTGACACTGAAAAGCAACCCTGATGCCTTGGTTAGGCTTGAAGAAATCGCCGCAGCGCGTGAAGCGGAAGTTAATCGACACCTTGAATCAGTCATGTCGCTAGAACTTCAAGATAAGCAGCGTAGCCATTCAGAGACACAGCAAACCATTCGCAATGGCGATAATGCAGAAGGTGGCGTTAAGTACGTAAGACCTTCACACGCTACACTGTCTTTATTTGCTGGTATCTATTACGGGCTATTCACTGATACGCCCGACCTTATGATATTGGGCGCATTCCTTACTCTGCCTTTCACTTACGCAGGGTTAAGAGAAATCGGTAAACGCAACCTATTGGCGTTTAAGAGCAAAAAGTAACCCTTTGTCTAATTCCCAATGGAACAAAATTTGAATAACCATGTTGTTGCAGCCACAGAAAGGACAACAGCATGAACACTCACTACCAACACGAATACAATCAAGAAATGGCCGATAAATCATCAATAGCCACCTACATTGGAGGCGGTATCTCAGCGTTTTGGGGAATACTCACTTCACAGGAGTTTGGTATCTTAATCGGCATGTTGGTAGGTATAGCTGGCCTGTGTCTTAACTACTACTACAAGAAGCGTGACGACAAATACAAACTGGCAGACGAGCGAAGGAAGCAAGAGCTTCACGATGCAACATTGAGAGCGATGGCGAACAGTGAGGAATAACTCTAATGGCCTACTCAGCCATCACCACTTGGTAGGTTCATTGAAGTAATGGCTGATGATATAGAGAAGTTTTTCAATAAGGCATTCAAGAAGATTGAAAAACAAGTGGAGTTTGCTTCCGTTCTCGCTGCCAATGCTATCGCTGCTGATGTAAAGACAGGTGTTGAACGCCAGCTTAAAGCAGACATCGATAGGCCTACACCATTCACGCAAAAGGCTTTCAAAATAACGAGAGCCAATAAGCGCACCAAGACCGCTACTGTTTCTATCAAGCCAGTGCAGGCTGGTTACTTGAAGTACCAAATAGAGGGCGGCACTCGCTCTGCTAAGTCATTGGTTATACCTCGTAAGAAAGCTACCAATAAGTACGGCAACTTACCAAGGGGTAAGCTGAAGAAGCTTCAAGATCAGGGCAAGACATTTGTAGCTGATGGCTTAGTGCTACAGCAGATGAAGCGCAAGAACAAACCGCTGGCTTACCTCACGAAGAAGAACGCTAAATACAAGAAGCGCTTTAAGTTCTTCGAACGTGGTGAGTCAACAGCCAAGAAAGTTGCACAGATGCACGTGAAAGCCTCGATTAAAAAGGCTTTGGCTACCGCAAGGTGATGATTGTCACGATTTTCGCTGATTTCTGCACCATCTTGGTGAATTTTTTTGGGTCCTTCTAGGCTGACCCTACGAGGGTAATTCGCACCGCAGCTTTCGCTTTGTGCGAGCATTTTCAAATCCATGTCAACGACAACACCCCATGAACAAAAGACACGTTAGCCAAAGTAGTTGCGCTGAGATCTTCGGAGTACACCGAAACACTGTAGCGAACTGGATCAAGCAGGGTTGCCCCTATGTTCAGAAGGCTAACAAAAAGCAGGGTAAAGACTGGGTTCTCGATACCGCAGATGTTGCACAGTGGCGAGCAGATAAGGCTGTGCAAGATACAGTGGGTGATACCGAGGCTGCAACCGAGGACGAACTTAGGCGCCGTAAGCTTGCAGCTGATACACAACTTGCTGAATTGGAGGTTGGGAAAAAACGAGGCGAGCTAATACCGAAAGACGAAATCGACAAAACGCTTTCTGCATTGGCTATTGCTACCAGAACCAGATTGCTATTGGTTCCAAGGCGTTGCGCTACCCAGTTGATAGGTAGAACCAACGAAGCTGAGATAAAAGAGATTATCGAAGCTGAGCAACTTGAAGCGCTAAGTGATGTTTCTCAATTAGTCATAGATGATGAATGATAGTTATGACTACCGCCCAATACTTAGGAATATTACTCGAAACTGCTTAGAGCATTTCAAACCCCCAGAGCCGTTATTGCCATCACAATGGGCAGAGCAGCACTGTAGAATTCCAGCAGGCAATGCTTTGCCCGGCCCGGTTAGGTTTGCGAACGCGCCTTACCAAGTAGAACCGCTTAACATGACAGCGGATCCAAACTGTCACCGCATTACTGCGATGTGGGGCGCACAGGTTGGCAAGACTCAGATGCAACTTATGGCGATAGGTTATTTTATCGCGCATGAGCCAAGCAGCATCATGTTGATGCAACCAAGTCAGTCAGACTTCAATACGTTTCTTAACGCGAAGTTCGATCCAATGGTTGACGGAACGCCAGCACTTTCTGAGAAAGTTGCAAAGCCTCGTTCGCGTGATGGTGTGAATAACCAGACAATGAAAAGCTATCCCGGCGGCTTTCTTATGGGCGCTTGGTCTGGTTCGCCAAAAACAATGCGTGGGCGCTCAGCACCTAAAATCATTTGTGATGAAACAGACGGTTATGAGCGAACACAAGAGGGTCACCCCGTTTCGCTTATCTGGCAACGTGCTGCAACGTTTGGTGATCAACGCTTACTTTTTGAAACATCAACACCCACCATTAAAGGTGAGTCGCACATTGAATCCAGCTTTGAAGCTGGTGACAAACGCCGCTGGTTTGTTCCTTGTGGTGATTGCGGCCATAAGCAGTACCTTAAGTGGGGGCAAGTTAGTTGGCAAAAAGACGAGAGCGGTGAACATCAACCTGAAACCGCAGTTTACGTTTGTGAAGAATGCGGCTGTGCGTGGGATGATGGCGCACGGTATCAAGCTATTCGTAAGGGTGAATGGATAGCAGAAAAGCCATTTAGAGGGCATGCCAGTTATCACCTGCCAGAGTTGGCAAGCGCCTTTAGAAAGTTAAAAGACATTGTTATTTCTTTTGTTGAAAAGAAAGCAATGGGTGATTTGCAAACCTTCACCAACGTTTCACTTGCTGAGACTTGGGAAACAGAAGGTGCAAAGCAAGATCCAGAAGTGCTTTATACACGCCGTGAGCATTACGCCGCCCCCGTTCCTAATGGGGCCGTACTTGTTACCGCAGCGGTAGATACCCAAGATGACCGCCTAGAAATTCAGTATGAGGCTTGGGGCGAAGGGCAAGAAAACTGGAAAATTGATTTCGAGATATTGCGCGGCGATTTGAACAAGCCAGATATCTGGCGGCGGCTGGATGCTGCACTAGATAGACGGTTTGAGCACGAGAGTGGTGTGATGTTAGATATTTCTGGCACCACCATTGATACCGGCGGCCACTTTACGCAACAAGTTTATGATTACGTTCGCCAGCGCGGTTACGGCATCTTTGCAATTAAAGGTTCGAGCAATAAAGACGCTCCTTTAGTTGGTCGGCCCAGCAAAAACAACTTGGGTCGAATCAACCTGTTCCAACTAGGAACGCACAAACTTAAACAACAAGTAATGCAGCGCGCAGGGATATTAGAACCCGGCGCTGGTTACATTCATTTCCCCGTTAGCGATCAATTCGATAAAGAATGGTTTCTTCAGTTCACTTCTGAAGAACTAGTAACGCGCTATGTAAAAGGGGTTAGAAAAGAAGAATGGCGCAAGACTCGACCAAGAAACGAAGCTTTCGACTTAAGCGGTTATAACTTGGCGTGTCTTTACATACTCAACCCCGACTTTGAACAGTTGCGGCATGAGATAGAGCGCCAGCAATACAAATCAGAAGAACCTAAATCAACGCCCACTTCAAACAGTGGCGGCGGTGGTTGGTTGAACACATCAGGTGGCAGTTGGTTATGACAGATTCACAGGTAATGCTCGATCTTTATCTGCAGGCTGAAAAAGATGTATTAGCAGGCAAGAACGTTACTTTCCGTGGTGAAACTGTTGGCATGGAAGATCTTGAATCAATCCGTAATGGCCGTAAAGAGTGGGAACGAAAGGTTCGCGATGAAGCCAACGGTAACCGCCCTTACTCACTAGCGAGCTTTTCATGAATTTCCTTGATAAGACAATTCTTGCCTTTGCTCCAAAGTGGGGCGCTGAAAGGTTAAAGCACAAGGCTATTGCTCAGCAGTTTTTGAACTACGATGCAGCCCAGCCTGGCAGAACCCGTAAAATGAAAGTTGATAACCGTTCTGGCGATACAGCGGTTAGGGGCGCAGCAACATCAATACGCGGCCAAGCACGATACTTGGATGAAAACCACGATTTAGTTGTAGGCCTGCTCGATAAGTTAGAACAGAAAGTTGTAGGTCCAAAGGGTATATCTGTTGAGCCGATGCCTCTCACCGTAGCAGGCGAGAAAGCAGAAGAATTTGCTCAACAAGTTTCACGTTTCATTGATGAACTATCTCTCGCCCCAGATACAACCGGTGAATATTCGCGTGCAGAAATGGAACGTTTAGTTTGCCGCTCTTGGCTGCGTGATGGTGAGTGCTTTGGAAAGTTCGTTGAAGGCAACGTTGCCAACTTTAAGCACAACACTCGCATTCCATTAAGTGTTGAATTGTTAGAGTCTGATTTTTTACCGATGGATGACCTCATTGGTGACCGAATCATTCAAGGTATCGAGCGTAACAACTGGGGTCAACCACAGGCATACCATTTTTATAAAGAGCATCCGGGCAGCGTTTACGGGTTCAATACAAATACTATTGCGGTACCAGCTGCAAGAGTAATGCACTTAAAGCACACAAATCGACTAAGACAGGGGCGTGGTGTTTCTATTTTGCATGCTGTTATCACTCGTCTTGAAGATTTGAAAGATTACGAAGAATCAGAACGCGTTGCGGCTCGCATATCTGCAGTGCTCGCGGCTTATATCAAGCGGCCTGATGGCCCAGGTGCACATAAACCAGATAAAGATAGAACTTTCCAAATGGCACCCGGTATGGTGTTCGATGGCTTAATGCCTGGTGAGGAAGTTGGCACGGTTGAAAGTAATCGCCCAAGCACACTATTGCAACCGTTCCGTGATGCGATGTTACGAGCTGTTGCCAGCGGTACCAGAAGCACATTCTCTAGCATTTCTGGTCAGTATGACGGGTCTTATTCTGCCCAGCGTCAAGAAATGGTTGAAGGCTACGCTGGTTATGAAGCACTTCAGCAAATATTCATTGCGAAATGGTCTCGTCCGTTCTACCGCAAGGCGTTAGAAATAGGTATTGCTTCAGGAATGCTAGACGTTCCCGCCGATCTCGATATGAACACGTTGTACAACGCTGTTTATATCGCGCCAGTAATGCCTTGGATTGACCCAGACAAAGAGACAAAAGCGCACGAACGCCAAGTTAAGGCTGGCTTTAACACTGAAGCTAACGTGATCCGCTCTAAAGGTTTAAACCCTCAAGAAGTTAAAAAACAGCGAGCACAAGAAATTAAAGAAAACGAAGAGCGTGATTTGGTGTTCAGTTCTGATGCTCGCCACGAAGTTCAGCAACCCACAGTACAACAAGGGGCAGATAATGCCGGAAACTAACCAAAATTGGTACGAGTTCAAAGCGCTCGAAAATGGTGCTACTGAAATCTACGTATACGATGAAATTGGCTTTTGGGGCATTACTGCGAAAGACTTCGCTCGTGACCTAAAAGAGTTAGACCCTAAAGGTGAAATCAATCTACGCATTAATTCACCGGGCGGTTCTGTTACAGACGGAATTGCTATTTACAACCTTCTTAAAAACCACAAAGCGAAAGTGAATACTTTTGTTGATGGCCTAGCAGCTTCAATGGCTTCAGTAATCGCTATGGCTGGTGACACCATCACCATGCCAGAAAACGCCTTAATGATGATTCATAACCCTTGGGGCGGTGCAATGGGCGATGCTGATGAACTTCGTAAAACGGCTGATGTTCTCGACAAAATGAAAACTGCTCTGGTTTCAGCATACGTTAATAAAACAGGTTTAGATGATACTGAAATTGCCAACCTGATGACCGCTGAAACATGGATGACTGGCGCTGAAGCGCTAGAAAAAGGTTTTGCTACACAGATTACTGATGAAGTTAACCTTCAGGCCTCTTTCGATACATCCAAATTAAACCAATTCAAGAACAGCGTGAAAGAGAAGTTTTCACCTGTTATTGAAACCAGTTCAACCGTGACGATTAACGTTGAGGTTGCTGGCTTAGATGAAGCTGAAAAGCGCATTAAAGACATCCAATCTAGCGTTAAAACATCGGCCAATGCCGAAATAACTAATGAGGAAATTGTTATGTCTAACGACAAGCAAACCCCGGCTACAAACGTGGTCGATGAAGAAGCAATTGCTAATTCAGCCGTTGCTAAATTTAAAGCAAAAGAAGCGAAGCGCAAAGAGGGTATCAACTCGCTTTTCGCTAGCTGGAAGCACATTCACCCTGAGTTACTTAAGAACTGTCTGGAAGATGAAGAGTGCACTAAAGAAATTGCTTCCGCTAAATTGCTTGAAGCACTTGGTAAAGACCAAGCACCCCAGAAAGGTGGTTTCAATGTTGCTGCTCACGCTGGCAACGGAAATATCACCAAAGATTCTATGGTTGCTGTTCTTAAGGCTCGCGCGGGTGTTAAAACCGCAGATGGTGAACTTACCAGCGATAACCCATACCGCTCTATGAGTTTGGTTGAAATGGCGCGTGCATCTTTGAATGATGCAGGTGTTGGTACCGCTTCTTTAGGTGATCGTATGAGCCTAGTTGGTGCAGCATTTACGCATAGTTCAAGTGACTTTGGCACAGTGCTAGCCGATGTAGCGCATAAGACAATGCTTAAAGGCTACTCTGAAGCACCAGAGACATTTGACCGCTGGACTCAGCGCGGTTCACTTTCTGACTTTAAGATCACTAGTCGCGTAGCGCTTAACGATATGAAGTCTCTTGAAAAAGTGCCAGAAGGTGCTGAATTCAAGTATGGCACAGTGGGTGAGCGTGGTGAAAAGATTGCACTTGCTACTTACGGTAAGCGTTTCTCTATTACTCGCCAAGCAATCATTAATGATGATTTAGGCGCGTTTACTCGCATTACTCAACTAATGGGTGCCGCTGCACGCCGCACAGTAGGTGATTTGGTTTATGCAACACTAGTTGATAATCCAGCTATGTCTAATGGTAAATCTTTGTTCCATGCTGATCACAGCAACTATGTCACCGGAGCTACCTCATCACTTTCTGTAGATTCATTAACTAAAGCTCGCACAGCGATGCGAACGCAGAAGTTAGCAGAAGGTAAGGCGCTGAACATCACGCCAGAATACTTGATTGTTCCTGCGGCCCTAGAGACTGATGCAGAAATGCTTATGAACGATACGGTTTACCCTGGCAAAAACAACAACCAGCGTAACCCGGTTGCAAACATGGCTGAAGTGGTTACCGAAGCGCGTTTGGACGAAAGCAGCGCCGATGCATGGTACTTAGCAGCAGGCGGCATGTATGACACTATCGAGGTTGCTTACCTAGATGGTAACGAGAACCCATTCCTTGATCAGATGCAAGGCTGGTCTGTCGATGGTACTGAGTTCAAAGTGCGTCTTGATGCAGGTGTATCGCCGCTAGATTTCCGCACTATGTATAAATCTAAGGGCGCAGCGTAAGCTGCCCCTCTCGCTAGAGGATTAATGAAATGAAGAATTTCGTTCAAGAAGGTAACGTTCTTGGTTTTACAGCCCCATCAGGTGGTGTTGAATCAGGTAAGCCAGTGAAAATTGGTTCAGTTGTTGTGGTTCCGGTTACAGATGCTGTTGCTGGTGATGTTTTCCAAGGACATCGATGTGGTGTATTTAGCGTTGCTACATCAGACACGCCAACAGAGGGTGCAAAGGCATATATCACGGCGGCTGGCGCAGCGACAACTACCGCATCAGGCAACACGCTTGTTGGTGCATTCGTTAGCGCTAAAGATTCAGCAGGTAATGCTGATGTGTTGTTTACAGGTCAAGTAGTTTAATGAGTAACATTCACAGCAAAAAGGAAAGGCTTGCTGAATTGGGCCTTGCTCGATTTGGTAAAGATGTATTTGTTGTGGGTGTTCCATATAAAGCTATCATCACCGATGAAGAAGCCGACGATGAAACTGGTTATAGGCGTGAGTTGTTAGCCAGTTTCAGCTTCTTGTATTCAGAAGTAATCAAGACAGGTGATAGCGTAGTTTACGAAGCTGAAAACTATGTTGTAGGACGCCGCCAGAGAGTTAACTCTCTTGATCAGTATTACACAGTGGAACTAAAGCGTGCATAAAGCCAGAGAAATAATCAATCGATTTCACGAGCAATTGCTTTTTCTAAAAGAAGGGAACGTTGCTGATGTTGTGAAAACCGATATTGATACAGAACAAGACTTTCCACTTGTTACTGTTCTTATGGGTCCAGATACACGCGAAGAACTCACAAAGGAAATGTACCAGCACCAACTGACGCTTTATACAGATATAAGCGTTCGTGTTGGTAAAGATAGCCTTTATGAAGCTGTACTGGATATACGAGAGCAAATCGAACTGAAGGTTTTGCAGATGCAGAAGCTTGATTTGGATTTCGTTTTTAGAATTACATTTCAAAACATGGGTGAACCGGAATACAACGGCGAAGGTGTTGATTACACCTGTAAAGCCCGGTTGGAATTCATGGTTGAATATTTCAGCCAGCACGATAACCCAAGCGCTTAACTAACTTTCAACTCATTCTAAGCCCTGCTATTTATCGGGGCTTTTTTATACCTTAAAGGGGAACGCTAATGGCTGGTGAATTAAACGGCACTCAGGTATTAATTAAAAAAGGCACATCTACCATTGTTGGCCAGATGGAAGCTACTTTAACTTTCAACGGTACGCCAATTGATATTAGCAACAAGTCACACCAAGACTGGGTAACGTTGCTGTCTGGCGAACTAGCAGGTAAGCAGCTACAAGTTGCAGGCACGTTGGTTTACAACAGCGATGCAACTTATAAGCAAGTGCGCGCTGATGCGTTAACCGGCACACAGGCCGATTATTCTATTGTTTACGGTGCTACGGGTGAAGCGTTCTCGTGTAAAATGGTGCCAAATGCGCTTTCTGATGCGTTGCCCATGGGTGACAAGGTAACCACCTCACTTACGTTCCTTTCTAGCGGCGAAGTTTCACATACGGCGGCATCATAATGAGTGGTGAAGCAAACGGTACACACTGCTTGCTTTACCGCTTCACTGGCACCGAAGACGCGGTAATAGTGGGTCAGTTGGAACTGACATCAACATTCAATGGCACACCAATCGAAATTACTAATAAGTCGCACAACGACTTTGTAACGCTGATGGATGCCAACCAATCAACAAAAGGCCGCACAATTACAGCCAACATTGTTTACAGCAATGACGCTGAATACAAGTTACTTCGTGCTGCCAGCCTGGCGGGTAACATTGATGAATACATGCTTGATTATGGCACAGGGTTAGTTGCTGATCAGATTCGTTTTAATGGCATACCAAATGCGCCATCTGATACAGCGCCCGTTGGTGACAAGGTAACGAGCTCAATCTCTATTCTCTCAGTGGGTGAGGATATCTGATGGAACTTAGGCTTTGCTATAAAACATACCCGTTCAAGATGAACTTGGCAGCAATGCGCCAGTTTAAAACCAAAACGAATAAAGATCTTTGGTTTACGCTGGTTTCATTCCTTGAAACCTACATCGCAAATCAATCAAAGCCCACTATTACACTGATGCGCGCACTTTATCAGTGCGTTGACTTTGAAACCGCTTCTGAAGCGTTTCATGCGTTGGTGAAACAAGGCGATAGTTCTATTGAATTAGAGCAAATCCAAGACGCCATGTTTAGAGTGGGTTGGCGCCCAGTTGAAGATGAAGACAGCGAATTCATTCAGCCATGGCCGCTTATTTTGTTTCATGTAGCCAACAAGATAGATCAAGAGTTCCGCGCCACTGTCAGCGACATAAAAAAAAAGGAACAAACTGGATAGCGCTACCAAAGTCTAGTTCGGTTCAGCCTTTTACTGTTGATTATTGGGCCTTCTATAAAGAGCTCGTTACCAAGCTAAAAATTTCCCCCTCTGAAGCTTGGTTACTCGATTACCCAGAGTTACACCATCTTCTCAACCTTGGCGAAAACTCCAACGCGGGTGATGTCTCAATGATGATTAACGCAGAACGCCGTGCTAATGGCGCTCGTGATGATAGGTATTTAATTAAGTGAGCACAGAAAAGTTCTTGTTTGAAATTGCTGCAGATACCAAAGCGTTACGCGAGGAACTATCAACCGGCAAAGCCAGCGTTAAGAAGTTCAAAAGCGAATCTGATGGCATGCTGGGTAACTTGGACAGCCTAAAAGCACCGTTGTCTGCCGTTGCTACCGGTGTAGCCGCGGTAACCACTGCCGTAGTAGCTGGTACGTCTGCTTTAGTTTCCTATGCTGCCGCGCAAGGTCGAACCATTCAAGAAACTGAAACCATGGCAAACATTGCCGGGTTAACGGTTGAAGAATTTAAACGCCTTTCTTTTGTTTTCGGTACTGTGGGAATTAGTGGCGAAAAGTTTGGCGATATTATGAAAGACACCCAAGAGAAAGTGGGTGATTTTCTCGCTACGGGTGGTGGTGCTTTTCAAGACTTTGCTGATGTAATGGGTTATACCTCGAAAGAGGCCCAAGCATTAGCTGGCGAATTCGAAACCATGAGCGGTCAAGATGTACTGCAAGAAATGGTTAACCGCATGGATGCTGCAGGCAAAAGCACCCAACAAATGAGTTTCGCACTCGAGGGAATGGCATCTGATACTACTGCGCTAATTCCGTTGTTACGTGATGGCGGTGCAGCTGCACAAGATTTGGCTGATACGTTCGATTCAATCAACGTAGAGTTATCAGAAGAAGAACGGGCTCAGTTTGCCGCCTTAGCAAATAACGTAGACCTAGCACAAGGCGCGTTCGTTAACTTCCTGAATAACGCAATAGCACCGTTCCTGCCTGCTATTAATGCCGCTACTCAAGCACTAGCTGAATTCTTTGCTGCCCGTCAAACGGGTATGGACTTAGACCGCATTGTTGATGAGCACTCATTAGCCGAACAAGTTACCTCTTTAGAAGAACTTGAAAAGCTTCAAAAGCTGCTAAATGACGAAGTTGAAACTTACGAGAACCTAACGAAGCATGGCCGATCTGGTAAGGCTAACAAAGAACGGCTTGAAGCACTAAAAGAAACCTTGCCTGTATTAGAAGCCAGAAAGCAGGCCATAGAGGAAGAAAACGAAGCTACTCAGCGCGCGTTAGATTTAGAGTCCAAAAAAGGAAATTTACGATCTAGTACCTCGACTGGCGCCGATGCTATTACCGCAAAAGAGCGCTTGCTAGCAGACTTAGAAGCGTCCGAGAATGCTAGGCAGTCAGAGCTTCGATTATTACAAAAACAAAAAGATGAAAGATTGTCTATTTTGGCTAGCATGTACGCTGTCTCTTATACACATCTCCGAGCCCACGAGACCGAGG
>OJCR01000479.1_pt1 | contig 18764 bp, 17 predicted proteins | sample 1591611 | NCBI WGS metagenome assembly OJCR01 (sample SAMN05416815, study PRJEB24817) | seawater metagenome | isolation source: Sea water | place: Canada:Atlantic | collected 2013-07
AAGGAGTCGTCGGCAGCGTCAGATGTGTATAAGAGACAGCGTTACATCGTGCCATTGTTTACGGTGATCTTGATAGCGAAATAAGCAATAACCTTGTTGTTGTGCGCAATCACATATTAAAGACGCCAATTCTGGGTCATTCACTTTCAGGGTTCGCGGTTTCCCATGTTTTCCTATGTACGCAAGTTCTACACTGTCGTCGCACTGCGCCTGAACGTGTTTGCGTCGCAGCGTCGTAAGCCCATAGGTGTTGTTCTCTTTACTGTATTGCGTATTCCCTACCCTAGCGCCGGTGTAGTCTAATAAAAGACAAACAAGCGCGCATGCGCGCTCTAGCGTCCAGGAAGATTGAGAAATGAGAGAAATGCAATGCTCTCGAAACGCTGGAAGGGCATTGCCAAAAGCAATCAACCGCTCAAACTTTTGTACCTGCTGTTGCTCATGCCACTTCTCATGATAAATGTATTGCTTACGGCCTTTTTCATCGTATCCAATCGCCTGAACACTCGCCTTACTGTCGCGGCTGATAAAGGTATCTCGCCAATTCGGTGGGATAACTAGTTTCTTTATGCGGTTTATCACCCGTTGACCGGTAACTTTCTTACCACTGGCGTACCGATAGTAAAAACGTTTATTTCCGCACGCAATGCGCTTAATTGATAGGTGGCTATCATCTTCATGCACATTACAATAGCCTTTTATCCGTTTCTTCAAAGTATTCTCCCTTTTGGCGCGTTCCGTATTAATACAGGTTTATGGTTTTATGAACCGCCTGACTGTGAATACAAATTACAAGTTATACAGAAGAATTGATCACATCATCTTTTAACAGTGTGCCTGCTTTTGATTATTACTCGCTAAATACGCTGTAACGTTTTTTCACTGCCCGTGTAAAATTATCTCAATAAGGTAATACTAGCGTTAGCTTCCACTCGGCTTAGTGGGTAAATCTCTGTGCTTCCCACCTTAACTTCTACCTAAAAACCTTCTTTAACTTCTTTTAACAATGCGATTAAAGCCTTTATAAAACAGCCTGTTAAAAGATGAAAACGAAAAATTTAAACTAAAGTATAAAGCGTACAATACGTTCATAGGAATGCAACTTGTATAGATACATTAGAGAAAACTTTTAGCTGTTACCGTGTAAGGTAAGTCTTTTTACCACTGTGAAACGTTTAGCGAAGAGACGTTGAAACCAGGGTTTGCTAAGCACACGGTTTAAATTGAAGTAAGGATTCAATAATGAGTATTCAAAATTCAGACAATGAAAATTTCAGAGCAAGCGTTGTTTCTAACGATGAACTACAAGTAGCAGCGGTGTTCAATTCTAAACAAAAAGTGAACGAAGTTATCAATATTGTACAAGATGAAACATCGGTGGAAACCTCACAAATTGAAGTGGTGGAAGCGGGCGATGCAAAAATGAGTGAAAAGCTTGAGCGCAACAGTGCATCTATCGGTAAGAGTATGTGGTCGTCTCATTTACTGCTTGGTGCTGTAGGCTTAGTTGTCGGGCTAATTGCTGCGTTTCTGCTTACGCAGTTTGGCCCTGCTTTAACGCAGCAAAACCCTCTGTTTACCTATATCGCACTAATAAGTCCGGGCTTATTCATCGGTTTGTTTGTGGCCGGTTTGATTGGACTGCGCCCTGACAGAAATGAAGTAATACAGACAGTTCGTCATGCGGTTAGATATGGTAAGGTTGCACTTGTTATTAACTTAAAGAAAACGCAATCGGCTTCGCAAGTCACTAAGCTACTTAAGCAACATTCAGATAATGTTGTCGAGTCTATTCGCTAGTCGGGTTTGTCAGCCACGCATCACCTTGGTAAAGCAAAGGAGCGATTATGCTAAACCATGCTTATCATGTATTGGATGATAGATGCTAGGTGTTAGATGTTGGGTGTAGTGTACGCTACTTAGCAATTATCTTAAGAGGCAATATACGAACCATTGGCGTATATTGCCTTTCGCGTTATTCAAAACCTTATTATTACTGTTGTAGAAACTGGGCATCAATTGTATGGATTTAATATTTTTTGATTTAGACGGGACATTATTGAACAAGTCCTCTCAAATCTCATCATTTACCAAAGAGACCTTAGCACTACTCGGTGAAAAAGATATCGCCTTTACCGTCGCGACAGGGCGCACTATGCATTCTGCTCAGTTCGTATTAGAGGGGCAGTCTTTTTTGCTGCCTCATATTTACAACAATGGTGTCGCAATTTGGGACCCGTCGGGCAATGCCCTTACGTTAGAAAACCTTTTAGCGCCAAGTGAAGTTAACCTTATTATTGAGCATGCAGTTAAAAACAATATTACGCCATTTATCAATACGGTGAATATGGACAGCCCTAATCACGAACATGTGATTTATCATTCGACACCTAAATACCAAGTAGAGCGTGATTTAATTGAAAAATATTTTTCTAGAACTAAGGCGAAACTTGCCACTATTGAATCACTTCCGGCAACCGCGCATATAACCAATATCAGCATGATTGGAGATGCAGCGCTTGTATACGATATGTATCAACAATTAAACATGCATGATGAACTTATCGCCTACTCTGGCCCAGCAATAGAGGGTGACGAGTACCGTTGGATGGATGTGCACCACAAGCTAGCGAGTAAAGGCAGTGCCGTTGAGCTTTTGAGAAACCAGCTTGGCGCCAGCAATGTGATTTGCTTTGGAGATAGTGACAACGACTTAAGTATGTTTGAACTTGCGGATGAAGCCTACGCGCCATCGAATGCTAAACCTTATATCAAAGACGCAGCAACATCCGTTATTGGCCACCACGATGAAGACGGCATAGCTCGCTTTTTAAGAGAGCGTTTTTCACTCTAGGTAGTGATAGAACGTAAGAGCACCGCTTAGGCGTAAAGTAACGAACACGCTACGCAACTATCGTTATACCGGCCCAGTCGAGATTCTCTAACTGGGCCACTAGCATGAATAATTACCAGTCGATAGGCTCTCGGTCTTTTAGAAATTGACCGTGCGGGCCGCCCTCCTCGATGGTCGCTAACCAAATAGCAGTGTCAGCCCCTTCCTTTGGTGTCTTAGGCGCATCGCTGCCACCCATTCTGGTGTGTACCCAACCTGGTGTCATACTATTAACTTTGACATTAAGCGAGCCGCTATCGGATGCTTCGTCTACCACTGCTGCCATCTTCACTGTTAACGCGTTCAACGCGGCTTTCGACACCGCATAGCTAAGTGGCCCCTTTAACCCTTCAGCAAAACTACCGTAGCTTGAACTCACGTTAATAATTCTACCAAACCCACGGTCGATCATTTGGGGAAGGGTTTGCTGAATAAGGGTAAGCGGCGCATTCACATTAACTTGCATAGACTTGGCAAGCGTCTCTGCGTTAACCTCATCCCAGGGTGTATCATCTAACACCCCAGCGTTATTGATTAAAATATCTATGGGGCCATACACGGCTTCTGTACGAACGAGGGCGTCTACAATAGCCGTTTCGTTGTCTAAGGGCATTTCTATAATATGAAGGTCTCCGCCAACGGTATCTTTTTTCGCTTCAAGACCTGATTCTTCGTCTCTACACCCCATTAGCACTTTGTAGCCTTTCGAGAGCATTCCCTTTACTATTTCCAAACCTATTCCGCGATTGCCACCGGTAACTAAAACGTTCTTCGTCATTGCCAATACACTCCTTGCTTTCACGCTTGGGGCAGTTTTGCCTCAAAACGATTGGATAGATAAAAACAAAGTGGGAACAACACGCTCCACACTAGGGCGATGAAAATATAAGAAAACAGTATGCTCGCACCAAGCTCAACGGCGCCAAATTTAGCGCCGGCAATGTAGCTGAGTGGAGCAAATACGGCGCCTGCGATGGAAGCAAGAACAGGGCGGCCTTTAAACACGGTCAAACTGTGATATACGGTGCCGGCAAACGCAACCCAAAGCAAACTCAGCCAAATAGGAATGGGCCAAAAAGAAAGCAGCGCCTCTGTCTCGTTGAAAATGAAAAGACCACTGTAAGTGAGTAGTGCGTCAACTAGCGTGCCTAACACAAATACCGCGCTCATCAGCTTAATATCTTCTATGCGTTTTGAAGACAAAAAGAGCCAAAGCGCAATCAAGCCCAAAACAGGTATCACGGCTTGGTTCTGAAATAGAATAACGAGCCACCAAATCCCCTGAAACCAGGCGAAGTTTACTACTTTAATTACTGCACTATCTTTCATTTAAAACACTCATATTTTCATTATCAAAGCATACGTTAGCCAGAACGTGTTAGTTCAAACCTATTACCTTAAAAAGTAAACGAAAACACAGTTGGACAAGTATAGATGCATAGGCTATTTACTTTTTCCAATTACAAAGGATGTGTCTAACGTGAAAATGGTGAAGTATTACGTACTAGGTGCAATTGCAGCCTTAGTATTAACGTTTATCTTACCGATAATCGTATTGAAATTGCTGTTTGGATGGGTTGCTTTTTCACTAATAGCAGTAAGTAGCGCCTACTTGCTGAACTACCCTAGCCTCTTTCGTAAACGCGAAGACGGCTCTATTCCATTTTATATTCGCTGGGTTTTCATTCCTTTTCTGTTAGGTACTGGGCTTTACAATGCGTATGCGCGCCGAACAGATAAAGTACCGCCGCTTCAAAAAATCGAGCCCAATTTGTTTTTGGGCTGTCGAATGTCAAGTAAACACGTTCCTTTGCTTAACAAAAATAATATCGACGCTATTTTAGACGTGACAGCTGAATTTGATGGCCTTGACTGGACGGCCTACCAAGAAGATTATCGCTATTTAAATATTCCCGTGCTGGATCACACAAGCCCCACACCTGAACAGTTAGTATTGGCCATTAACTGGCTAAACCAACAAATATCGGCAAACAAAAATGTGGTTGTTCATTGTGCACTCGGTCGTGGCCGCTCTGTATTAGTCGTTGCCGCCTATTTGCTTGCGAAGAATCCAGACTTGACCGTAGAGCAAGCACTTTCACAAATAAATCAAATCCGTCAAACGGCAAGGTTGAATAAACGCCAATTGGCATCGCTTCAAAAAGTAAGAGACGGCGGGTTGTTGTCACTTCAAAAGAAACTAACGCTTATCGTCAACCCCGTATCAGGTGGTGGAAAATGGGCGCAGTATAAAGAAGATGTATTATCTCGGCTTAACGAAAAATTTGAAGTTACCGTAAAAGAAACCACACCGGACGTTGACGGAAAAGCTCTAGCAGAAGCGGCAAGAGATGACGGCGCTGACATTGTAATAGCGTGTGGTGGAGACGGTACCTTAACCGAGGTGGCATCGGCGCTAGTTAATACAAACGTTACCATGGGCATCATCCCTTTTGGCACTGCGAATGCGTTAAGCCAGGTATTGCACGGCTATATCAGTAAAGTAATGCCTGTTAGTACCGCTTGCGACATCATCATCGAAGGGAATACGCTTAACATTGATACCGCCACATGCAACGACCGTGTAATGCTGTTGGTAACAGCGGTAGGCTTTGAAGAAAAAATGATTTCATCTGCCGACCGTGAAGAAAAAGATATGGGTGGGCAATTCGCCTATTTAAAAGGTTTATGGAACGCCATATCCAACAACGAAAACATGACTTTTAGCGTTGAAATAGAAGGTCGCGAAGCCGAGAATTTTGAAACTCCAAGCTTTGTTATTGCTAATGCAGCGCCGATGACTACAGCACTCGCCCAAGGTGCAGAGCAACCTAATATTACAGATGGCAAGTTAGACTTAACATGGCTTGAGCCACAAACCACATCCGACAAACAATTTTTGTCGCTAGCAGAGCTTGTGTTAAGCTCTGCTGATGCAAAAAAACAATCAGATTCTATACGTCATGAACGCGCAGCCACTATCACTTTAACGTTTGATAAACCGACAGCCTACGCCGTAGACGGCGAAATTTATGAAGGGAACTCACTTACAATAAAAACCGTTCCTCGCAGTCTTACAGTGCTGACAAATTTTAGCAATAAGGATTAAGTAGTCCATGGCAGAACAAAGTAATTTGGATGAAATAACCACGTTTCTTAACGATAAATTTTCTGGCGAAACTGAATACCTTCAAGCCACTCACGAAGTACTTCAAGATATTGTTCCTATATACAATGCCAATGCGCACTACAAAGCGTTTGATATTGTTAGACGCCTCTGCCTTGCGGAGCGAATTATTAACTTTACTGTCTCGTGGATGAATAGCGAAGGTAACATTGAAGTAAATCAGGGATGGCGTGTACAACACAACTCAGCGATGGGGCCATATAAAGGCGGTCTACGCTTTCACCCTACCGTAAATTTATCCGTGCTTAAATTCCTAGCGTTTGAACAGTGCTTTAAAAATGCATTGACCGGGCTACCAATGGGTGGAGGAAAAGGCGGCTCAGATTTTAACCCTAAGGGGCGTTCAGATCGTGACATCATGTTGTTTTGCCGAGCATTTATGCGTGAGTTGCAACGACATATAGGCGCAAATACCGATGTACCCGCAGGCGACATTAACGTGGGGGCAAGAGAAATTGGGTATTTATATGGTGAATACCGCAGGTTAAATAATAAGTTTGAAGGCGTACTCACCGGCAAAGGCTTAGAGTTTGGTGGTAGCTATGTTCGAACCGAAGCAACAGGTTTTGGCCTCATCTACTTTTTAGATGCGGTGTGCCAGTATAAAAAGACCGACCTTAAGGGCAAAACAGTGACAGTATCGGGAGCCGGAAATGTCGCCCTTCATGCCGCCTTAAAAGCCGTTGAAAAAGGCGCTAAGGTAATTTCACTATCTAACAGCCGAGGGCTTTTACATAGTGAGAGCGGATTAAGTGATAAAAACCTGAGGTGGGCAATTGAAAATCATGCTTCAAGTGAAAACATACTCTATGACATGGCTGAACAAAATATGGGGGCGTGGGTAGCGGATAAAAAACCTTGGCACCTTAAATGCGACATAGCGCTCCCCTGTGCCACGCAAAACGAACTGCAAGAAGAAGATGCCAACGCACTGCTTAACAACGGATGTAAAATGGTATTAGAAGGTGCCAATATGCCTTGCACTACCGACGCGCAAAAACAGTTTTTTGACGCCAAAATAACCTACGTACCGGGCAAGGCATCTAATGCTGGGGGCGTTGCACTTTCAGGCTTAGAAATGGGTCAAAATGCTATGTTCAATCAGCGTGACGCCAGCGCGTTAGACGAACAGCTTTGCTCGATTATGAACAGTATTCACGAACGCTGTGTAATCGAAGGTAAGCGTGAAGATGGCCATGTCGATTATATGAAGGGAGCGAATATTGCGGCTTTCAGGCGGCTCGCCGATGCCATGCTAGCGCAAGGTGTTTAAGTCTCGCTATGAACGAATGGTTCGGAATATAAACCGTTGAGAATATATTGGTAACGCGCTATGTAAATCTTGCGCTGTTGTTTAATGCCTAGGCATTATTCAACAGTATAAAAATTAAAAAGCGTTTTAAATCAATTACAAAGAATAGCGGAAAGCATGGAACAAAAATCGCATTGGTTAGTAAGTATTTAACCATTTGAGGGATCTTCCATGAAAATATTTGAAGCACTGCGCCAAGACCATGAAAAGCAACGTTTACTGCTTAAGATTCTCGCCGAAACAAGCGGCAACACTGCGGCACGTCGCGAGTACTATGAAGCACTTAAAACTCAGCTAGAGAGTCATGCTATCGCTGAAGAGCGACATTTTTATACCCATCTGCTAGAAAAGGATGCCACTGTCGACTTAACTCGTCATGGCATTGCAGAACATCATAAAATTGATGAACTGCTAGGTAAACTCGACGAAACTGATATGAGCTCGCCCGCTTGGCTACGTCATTTAAAAACGTTACAAGAAAAAGTTGAACATCACCTCGCGGATGAGGAACAAGAGTTCTTTCAAGTGGCGGGGAATGTACTAAACGATAGTCAGAAAACCAAGCTTGCTGACGCCTATCGCGAAGAAATGAAAAAAGAGCTAGACGAAGAAAAAGTTACAGCCTAGTACTAGATAGTCTCACTGTCTAAAGTGAGGCTATCGTTTTACAGCAACCCAAAACAAAAGCCAGCTTCTATAGCTGGCTTTTTTAATTTTTCGCTTTGTACCACGTTTGCTAGAAAAGGCGTGAGATTAACGTCCCCTTCCTACGCTGGTATGCGCTACTTTTTAGCGATAATGTAAATGGCGTGAATAACCCCTGGAAAGTAGCCCAAGATGGTTAGCAGAATATTAATCCAGAAATGAGCGCCTAGCCCAACTTGAAGAAACACGCCCAGCGGTGGTAGTAAAATCGATAGTAGTATACGAATGATGTCCATAATAAATTCCTTGTTTTTGAATTAATTTCACAACTCAATGGGCAAAATACTCACAGTTTAGCGAAGAATGAGCCCGCAGAGCGTTATACACGCTTCATTATTGTTTGTTGCATTTACAATGCCATGTCGCTTCTTTTAACGACAATAAATATTGAGTCTTCGTTTAAAACAATAAAATTTAATTAATAAAATAGCTATTCTCCGAAAGGCGTATTTTGAAGCCAACTTTCTAAGTCAGCGCAACTCAATGGGCGACTGATGTAGTAGCCTTGTACTATGTCACATCCCCATTCTTTAAGAATGTCTAACGATGCGGCATCTTCTACACCTTCGGCAACTACTTTCAAGTTAAAGACATTGGCTAAGCTAAGAACCGTGCGGACAATTTGCTGGTCGTTTTCATCACTGGCAAGCGACAGTATAAAACTCTTGTCTATTTTAATGGTTTTTACTGGCAAGTTTTTCAAATAAGCCAGTGAAGAGTAACCCGTACCAAAGTCATCGATGGCAAAATGAAAACCACGGGCGGTTAACTCGTTTAAGTTCTCAATCGCAAGTGATGCGTCTGCCACCAGATCGCTTTCGGTTATTTCAAGCTCAAGGGCTTCAGGTGACAAGCCCTCTTCGGTAAGTAGCGAGACAAGTTTAGTTAACAGCACCTTATTTTGAATATCTTGGGTAGATAAATTCATGGCTACCGTAAAGCCATAGCCCTTTTCTCTGAAGTAAGCCAAGTCAGAAATGGTTTGCTTCATCACCCATGATGTAACCTGCTCTATCAAACCTGCTTGTTCAGCAATGGTAATAAACTCATCGGGAGGAACAAACCCAAGTACGCTGTTGTTCCAACGAATGAGCGCTTCCATACTGCATACTTTCATGGTTTGTAAATCAATTTTAGGCTGATAAACCATAGATAATTCATTTTGCTGACTGATTAACGCGCGCTTTAACTCAGTAGTAATAGACTGCCTTATGGTGTATTTATCTTCCAGATCGGCTTTGTAACGAACACACCAACTGTCGCTGTGTATCGCTTCGTCTGTCACGATATTCATTTTTCTAAACAATTCTTCAGAAGACGAGGCATCTTTAGGGCAATCAATTACAGCCATAGCTACCTTTACCGGAATAGCGATTAAATTACTTTCTACCGGCTGCTCTAAAATGTGCTTGAGGGTTTCAAGCTGATCATCATTGAGTGCGTCGTGTGTAATGTAAAGAATTTCTCCGCCAGCTAGACGGGCTGAAGTACCGGGCCAACGCTGTAACCTTTCAGCAAGGGCTTTTAATGTGTTATCACCATTAGAATAGCCATAAAGATCGTTAATGGTTCTAAAACCAATAACCGTGATTGCCACAACCTGAACAGAGTGCCCACTTCCTAACTCAGACTCAAAATAGCCTTCCACATAGTTACGGTTAAAAAGCCCTGTTAATACATCGTGTTCAGCCTGATAGCGAATGTGCTTTTCTCGGCTCTTAATACTGGCCTGCATGCTGTCTACTGCATTGGCGAGTTCGGTAATTTCTTTAAGCTTTGAGGGGGTTTTTAGTGTGGCACCATATTTACCCGAGGCCACCTTATTAACCGCTTTTACTAATGTAGATACCGGCTGACTCACGCTTCGTGCAAGCAATAGTGACAAACCAAGTGCAATCAATATCGCTAAAATAGAGAAGGCGAAGATAGTGAGCTGCACGCCGGTAAAGGCCTCAAAAGAGGAAGTGGTATCAACGGCTAGAGTAATCTTAACCGGTAAGGTTTCTTCGCTTCCTAAATAGACTTGGCGCGTTACGTAAGTAAGTTGATTTTTGAACGTTACATCGACCCAAGAAGGATCTCGTTGTGATGCAAGGACTCGCTTAGCCTCGTGTTCCTTTAATGTGGTTTTAAGTATACGATTTGAATCGAGCTGCGATATTATGATTTCTGCATCGACGAGTTCTTTCAGTTCTTGTAGCAATACACTGTCGAATTCAACACCGATAAGCATGTAGTATCTAAGTGTAGGGATTTCTACACGAATGAGATTAAGCTGAACTAATTTATTATCTACGACAAATAAACCGCTATCTTTACCCTTGGCAACTAAGGCTAAGCTACTTTGAACATTTTGCCCTCCTTTGAAAAGCTCGGTGTGTGAAGCAACAACCTGATGGTCTAAACTGACTAGTGCAATAATGTCGGTATTTAGCCTGTCTGCATAACTGGTAAAGGCGGCTTCAATTGAGGGAATGCTACCTGTTCCCACGGCCCGTCTGAAATCAAATGAACGAGAAAGCACTTTTGACACACTTTTAATTACGGTTTGCCTGTCAGAAACAACTTTATCAAAGACCTTTTCTGCTAACTGGATATCGTGTTCGATATTTTTAACCACAAGTGTATTAGCAGAGCGCCAGACAGCACCAATTATCAGAAGTGATGCTATTACAACTCCTATAAATAAGATTTGGAATAAACTCTGACTAAGTGTCTTTTGCACTACAGTGCCCCGTCGTGTGAATATTTCAATTTTGTGGAATGCCAGAACGGCTAGTTACAGAAGAATAGCTGAATAACAAAGATAGTAACAGGCATAACATCTTGTTAATTTTGGAATTTAACGCTTTGTTACAATTAAGAGCGCTGGGCTTAGCCTTGGTAATATTTGATGTCGTCATAAAGAAGTCCTCTTTATGTCAACGTATTTCAGGACGGGACATTTAAAGAAAAAAAGGCCAGCATGCATGCTGGCCTCTCTTCAAAGTTGGTGCGGAAAGCGGGACTTGAACCCGCACGAGCTATGCTCACCACCCCCTCAAGATGGCGTGTCTACCAATTCCACCACTTCCGCAAATTTACTTTAGTTTGAACCTTCAGTATCGTCAGACGCTGGCACGTCTGTCGCGTCATCTTCAACCGCTGGTACGTCACCTTGCGCTGCACCATCAACAACAGGAACGTCGCTCTGTGCTGCACCTTCGATAACAGGTACGTCTTGGTCTGCAGGTCGTTCTACTTGCTGCTCAACAGCCGCTGGTATTTCTAGATTGTCCCACTCGTCTTCAGCACTTTCACGGTTAGCCGTCATAGCGCCTAGCGATAGGCTGATAAAAAAGAAAAGACCCGCTAAAATTGCCGTTGTGCGCGTCATGAAGTTTCCAGAACCCGATGAGCCAAACACTGTGTTTGAACCGCCTGAGCCAAATGAAGCGCCCATATCTGCACCCTTACCTTGCTGGATTAAAACAAATCCAATAAGCAAAAGCGCCACAATTAGGTATGCTACTAATAGCACTTCGTAAATCATAAATACCTCGTCAGTTTGCCGCTTGGCAAATTGAAATAAAATCTTCAGCTTTTAAGCTGGCTCCGCCAATTAACCCACCATCTACATCATTTTGTGCAAATAGGGTTTTAGCATTATCTGGCTTCACACTACCACCGTATACAATACGAAGGCCTTGGGCCAATTGCGAATCTACTTTAGAAAAGTAACCGCGTATAAATTCGTGTACTTCTTGCGCTTGTTCTGGGCTGGCAGTCTTACCCGTGCCTATTGCCCAAATTGGCTCGTAAGCTATAACTGTTTTGCTTAGCTCTTCCACAGACATTGCATTAATAAGAGCGTCAAGCTGTTCACCGACAAAAGACTCTACGTTGTCAGCTTCTCTTATTTCAAGAGACTCACCCACACAAATAATGGGGGTAACACCTGCAGCCACGCATTTTTTAGCTTTTAATGCTACAAGCTCGCTCGACTCGCCTTGATCTTCTCGTCGTTCAGAGTGCCCTACTATAGCGTATTTACAACCCGCTTCTTTGAGCATATCAACCGACAACTCACCGGTATGAGCACCGTTATCTAAATGACTAACGTTTTGAGTACCCACTGAAAACGAATCTTTATCAAATGCGTGTAAAAATAAAGAAGGAGCGCAAACCACTACTTCCGCACTCGCGTTTACATCCGCTAACTTTTGATTAAATTCAGCAACAAGTGCCAAATTTCCGTTCATTTTCCAATTACCAGCCACGAATGGCTTTCTTAGATTTTCACTCACAACGCAGACCTTAGCCCTGTCTTTAAAGCGGGCGTGATATTAACTATTTAATTAAGAATATACAAGCACAAAAAGCAAAATTTCCAGCTACGCCAACTAATTGGCGAGATTACGAACAGTTTCAGCAATATGCTCTGCCCATTTGTGAGATTGGGCTTCATCATTTGATTCCACCATCACACGAATGAGGGGTTCAGTACCACTTTTACGTAGTAATACCCTACCCGTTTTACCCAGTGCTAATTCGGCTTCTTGTTTAGCATTTTGAACATCAGCATGAGCGAGGTAGTCTATGTCTTGATTTGTGTAACGCACATTGACTAGCGTTTGAGGGTACATGTCGAAACCGCTCGCTAAATCGTGCAAGTCCATATGCGAGCGAAGCATTGCTGCTAAAACTTGCAATCCAGCCACGATACCGTCACCCGTAGAACTCATATTCAGGTTAAGGACATGACCTGAATTTTCGCCCCCAATAGACCAACCTTTTTGCTGTAAGAGTTCCATAACGTAACGGTCGCCAACATTACTTCTGGCAAAAGGCACGCCTAATTTAGATAGCGCGTTTTCAAGGCCTAGGTTGCTCATAAGCGTACCCACAACGCCGCCTTGCATTTTACCATTTTTAAGTGCGTCTCGTGCAATAATGTAGACAATTTGGTCTCCGTCTAAAACGTTACCAAGGTGGTCTACCATCATAATGCGATCGCCATCACCGTCTAAAGCAAAACCTAGGTCAGCACCGCTCTCTTTTACCTTTTCAACAATCGCTTTCATCGACGTTGCACCAACACCGTCGTTGATGTTTAAACCATCGGGTGTTGTGCCAAGTTCAATAACCGTAGCGCCCAGCTCTCGTAATACATTAGGTGCAATGTGATAGGTAGCCCCATGTGCGCAGTCAACGACGATTTTTAAACCTGTCAGTGAAAGTTCAGAGGGAAATGTGCCTTTACAAAATTCGATATAACGACCAGCAGCATCATTAATTCGCGTAGCCTTACCTAGCTTATCAGACGCCACACAGGTCATCGGTTGCTCAAGCATAGCTTCAATGGCAAGTTCGATATCATCATCAAGTTTAAACCCTTGGGCAGAGAAAAACTTAATACCATTATCATAAAAAGGGTTATGCGATGCGCTGATAACAATGCCCGCTTCAGAGCGAAATGTTTTTGTTAAGTACGCAATGGCTGGCGTTGGCATTGGCCCTAAAAGGCCAATATTAATACCTGCGGCAGACAGCCCTGCTTCTAATGAAGATTCAAGCATATAGCCTGAAATGCGGGTGTCTTTACCTATAAGAACCTTATTCGTACCACGTCCAGCTAATACCTTACCGGCCGCCCATCCAAGCTTTGTTACAAACTCTGGGTTGATATTACTTTCACCAACCTTGCCGCGAATGCCGTCGGTACCGAAATATTTTCGATGCGTCATTATTATTCCTTATTCGATTTTATTCAGCATGTTCACGATATTAACTGCATCTGCAGTTTCTTTTACGTCGTGTACCCGAATAATCTGTGCGCCCATTTGGGCAACAATTGTAGCGAGGCTTATGCTTCCCGCCAAGCGCTCATCCACTTTTCTATTAAGCAAATTACCAATCATTGACTTTCTAGACATACCAACAAGCACTGGATAACCGAGGTCCATCAACTTAGGTAAATGCTTAACTAATGCATAATTATGCTCTAACGATTTACCAAACCCATACCCCGGGTCAAACAAAATTTGTTCTTTAGCGATACCCGCTTCCTCACACACCTTTGCCCGTTCAAGCAAAAACTGAGTGACGTCTTCTACCACGTCTTGATAAGTTGGATGATTTTGCATAGTGCGAGGCTGTCCTTGCATGTGCATTAAACATACAGGAACGCCAGTTTCGCTTGCCGCGCTTAATGCGCCGGGCTCTTGTAACGCACGAACGTCGTTGATAAGCCCTGCGCCTGCTTTCACCGCCTCGCGCATAACCTCAGCTTTACTGGTGTCGATAGAGATTACGCACTGTGCTTTTTTTGCGACCGCCTCTATTACCGGAATGGTTCTGTCTAGCTCTTCTTGCAGCGAAACCTCGGGCGCACCGGGACGTGTAGACTCGCCGCCAATGTCGATAAACCTAGCCCCTTCATCAATCATGCGAAGCGCGTGTTCCAAGGCTTGTTTTACATCAGCGTGTTTACTGCCGTCAGAAAAAGAGTCAGGCGTGACGTTTAAAATACCCATCACCTGTGGCTGTGATAAACCAATAAAATGATTTCCAAACTGCATGATTTACCTGCGTTATCGTTTTTATAAAATGGAATTGAAAAGCGAACTGATTTTAAGCGGCACATCGCAGAGTTGGCACCTGCGAATTATAATACGTGAGTGTGAAATATGTGGCCGATGAAAATCAGTACGCTCTAATAAAAAACGCCAGTAGAACTGGCGTTTTTTATATTAACGTTTGCGCTTAGCTAGGAATGTCACCCGGCTTGCCCACTGAAGGCTTATCAACACCGTCATTCTTGATTTCACCTTCGCGAACCGGCGCTCCGCCACTTGGCTTGTCGCCACCCGATGGTTTACTGTCATCCCAATCCGCAGGAGGACGAACATCAGTTCGATTCATTAGGTCATCAATTTGCTTAGCATCAATGGTTTCGTACTTCATAAGTGCGTCTTTCATTGAATGTAAGATATCAATGTTGTCTTCAAGGATCTTCTGAGCACGTTCGTAGTTGCGGTCGATTAATGACTTAATTTCCGCATCAATCGCACGCGCCGTGTCGTCAGACATATTAGTAGCCTTAGACATAGACTTGCCTAGGAACACTTCGCCTTCGTCTTCAGCGTATAGCATTGGGCCCATTTTGCTCGACAAGCCCCACTGGGTAACCATCTTACGTGCTATTTCAGTTGCGCGCTCGATATCGTTCGACGCCCCCGTGGTTACTTTGTCGTCACCATAAATAACGGCTTCAGCAATACGCCCACCAAACAAGCTAGAAATCATGCTTTCTAAGTGCTGTTTAGAGTGACTCACACGGTCTTGCTCAGGCAAGTACATAGTCACACCCAGCGCGCGACCGCGCGGAATAATTGACACTTTGTAAACCGGGTCGTGCTCTGGCACTAAGCGACCAACGATGGCGTGACCCGCTTCGTGGTACGCTGTCATCTCTTTTTCAGGCTCAGACATCACCATAGACTTACGTTCAGAGCCCATCATGATTTTGTCTTTCGCTTTCTCAAACTCTTCCATAGAAACAAGGCGCTTGTTACCGCGTGCAGCGAACAATGCAGCTTCGTTTACTAGGTTTGCCAAGTCGGCACCTGAAAAGCCTGGCGTACCGCGGGCAATTACCGACGGGTCAACATTGTCGGCCACGGGTACTTTACGTACATGTACTTTTAGAATCTGCTCACGACCGCGGATGTCTGGTAAACCTACAACCACTTGACGGTCAAAACGACCAGGACGAAGCAACGCAGGGTCAAGTACGTCAGGACGGTTAGTTGCCGCAATAACGATAATACCCTCGTGACCTTCAAAACCATCCATTTCAACAAGCATTTGGTTTAGCGTCTGCTCACGCTCATCGTGACCACCGCCTAAGCCTGCACCACGTTGTCGACCTACGGCATCAATCTCATCAATGAAGATAATGCATGGTGCTGCTTTTTTAGCTTGTTCGAACATATCGCGCACACGAGATGCACCAACACCCACGAACATTTCAACGAAGTCAGAACCTGAGATAGTGAAAAATGGTACTTTTGCTTCACCAGCAATTGCCTTAGCAAGTAATGTCTTACCAGTACCAGGAGGACCTACCATCAAAACGCCTTTCGGAATTTTACCGCCAAGCTTTTGGAACTTAGATGGGTCGCGTAGGAAATCAACCAGCTCAGAAACATCTTCTTTTGCTTCATCACAACCAGCCACGTCAGCAAATGTCGTCTTAATTTGGTCTTCACCAAGCAAGCGCGCTTTACTCTTACCGAACGACATAGCGCCACGGCCACCGCCACCTTGCATTTGACGCATGAAGAATATCCACACACCAATAAGCAACAACATGGGGAACCATGAAATAAAGATAGACGTCAAAAGAGACTGTTCTTCTGGTGGTTCACCGTAAACTCTTACGTCGTTTTTAACCAAGTCAGATACTAACTTGTCATCGAAGTAAGGTACGAAAGTTTGGAAAGTTTCGCCTGAACGCTTTGTACCGCGAATTTCGCCATCATTATTAATGCGAACTTCACGAATATTTCCCTGTTCTGCTTCTCTCAAAAACGTTGTGTAGTCGGTTTGTGAGCGAGACGATTCACTCGGTGAAAAGCTCTGAAAAACCGACATTAAAACAACGGCGATGACTAACCATAAGATTAAATTTTTTGCCATATCGCTCAATGCTACTAACCTCTATAAACCCGAATTGCTTGCATATTCAACAAGTTGATTATTGAATAAGCGACACAACTCGCAACGAAAACCGCTTAACCCAAAGCGTACTACACTTTATAGCCACAAGCCACCAAATACACCTCACGAGAACGTGATCTGGACGAGTCAGGCTTACGCGTCTTAATGGTGGTGAAAGATTGTTTGAGTGCGTTCATAAACTCTACAAAGCCTTCACCTTGGAACACCTTAATAACAAATGAACCACCGGGCTTTAATACTTGGTGACACATATCCAGCGCTAGTTCACAAAGATACATAGAGCGAGATTGGTCAACCGAAGCATTACCTGCAAGGTTCGGTGCCATATCAGACAACACTATATCTACGGTGTTCCCGCCAATTCTGTTCAATAGTGCGTCGAGAACTGCATCCTCTCGAAAATCACCTTGTAAAAAGTCGACGCCTACAATGGGATCCATAGGCAAAATATCGCACGCGATAACTTGACCATTTTCACCAACGAGCTGTGCGGCTAGCTGTGACCAGCCACCAGGCGCAGCCCCAAGGTCTACAAGTGTCATTCCGGGCTTTATAAGCTTATCTTTTTTCTGGATTTCTTCCAGTTTGTAGATAGCTCGCGACCGCCAACCTTCCTTATTTGCTTTTTGCACATAATGGTCGTTAACGTGTTCTTGAAGCCAGCGCTTACTGCTGGCGGAGTGTTTCTTTTTTGTCATTCCAACACAATGTAATTAGGATTGTAGAGAAGATGGCGTTAGAATACGTTATTTCAAGCTTAAACTAACAGATTAATTGTAAGAAATATTTATACATGAAACTTTCAAATAAACAGAAACAATTTCTAAAAGGCCTTGCACACCCGCTAAAACCTGTTGTGCAGCTAGGCGGCAACGGCCTAACCGAAGGGGTGGTTGCAGAAATTGACAACGCTCTTAACCACCACGAATTAATTAAAGTTAAGGTGCCTACCGATGACCGCGAAGAAAAAGCGCTTATCATGGACGCCATTGTTCGTGAAACCAACGCTGTAAAGCTTCAGGTAATTGGTCACACACTTATTATCTACCGTCAAAGCGAAGACTGTAAAATTCAGTTGCCAAAATAAGCGTTTTAATGGTGCTGATCTTCTCGGCACCGTAGTTTTTCTTCTTACTTCTCGTTAACATCACATTAATAATAGTGATAAAACGGGTTTAAAGGAAATCTATGACGCTAAATAATCTCACCGCTATAGTCACAGGCGGTTGTTCAGGTCTTGGTCACGCTACTGCTATTGCGCTTCGTGAAGCAGGTGCCAACGTAAGCCTTTTCGATTTAAACGAGGAACTTGGCGCAACACGCGTTGAAGAACTAGGCAGTGACAATACCCTTTTCGCCAAAGTGGATGTGCGCGATGAAGCTTCTGTTCAAGACGCTATTGACGCGACAACGCACAAATTCGGCGCTATCTCTTTAGTGGTCAACTGCGCAGGTATTGCTCCCGCAAAGCGTTTACTTGATAAAGAAGGCAACCCTGCACCACTTGGTGATTTCCAAAAAACTATCGATATCAATTTAGTTGGCAGCTTTAATGTATCTCGCTTGGTGGCTGCGGCCATGGCAAAACAAGCACCTATTAACGATGAAGGCGAACGGGGCCTTATTGTTAATACTGCTTCAGTAGCGGGTTACGAAGGTCAAATAGGCCAAACAGCCTATGCAGCAAGTAAAGGCGGTATTATTGGTCTGACCCTGCCAATGGCTCGAGATTTAGCACCACTGGGCATTCGAGTTAACACTATCGCGCCGGGGGTAATGGGTACGCCAATGCTGCTTGCTATGCCTGAAAAAGTGCAGGATGCCCTTTCTGCCAACGTGCAGTTTCCTAAGCGCCTTGGCCTACCTGAAGAGTTTGCGAAATTAGTTATTCATATGGCAAACAACCTGTCTCTTATACACATCTGACGCTGCCGACGACTCCT
>OJCR01000483.1_pt1 | contig 18697 bp, 11 predicted proteins | sample 1591611 | NCBI WGS metagenome assembly OJCR01 (sample SAMN05416815, study PRJEB24817) | seawater metagenome | isolation source: Sea water | place: Canada:Atlantic | collected 2013-07
AGATCAGCCTCGGTCTCGTGGGCTCGGAGATGTGTATAAGAGACAGTGTTAGTACCGCGGGGAACCTTAGCTGGCCTCGGCCGCGAAACGGATGGTAGTTTAGGTAAGAAATTCCATTCTTAGCAGCAGAAGATCTTACCCACAGCAACCTCGAGTGCTTATGATAGACGGTTCTCAAGCGAAAAGGGCTGATTTTCTTACCAATCCACTGGGCGGTGCTTCAGCTAATTTCCTGAGTTTTTCCCAAGCGGAAGGGAACTGATTGCGGCACGGAGCGTCCAAGAGCGTAGGTCCACGTCTAATTCGCCTCAACACCCCGCAGAAAACGATGGCAAAACCCGTCGCGAAATCGCAGAAACGGAAAGGCCAACGACGCCGTCTATTGGTCGAGCATTTAGGCGATCGCCGAGTGTTAGCCGCCATTACCGGCGCTATTTTCGAAGATCTGAACCACTCTTTTCAGCTTGACGCGGGTGACGCAGACGCATCACATCGGCTGGTGTACATCGATGCCAACCAAAATACGCGGATTGATGCTGGTGAACGGTACGCACTGGCCGACGCCGACGGCAATTACGAATTCGACGACGTGGCAAACGGAACGCACGATCTTCGGTTGTACAACGGAACCGACAGTCAGTTTCAAACGTTTCCCGTCAAAGCAACAATCGAAGGCCCTCTTTCGGATGTAATAGCGGGCACGCAACTGCTGACCAACGGCGGCACGCCAATTGCCTTGACCAGTCAGTCAGTTGTCTTTGGCGATCTCAATACGGGTGTGACCTCTGAAGTCGGTATTAGTGGTCAACTCACCAAGGCCCAACTTCTACCCAATGGAGAGGTGCTGGTCATTGGTACCGGAGCAGAGGGTGATACAGCTTGGCAAGTGGACGCTGCAACAGGCACGAGTGCGGCTGTCAATTTGGCTCAAACCGACCCTCCGACAACTTGGACGGATGTCGCGATCGATGCCTCGGGAAGAGGTGTCCTGCTAGAGCCAATGATTTCTACCGAAACAGGCGAAAGCTTACTTGCGATCCGTGAGCTTGACGCCAGCAATGCTCAGGCAATCTCGGTATCAGAGGTTTTGCGGACGATCCCAACCGACGCAGAAGTCATCGCATCAGACGGTACAAGATCAGTGTTTGCATGGTCTGACTCCGGAGGCACACAGCTGTCTCTTTGGAGCAATGCAACGGCTTCTTTCATTTCCAGTTCGGATGTCATTGGCTCATTGACTAGCGAACTTCTAGCGTTTGATGATGCCGCCGGAATCATTGCTGTCCGAACTGCCAGCGGCGGTCTAGGAGTCTATGACACCAATGCCAATTTTGCTCCGCTGCACATGCTCCCAGACGTCAGCGGTCCGGTGGCGATTGATGGTTCAAGAGACCTGCTGTTTTCCATTTCAGCAAGCGCAACCAAACTGCAACTGCTAAATCTTCGCGACGGATCACTGATCGCAGACATGGCGATTGACCTGTCCACCATCGGCCAAGTGAGCGGTTTGGCAGTAGGCGACAGTAAAGATTCCATCACAGTGTTGGGGGCAGCTGGAATCACCGAGATCGCTCTTCGCCGAGCTGATGCCCACAAAGTTACGGTAACCAACAACACGGATGTTGATGAGGTTCTCTTTGGAATTGGTGTTGATGGCTCCAATACGGCACCTACCTACGATCCCACAGCTCCGGTCTTCACGACCCAGGAAGATGGCGGGTTCCTTAAACTTGCTCCCGCCGCGTTAGCACGATCGAGTGATGCCCAGAATGACGAATACGTTGTTTTGCAACGGGGGCTTGCTGGGAACGGCGTTGCCATCATCAGTGTCGACGGCATGTTCAGTTATTCCCCGAACCCTGATTTTAATGGCGTCGACACAGTTGACGTGTCCCTGCACGACGGACGCGATGTTTCAGCGATCGAAGCAGTGATGGTGATCGTCGAAGCTGTCTCCGATCCACCAACCGACATCAGAAGCGACATTGACGATATTGCGGAAAACATGGGAGCCGATGAGGTCGTCGGAAGTATCGAAGTGATCGATGCCGATGGCCTTGGTGGAATGCCACACACAATCGTGGTGAATGACCCCCGCTTCATGGTCAACGACGGGCAACTCATCTTCGTTGGTGGAGACTTGGACTTTGAAACTGAGCCGAGTATTTCATTGAACGTAACCGCAACGGACTTTGAAACTGACACGACCATTGAACGCACCGTTTCGGTGACCATCTTGGACACAAACGATCCTATTGATGGCATCTCACCCACCACAGCAGACGTCGAAGAAAACAGCGAGAGTGCATTCATTTGTGCGATTCAGATTTCTGATCCTGACGCCAATGACTCGCACACCTTGTCCGTTGATGATGGAAGATTTCGCGTTTCAAACGGAAGCCTTTATCTTGCGGAAGGTGTCTCGCTCGACTACGAACAAAATTCAATGATCACGGTCAACATGACAGCGGTTGACTCCGGCGGCGAAACGCTGACCGTCCCCATCCGAGTGACTGTCATTGACGTTGAAGAACAGCCAACCACGATTGAACTATCGGGTCAGAACGTCATGGAGTGGATCAGGGGCGCTGCCGTTGGTTCCGTCAGTGTGGACGGAAAAGCAGCCAGTGACCGGTTCGCACTTTCAGTCAACGACCCAAGATTCGAAATTGCTGGTACGCAACTGAAATTACGTGACAGCGAGATGCTGAACCGGAACGATCAAGAGCAAGTCTTTCTGACGGTGAGAGTCAGCGATACGCTGTCTGCATTCAATAGTGTCAGCCAAAACTTTCTCATTCATGTCCTTGCGAATGCCACCCCAAACCACAACATAAACGACCCTTTCGATGTTGATGCCAACGGCGTTGGATCAGCGCAAGACGCTCTTCACATCCTGAACTTGCTGAACCGCTATGGTCCCGGAAGCATCAGACCCGACATTGTTGATCTTTACTACGATGTGAATGCAGATGGACTCGTCACACCATTGGACGTACTGCTGCTTATCAACGAACTCAACCGTAGGTCAACGAGCGCCACCGTGGGTAACGGCGAAGGATCACCGGAGGGTGAACAGGTGGCACCAGCAGATCTCTCGGTCGGACTTGAAAAAGAAGACCTGCTATCCGATTCCAAACTTTCGCCTATTGGACCAGACACCACATTCGGCCCCATTGGTGGCGACGACTTGGAATGGTCGCACATGGAAAAAACATCGGCAGGTGTTGAGTCGCCGCTTCATGCTGAGCGGGTAGACCAAACGCTTCGACTGTTGTCGGACGAGGGAACCTAAGCTCCAAAACAGAATGGATGTGATGTCGTGATGACTGGAATTCGATCGCCCGGCTGGTCACCTTGGCTAGCCGCTCAACAAGGGTGAGTCGTGTTGATCACGCGACAATTTCTGCGTCGTCTTTCTCATGCGACAACAAAGCACAAGCAGCTTGCTGATTTTAGATTCAATTGACACCGATTGCCTGATTACTGGCCATCCGCATCCAAATCAGCCCCATGCCTCTCTCGCTGGGCCAGCAACTTCTTCTGATATTGCGACTGAACAACATCCACCAGAATGAGCACCGCAAGCACAAAGTAGAATGTGCTCTTTGCCATCGGCGTGACGTGATGCCCCCCGAGTTGCAGCTCAGCGAGATGCCCCCCCTCGCTAACTAACATCACTCCCACAATGAATAGGATGAACAATCCCAAGACTTCATACATACGATTCTTTCTGAGAAATTCAGCGACGAAGTCAGCCGCCCACATCATCAACAAACCACTGATGATGATTGCCACGGCCATGATCCAGAAATTCTTCGTCAGGGCCATCGCACTGAGTATGGAATCGAACGAAAAGACCAAATTCATGATCACAATTAATACAACGGCCTTCTTGACCGATGTCCCTCTGGTTTTGCCGGGAGAGTTAGCAAGATCATCACTTGCCAACATGTGATAGATTTCCTTGACCGCTGTCCAAAGGATGAAAGCACCCCCGAACAACACAATCAGACTGTGACCGCTCAATGACATCAAAACAAAATCGTTCTCTGGCAGAGGAAATCCGGGTAGGGGATCCTCAAGCAGCTTGATCAGATTGACAAGCACGAAAAGCAGAACAATGCGAAATGCAATTGCCAAAGCAATGCCCCAACGTCGAACCATTGACTGCTTATCGGCCGCTACACGTTTGCTCTCGATTGAAATGTAGAGCAGGTTATCGAAGCCAAGAACTGCCTGAAGCAGTACTAACATACCCAAGGTAAAAATGCCGGAAATGGACCAGAAGCTTTGTGTTTCCACTGCGGCCTCGGAGCCACCATCGGAAGCCAACTCCGCTAGCAGACTTGTCCCTTCAACAAACCCCGGTAAATCGATTAGTTCTAACATCGCGTTTTCTCCAACTCCAAATGCGACACAGATGCTCCCCACCACGCAAAAAAACATCACGCCATGGTTTCGAAGATGCTCATCAGAGTATGATGCGGGAAATTCCATACGACTACCAGACGACCCCAGATTCAGGTCCCCAGACTGATGAAAAATTTCATTCCTCTCCTGCTTTCAAGTATCGCAATGCTGCTCACCGGATCCAGCGCAATCGCAGATTCACCTCAGTACTACGAGATTCGCAGCTACCTACTTGGTGAGCAGGACGATGCCGAGGTCATCCATCAATACCTGCGTGATGCCCTCGTACCCGCAATGAAGCGGCAGGATGCAGGGCCAATTGGTGTCTTTCACAACGCAGCCGAAGATGAATCAGACAGTCCACGCATTGTTGTTGTGATTCCGTATAAAAGTGCTGACGCAATCGCTGTCTGCAAAAACAGATTGGCAAAAGATGCGGAATACCAAAAGGCAGCCAAGACTTACCTAAACAGAGGCCCAAAAAACTCTCCCTACGAGCGAATCGAGAGCGAATTATTAGTAGCGATGGACTGCATGCCGTTACTAAAAGTCCCAAAAAATCAATTAGCGAATACCGAACGTGTTTTTGAACTTCGCGTGTACGAAAGTGCCAACGAGCGGCTGGGCGACCTGAAGGTCCACATGTTCAACAACGGCGAAGTCCCAATTTTCCTCGACTGTGGAATCCAACCCATCTTCATTGGGCAAGCCATCATTGGCCCTTTCACGCCCAACCTGAGCTACTTGACGGCCTATCCCAGCGAAACGGCACGGAATGAGGCATGGGCCGCTTTTCGCTCTCATCCGGACTGGCAGGTGTTGAAAAAAATCTCCAAGTATGAGGGGACCGTCAGCAAGATTTACAAGTATGTGCTGACACCTGCGGAATATTCACAAATTTGATCAAACCTGCTGAATTCCGATGAACCATGTGTGTCTCAAGGGTTAGGACAATACTCATTGCCCAGTCGTTAAACCCGACGTCTCAACCGAGGAACGATCCGCAATTCCTTCTGTGCTGAGGCTGGGAATTGGAGCGATTTAGCGGTACGATTTGCACCATGACACCTATGATGCGGCAGTACCACGACGCGAAAGCAGCATGCGGAGACGCATTGCTGTTTTTTCGCATGGGCGACTTCTACGAACTTTTTCTCGACGACGCGAAAGTCGCTGCGAAAATACTGGGCCTAAATCTCACCAGCAGGGATAAGGACAGTGACAATCCGACAGCGATGGCTGGGTTCCCACATCACCAACTCGACTCGTACCTGCAGAAGCTGATCAAGGCTGGCTTTCGAGCTGCGGTCTGCGAACAAGTCGAAGATCCTAAAACTGCCAAAGGGCTGGTCAAGCGAGAGGTCACCCGTGTCGTTAGCGCCGGCACCCTGACTGACGATGGACTCCTGAACCCCAACGAAGCAAACTACGTCGCCGCAGTCTGTCTGCAGCACGACAAACGCGGCAGCAAGACAACAGACGAGCCCCAAGTCGGAATTGCTTGGGCAGAACTATCTAGCGGTCGATTTGAAGCGGGCACCTTTGCGAAATCACGCATTGAAGATGAACTGGCAAGAATTGGCCCAGCTGAGGTGATTTATCGGGAAGATGATGTTCACTTTAGTCCCGATACGACTGCCCCTTGGTCATGGACCCCGCGTCCAGCGTGGAGTTTCGCTGAAGATTCCGCGACTGAAGCCCTATGCAAGCAGCTTTCTGTACACAACCTAGAAGGCTTCGGATTTGAACCAACCGATATTCCGGCAATCCGAGCTGCGGGAGCAGTGCTAACATATCTTCAGGAAACGCAACGAACTGGGCTGGATCACTTTCGATCCCTGACCTCCCACCGCCGCAGTGGCTTTCTTCAGATTGACGCAGCGACCCGCCGCAGCCTCGAGATCACACGCACCCTCAGGAGCGGTTCCCGGGAGGGATCATTGCTGGGTGTTATCGATCTCACTTGCACCCCCATGGGATCACGTTTGCTTGCAGACTGGATTTCAGCGCCTTTGATCGATGCCACCGGAATCAATCAACGCCTTGATGCCGTTGAGATGCTGTCGACTGAAACTGGCTTTCGAGCTGATACACGCAAGACGTTGAACCAGACGTTTGACCTGACTCGCTTGTTGGGTCGCATCGCCACAGGCAGAACTGGACCACGTGATCTTCAACAGGTGCAACGTACCCTTGCGAGCCTGCCACTGCTGAAAGCACAACTTGCCAACAGACAACCGGAGCGTCTCTGTTTCATCGACGCCCATTTGCATCTTTGCCCTGATCTTCGTTCAAATCTTGAGCAGGGACTCGCTGATGAATGTCCCCTTTCAGCCGCTGATGGAAACTTCATACGTATTGGTTTCGACGCCGAACTCGATGATCTTCGAACACTCGCGAAGGGTGGTAAAGAATGGATTGCGGCCTATCAACGTGATCAGATGCAGCAAACTGGAATTACCAATCTAAAGGTTGGGTACAACAAGGTTTTCGGATACTACCTAGAAGCCACCAATGCACATCGCGATAAAGTACCGGACTTTTACATTCGCAAGCAAACGCTGAAGAACTGCGAGCGTTTCATTACCCCGGAACTGAAGGAATACGAAGAGAAGGTACTGGCAGCAGACGAAAAAGCTTCATCGCGAGAACAACGGTTGTTCCAGCAACTACGCGATGAAACCCACCGACAGCTGTCAACTTTGCAAGAAGTTGCCACGGCGATCGCAGAATTAGACACACTGGCAGCGTTGGGTGAAATTTCCAGCCGCAGGGGTTGGGTGAGGCCCACGTTGAACGATGAATCTGTACTAAGAATCGATGCTGGTCGACACCCCGTGCTGGACGTGACTTTGCCCCAGGGAGAATTCGTTCCCAACGATTGCATCCAATCACCTGAAACGGGCATGATCCTACTAATTACCGGCCCCAACATGGCTGGAAAAAGCACCTACATCCGACAAGTTGCACTGATCACCCTGCTGGCTCAGGCAGGCTCATTTGTGCCAGCGGCATCCGCGGACATAGGAATCGCTGACCGTGTCTTTGCACGCGTGGGAGCCAGTGATGAGCTGAGTCGTGGACAGAGCACATTCATGGTGGAGATGGTAGAGACCGCCAGAATTCTCAATACAGCCAGTTCACGCAGCCTTGTGATTCTTGATGAAATCGGCCGCGGAACCAGTACCTACGATGGACTTTCGCTCGCTTGGGCCATCACAGAACACCTGCACGAACAAATCGGGTGCCGTACGCTTTTTGCCACGCACTATCACGAACTGACACAACTTTCCGAATCACTGCCGCGTGTATCCAATCTCAACGTTGCAGTGAAAGAGTGGGATGACGAGGTAGTATTTTTGCACCGTATTGTCGAAGGAGGCGCCGACAAAAGCTATGGAATTCATGTTGCCAGACTTGCCGGCATACCCACCGAAGTCAACGAACGGGCCAAGGATGTTCTATCACAACTGGAAGCCGATCATCGTGACGCATTTGATCGACCGACAATCCAAGCACCCGGTCCTGATACAAGCAACGGTCAATATCAACTGACTCTATTTGGATTTGCAGACCACCCACTACTGGATGAATTACAAAATCTGGACGTCAACGCGATGACACCGCTAGATGCAATGCAATTTCTTCTGGATGCCCAACAGAAATTGAAAACAGATTCAAAATCACAGCAAGCAACACCGCCTCACCAGACATGAGAATCTTTCACGAGTTCCCGATACTGCTGCTCGAGCATTGCTTTTAGCTTAGCGGTTCTTTCAGGATCTTGGTGAGCGACATTCGTTGATTCGCCAACATCCTTACTAAGATCGTAAAGTTCGATGTCGGTTAGCGAGGCATCCCGAACGAGACGTGCATTCTCATTTGTGACATTCTGTAGTTTGGCAAGCTTCCCACCATTCAGTTTTGCCAAGACCTTCCATTGTCCATGACGCATGGCGACCCTGGCCTTATTGAGTGCATTGAAGTAAGCCCAAACCAGAGGTTTTTTACGAACAACCTGCTTACCTTCTAAAGCTGGCAAGAAATCCTCGCCATCAAGCACAAGATCGGCAGGGACCTCGGCGTTGGCCAAAGCACAAAATGTGGGCAGCAAGTCCAGAGCAGACACTGGCGTTGAAACAGGCTTACCAGAAGCTTGAATCCGCCCCCTCCAGTTCATGATTCCCGCCACACGGAATCCAGCATCAGTGGTATGTAACTTCATGCCACGAAGCGGTCCGGGACGTCCATAGGAACGCGCAGCTCCACCATATCGGTTCAATGTCTCTGGACCATTGTCCGAGGTAAAAACAATCAGCGTATTATCGCGGCGATTCAACTTGTCCAACCCCGCGACCAACCTACCAACAGCCGCATCAACATTGGCAACGTTTGCAAAATACTGTGCCTCATTACGATCTTTTGATGAGGCAGCATAGCTTTCCACAAGAGAACTAGGTGATTCAATTGGCTCATGGGGTTCATGAAATGCGGCGTAGATAAAAAACGGACGGTCACGGTCACATGCCTCAAGCCAGTTGATTGCCTCGTCGACAACAATCTGACAACTAAAATCTTCAATCAAACCAACTGGCTCTCCATTGCGAACGTAGTTTCGAGGATGGCGGTGGGATGGAGCTGCATTGTTTTGAGTTGCCAACCAATGATCGAACCCAAAGTCACCTGGTTGCGGCTGTCGGTCATTATTGAATTCACTGTTACAGTGCCACTTGCCAGCCATGCATGTCTGATAGCCCGCATCCTTCAGCAATTTTGCAATCGTGATTTCGGAAGACCTCATGTGCACCAAATCACGCCGATTCGGAGATCTTTTTTTAGCTTCAGGTATCCAATCGTAGACACCCGCACGATTGGGACTGCGACCAGTCAGCAATCCAACTCGCGAAGGAGAGCAAACAGGTGCTGTTGAATAAAAGTCAGTGAACAGCACACCTGTTTCTGCCAACTCATTCAGATGAGGAGTTTTAATGACTGGGTGTCCATAGCATTCCAGATCGCCATACCCAAGGTCGTCACAAAGTACGACCACAATATTGGGGCGATTTCCTGCTCCCCACGCCGAACCAAGCAGGAATAAAACAGCGACTAAGCATCGAATTGAAACATACATAGGAGCAGCCAGAGGATCGATTATCGGCAACAGGATTCACGACTCTGAGCATACCATGCCATAGAGGCACTCGGTCGTGGCTGCTAACATTCCACAGGGCACAGTCGATCCTACTGTGGCGAGAAATTGTTGAACGGGGAACGCCGGACTGGACCAAAACCAAAGCTGCGTCTAGGCTGAACATCTTGAGCATCGTTGGTGAGTTACAATGAAGCTTAACACGTACTCTCTACCCACTCGCCGTGGAGCCAACGCCCTGAGCCCGATCATCTCACTTTCCGGCGTCACCAAACTCTACAGCGGCTTCCGGGCGTTGGACGACGTTTCGGTAGAGATCGAACCTGGAATCACGGGTTTACTTGGTCCCAATGGCTCGGGAAAAAGTACTTTAATCAAGTCATTACTCGGACTTGTCCGTAATCATCAGGGCACAGGAACCGTCCTGAGTTTGCCGTGGCCCGACCAAGTCCGTGAAATTCGTGACCGGGTCGGCTACCTGCCGGAAGATGACTGCTATATCGCAGGTCTCACAGGGATTGAGGCTGTTGCCTTCATGGCAAACTTGTCAGGTCTACCAAAGACAGAAGGCTTACGGCGAGCGCACGAGATCACTGATTTTTGCGATATCGGCGAAGAAAAGTATCGCTCCGTTGAGACTTATTCGACCGGTATGCGACAGAAATTAAAATTTGCGCAGGCTCTCGTTCATGACCCACCTTTTTTAATTCTAGATGAACCAACCACTGGTCTCGATCCTGACCAACGTGATGCCATGTTGCGTCGTATTCGTACGCTGGCTCGCGACCACGGAAAGTCCATCCTGCTATCGACTCATATATTGCCTGATGTAAAGGCAGTGTGTGACCAAGTCATCATTCTCGCTCGCGGCAAGGTACAAGTGTTTGACTCGATGGAAAATCTCAGCAAGCCGGCAGAACCAGCATTGAACGTCATGATCTACGGCGAGAAGAACGCGTTCCTCAGTGGTCTCAAGGCAGCAGGATACAACGTCAACACCCGAGCAGATGGAACCCTCAAGATCATTGGCATAAGCACCAATCAAGTTTCCAGCATATGGGATCTTGCAGCATCCACCGGAACCTCGATCCGCCGACTCGCGCCTGCACAAAACTCTCTGGAAGATATTTTCTTTCAAGCCGTATCCGCAACGGAGCCTCGCTAATATGCCAGTGCATGGTCTCGGATATCGAGAGTGGGTCGGGAAACGCAACCACCAGCTGATCCGTCCTCTCTTTGTCGCCCGAAGTGGTATCACACTGATTTGGCGGCGAAGAATGATCAGACTGTTGCTGATGGTTGCATGGCTGCCGATGGCAATCCCAGCTATCGGTATTTTTTGCTTTGAGCAGGGAATTACAGATCAAACTTATCAAAGATTTATCATCCAAACCCTTCGTGGTCCAATGGAGCGACCCGACCTTGCCATGCAGATGCTGGAAGATCCTGTCAGTATTCGACATGAGGTTTGGTCGACACTGATTCTGGGTTTTTTCCGTGTGCCACAGTTATTCTCCATGGTCCTCTTGATTGGTCTGATTGCGCCCCTGTTGATTTCCTATGACCTGCGCAGCAAAGCCTACCTGCAATACTTTTCCCGTCCACTGTCAACGAATGAATATATTGTTGGCAAGTCGGCTGTGATCTGGTTCTTTCTGGGTATGATTACGACACTACCTGGACTGGCACTTTACCTGCTGGGGGTTTTACTGTCTCCCGAACTGTCGGTGGTAAGTACAACATGGGATATCCCGCTGCGAATTCTCATGGCCTCTGTAGCGTTGATTATTCCAACCACGGCGTTGGCAATTAGCTACTCCGCCTGTACCGTCGAGAATCGCTATGCATCATTCGCATGGTTTGCAACCTGGATCATGGGCTCAGTGGCATACCAAGTTCTGACCAACGTACCGCGAATGGGACGGGGACGCAGAAACGCCATCGACATCGATACTGAACGTTGGCTATTGGTTTCGCCCTACCACACACTTGGCAAAGTAGAAACATGGATATTTGGCCTCGACATCAGTGAAACATCGGTATGGCCAGCGATATTGATCCTACTTGCAATCACAGTCGTCGGTACTCTTTTCGTTCGAAGCCGTCTGATCGCAAGGCTCAGCATCTGATGATTCAACTTGAACAGGTTTCCAAACTGTATGGAACGGTCATCGGCGCGAACGACTTGACAGTCGAATTGAGCCCCGGTGCGTATGGCATTGTGGGTCCCAACGGATCCGGAAAGACAACATTGATCAATCTTTTGACGGGGCAACTGAGACCAACACTCGGCAAGGTTTCTGTTTTTGATCAGGATCCATGGCGTAACAGAAAACTGTTACGACGGATCGGACTGTGCCCTGCAACAGACGTCCTGTACCCAAACGTCTCTGCGTACGAATGGGTCACTTATCAAGTTCGACTTCATGACCTGTCTCAAGCAGACAGTAAGCAATTCGCTACTGAAAGCCTCGCACAAGTTGAGATGACAGAACACATGCATCGGCCAATGGGTGAGTACTCACTGGGTATGCGGCAACGCACCAAGATTGCACAAGCATTGGCACACCGCCCCGAACTCCTGATTCTCGATGAACCCTACAACGGACTCGATCCGGTCGGTCGCCACCAGATGACGCAACTGCTGGTGAAACTTTCGCAGCAGGGAACAAGCCTGCTGTTTGCAAGCCATGTACTCCATGAAATCGAGGAAATCACTTCGTCGTTTTTGCTAATTCACGGTGGCCGATTGCTCGCTTCGGGTACCGCACGCGAAGTCGAACAGATCATCGCGGACACCCCCCAGGAGGTTGTACTTACTGGCCTTGATGTCGCTAAACTGATTCCTCACTTGGCAGATCAAACTTGGGTCGATTCGATGCAACTGCTTGCCGAACGAACTGAACTGAGAATTGGCCTTCGTGACCCCTCAAACCTGTACCACTCCATTGCTGACTGGATCAGTAAAGATCATTTGCAGATTGATCAGTTCCAAACCGCTGACAGCAACCTCACAGCAGTATTTGAATCTCTGCTGCGACACCACCGTGGAGAATCAAAGTGAATCCACTGCTTGTGCTCGATGTTGTTCGCTTCGAGCTTCGTCGCTCGTTATCACCAGGTCGAATCGCGATCTGGGGCATACTTGTCCTGTTTCCAATCGCATTGGTGACCGCCATCCGGTTACTGAGCAACCGAGCTTTAGAAAACACAGAAGATTGGGGCCTAGCACTCTACTTTCTAATCCCCGAGGTGGTTTGTCTTCTCGGCTTACTGCTCTGGGCAACCCCGGCCGTGAGCACCGAGGTGGAAGGGCAGACATGGATCTACCTAGCAATGCGAAGATCAGGAAGGAACTTGGTGCTAGTCGGAAAGTACCTCACTGCTGTGCTTTGGTCTTGCTCAGCAGCTTGTGTTGCCACAACTGCGTGCGTCATGATCATGGGAAGTGCCGGCGGTCTTAAACTTTGGTTTGTCATCTGTGTTCTGTCGCTACTCTCCTGCTTAGCGCATGCTGCACTCTACATCATGATTGGCACCATCTTTTTTCGACGCACGATGGTGGTAGCTGTCTCATACACACTGGTCGTCGAGTACGGGCTGGCCTTTGTGCCAGCGATAGCCAATCGCTTGACAATCAATTACCGGCTTCGTGGTTTGCTTGCTGACTGGATGAATTGGGATACCGCGAGAACAGTCACCGAGAACATTGGAGGACAGGAATCTGCGTGGGTTCACGTGCTGGTTCTACTGGCCACTTCTACCGCCCTGGTAGCCGCTTCCATCCTGCGGCTGACATGGACAGAGCTTCCCACGCAGCAAGAAGGCTAAACACCCTTTTTTTCGCTTTCAAAACATGCTTAACCCGCCGAGCTTGGAGACACGGGCACGACGCAAACAACGCCAAAACTGACCACTACGGCAGGACCATGTGTGGCTAGAGAATGCGTGTTTTCCACAACGAATCAGCGATCAGCATCACTCGGCTCGCCGTATCACTAGCCATGTAGAGCAATGAACGCGTGCGGCCGCGGACTGCACAACAACTCGTACCACGCGGGCTAGAATTCGACCGGCAAGCAGATACGCGAAGATTCGAATCCTGATTCACACCAACAGGGTGCGTTGACGTTCACAGTGATCCTCGCTGATCCGTTCCCGAACCGATACACACTACAGTTTCGGAACAGGACGCTTGGTCACTTTCTTCAGCATCCGTGCTTTGTCGTCCTGTGCTGGCCGCGGCACATTGTTGTTGTTATTGTTCCCGGCGCCTCGTGGTGCAGGTGGCGCGAGATCGGTGAATGATTCCTCCCACTTCCATCCAATAGGTACCGAGAGCTCCTGCTGCGCGAGCAATGCCCAAGGTGTTCCTTTATGTTCATCAGCAACCGCCTGCAACAACTGCGTTGCCGTTTCGGCCTCATTTTTCCACTTACTACCAACCGAAATTTCTTCGTTTGGTGCAAGCAACCAAGTGTTATTCTTTTTATCCTCGAATGACATACCTCGCTTGGCTTTCGCCAGCATCGCGTTGTACGTCTCGGTTCGTACTTTTTGTGCAAGAACCCGCCCCATCGCGAGATCGAATCCAGCTTTCCACCTCAAACTCTGCTCTTCATCGCGAACTTTCATGCCGGGATTCAGCGTCTGAGCCATTCTTACGAGCGTGGGCTCAAGTTTGGCGGCGTCCTGCTGGGCAGTGGTGAGTTCACCCACCAATTGAGGTTCACTCATTCGAACGAATCGTGTTTTCGGCCTCGCCAGACCACTTGCTGGTCTCATTTGGGCAGCACTCACCAATGCCTGCCGCAGAGGACTCGCCTTGACCATGCTGACGTAGTCTTGTTGAGACAAGTAATCAGGCCGGTAGCGGGCCATTGCGACAGGGTCGAAGAAGTATTTCAGATCCGAAGCATAGGGATCGATTTCACCGCGTTTGACCTGACGATTTACGTTACGGTTTGGATGCACCGTGAAGTAGATGCCACCCGTTTCATAGCAAAGTCTTGTGAGTGCATAGGGTCCGAAACCACTATCAATGACAGGTTCAGCCTCGAAGTTTGCAGTAAAACCAACCTGCACACGCTCCGGCAGAAACGTCTCTGGCCCCTGATCAACCTGTGCCCATTGGGGCGACTGATCATACTTCGGATCGGGATCAACATACTTCACCAAGCTGTGCTCTCTGCCAAACGGTGCAGGTACACCGATGACATACACTGGAATCGCAAGTTTTCGGCAGGAACTGATTGAAGCTTCCAACATATTGCCATCATCACCTTTCTCATCGGTAACGACTACAAACAACACATTGCGTTGTGGCTCACGACCGGATCGCATCCTTCGCAAACCTTTGTACTTATCAGCAGCTGAAGAGATGGCACTGAAAACCTTTTCTTCGCCAGTAGCGTCAACTTGAATGCTGTCGACGATCGCCTTGATTTCTTCCAAATCTTCGGTGGGCTCCTCGGTGTACAGCGTGACATTGCTGCCAAACCCGATAACGGAGGTCAACAAAGGATGGTCGCTCTTCTCTTTTGAGAAAGCCTCAACTTCGCTTGCCTTGGCGATCCCGAGCTCGCTGTAAATTCGCTCGAAACGATCACGAATTTCTCGACGTTGACGGTGCAGCGAGCCACTCTGATCAAACAACCAGACCACGAGTGTGGGGCGTTCCTCCAGCGACTGCAGAATTTCAAAAGTCAGTCGGTCAACTGCGCCTTTCGCGCCTTCAGTTCCTTGACCAACTTTTCCCTTCAGGTTTTCTAGTTTGTCCAGCGGTGCAACGGCACTCTCGAACATATTGTTGACCTCAATCTGGCCCAACTCGGCTGGATCAAGCTCAACAGGATTCGGGATCTCAGCTTCTTCAGAAAAGATTTCTGCGGAAGCTTCAGCCATATCCATCTCAGCATCGCTGTTAGCACCTACCTCAGTCTGCTCGACCTCGCTGTAGGTAATATCTTCGATCGTCTCAATTTTTTCTTGTTCGTAATCCGGCGGTGAGACTAACACAACAGCCTCATCGTCGACCTCGGCACGGAGCGGCACCAGAGCTAGAGTCAGGATGATGATCAAATGGACCAACATACTGCCGATCAAAGCGGTCGCCTCCTCATTTTCGAGAAGCGACTCATCCTCCAGTTCAGCTTCATCCCACGCATCAACGTTTTCGGCGTTAGCTTGGGGTGGCTGATTCGACTCTGGGCCCGTACTGGGAGGGGTAACGCTTGACATCGCTAACTGCCTTTGACGAGGAATTCACCAAAATTGGTGCTTTCAATGGAATCGGTGTTTGCCGACCACTGAAAAGACATTTTCACCGACCCCACGCAAACTTTCAACTTGGAAGCTGGATAAGTTTCGTGTTCCTGCAAAAATTGATTCACAACCGTAACGCTTAAGCGTCACACATGTACCCCTGAGATGGTTCTGCTTTTGTGATCTCCCGACGAATACATGAAAATAGCGGTTATTCGCCAGCTCAAGACTAGAATGCAGGTCCAAAACTACGATCCAACGCACGGAAAGCCCCTCTGCAGAGGTATTCTTAGAATTATGACTGAACGTTTGATCGCTATCGGTGATATCCACGGCTGCAAACTCGCGTTAGATCGCCTTCTCGACTCGATTGAACCGACCGCCAAGGACACCGTCGTGACTCTTGGCGACTACGTGGATCGAGGCCCAGATTCGCGAGGTGTTATCGATCGCCTGGTAAAACTCGGCGGTGAAACGCAGCACATTGGCCTGATGGGAAATCACGAAGAAATGATGCTCGAAGTGATACAGCACCACTCCGCCCATGCTTCTTGGTTACAGCATGGCGGCGTCGACACTCTCGACAGCTATGGATTTGGCGGCAGTCTGGATTTCCTGCCAGACTCACACTTGGAATTCTTTGAATCACTTCGTGATTTTCATGAAGAGCGAGGCCATTTCTTCACTCATGCGGCTTATGCACCAAAAATACCGTTAGAAGAACAATCAGCAGATATGCTTCGCTGGCACTCGCTCAACGACGTTGTACCAACGCCCCACTTGAGCGGGAAGATTGCTGTGGTTGGTCACACGGCAAACAAGGATGGCGAAATACTTAACTTGGGACATCTGATTTGCATCGACACCTTCTGTTATGGCGGCGGCTGGCTAACCGCCCTGGATCTTTACAGTGGGCAGACTTGGCAGGCATCGAAAGAGGGTGAGATGCGTAACTGAGTTGTTTAAATTCACGCAGAGCAGCTGCAGAGCCACCGTGAAACACAGGCTTGCCACAATCGATAAACTTTGCCAATTCAGTTTAACCGGGCTGACCGTCACGGTCGAAGAAAGACATTACGGGATCAGGTGCGTCCGCACCCCTGACAAATCTTCCGCTCGACCAACATATCAAGATGGACACGAAAAATTCGTTCCTTGGCATCATTCATCAACAGCTCCTCCGCAAGTGGATCTGTTTGCCTCTCTGCCTGCTAGTGACCCCTGCAGTTGTGCAGGGGCAGGTTCGCAGCAAGAAGCCAGACAGACCCGTCTACCAGCCTCGTATCATCTCCCCAATGCCGTCAGCAGAGGTGCCGTCAGCAGAGGTGCCGTCAGCAGAGGTGCCGTCAGCAGAGGTGGCGGGATCACGTCAGGCTGAATTCGCATTTCGCGAATTTAGCAGGGTAAAGACTCGGACGCGAGATAACGCCACGTCAATTTCCAGCGGCACCGAGTCGCGTCAGGAACCAACGGATTTGGTCGACACGCAGCTTGATGATCAGACAGTCTCAAGCGGGATTCCTCCGCTATCCAAGCTGCAGCCACTTCCACTCGCTGATCTGGAATCAGCATTGCCGATTGCCGGGCAAAGCCAACATCGCTCAGCTATCCAACAGGTGGGCAACACAGAAATCAAATTGATCCCACCAAAGCCAGTCCAGATCAATTCGACCGACTCCTCTGCGGGGGAATTTGACCTCAGCGAACCGATTGTGATGGAATCGCTCAGCGCATTGCATGATGCAACATGCGATGGCTGCGACGGTTGCGGGAACAACGACTTGTGGAGTTGTGATTCGATGTGTTGCGACGGCATTGACTGCCGTTGCGGCGGGACATTGCACTCTTTGGTTACAAACCATTTCAGGTCAGACCGGTGGTTCGCTACTGCTGAACTGATGCTAATGTGGCGTAAGGGTGATCGTTTACCTCCGCTGGTGACTACCGGTCCCACAAACGACATTGCCACCGCTGGCGCATTGGATGATCCCGACACTGAAATTTTGTTCGGAGAGCAACGCACCCTCAATGATCTCCGCGCGGGCGGCCGCTTTATGATTGGTGCTTGGCTGGATGATCGCCAGTGCCAGGCTTTGGTAGGCAGATACTGGTCGGCGGGTCGCGAATCGACACACTTCGCAACCAACCAAGACGAAACGCCCGTCATTACTCGTCCGTTCCTCAATGTAACGCCGCCATCATCATTTGAGGACACACTTGTGATCGCGTTCCCGGGTGCTACCGAAAACGGAAGAATCAGTGTCAACGGTAGCAGTGACGTCATGGGTGCAGACCTTTCCATTCATCAATTTCTGTACGGAAAATTTGGTGGCACGATCGACTTGGTCTACGGCTATCAATTCATGCAACTGGATGAAGATCTTTCGATTTCAAGCACATCAGTCAACTTGCAGACGGGGCCAACCCCAGTGGGAACAATTATCGACTTGAACGATTCCTTCGAAGCAATCAATGAATTCCATGGAGCTCAGGTTGGATTCGCATCACGTTATCGAGAAGGATGCTGGTCGTTCAACTCGCTTATCAAATTCGGCTTTGGTTCATTGAACCGAACCGCCAAACGCAATGGCACAACCAAGGTCACGGTTGGCAGTGACACCACGACCACAAACGAAGGCCTGTTAGTGAACAGCAACAATTCTGGCAGGTACTCGGATCGCACCTTCGGCTGGGTCCCTGAATTAGATGTCTCACTCGGTTATCGGATCACTTCAAATTTAGACGCGACGTTCGGTTACAACCTGATTGCGATGACGGACGCCGTGCGAGTATCTGGCACCATTGACCCCGAACTGGCGGTCAACGCCAGTCTGGCGAGCCCAAATGACCCGGCGCGGCCCAGCCCAGACA
>OJCR01000485.1_pt1 | contig 18582 bp, 18 predicted proteins | sample 1591611 | NCBI WGS metagenome assembly OJCR01 (sample SAMN05416815, study PRJEB24817) | seawater metagenome | isolation source: Sea water | place: Canada:Atlantic | collected 2013-07
AGGCATGGTCGTTATTGACTACCTTCAGCTTATGCAGGTAAAGGGCACGAGTGAGAACCGCGTTGGTGAGATATCAGAGATCTCGCGCTCACTTAAAATGTTGGCGCGTGAATTTGAGTGTCCAGTGATTGCGCTGTCGCAGCTTAATCGCAGCTTGGAGCAGCGCCCTAACAAGCGGCCTGTTATGTCCGACCTGCGCGAGTCGGGTGCGATCGAGCAAGACGCCGATGTTATCGCGTTTATTTACCGCGACGAGGTGTATAACGAAGACTCGCCCGACAAAGGGGTTGCCGAGGTGATTATTGGCAAGCAGCGTAACGGACCGATCGGTACGGTAAGGCTGAGCTTCGTAGGTCAGTTTACTCGCTTCGAAAACTACGCCGGGCCGCGTTACGATGACTACATGCATGAGTAGTGATTTTGCCAATCGCGCGGTTGCGCAGATCGATCTCGATGCGTTTGCTAACAATATCGAGATTGTGCGCAGTTCGTGCCCAGAGCAGTCGTATCTCCCCATCATAAAAGCAAACGGCTATGGCCATGGCCTCGAAGCAATAGCCGGCGTACTGCTCGCTACTGCGAAGCAGGTCGCCCAATCAGTGAATAGTCTTGAGGGCTGTGCAATAGCTGCGCTAAGCGAAGCCCAGCGCCTGAGGGAATGCGGGTGGGATCGCCCTATCGTTTTGTTGCCCGGTTTTATCGACACAGCCGAGCTCGACGAATGCAGACGCCTTGGAATCGATCCCGTTATCCATTCGCCGTATCAGCTTGCGCTTATGCTTGCGAATCCAAACGGGATTACTCGCGTCTGGCTAAAAGCCAACACAGGGATGAACCGGCTCGGACTAAACGCAGAGGCATGGCATGAGGCGCTAACAGCATTGAGTGCCGTGCCAAATCTCGCTGTCGTCGCAATGTCGCATCTTGCCTGCGCCGACGAACTCGACTCGTCAGTAACACGAAAACAGAAATTACAGTTTGATTCGCTGCTTGCGGATACGGGCGCCATTAGAAAAACCTTGGCGGCTTCTGGCGGAATTCTCGCGTGGCCGCAAACGCATTACGACATCGTACGGCCGGGCATTATGCTTTATGGCAGCTCGCCTTTTGCAGGTCGCAGCGCGCAAAGCCTCGGCCTCTTACCAGTGATGACTTTGAAGTCGCGCCTTATCGCGATTAATACTCTGAACGCAGGTGATGCGGTAGGCTATGGCGGCACTTTTTTAGCAGATAGACCGATGCGCATTGGTGTCGTGTCGATAGGCTACGGCGATGGTTATCCGCGCAAAGCACCGACAGACACGCCTGTACTAGTCGAGACTGCCGCGGGCATGCAGCGCACAACGCTCAAGGGCCGCGTGTCGATGGACATGATTACGATTGATGTCACCGACCTACAGGTGGAGGTCGGCGCGAGCGTGGTGCTTTGGGGTGACGGGTTGCCCGCGGACGAAATAGCACAGCACTGCGCAACCATCGCCTATGAACTATTCTGTCAGGTAACCGCGCGCGTTCCGCGTCAGTCTAGTTGAGCAATCAGATACATCCGTATTTTCTAGAACGAACAACGTTGCAAAGAGCAGCTTTACAATAAGCGCCCCCACGCTAATAACAGGACTCAGCCACCGATGGCGAAATCGAAAATAGCATTCGTCTGCACCGACTGTGGAAGCGAACACGGGCAGTGGCAGGGTCAATGTGTGGCGTGCAAAGCGTGGAATACACTGTCGCAGATTAATTTGGGTGCAAGCACGTCGCCCGCAACTAAAGCCGATTTTCGTAAGCCCGGCGGCTATAGCGGCGACGTGTCCGATGTACAGAATTTATCGGACATCGACCTCGACGCGCTGCCACGTTTCTCTACCACAATCGACGAACTAGACCGCGTGTTAGGAGGCGGACTCGTGCCCGGCTCGGTGGTGTTGATTGGCGGCAATCCCGGAGCGGGAAAAAGCACGCTGCTATTGCAGGTGATGTGTCTACTTGCGCATTCCGGCAAGCCAGCGCTTTATGTCACCGGCGAAGAATCGCTGCAGCAGGTAGGCATGCGAGCCAAACGCCTGCAGCTGCCCGAAGACAACTTAAAAATGCTTGCCGAAACCAATGTCGAAACGATCTGCAAGGCGGCGCAGACACACAAGCCAGCGTTGCTCGTCGTAGACTCGATTCAGGTTATGCATTCTGCCGACGTGGCCTCAGCGCCGGGCAGTGTGTCGCAGGTGCGCGAGTCGGCTGCGTATTTAATCCAATACGCGAAGCAAACTAATACCGTATTGTTTTTGGTAGGCCACGTCACCAAAGAAGGCAATCTTGCAGGGCCTAAAGTGCTCGAGCATATGATCGACTGTTTCATCATGCTCGAAGGCGGCAGTGAGTCCAAGTATCGCGTACTGCGCGGACAGAAGAATCGCTTTGGTGCGGTAAACGAACTCGGCGTGTTTGGCATGACCGAGCTGGGTCTTAAAGAAGTTAAAAATCCTTCTGCCATTTTTCTCGCTCGCACCGAAGAAGAGTCGGCCGGCTCGATAGTCATGGTACTTTGGGAGGGCACGCGGCCGCTGCTTGTCGAGATACAGGCACTGGTTGACGCAACACAGTTGGGTAATCCGCGGCGCGTAACCGTTGGTTTAGATCAGAACCGGCTCGCTATGCTGCTCGCCGTTCTGCACCGTCACGGCGGGCTGTATATGGCCGATCAAGATGTATTCGTAAACGTGGTAGGCGGCGTCAAGGTGACCGAGACGAGCGCCGATCTCGCGCTACTTTTGGCGGTGGTGTCGAGTTTTCGAGATCAAGCGCTGCCGCGCGAGCTCGTCGTCTTTGGCGAGGTGGGTCTTGCAGGCGAGATTCGCCCTGTACCGGGCGGTCAAGAAAGATTGAGGGAGGCGGCGAAGCACGGGTTTAAGCGTGCGATCGTGCCAAAGGCCAATGTGCCAAAAAACCCTATTCCGGGTATGGAAGTGATTGGCATCTCAAAAATCTCTCAGGCGCTCGACGCACTCTGATCAAAAATTTAAAGTCGATTGCACGCCGCAGACCTGTTGCTGCGGCGCATACTGCCTAAGGCTGTTTCGCCAAACGACCGATTAACACAACACTCAATTGAGCACGTTCGACGAGCGAGCTAATGCGCCCTTGTTCGCGCTTAGAGTGAGCGCCGGTGCCGTCGCTGCCGAGCGAGTCGAGCGTTGGTAAACCGGCCGCTTGGATTAGCGAGCCGTCGGTGCCACCACCCGAATCGGTGACGGTGAACTCTTGGCCTAACAGTCTCCCAATCGCGATGGTTTTATTGAGTAATGCATCGGACTCCTCGGTAGGAATTTTGGGTGGGCGGTGTAAGCTGGTCCAGCTGTTAGTGGACAGCTCGCCCGAGTCGACGGGGTAGCTATACACGCTACCAAAGATTTCCTCCCAGCGTTTTACTGCATCAAGCCCCTGCTGCGGCTCTGGGTAGCGCAGGTCGACGAGTGCCTCGGCACACGGAGCAATCGTGTTCCGCGCCTCGCCGCCATTAATCACACCCACATTGACCGTCACGCCGCTTTCGTAGTCGGTCATGTTTTCGATCTGCACAATTTTGTAGGCAAGCTCTTTAATGGCTGAGCGTCCCTGTTGGTGCGCGCCCCCTGCGTGGGAGGCGCGGCCATTCACAACGAAGCGCGCCTGACCCAAGCCCTTGCGCGCGCGAGTGAGGCGATTGTTGCCAGAGGACTCATACACCAAGCCGAAGTCATGCAGCGCCGCCTGCTGTTCGACGTATTTACGCGAACTAAGCGAGCCAATCTCTTCGTCGCTGTTGAGCAAGATGCTGATGGCTTTGTCTTCGAGTTCGCCAAAGTGATTAAGTGCTTTTAGCGCATAAAGCATCACGACAAGGCCACCCTTCATATCCGACACGCCGGGGCCGTAGGCAGTATCGCCGTCGCGGGAAAAAGTCTGAAAAGGGCTGTCTACAGGAAATACGGTGTCGACATGACCAATCATAAGCATACGCTTGCCTTCGCCGCTTTTGGTAGCGAGGAGGTGGTCTGCTACGTCGATGGTGTATTCGCTGCCGGGGCAACTTGGCATTTCGATCACGTCGCCTGCCAGCGTGCGTGAGTCGAAGCCCAGTTGCAGGAGTTCGGTATTGAGCAAGCCAACCACCTCGGCGACGCCGGCTTTATTGAGCGTGCCGGTGTTGATGTTAGTTAATCGCTCTAACAGCGCGACCATATCGTCTTCTTGGTCTGCGACCCAGCTAACAATTTCGCGCTCTTGAGTCGATAGCGCAGACTCGACCATAGCCGATTGCGCAGCGCCCGCCTGAATAAAGAGCGCCTGAGTGAAGAGTAAGCTTGCGCTAAGCAGGCGCAGCGGAATGCTGTGGAGGCGCCGAGTAGATGATCTATGCATGCGGAGGGTTCCGTAGTTGAGTGGCGGGGGCGGCGCCGGTTTTCGGATAAATGTATGCCCTTATAATGGACGTCAAACGCGTCTAGTCTCGATAGAGTACACTAGGTAAAAGCTAGCACGGCAGGCTCCTTGGGTCACGGCCGGTGGGTATTTTTGCATTCGAAAATGGGATATTTGGCATGACAGTGATCGAGCCCGAGGTGGGCAGCACCATCCTAAGCATTCAGCAACTCAGCAAGGTCTATGCGGGTGGGTTCGCTGCACTAAAATCTGTCAGCCTCGACATCAAAGCGGGCGAGATAATCGCGCTGCTTGGGCCGAACGGCGCGGGCAAAACCACGCTGATTTCGACAATATGCGGACTCGTTCAGCCTAGCAGTGGACGCGTGCTCGTCGCGGGCCACGACATCACTACCGATTACCGAATCACCCGCTCGCTCATCGGGCTGGTGCCACAGGAACTCACCACCGATTCCTTCGAGACGGTGTGGAACACGGTCTCATTCTCGCGTGGGCTTTTCGGCAAGGCACCCGACCCCGCACACATAGAACGCGTGCTGCGGTCGCTGTCGCTGTGGGATAAAAAAGACAATATGCTGCGCACGTTGTCGGGCGGGATGAAGCGCCGCGTGTTAATAGCTAAAGCGCTGTCACACGAGCCGCGAATTTTGTTTCTCGATGAACCCACAGCTGGCGTTGATGTGTCGCTGCGCAAAGACATGTGGGCAATCGTGAGTGAGCTGCGCGAGAGCGGGGTCACGATAATTCTTACCACGCATTACATCGAAGAGGCTGAGGAAATCGCCGACCGCATCGGCGTCATCAACCACGGCGAATTGATTTTGGTTGAGGAGAAGCGCGCGTTAATGGCGAAGCTGGGCAAGAAGCAGCTCGAACTCGAGCTGTTCGATCCGCTCGAAGCACTGCCTGCGAGTCTTGCACCTTTTGGACTCGAGCTGTCTGTCAACGGTCTCAAGCTTATTTACACATTCGAGACCACCGAGTCGGGCGAGAATAATATCTCGAGCGTGCTAGAAGCACTGCGTGAGGCGGGTATTACCTTCAAAGACCTGCACACCTCGCAGAGCTCACTTGAGGAGATTTTCGTGGGGCTGGTTAATCAGCCCGCCAGTAAACCCGTGCAGGGAGCAGCAGAATGAGCAAGCTATTGAGCAGCGTAATGAATTATTACGCGGTGCTGGCGATCTATAAATTTGAGATGGCGCGCATGCGCAGAACCTTGCTGCAGAGCATCGTGACGCCGGTGCTTACGACGTCTTTGTATTTTATTGTTTTTGGCGCGGCAATTGGCTCACGCATTCAAGAGGTGGGTGGCGTCGGCTATGGCGCGTTTATTGTCCCCGGACTTATTATGCTGAGCCTTTTGACTAACAGCATAAGTAACGCGTCGTTTGGAATCTATTTCCCCAAGTTTTCGGGCACAGTGTATGAGGTGCTGTCGGCGCCGGTGTCGACACTCGAAGTGGTGCTCGGCTATGTCGGCGCTGCGGCGACTAAAGCGATAATCCTCGGCCTAATAATCCTTGCGACGGCGGGGTTTTTTATAGAGCTGCGTATCGCACACCCGTTTATTATGCTTTTGTTTATTGTGCTCACGGCGCTGTCGTTTAGCCTCTTCGGCTTTATTCTCGGTATCTGGGCCGACAATTTCGAGAAACTGTCTATTGTGCCAGCGCTTGTTATCACGCCGCTGGTTTTCCTTGGCGGCAGCTTCTACTCCACCGATATGTTGCCGCCCCTGTGGCAGAGCATCTCGCTCATGAATCCGGTGCTCTATCTGGTCAGCGGCCTGCGCTGGAGCTTTTATGAGATATCGGAGGTCAATGTGTGGGTGAGCCTCATCGGTGTGAGTGTGTTCCTTGTGGTCTGCCTAGGCGTTGTCTATGCGATATTCCGGACGGGCTATCGCCTCCGGCCTTAGGGCGTTTATTTGGTGAGCGCTCTTGGTAAATCTGAGTGCTGTAGCGAAACAACACGTTAGTGGCGTACTCACTTGGTGTAGGCGAGGCGAGGCTATATACTCAAACGCTACTCGAAAGACCCAAAACATCAATAAGCGGCTATAACCGCTACTCGGGAGAACGTACCATGCCTACCCTCGCCATCGTCAATGTCGCGCTATTTGCGGGGCTTTTAGGTGTTCTCTATCAATTTGGTCAACGCGAAAACTGGACGCTTTCGCGCCGTGTTCTGCTTGGGTTAATTGGCGGCACAGTTTTCGGCTTTATCCTTTCGGCGGCCTACGGCGATAATCAGGCAGTTCTCGATTCAACACTCGAGTGGACCAATATTGTCGGATCGTCTTATGTGTCTTTGCTGCGGATGATCATCATGCCGCTGATCCTGATTACTATGATCGCCGCGGTGATCAAGGTAGACGAGATCAAGTCGCTCGGCAAAATCGGCGGTACGGTCGTCTCGGTACTGATAATTACGACCGTTATTGCTGCGCTCGTTGGTGTTGGCATTGCCTTGCTCTTTAATCTCAACGCTGCAGATCTGGGCGCTGGCGCACGCGAATTGGCGCGCGCTGAGGTGCTAGAAGCGCGTCGTGCCGCTGGCGCGGATTACAGTGTCATCGGTACGCTAACTAATCTCGTGCCTAATAACATTTTTGCCGACCTAGCGGGATCGCGTCCGCTGTCGATTATCGGCGTCGTGGTGTTCGGCCTCTTGTTCGGTATAGCGGCTGCCTTAGTAGGCGAAGAGAATCCAGAGCGAGGCGAGCAAATCCGCAGCTTCATCGACACAACCCAAGCGGTTGTTATGCGGCTCGTTAAAATCGTTATCTCACTCACCCCCTACGGCGTGCTTGCGCTAATGACCCGCGTCATCGTGACAACCGACGGCAGAGCAATTCTCAACCTCATTAGTTTCGTCGTCGCATCCTATATAGCCATTGCTATCATGTTTGTCGTGCATACGGTGCTTATTGGCCTGTTCGGCGGCAACATTCGCAGTTATTTCCAAAAGGTTTGGCCGGTGCTGACCTTCGCCTTCGTTACTCGCAGCTCGGCGGCGACTATTCCGCTCACGATCCGCGCGCAGATCGAAGAGCTTAATGTGCCCGCGCCTATCGCTAATATTGCCGCGTCATTTGGTGCGACGATTGGGCAAAATGGCTGTGCAGGCCTCTATCCTGCAATGCTCGCGGTCATGGTAGCGGCCTCTGGCGGCACCGAGATCTCATTCGAATTTGTGATTTCTCTGGTGTTAATCGTGGCTATTGGCTCGTTTGGCATCGCCGGCGTTGGTGGCGGCGCGACGAACGCAGCGCTCGTGGTGCTGCCCGCACTGGGTTTCCCCGTTACTATCGCCGCACTACTAATCTCGATCGAGCCGCTTATCGATATGGCGCGCACAGCGCTTAACGTTAACGGCTCTATTACTGCAGGTATCATCACGTCCAAATTCCTCGGTTCGAAAGACGCCGATGGCGTGTTAGCCGAATCCGACGTCTAAGGTTTCATTCGCGGCTTATGCCGCGGTAGACTTGTTGACCAAGATAAAAAGGGACGCCGAAGCCACGCTGGCTGCTCAGACAACTCAGACCACTGTACATAAAAGGAAATTTGCCCATGCTCAATCGCGTTAAATCACTACTCGCACTCACTGTGCTCGCAACATTTGGCTTCGCTTCGGTGGCAACCGCCGACGAGATCGTTCGTACAGGCGAAGGCCGCAATTTCTATAACAACATCTCTATCCCCGCGGGCGCAGAGACGCTCTACTTAAGCGGTTCGGGCGCCAGCCCCATGGAAGACGGCAGCTGGGGCGACATGGAGCAGCAGACGGTCAACACATTTAGTAAATTCAAAGAGACGCTGGAATCACAGGGATGGTCGATGGAAGACATCGTTCAGGTGCGCGCGTTCGCTGTTGCGGGCCCCTATGGCGAACTCGATTTCGCCGGTTTTAACAGCGGCTACCAGCAGTTCTTTGGCACCGATGAAAACCCTATGAAGCCTGTGCGCTCTTTCGTTCAGATCGCAGGTTTGGTTGTCGAAGGTTGGTTGATCGAGATCGAAATTCGCGCAGCACGCATGCCAAAGTAAGCGCTGCGCCTCGCGCCTAGAAGGTGTGATCCATTTAAAAACCCTCGTCGGAAACGTCGGGGGTTTTTTATAACTTAGCGCTGTATAACAGGACTAGGGTATTAGCGCTCGGATTTCCCGTTTAAAGTCGGCGGGACTGATGCCTGTTACCGAGTCGCGCTCGATAGCGATAATGCCCTCGGCGGCACTGGGATCTGCAGCAATACGCAGCGGTGATCGCGCGCGCGTTTGCGCTGGCAATTGCGTCGTCGAAGCGCCTAATGATCCTGATGCACCCGAAGCCCCTGAGGGAGTAGTCATCTCGATTGGGGAGACGGCGATAATCGGTTTAGCGTCGACAGTTGTCATGCTATCGACGCCGCCGTTAGTGGTTATAAGATAATGCCCCTGCGACCAGCCGAGCAGGGGATTAATTAAGTCTCGGCTCAACGACTCGACAAAATAAACGCCGCGCTCGCCCAGTTTTGGAAGACGCAAGCCGTTTACCTCGAGCACCTCGCCATTCAATGTGCCACCAAGAAACTTAAGTTCTATATCGATGGCACCGGCGTCGCCCTTAAGCGTATCGATAACGCGAAAAGTGACAAAGGTGCTCACCATGCCGCGGCTTCCAGATCGCTGCGCTTCTACCGCGATCACTTCGCCTTCGAACACAAACTCCGCTTGCTCGCTCAGGCTATTAACCGAAAGACTCAGCAGCGTAGTGCCAAATGCGTTAGTTACGGCGAATGCCGCGAGCAGGAAGCCAGCGCTAATCAATGCCAGCGCTGCTTTGCTAGACGAGCGTGCGATAGTCATTTTCCTGTCGCTCCGTGTGCAGAGTATTTGATCTTTCTACTTTTATGTTGAGCCATCATCTGGCGCTACCGCCTCTAACGAATTAAGCACTAGGGCTCGATCAACCAGGTTTGATGTATTTTGGGATTACGATGGAAATCGCGGTCCAGGCTCTGGCGGCTGAAGTCTTTGACGCGGTAGCGCAATGCGATCTCGGCATCGAGCTTAAACCCGCGGCAGTTGTTTGAGAAGATGAGCAAGCCCCCCGACGCTAACCGCGCCATGCAGCCGGTGATCAGTTTGGCATGATCTCGCTGAATATCGAGCACATTGTCGGTCTTCTTCGAGTTAGAAAATGTGGGCGGGTCGAGAAAAATGAGATCAAATAACCCTTTTTCGGCGTCTTCGTCGCTCGCATCGAGGCTCGGCGGGCGTCTATCCACCAAGGTTTCGAGGAACGCGACGCAGTCGGCGCGCTTGAGCCTATGCCGCTTACCGCCAACTTTGTTCTCTTGGTAGTTACGCCTAGCCCACTCGAGATAGGTGTTCGACATATCGATGCTCAGACTCGATGTTGCGCCACCCAATGCTGCGTGCACGCTAGCCGTGCCGGTGTAGCAGAACAGATTGAGAAAACGCTTCCCGCGCGCTCTCTCAAAAATGAAGCGGCGTATCGCTCGATGATCCAAGAATAGCCCGGTATCTAGATAGTCTGTGAGGTTTACATAGAGCTTGGCTCGACCCTCGCGAACGCTAAAAAACTTACCCTGATTATCCTCGACCTCATACTGCTTGGTGCCGCGTTGGCGCTCACGCGACTTAATAGTAAGCACGCGAGCCGGAACGTTAAGCACCTCTTGCAACGCGAGAAGCATCCCTTCGCGGCGCGCTTCAACCTTAGCCGGGTCGATCTTAGCAGGTGCTTGATACTCGGCTATATGTACGCGCTCGCCATACAGATCAACCGCGAACGCAAACTCGGGAAGGTCGGCATCATAGAGCCGATAACAATCGATTCCCTGCTGCTGTGCCCACTTACCAAGGACGCGAAGGTTTTTTTCTAGGCGATTTTTGAGATCGGTTATGTCGGTCATCATCAGTTTTTCATCAAGGGCAGGGCAGCCATGATACGACAAAGCGTGAGTGAGTTGGACAAACTATGCGATTTATCCTGCCTACAGTATGGTCTATTCTGATGATTTCGAAGCTCTGGAAAATTATCTTTCTTCAGGATTGGACGTAGGCCAAACTAGGTCATCAAAACCTGATTTTAGCCTCATCGATGCCGATGGTGATACACCGCTTCATCGTGCGGCAAGCCAGGGTAGCCTTGAAATTATCAAAGCCTTGCTTAATGCTGGAGCCGATGTTGATGCTAAGAATGATATGGGGCTGAAAGCGGCAAGCGTCGCGAAGATTGCTGAGCTGTCTTCGTTAGATGAAAATTTCGATATTATTGTTCAGCTTCTTAAATCTTCGGAAGAAGGTTGAACTCAAGGGTACGTCAGCTACTTTTAGAATCTCTGCTCTCTTTCCAGCCATTCGTCACCTTATGCTTCTCCCGTCCTTTTGATGTATTCTTTCTCATCAACAAGTCCTCAAGGTTCATGGATTCGAGCCATTTATGAAGGACTAGAATTTTATTTGAGTGAGAACCTACCATGCCATACCTCCCCGCCGTCGAACTTGAGTGGCCCAAGGGCCTGACCGTCACCGCCTCTGTAATCTGGTTGCACGGTCTCGGTGCCGACGGTAACGACTTTGCACCAATCGTCCCCCAACTTAATTTGCCTGCAGGTGTCGGTGTGCGCTTCATTTTCCCCCATGCGCCTTCTATTCCCGTCACAATCAACAACGGGTATGTCATGCCAGCCTGGTATGACATTAAATCGATGGATGGCGGTCGTCATGTAGATACCGAGCAGATCGAGCAATCGGCAGGGTGGGTGCACGATCTCATCGAACGTGAAATCGAACGTGGCGTAGCGCCGGATCGCATAGTCATAGCCGGTTTCTCGCAGGGCGGTGCGATCACCTACGAGGCAGCGCTGAGCTATCCCAAGCGGCTTGCAGGCATGATGTTGCTGTCGACGTATTTTCCCACCGCACAGACGGTGAAGATGGATGCAGTGCAGGCAGGCTTGCCTGCACTCATTTGCCACGGCAGCCATGATCCGGTTGTTGTCGAAGGTATGGGTCTCGAGGGTAAAGCGCGCCTCGAGGCACTGGGCTTTACGCCCGAGTATAGGACCTATCCGATGGAGCATGCGGTTTGCCCGCAAGAGATTGCGGACATAGGCGTGTGGTTATCAAAAGTGCTTGCGTAAGAATCTTCTATTAAGCCTTGACCTTAGAGTAAGCTCTAAGGGTTATACTTGTCCTATCAAACGACGCAGTGTCTGCGTCTAAACGTGGGAGGCTTAGATAAATCATGAAAATCAGCCAGTTATCAGCACACTGCGGGCTGTCGGCGCATACGCTGCGTTTTTATGAGAAAAACGGGCTCATCGAATCGAGCGAGCGTAGCGCCTCGGGGTATCGACGTTACAGTGACGCAGACATTCGCCGTGTTGAGTTTGTAAAGACAGCGCGAGATGCGGGTTTTTCTTTAGATGAGATCGCGCAGCTGCTGTCTATTCGCTTGGACCGTGATCATCACACCTGCGAGGAGGTCACCTCGATCACTCGTCACAAATTAGAGTCGATCAACGAAAAAATAGCGCAGTTGGAGGAGATCCGGCAGAGTCTGCAACTGCTGCTCAAAAGCTGTGATGGAGGCATGGACAGCGCCGTGCATTGTTCGATTATCGAAGCACTTGATGCCGGCAAAGTACCCATTGAGGAGGCAAATGCATGAGTAACTTATTGAGCATATTCTGGAATCTCGTCATTGAGAGCGCGCCTTGGCTACTTTTGGGTTATTTCATTGCAGGGGTTATCAAACAGGTTATTCCGAGCGAGTGGGTGCAGAAGCAACTCGCTAAGCCGGGGCTGCTGTCCATTACCAAAGGCGCGTTGATCGGCGCGCCATTGCCGCTGTGTTCTTGTGGGGTCATACCCACCGCGCTTGCCGTGCGCAAGGCCGGAGCGTCGAAGGGCGCGACGGCTTCGTTTCTCGTTGCGACGCCTGAGACGGGCGTCGACTCGATCGCTTTTTCCTATGCGATGCTCGGGCCAGTTTTCGCGATCGCGCGTCCAATCGGAGCGTTGGTGAGCGCGGTTGTGGCAGGCGTGTTAGTCAACACTCTGGACTCGGAGGAAGAGGCTGTGGATACCGCGCCAGCACCCAAGAGCTGCTGCAGTATGAATAAAGAGTCTGTGGTGGTTGCCGCACAGCCGAGCCTCGGCGAGCGTTTCGTGCAAGCATTTCAGTATGGTTACGGCAGAATGATTTCCGACACAGCCAAGTGGTTATGCATCGGCCTCGTAGCGGCGACATTGGTGACAGCGTATGTCCCGCAGTCGTTTTTCTTGCAATGGGGTGACGGGGTCGTCGCAATGCTTGTCATGGTGATTATCGGTCTGCCCATGTATATCTGCGCGACAGCATCGACTCCAGTTGCGGCGAGTCTGCTTTTTGCCGGTATTTCACCCGGTGCTGCGCTGGTATTTATGCTTACCGGACCTGCGACCAATATCGCAACAATGGGTGTTATTAAAGAGCAGCTGGGCAGTCGTTCGCTGGTCGCTTACCTGCTTGGTGTTATCGTCACTGCGATCGCGGCGGGTCTCATACTCAATCAGCTCTATGCGATATTCGGTTGGGAGCTTCAATTAGCGGCAATGAGCCATGGTGAAGAGACCGCGCTCTGGCGGCAGTTCGCGGCGGTCGCGCTGTCGCTGCTTGTCGCGCGCGTGTGGGTTAGTAGTCTGCTAAACAAGTTTTGGCCGAGTACGCCATCCTTAGGCGCCGCAGCATAGTAAGGCTCGGTTACTCTCAAGAATCCGCCTAAGAGGGGCCGCTTGAGTTTAGGGTAATGGACAGGCGTGACTTTAGCGCCTGCCAACAATCCTCTGGTTCGTATCCAACTCGAAAACGGTATCGGCGATTGAAGGCAGTAGTAAGAGGCAGTGCCGTGTAAGCCTCTCGAAATGCTGAACAAAACGCGCTATCTGTGCCTCGCTCATTAACGCGTTTGCTTGTTTAACCGAATGTAAACTTTGCGTTGCTTTCGCGTCGTCACCATCCTGCCGCGCTTTATCTTTAGGCGTTTTGTAGCTTTCGCGCAGGCGTCTCTCTTGCTTGTTACGCCAGTTCGACACACAGTCAAAGGTGGGAGCCTCAAGGAAGAGCAGATTGTCGAGTTGGCTAAAAAGAGTCTGATAGTCGCCTGCGAGCTGCTCGTTCACAAAGCCTCGCCAGCGCCCATCCGAGTCATATTCACGCTCTAAGCTGTTACAGGTACTAGTGAGCTCGCTCGCCGATTGCGGCGTGACGCCCACACACCAGCCTTCGAAAAGCACGATGTCGGCGGCGGGGCGATCTTGTCGCGAGACAAGCACAGGCCATTCCGCACGCGGCAGTGGATTGTCGGTTGCTTTGTCGAAGCGGGGCAGGGGAATACCATCAGAGTGCTTGGTACCAGTTAGCGCCGCAAGGGTGGCGAGAGCAAGCGGTATGTCATGCGTGCCGGGCACACCTCGCGTGGCCAGCAGTGGATGCACTGTTGATGCAAGCGTTAATCTCTGTTGTCTACTGAGATAAAAGTCGTCGATTGATAGCCTTGCGACGACTAGGCCTCGAGCTGACAGCAGCGACTCAAGGAGTTCGCTCGCGGTTGACTTGCCGCTGCCTTGGCATCCGTTAATGCCCACAACAAAGGGCGATGCGCCAGTTGATTCGCTGCGCGCGAACGCAGCCACTAATTCATCGACGAGAGGGACAAACCAGCGCTCGGCGTCGTCTGCATAGCTCGAAGGCAGAGCATGGGACTCAACAAAACGCTGGATAACGTGTGTATGCATTGTGTAAATCAACCTTTGTCTCTGCTCAGCACGATAAGTCTTTTACGTGCTTGGCTTCACGGCGTATCCTTAAGAAAGATTACCGCATTGAGCATTGAAAAAGCAGCAATATGAATTCGACACTAATACCTGAAAGACCGCTCCTTATCTCACCCACTCTCGCAGCCACCATCGGGCTAGAGGAGACTGTGATGCTGCACGTGCTTGGCGAGCTTATTGCAATGCGTCATGTGCTCGCAGCGCGGGGTGCGGAGCACGAAAAATGGGTAGAGCTTGATGCCGACCAGCTGCAGAGCGTGTTGCCTTTCTGGGCGCCAATCGATATTCGCCGAATTCAGTCTAACCTTCGAGAGCTCGGTTTGCTCAAAGTCTCGGAGGGCGCATCCCATCTTGCGCAGCGGTTCGAGATAGACGACGGCGTAATGGCGACGCAGAACCCAAGGCAACAGCCGGCAGCCGTTCCAGCGGCTGCGCAGGCTTTTGTTGGCGACAATGACGCCGCAAGTACCGAAATGGCAGCGCCCCGGCAGGGCCTCCCTGTTTATGGATCCTCTGCGAACACGCATGCGGCAAGTGCGCAGCAGAGGCAAACGAATGGTGCGGCGACACTAATTCCAGCTAACTGGCAGCCAGAAGCCACTTGGATAAAACAATGTCAGCAGCACAATATTCCCGAAAACTTTCTTCGGGATGCGCTCCCAGAGTTCGTGCAGTATTGGCGTGACCGCGGTCAGGCGCGCTTCTCTTGGGGCAACGCTTTTTACAAGCACGTGTTAAAGCTGTGGCGCGAAGAGCAAACCCGCCGCGGCGCGTTCGAGCAAGTTAGCGAGATGTCTGCCGCATGGCGACCGAGTTCACCGGCGCTGTCGATACTTCATAACGCAGACGTGAATCCGCACTTTATCGAAGACGCGATTCCCGAATTCGTGCTCTATTGGGAGGAGCGCGGCGCGAGTTCGGGCCCTTGGAATACACGATTTATCGAGCATGTTCGCAGGCAATGGGCACGCTGCAGCGCGATGCAGGGTTTCGACGATACCCCAAGGCCAATCGCTGCTAACTGGACGCCCAGCGCCGACTTTTACGAGACCCTTCAGCTTGCCGAGATCGATGCCGAATTTGCCAATGCTCGTGTCGCCGAGTTTGTTCTATACTGGCGCGACAGTCAGCAAGCCAAGGCGTCTTGGAATACGACATTTCTTCAGTTTGTTAAGGCCGAGTGGGCGCGTAAACTTCAGCGCGATGCACAGCAACCAAGCCGCGGCATGAGCACGAGAGGAGGACAGAATGCAGAAGATCGACGCGATGGTAGCGCAGGCACGAGCAGCGTTGCAGAACGACTCCGACAACTCGACGACCGCAGTTGGGCAAGCTGATTTGGCGCAGCCAGAAAGAAGCAGTGCCTCGTCCTCGCCGTCGGATGATCTCGATCATATCGCAGCGATAAATAGGGTGTTCTCGCAGCTGCAGTTTGCCTACCACAATCAGTATTATCGCGCGTTTCCCGATGTCGACAGCGAGACAATCGCGAAAAAATATTGGCTTAGCTGCCTCGAAGACTATGCGCCGCAGCAGATTGTCGCGGCGGTGAAAACGATTGTCCGTAGTCAGACCTTTTTACCTAGCCTGGCCGAGCTGATAAAGGCCTGTGAACGCGGGGGAGACCTGTTCGGCTTGCCGAGCGCACGCGACGCTTATTTTGAAGCGTGCTCTGCATCCTCACCGAAGAAAGACTTTGCGTGGAGTCATCCCGCGGTCTATTACGCGGGCCGCGCGGCAGGGTGGTATACGCTCGCAAACGAGGGGCAACGCCGAGGGCAGCCGATTTTTGAGCATCATTACCAAGTATTTTGCCGACGCGTGATGCGCGGTGAAAACCTCGAAGGGCTTTCGCCGACACCCTTGCCTAGCCGCGTGAATAAACGACTCGATCCTGCCGAGGCGAAAGCGCGATTCGCAAAACTCCGAGCCGAGCTAGAGCTTTAGTAGTCGGCTCGGCTTGCTTAGAAGCGCATTGCACCGGGCTTTTTCAAGCCGCTGTCGCAGATTTTAGCCGCCCAGCTTCTTATATTTCATTCGAGTAGGCTCCGCGCCATCACCAAGGCGTTTCTTGCGATCGACCTCGTAGTCGCTGTAATTGCCTTCATGCCACACCACCTGACTGTCGCCTTCGAAGGCGAGGATGTGAGTGCAGATGCGGTCGAGGAACCAGCGGTCGTGCGAGACCACAATGGCGCAACCAGGGAAGGTCAGCAGCCCTTCTTCAAGTGCGCGTAGGGTCTCAACGTCTAGGTCGTTGGTCGGTTCGTCGAGCAGCAACACGTTACCACCGCGCTTGAGAAGTTTTGCCATGTGCAAACGGTTGCGCTCGCCGCCCGAGAGGTCTTTCACAAATTTTTGCTGATCGCCGCCGCGGAAATTAAAGCGGCTCGCATACGAGCGCGACGACACTTCGTAGCGGCCGATGACGAGTTGCTCGTTGCCGTCGGAGATTTCCTGCCACACTGTGTTGTCGCCGTTAAGCGCATCGCGGCTCTGATCGACATACGAGAGCTGAACCGTGTCGCCTAGCTCTATGCTGCCACTGTCCGGCTTTTCGTCGCCCACGAGCATGCGCAAAAAGGTAGTCTTGCCCGCTCCGTTGCCACCGATTATGCCAACGATGCTGCCTTTTGGAACACTGAAGCTAAGATCATCTATCAGCGTTTTCTCGTCGAAACCTTTGCAAAGGTTGTTTACCTCGAGAACCTTGTCACCAAGACGGGCGCCCGGTGGAATGTACAGTTCTTGCGTTTCGTTTCGGGTTTGGAACTCTTGCGAATTAAGCTCTTCGAAGCGAGCGATACGCGCTTTACTCTTGCTCTGGCGGCCTTTAGGGTTCGCGCGCACCCATTCGAGCTCGGCCTTAATGGTTTTCTCGTGAGCTGCTTGCTGTTTTGCTTCGGTCTGCAGTCGCGCCTCTTTGGCTTCGAGCCAATTCGTGTAATTGCCTTCGTACGGAATGCCATGACCGCGGTCGAGCTCGAGAATCCAGCCGGCTGCATTATCAAGAAAATAGCGATCGTGAGTAATCGCGACAACGGTACCGGGATAGTCTTGGAGAAAGCGCTCCATCCAAGCCACGCTCTCAGCATCTAGATGGTTTGTTGGCTCGTCGAGCAGGAGCATGTCAGGCTTAGACAGAAGAAGCCGGCAAAGAGCAACACGCCGTTTCTCGCCGCCAGATAAATGCGCAACCTTGGCATCCCACGGCGGCAGCCTCAACGCGTCGGCGGCGCGCTCTAGTATCCTATCGACTTCCCAACCATCGACAGCATCGATCTTGGTTTGCAGATCGCCCTGCCTTTCGAGCAGGGTGTTCATTTCTTCGTCGCTCATTGGCTCGGCGAATTTGTCGCTTATCGCATTAAATTCTTCGAGCAGCGCCATGATTTCGCCTAGTCCTTGCTCAACATTGCCACGCACATCGGCGTCTTCGTCTAACTGTGGTTCTTGCGGCAGGTAACCGATATTGATGTCTGCCTGTGGGCGAGCCTCGCCGTTAAATTCTTTGTCCACGCCGGCCATGATGCGCAGCAGTGTCGACTTTCCCGAGCCGTTGAGGCCGAGTACGCCGATCTTGGCGCCGGGAAAGAATGACAGAGAAATATCTTTGAGGATTTCGCGTTTGGGAGGAACAACTTTGCCCACGCGGTTCATTGAGTAGACGAATTGTGATGCCATATGTATCCCGTCTTAGGTTGAAGTTTTTAGTTTTTGCAGGTTCTACACTGCAATTTTACCATCACTCTCGCCTGTGTGAATGTATATCGATGCCGGTTTCGCAGAATTTACGCCAGATGCTAAGAAATTGTGCCAATAACCTCGTTTCTTGATGTACACATCGTTACATAGATCACTTTGAGCCTATTCTACAAGTGCACTGCCATCCTGTTTCTCAAGGCGACATCCTATGAAAATAACCGCAGCTGATAAGCAACCCCAACTAGCACGCAAAATTGGACTCTTATTACTCACTCTCTATGGTTTAGGAACTATTCTAGGGGCAGGTATCTATGTCCTCATTGGTAAAGTTGCAGGTGAAGCTGGGATGTACGCCCCTCTCGCTTTTATTGTCGCTGCAGGCATAGCGGCGATTACCGGTCTCAGCTACTCCAAATTAGTTGTGCGCTACCCCCAAAGTGCAGGGGAAGCACGCTATGTCGAAGAGGGCTTCCATCGGCCTTGGCTGACTACGACGGTTGGCTAGCTCGTCGTGTTTAGTGGAGTTGTCTCATCCGCGACGCTTGCAAATGGCTTTGTCGGATACTTCGCTGCGTTTTTCCAAACTTCCTCACTCCTTGTTCTTATCGCTGTCTCTTATACACAT
>OJCR01000489.1_pt1 | contig 18501 bp, 15 predicted proteins | sample 1591611 | NCBI WGS metagenome assembly OJCR01 (sample SAMN05416815, study PRJEB24817) | seawater metagenome | isolation source: Sea water | place: Canada:Atlantic | collected 2013-07
GCCATAACTTACTCCTGGTCTCGCTTAAGTTCTTTCAAAACCGCGAAAGGGTTTTGTCGCTCTTGTTCCGGTTCAATCTTTCCAAACGACATATCGTCTTGCTTCACTGTACACTCCGACTCTGCATGAAGGGGCACAATTGGCAAAGATAACAGTAGCTCGTCTTCAAAAATTTGAAGCAGATTAACTTCTCCGTGGTCGTTGACCTCTACCGGTTCATAAGCCTCGGGAATGATGTCGTCGCTTTCCTGCTCTTCTCCCTGCACTGGAGTAAAACAGAATTCCGCTTCCACGGGATAATCGAGTTCACCATTACACCTTTGACAGATAAGTGTTACCTGCGTGGCTAGATGGCCGTGAAAAACAGTAAGACCCTGCGCGTCTTTTTCGAACTGTACTTCTGCGTCCACGTAGTCATTGCATCGGACAACCGCCTCGCTCAATCGTTCCATATCTTTAGACACAATCACACCCCGATAATCGGAACGTTTCATGGCGCTTTTAGTCGGTTCAACCGAATGAGGGAGTTTCACTTTCTGCATAGGGCGCGCATGATATAGCGTCGCCCCCTTTCTGTCAAAGCAAAATTGTGATTTAACACACATTATAAGATTATGTGCCTCACAAGGTGATAATGTTACATTGCGCGATATAATGATGCTTTGCAACATATTGATTTTTAAATAAGGAGTATTTGTGGCTCACCTTATCTTGGCCTCCTCATCGCAATACCGGAAAATGCTGCTTGCAAACATCGGTATTCACGTCGATACCCACGCCCCCGATATCGACGAAACCCCTTTCAATAACGAAGCGCCTACCGCATTAAGCGTTCGACTTGCCGAGCAAAAAGCACTTAAGGTTGCCAGTGAGCTCGTCAATGTGCCCCGCGACACCCTTATTATCGGTAGCGATCAAGTCGCATTGGTTCAATCGGACGATGGACCACAGTTACTAGGAAAACCAGGGAATAGTGACAATGCGGTTAAGCAGCTTAAAGCATGCCAAGGAAAAGAAGTCACGTTTTATACGGCGCTTTGCCTTCATCAGCCCGCGACCAATAAAACCGTTACTCAAGTAGATGAAACCCGGGTGTACTTTCGCCAAAATAGCGAAGCTGCCCTTACCGCTTACGTGCAAAAAGAACAGCCCTTAGATTGTGCAGGCAGTTTTAAAAGCGAGGGTTTAGGAGTCTTGCTATTCGATAAAATTACAAGTCGAGATCCTAATAGCCTTATTGGTTTACCCATTATGCTACTTAACGAACTATTGGATGTGCACTTTAACGTTGACTTGCTGGCCATAGCAGCGCAATAAGCAATGCGCCGTTTTATTTTAAAACAGCGTCGCTTCTAACTCGCTAACTGAGTGAACCAATGCAACGGGGTTAAGTGCCTCTAAATGTACTTGGGCATGGACCCCATAAGATACCCCTATTCTATCCATGCCGATGGCTTTAGCCATTTGCATGTCATAGGTCGTATCCCCAACCATTACGGCATCTTTTACTTCTACACCGAGCTCGTCAAGAAGCTGCAACAACATATCTGGCGATGGTTTTGATTCAGCTTCATCAGCGGTTCTCGACGCGCTAAAGTACACGCCTGTACCTGTTTGCGTCCAAGCGCGGTCTAAACCTCGACGTGCTTTACCTGTTGCAACCGCTAGAATACACCCCGCCGCTTTTAAATTGGCCAACATGGTATTAACGCCATTGAATAACGGACAAGGCGTTGTATCTACCGTAACAAACGCCGCTTTATAGGCCTTAACTAGACGCTCTGCCAATTCATCATCTTGAATATTGAATAACTGTTTAATAGCAGGCTTTAAACTAATTCCAATTATATGACCCACTTGTTCATAAGATGGTATGGGCATATCACACTGCTTAGCGGCAATTTGCATGCAGCTAACAATTTTATCTGCCGAGTCCATCAAGGTGCCATCCCAGTCAAAAATGACTAATTTATAACGAGGCAATTTGCTGCTTATATTCGCTGAGGTGGCGTCCTCGGCTAGCGTTTTTTGTGAATGCATAAATTAATTACAGTGCGTTAAGCGTATTTGAAAGTGTGGGGTCTAAAGGTGCAGAAAATGTCACCCGTTCTTCTGTTGCAGGATGCAACAACGAGATGCTGCGAGCATGAAGGAACAATCTATTTAGCCCCTTTTGTCTCATTGAAGCATCAAAATCCGCATCACCGTATTTAGGGTCGCAGGCAATCGGATGGCCAGCATGTAAGCAATGAACGCGAATTTGGTGTGTTCTGCCTGTTATCGGCGAAGCTTCTACCAATGTCGCCCCCGCATACTCTTCTAAAATGCGGTAGCGCGTTTCTGAGGGCTTACCATCGTCGCTCACGCTAACCATTCGCTCGCCAGATTGAAGCACATTCTTGCGAAGCGGCGCTTTCACCTTAAAACGATTCTTAGGCCATTCACCCGCAACAAGGGCGTTGTAGCGTTTGTCCATTTTTCCCGTGCGAAGTTGCTCGTGCATATGACGAAGTGCAGAACGCTTTTTTGCAATTAATATGCAGCCCGAGGTATCTCTGTCTAATCTATGGACCAGTTCCATAAACTTGGCGTCAGGGCGTAACGCACGTAAGCCTTCTATCAAACCGAAACTTAAACCGCTACCGCCGTGCACGGCCATACCTGATGGTTTATTCATCACCAGAATACGACCGTCTTCAAACAGAATATGAGACTCTAACGCAGCAATTTTGTCGAGTTTCGGCGAAGGCGCGGGCGCCCCTTCCGACACACGAACAGGCGGAATTCTAACAATGTCATCAGCTTGTAACTTGTATTCAGGCTTAACGCGGCCTTTATTCACTCGCACTTCGCCTTTGCGCAAAATGCGATAGATCATGCTTTTCGGCACGCCCTTTAGCTGGGTGCGCAAAAAATTATCGATACGTTGACCAGCCAAATCAGCGTCAACCGTTACAAAACGTACTTTTATTGGGGCTTCTTCTTTCATGGGCCTAGTATACCCCATTGCTAATTCCCCCTGCTAACTGAAACGCACAAAATATTGAAAAAAGCATATTTCGCTGCAATTTTAGGCAAACCTAGCGTTTTGAACGCAGACCAGTTTGGAAATGCAGAGATATACACAATTTATTCACTTGCTTTCCTTGCTAAAATTGGGGTTTTGGTGCGATAATTACCAACGTTTTTTGCACGGTAAAATTCACAGATTAGATTTTGGTAGTAAGCGGCTTTTTGTGCCCCTATCCAAAAAAAGTGAAACGCAGCGTTAGAAAAACAACAAACAAGACCGAATCAGCGAAAAATGACGATGCTGTTCAAACTTGTAAACGATAAAGCATGGCGCAGCGTTGGTAGCATCCGCAATGAAAAAGTGATTTTCATACCAACCTAGCTAGAGAGGCAACGACTACACTGCCGTAGAAAAGCAACCGCCATTGCTTGCGAACATAAAATAAGTTTGCCGTTAACTAACAGAATTAAATGACACGCGAGCAACAATGTTTGCTCGTATTAAAGAATACAGTAATAAGGGCTAGTCGCTCCCGACATCCTTAAAGCAGTGTGACCATAGAGATTTACTTACAGGTTCGTTTACATAACAAACGCAAGTAACATCCAGTAATTAGGGCGCTAAAAACGGCGCTAACATGGTCAACCACCAAGGATAATGCGACGTAACAACAAGGTCCCCGTCCAGCCGTGAGGTTGCGCGGTGAGGGTTTGCACATGTCACTTTAATTTTGTGTCTTAACGGCTGTACGAAAACAGAGTTAGATACAATGAAAAGAATGTTAATCAATGCAACTCAACAAGAAGAGTTGCGCGTTGCCCTAGTCGATGGGCAACGGTTGTACGATTTAGATATAGAGAGTCCAGGACACGAACAAAAGAAAGCAAATATCTACAAGGGTAAAATTACCCGTGTTGAACCCAGCTTAGAAGCAGCGTTTGTTGACTACGGCGCAGAGCGTCATGGATTCCTACCCCTTAAAGAAATAGCCCGCACTTACTTCCCTAAAGGTTACAAATTCGAAGGCCGCCCTAACATCAAAGATGTGATTAAAGAAGGCCAAGAAGTTATCATCCAAATTGATAAAGAAGAGCGCGGCCAAAAAGGCGCGGCACTAACCACATTTTTATCGCTTGCGGGAAGTTACTTAGTGCTTATGCCAAACAACCCTCGTGCTGGCGGTATTTCTCGCCGAATTGAGGGTGATGAGCGCACTGAGCTTAAAGAGTCACTAAGCAAACTTGACCTTCCAGATGGCATGGGCCTTATTGTTCGTACCGCTGGTGTAGGTAAATCTTACGAAGAATTAGAGTGGGATTTAAAAGTTCTTCTTAAGCACTGGGAAGCAATTTCAGAGGTTGCTGAAGGTCGTGAAGCACCGTTTTTAATTCACCAAGAAAGCAACGTTATTGTTCGCGCTATCCGCGACTATCTACGTCGTGATATTGGCGAGATTCTTATCGACAAGACCAGCATCTACGAGCAGGCACTACAGCATATTCAGCTAGTCCGTCCTGATTTCGCAAGCCGTGTAAAGCTTTATCGCGGTGAAGTTCCATTATTTAGTCACTATCAAATTGAAAGCCAAATCGAGTCAGCCTTCCAACGTGAAGTTCGCCTGCCGTCTGGTGGTTCAATTGTTATTGACCCAACGGAAGCGTTGACTTCCATTGATATCAACTCTGCCCGTGCTACTAAGGGTGGCGATATCGAAGAAACAGCCCTTAACACTAACCTAGAAGCGGCTGATGAAATTGCCCGTCAATTACGCCTTCGAGATCTAGGTGGTCTTGTTGTTATCGACTTCATTGACATGACCCCCGTTCGTCATCAGCGTGAAGTTGAAAACCGCATGAAAGATGCGGTAAGAAGCGACAGAGCGCGTGTACAGTTAGGGCGTATTTCACGCTTTGGTCTATTAGAAATGTCACGCCAGCGCCTGCGCCCTTCTCTCGGTGAGTCTGCGCATCACGTGTGCCCTCGCTGTTCAGGCCACGGTACTATTCGCGGGACTGAGTCTTTGGCGCTGTCTATTCTTCGCATACTAGAAGAAGAAAGTATTAAAGAAAATACAGGGCAAATTGAAGCGCAATTGCCTGTACCCGTAGCAACCTACTTACTGAACGAAAAACGTAAGTCTATTCAGCTACTAGAAAAACGTCACGGTGTAGATTTGCTGCTCATTCCAAACGCGAACCTAGACACACCGCACTACCAAGTATTGCGTCGTCGTCCTGACGATGTGGTATCTGAAGCTAGCTACGACGTTGAGTTAATGCCTGCGGTAGAAGCAGAAACTGAAACGACGACTACGACGCCAGTTAAGCGCGAAGAACCTGCGCTTAAGGGCCTAGTTGCACCAACGGCTGCACCGGTTGTTGCACCTAAAGAAGAGCCAGCGAAGAAAGCTGAAGACGTGCCTTCATTATTTGCGCGTATTGGAAAGTGGATCAGCGACTTGTTTGGCTCTGAAGGTGAAGAAGAGAGCAACAAAGACAAGAAACATCAATCTACTGATACAAATAAGAATAGAAACAATCGCAGCCGCAATAACGACGACCGTCGTCGTAAGCCGCGCAATAAAAACCAGCGTCGTAATAACTCATCTCAAAACAGAGACCAGAATAAAGACCAAGGTCGTGACGAGCAGCAGGATAATCGCAAAGCACGCGGTGATCAGCGCCAAGACCAGCGTCAAGATCAAGACGACAAGCGCAACAACAAAGGTCGCAAGCCACGTAAAGCGCAGCAGCCTCGCGACGAGCAGCAAAAGCCTAAACACGAGAAGCAAGAAGGCGAACAGCAAGAAAACCAAGCGCAGAAGAAGCGTGAAGTTGCTGAACGCAGAAAGCGCCGTGACAAGCGTCGTAGCGTTCGTGTAAAGAAAGATGACAATACGCCAAGCACTGTAGAGCAAACAGAAGCGCAAGCGGTACCTGCCCAGAACGGCAACGAGGCTGTAAAAGCATCTCAACAGGATGCAAAAGCGCAAAGTAAGCCGAAAGCTGACGCAAAGCCTCAAAAGGCGGTGAAAGCCGATGAGGTAGAAGCACAGTCAGGCAATACGGCTGCTCAGAAACAAGAAACGAAAAAACCAGCTAAAAAGCCTGTAGACAAAGCGTCTGAAGAAAAATCTGCACGAGAAGCCGACAAGGTTGAAGGTAGCCAAACAGATAGCGCTGACACTACAGAGGCGAACAGCGAAGAAAACGGGCAAAAACGCGAAGGACGTGGTCGTTCGCGCCGTTCTCCTCGTCACGTACGTGCAGCTGGTCAGCGTCGTAAGAAAGAGTCTCAGCAAGTTGATGAAGCTGAAACACAAGCGAAGCAACCTGGCGAACTTGAGCCTCAAGAGCCAGAGACAAGCACAGTAGCTACGCAAACAGAAGCGCCGGCTGTTGAAGAAACTCAAGCACAGGAGCCCGGAAAGCTAGCGCCATCTGAAGAGCAACCAGCATCTAATCAAGAAAAGCAAGACACCGCGAACCTTGACGTTGAAGCGGTTCAAGACGAACTTCAGTTTGATGTAGAGCCTTCAGCGGGTAAGGAGCCTTCAGCGGGTAAGAAGCCTTTAGCGAAAGAACAGCCTTCAGCGGAAGAACAGCCTTCAGCGAAAGAACAAGCTTCAGCAGAAGAGACTCCTGTAGGAGGCAATACAACTTCAGCTGATGAGAACTCTGTCGCTAAAGCAGCCCCTCTTTCACAAGAAGAGGCGGTTGCAAAAGCGCAGGCTTCTACCGATAGCAGCACCTCATCTGATGAAGTAGCGTCTGAAGAGGCTGCCCCTTCTGAAGTGAAAGCGACGTCTGACAACGCGTCAGAACAAGCCGCAGAGGAAAGCGCTTCAGCATCGCCAGAGCAGGTTGAAATCAACCTTGCAGAAACAACCGAAGCAGCAGTAGAAACTAAAGCGAACGCACCGGTAGCGAAAGCGCCTGCTAAGCAACAGGTTTCAGAAACGTCAAGCTTAGCTGCAAGCGGTAAGGGTAAGCGCGGCGCATCTCATCCGATGGCGCTACCTGCTGAAGTTAACGACGCCTTTGTAGATGTTGCGTTAACGGCTAAAGCCGATAACGAACGTCCAGCGCTGGCCGTTTCGGGTAAAACAGCCGCAATGGCTCAGGCAGGCTCTCGAGCATCAGCGCCAACAACACTACCTAAGTCGGTTGACGCTGACGCAGTAGCGCAATAGCTAACCCGTTTACGCTAACAGTTTGTTAGCGTTCAATTAGTAAAATGCTTTAAAAGCCGCTTTCGAGCGGCTTTTTCATTTGCTAAATTATTTTGGAAAATTCATTTTTTAATTTACTTCTTAAGGCGTGTAATGAGCGATGTGGTAAGCGAAGCGTTTGTTCGGTGGTTAAGCGACGTAAGTGGCTGCGATGTGATAAACACCAGCATGATCCAGCCCCTATGGAGTGGCTACGGCGCATGCTTTAGGGCCCAACTAGCGCCGAATTCAGCTGCCAAGCTTAAAAACGTCGCCGGCAATCATCACAATAAAGTGCCAGGAGACAACGGTATTAGGCATGTAGTGGTAAAATGCGCCACGCCCCCTGATACCCTTGCTCACCCCAAAGGTTGGAATGGACAGGCGAGTGATGAGCGCAAACGCCACTCGTTTCGCGTGGAAAATAGTTTTTATAGTGCATTACAGACGCTCACCGATGACACGTGTCGCACCGCCACTTGCGTAGCTGATGACCAAAAAGGCGATTCAACATTGCTTGTTATGGAAGACCTCGCCCAAAGCGGTTATACCCACACGACAATGTCACTTTCAGTAGAAAGCGCCAAAACCGTTTTAAAGTGGCTAGCCCATTTCCATGCGCGCTTTTTGAACATAAAGTTCGAGGAAAATAAAAAGCGAGTGTTGCTATGGCATGAAGGCTCCTATTGGCATCTAGCAACAAGAGAAGAAGAATATCAGGCAATGCCTGATAGCCGACTTAAGCAAAGTGCTAGGGCCATAGCTAAACGGCTTGCCAACGCACGCTATCAAACCGTAATTCACGGCGATGCAAAAGTAGCGAACTTTTGCTTTACTCCAGACTACGCCGCCTGCGCCGCCGTTGATTTCCAATATGTCGGCCATGGCATAGGCGTAAAAGACGTCGCTTACTTCTTAGGAAGTGCCCTCCCTACCCAAGCGCAAATAACACACCGTGACGCTTTGCTAGGCACGTATTTCGGTGCGCTTGAAAGCGCGCTAAATACTCGCTTATCGACAAACGATACCCTTTGCTCTTTCGACCGTGATGATATCAAGCACGTTATAGAAGAATGGAAAACCTTATACCCGTTCGCCTGCGCCGATTTCTATCGCTTTTTATCAGGGTGGAGCCCAACGCACTGGAAGATTGATGAGGAACTCCAGTATCAGACAGATATTGCATTATCTGCACTCGCAAATACGTAGTTAAGCTCAACCTCTCTACCTATAATAATAAGAGGCATGTATAGCATCCCTTGTTTTGAAAACCTCTCGTGCTCCCTCCTATCTAGGTCAAGTGGAATACAAATAAATTGAAGGTATCGAATTAACCAAAGAGCAGGCTAAAACGGCTATTGTCACACCGCTACGTAGCCTTCCCCCACACCCAGACGTACGCGATGGCTTGCAGGCCCTAAAAGACAAGGGCTATAAACTGGTAAGCCTTACCAACTCTTCTAATAAAGGCGTGTATACCCAGTTTAAAGATGCAGATCTACTGTCTTACTTCGACGAGCGACTTAGCGTTGAAGACATTAACTTGTACAAGCCCGATACACGTACCTATGAGTGGGCTATTGAAAAAATGGGCATAGCAGCAGAAGACGCTATGTTAGTCGCGGCTCATGGTTGGGATATTGCTGGCGCTAAACAAGCGGGCTGGCAAGCTGCATTTATCGCTCGCCCGGGTAAAGTGCTTTATCCATTGGCAATTGCACCAGATACCGTGGTAGGTGGTTTAGATGAACTGGTAACTCAACTGCCTGATGCCCAATAAATCGTTAGAACATCGACATACCGACCAGTCTAGCTAGATAAAGCCAGGGGTTTATGCCCCTGCCCTTTTCATATCAATATGGGGAATACCGTCTTCCAAGTACATCGTCGATGTGGCTTTGAATCCAAAGCTCTCGTAAAAGCGTCTTAAATACTCTTGCGCGCCAATTTCAATATCACAGCCCGGCCATAGCGCCTCACAGTGCTTAATAGCTTCGCACATAAGGGCCTTACCCGCTCCTTTCCCCCGAAAGGCTTCACTGGTCGCCACGCGGCCTATACTTACCGATGGATAACTGACGCCTTCACCAAGTAATCGTGCACATGCCACAAGTTTATTATTTTCAAAGCCCATTAAGTGGTGGGTTTGCGAATGACGGTCTTTTTCATCAAGTTCCGGATAGGGGCAGTTTTGCTCAACAACAAAGACATCGACGCGTAGCTTAAGTAGGTCGAAGAGTTGATGAGTAGTGAGTTCATTAAATGTAAGAGACTGCCAAGAAACCATGTTACCTCAATGGAATATCATCTTTAAAACGCTTATGTGCTGCGTTCATACAATTACTGCTTAGCCTTTGATGCACTAACCTTTCATCTGATTTTTCAACGAACGCTAAGCAACGCTTTTTGTACATAGTAAACAAATACATTGAGCGGGAACATACATTCACGTCTCTTTTTTATTAGGGCAGTGAAATTTAAATCGTTATTTTTGGCAACGTGCTAGTTTAGTTAGGCGATAAAAATTTTAACTTTTAAATAGCCTCGCAATATATCCGTATAGATCCTCGTTTAATCGAATTCAGAGTTTTAGGCTATAGCTTTCATCCGTTTGAATCATTAATGTGTATCTACACTATGTATTGACTAAACGACAGGTCCACCGAAGAGTATGAGCGATAAACGGAATATTAAGCAATACGGCAACCCTGCTGGCGGATGGGGTGCATTAAAAAGCGTAACCCAAAGTTGGCTCCAGAGTGAAAAGCCGCTCAAAAACCTTCGGGCCATGCTTAAAACCAATCAAGATAAAGGCTTCGACTGTCCGGGTTGTGCATGGGGAGAGTCGCCAGAAAGCGGTTTAGTCAAGTTTTGTGAAAACGGGGCGAAAGCCGTAAATTGGGAGTCAACCGGTCGCTACGTAGGCCCGGAATTTTTCGCTGACTATACGGTGAATGCGTTGAAAAAACACACTGACTACTGGCTCGAGTCTCAAGGCAGGCTAACCCACCCGGTCCGTTACAATAACCAAACCGACCGATATGAAGCCATCAAGTGGGATGACGCGTTTGACCTAATCGCTCAACACCTGAACGGGCTGAGCTCTCCACATCAGGCAGAATTCTATACGTCAGGGCGCGCTAGCAATGAAGCAGCTTATCTTTATCAATTATTCGTTCGCGCATTTGGCACCAACAACTTCCCAGACTGCTCAAACATGTGCCACGAAGCATCGGGTCAAGGAATGAAACCTACCATAGGCGTAGGTAAAGGCACCGTTACATTTAACGATTTTGAAAAAGCGGATACCATCTTTGTTATCGGACAAAACCCGGGGACTAACCACCCGCGCATGTTAGAGCCACTGCGCGATGCGGTGCGAAGAGGCGCCCAAGTCGTTTGCTTAAATCCGCTAAAAGAGCGAGGACTAGAAAAGTTCCAACACCCTCAGCACCCTATTGAAATGCTCACCAATGGTTCAACACCAACCAATACCGCTTACTTCAGGCCTGCCCTTGGCGGCGATATGGCAGTCATGCGCGGCATTGCTAAGTGGCTTTTAGCCTGGGAGCAGGAAGCAAAAGCGAACAATGCCCCTCCCGTATTCGACCACGACTTTATCAATGCACATACGAATGGCATGGATGACTATTTAACTGCTGTTGAATCGACCAGCTGGGAGCATATTGAAGCGCAGAGTGGTTTATCGAAAGAAGACATCCGCCACGCGGCAACTATGTACAAGCGCGGAGAACGGGTAATCATGTGCTGGGCTATGGGAATTACACAGCACAAACACTCTGTTGCTACGGTTCAAGAAATCGTGAATGTGCAGCTATTGCGAGGCAATGTTGGCAAGCCTGGCGCCGGTCTGTCGCCTGTTCGAGGCCATAGTAACGTTCAGGGTGACAGAACCGTGGGTATTAACGAAGTGCCGCCTAAAGCGTTACTCGACGCGCTGGAAAACAAGTTTAACTTTGTGGTACCACGAGAGAGAGGTCACAACACTATTCAAGCCATTCAGGCCATGGAACGTGGCGATGCCAAAGTCTTCATTGGCTTAGGTGGTAATTTCGCACAAGCGACACCGGATACGCCGCGCACCCACGCCGCATTATCAAAATGCGATTTAACCGTGCATATCGCCACTAAATTAAACCGTTCTCACTTAACGACGGGAAAAGATGCGCTTATTCTACCCTGTTTGGGTAGAACTGAAGTCGACATGCAGGCTAGCGGACAGCAAGGTGTTACCGTTGAAGATACCTTTTCAATGGTCCACCTATCCTATGGACAACTACCGCCGAGCTCACCTGAACTTCGCTCGGAACCGGCTATCATTGCGGGTATCGCAAAAGCCACGTTAGGCAATACGCCTGTAGACTGGGATCATGTAGTCAGTAATTACGGCAATATACGCGACCTAATTGCCGATACCATTGAGGGCTTTAAAAACTTTAATAGCAAAGTGGCGAACCCCGGGGGCTTTCATCTAGGCAATGCGGCGAGCGAAAGACGGTGGCTAACACCATCGGGTAAAGCGGAATTTGCAGCCAATACACTGCCAAACTCGCTATTAAACGATGATGTAGTCGCTCGTGGCGAAAAACCAGACTTAATCTTACAGACATTGCGCTCGCACGATCAGTACAACACTACCATCTATGGCATGGATGACCGTTACAGAAATGTGTTTGGCGCTAGAGATGTATTGTTCGTCAATGAAAGCGATATTCGAAAACTGGGCTTCAATGACGGGGATAAAGTAGACATTACGTCGTTATGGAATGACGGAAGAACCCGTCAGATAAAGCAATTTATGTTAGTGGCTTATGATATACCCCAAGGACAAGCCGCGGCCTATTACCCGGAAACCAACCCACTGGTACCATTAGAAAGTTATGGTGACGGAACCTTCACACCAACGTCAAAATTTATTGCTATTAAACTCTCAAAATCTGAATCAGATGGCCGAATAGACGTGTCTGCGGTATAGACTTATGAGAAAAGCCCCCGATAAGGTGTTTCTAATAATTAATGTCATATCGGGTTTTTTATCTCTTTAGGGCTTGATTATGTTGCAGCTACCTATTTGGCTTGCGGTTATCGCTTTGGCTTTCGGGTACCGTATTGGCCTGCGGCGCATAGGCCCTCGGTGCGTCATATTTGGGGACATGAATAAGGGTAACACCGTATCTACTCGCCCACTTAACTGACAGCGCCGTGGGTGCAGAAAGCGTTACAACTACGGGTAGCTTTGCTCTTATCGCTTTTTGTACTAATTCTAAGCTACAGCGACTGGTTAGCACTACAAGGCAATCCTTCTGATAAAGTTTATTAGCCGCAATGGCACCAATTAACTTATCAAAAGCGTTATGCCTTCCTATATCTTCACGACACGCCAGTACATTGCGCCTCGCATCAATATAGAGCGCGCCGTGCACTGCCCCACTTCGCTGCGCTAATGCTTGCGCTTGCGATATCAGGTCTCTCAACCCCTCAAACCAGCTTGCTTCTGGCAGAGGCAATGGATCTAAAGGTTGGAGTTGAGGCAAAGCGTTATCCAGCGCTTCGACACCACAAAGCCCACAGCCCGACGCACCCGCCAATTGCCGTTTATTTTCTTTTAACTTCCAAAACGCTTGGTTGGAAATTTCGACTTCAGCATTAATATGTTCACTATGGTGAGTCAATTCAATGTTATAGAGCTGGCGGGGGTGTTCAATAATGTCGTTGCTTAAACTGAAGCCAACAATAAAGTCTTCTATGTCTTTGGGCGTAACAAGCATTACCGCATAGTTGATACCGTTGTAACTAATGCTTAATGCGACCTCTTCAGCAAGAATAAAGCTTCGATTTTTAGATGTACTATCTAAAACTAATGCTTGATGTTCAGTGTTATTTGTCATCAGGCCAATCACCTGGCGTATTAACATTGAGCCATTGTGCCTCATCCGCATGGGTCAATTCTTCGATCTGTTCTTCTTGCTCGCCACCCACCCTTTTTGTGAGCACAAGATTAGCTTCTTCAAGAGCAATGGCTTCTAGGCTTTCTAAGAATCCCACTACACGTCGCTCGTTTTGTTCGACCAAGTAGTGCGTTAGCATGGCGTTAGTATTGTGCATAACAGACAAGTAAAAAGGCAAAAAGCGGTTTTTCACATAAACCGACCGCTGGGCTTCCCGCCCTGCTGATACTAGTGTTTTCAAAAGCTGAGGCGTCATCTGGGGCATATCCACGGGAAGGACAAGCAATTCAATAGCGCTACCTTTGCCCGCATTTGAATTACATAAAACATCCAGTGCTGCATGCACACCACCCAGTGGACCTGCATCATCAATTTTATCATTTAAAAAATTTGGCGCATTACGGCTGATTAATACCTCATCACACCCTGCAGCCTTTAATAGCGATGACGCTCTCTCAATAAGCGTGCTTCCCTGATAACGCATAAGGGCTTTATCTTGTCCCATTCTGCGCGATTGGCCACCCGCTAACACTAGTCCGATAAGAGTTTTATTCACTTTATCCACTTTATGTTTCTCTCTTATCAAGCTTTCCCTCATTATTTATTTTAAAAATTCAAAACACTGCTTAGCAATAGAAAGCTAGGCCTTGGTTAGGTTACACAGATTGCAGAAGGCGCGCACTAGTTCGTAGAGGCTTTTTTCTTAGTACTAACCCGAATGAAAGTAGAAACAGCCATACCGTAGCAGCCCCATCAACCGCATGAGTAACAGTAGTCAAATAACCAATATCAGCAAACGACGCAACAGTGGTGTCGCTTAGCGTAATCGGGTAAGGCCCTAAATACCCTGTCATTAAGTCCGATTAACCACCAGGCCAAGGCTCGTCCCAATGACTATTGGCAGTACCTGCGTCTCCGCCCAGTTCAACAGGAATAAAGGTGGCGTCTTCGACAAACTCACGGCGGTAGATTTCCAAAGCGTATTCTCCAGTGTAGCGCCCTGTGCTATTGACGTAATTAGACTGGCTCCCTGCGATAAAAAAAATCTGTCGTCCACAGAATGCCAAACCCGATAACATAAGCCATTTCGTGCGCAATAACATCGAAAAGTGTGCCGTTATTTTCCATGTTATTAAGGTCTGCCGTATCAAAGCGCATGCGACCTTTATTCGCATAAACATAAGTACTATCGGAAAGCTGAGTAATACTAGAAGGTCCAGCATTACCTAACACCCCACCTGTACCATCAATCGGCGCTCCACTTGCCTCTATAATAATACTATGGTCAGAAGAGCTTTGAACGCCTATTAAATATGATTCCCAATACGCGATTGCATCATCAAAGATGTTGGATTGTGAAGGTGTTAAGCCCCCAAGGTCATTAATAGAAATTTTAAAAAGCCCTGCTTGTGTAGGAAGTGACAGACACAGTGAAACAACTACTAAAACCAACTTAGGTAAACCCTTCATGGTTTCCCTCCAAATTTTAACAACCACGTGCAATACCGCTTATAACGGTGAGCAATACGAATACGCCCTACCAAATATAGTCTAGAAACCAAAAGAACGACGTTATCTTTAGTAATTTATGTAGCGGCAAAAATGAGGATTCTAAAAGTATTTCTCGCAAGAAAGATTAATAATTATAAAGCGTTACCATCAAGATATCGTTATTAACACAATGGTTTCAAACTTGATGGTATTAAGCACGCTCAATCAAAAACGCCGTGCGAGTAGCAATACCTTAAAATTTAATTTGGATAGATAAATACTAGGTAAGATTACTCACCACCTGACTGTCTAACAACCATAAGGTGGTGAGTTTAGAAGGGCTACCAGGTCAAATCGTCTGGAATTTCGTAATCGGCATACCAATCGTCTTCAGCTTCGTCTTTGCCGTCGCTACCACTTTTATCTAAGTCGGCGCGATAAATAACAGACCCTTCATCGCGCTGAGCTATTTTGTCTGCAACCGGAGTGGGAACCAGTTCGTACGCATCGTCTAGCATAACCACGGTTAGGCGACCTTTCGTCACCTGCTTGTGCATTTCTTCACTCACGTACATGCGTTTTACTACGTTGTCGTGGGTAAAATTAAGCAAGGTTTCGCCCTTACGTGGCTGTTTGTTTACGGTAATAAGTTGTCTTACTTGTGCGGCTATCGAGCGTCTTTCCCTTTCCTGTTGTTGAAGCTGATTAAGCTCTCGAGAGCGCGCTTTTTTCTCTTCAGCCGCTTGCTGCGCCGCTAATGCTGCTTCATCTACCACAGGCTGCTTTTGCTTATTTTTCTGTTTTTGTTTTTTGCGTTTATCTGCGCGCGCTTGTTTCGCAGTCGCTTTATCAGCCAATCCGGCTTTTAAAAGTTGATCTTGTAAAGAGGCCATAACTCACTCTCTATTAATGTAGTAATTAGCCTTGCATGAAATAGGTTGCAAGACCTAACAAATATTCAAGAAGTAATAAGCCCGAATAAATTCGGGCTTATTTTTTACGCTTCACAGTATTGTATTAGCTTTGAATTATTTTTTCTTCGCTTTCGACTTGGCAGCAGGCTTTTTAGCCGCCTGCTCTTGCCACTTGCCATCGTCATACCATGCAGACCAGCCCGTCGCTTTGCCGTTTTCATTTTCCGACATCACATACTGCTGCTTAGTCTTTCTGCTATATCGAACTATTGCAGGGTTTCCGTCAGGATCGGTTTTCGGCGCATCTGCAAGATAATAGAATTTTGGCGAAATTCTATCTCTAAAGCGTGCCAGTTCTTCCACTTTCGGCGCACGAGTTTCACGCGATTTAGGGAAGTTGTGGGCCGCTAAGAAGATGCCCGACGCACCGTCACGTAGCATAAAGTGAGCATCAGATTTTTCACACGGTAGCTCAGGTAAATCTACTGGGTCTTCTTTAGGTGGTGCAGCTTCGCCGTTTCGTAAAAGCTTACGGGTATTCTTACACTCTTCGTTGGTACAGCCAAAGTATTTACCGAATCGACCGTTTTTAAGCTCCATATCGCTGCTGCACTTATCGCATTCGATAATCGGGCCGTCGTAGCCTTTAATCTTAAAGGTACCCGCTTCAACCAAGGTTCCATCACAGGTAGGTGTATTACCACAAACGTGTAGCTTACGGGTTTCATCTACCAAGTAACTGTCCATGGCGGTACCACATTTAGGGCAACGCTTTTTAGAACGAAGGGCTTCGGTTTCTAGCTCTTCTTCGTCATCGACCTTAACGACTTCATCGCCAGGCGTTAAGTTCATAGTATTCGTGCAGCGCTCTTTAGGCGGTAAGTTATATCCAGAACAACCTAAGAAAACACCCGTTGACGCGGTTCTTACGTTCATTTCACGGCCGCATTTGTCGCACTCAATACCCGCTGGTATCGCCTGATTTAGGCGCATACCGCCTTCTTCAGGGTCTTTCTCTGCGTTTAGAAGCTTACCGTAAAACCCACTGTAGAATTCATTGAGTACGTCTTTCCAGTCTTTGTTGCCTTCAGCAATATCATCGAGATGTTGCTCCATGTTGGCCGTAAAGTCGTAGCTCATTAAGTCGTCGAAGTTTTCCATTAGACGATCGTTAACGATCTCACCCATTTTCTCGGCATAAAAACGCTTGTTCTCTAAACGTACATAGCCGCGGTCTTGAATGGTTGAGATAATACTCGCGTAGGTCGACGGGCGGCCAATGCCGCGTTTTTCCAGCTCTTTTACCAAAGACGCTTCGTTAAATCGTGCCACTGGTTTTGTGAAATGCTGCTTAGGATCAAGTGCTTTCAAGTCAAGCACATCGCCTTTCTGCACATCTGGCAACATTAATTCTTCATCGCCTTTTTTGCGAAGCTGTGGTTGCACGCGCGTCCAACCGTCAAACTTAAGTACACGGCCTTTGGCGGTTAGCTCGTAATCACCCGCCGCCACTTTGATGGTGGTTGCGTCGTACTTCGCTGGCGTCATTTGACAGGCCAAAAATTGTCGCCAAATCAACTCGTAAAGACGCTGAGCGTCACGTTCCATATCACCTAAACTAGCAGCGCTGATATTGACATTAGACGGGCGAATCGCTTCGTGCGCTTCTTGCGCGCCTTCTTTGCTGCCGTAGCGAATTGGGGAATCTGGTAAATACTTGTTACCGAAATTATCGGAAATATACGCTCGAGCACTATCTAGCGCTTCTTGACTCAAATTTGTCGAGTCGGTACGCATATAGGTGATGTAACCCGCTTCATAAAGACGCTGCGCCATCATCATGGTTTTCTTAACACCAAAGCCAAGTCGCGTACTTGCCGCTTGCTGCAGTGTAGACGTGATAAACGGCGCTGATGGGCGGCTTTGCGTTGGCTTCGATTCGCGGCTTTCTACCGTGTATTTCGCACTTTCTAAATCAGCCAGTGCTTTGTCGGCTTCTGCCTTATTTTTTGGCTTAAACCCGTTGCCTTGATACTTAGCCACCAGCATCCGTAGTGCCGCTTTTTCTTGGCTGGTCAGGTCGGCGTGCACATCCCAAAACTCTTCCGGCACAAACGCTTTAATTTCTCGCTCGCGCTCCACCACTAAGCGTACTGCTACCGATTGAACACGTCCTGCAGATAGGCCTCGGGCAATCTTTTTCCAAAGCAGTGGCGACACCATGAAGCCCACAACTCGGTCTAGGAAACGGCGAGCTTGCTGTGCATTAACACGAGATATATTTAGCTCACCCGGGTCTGAAAACGCGTCTTGAATCGCGTTTTTGGTAATTTCATTAAACACCACACGCTGATACGTTTTATCTTTTTTACCCAGCAACTCCTGCAGATGCCAAGCGATGGCCTCTCCCTCGCGGTCCAAATCCGTTGCGAGATAGATAGTGTCGGCGTCTTTTGCGAGCTTTTTAAGTTCGTTGACTACCTTTTCTTTGCCCTGCAGCACCTGATAGTGCGCTTTCCAGTCTTTCTCTGGATCCACACCCATTCTGTCTACAAGCTTCAAATATTCATGACGTCGAAGGTATTCTTGACGCGCTTCTTCGCTTAAAGTTTTGAGTTCTTTAGCCGGTTTTTTAGGCTCTACTTTGCCTAACGCCTTCGTTGGAAGATCTCGCACATGGCCAACCGAACTTTTTACGATAAAATCTTTACCAAGATATTTATTTATCGTTTTTGCTTTGGCTGGTGACTCGACTATGACCAGTGATTTTGCCATATAATTGAACTAAACCTATTGATTTTAAATGACTATTTACGTCAATTTCTGAAATTTGGAGTAACCTTGCACTATATATAGGGCTGTCTCTTATACACATCTCCGAGCCCACGAGACCGAGGCTGATCT
>OJCR01000493.1_pt1 | contig 18456 bp, 18 predicted proteins | sample 1591611 | NCBI WGS metagenome assembly OJCR01 (sample SAMN05416815, study PRJEB24817) | seawater metagenome | isolation source: Sea water | place: Canada:Atlantic | collected 2013-07
ATCAGCCTCGGTCTCGTGGGCTCGGAGATGTGTATAAGAGACAGGTTCTAATATGGTGAAGAAAGCTCAATCCTTTTTTACCAAAGGCCTTGTAGGCGGCTTCTTTTATGCACCATTGCGTGGTTCTAAAACGATCTGTTTCTTCTGACATATGCTCTGAGCTATGTAAGAATTTAGGTGCAATACGCTGTACTTTGGGTCGTTCTTTTTCGATATCAATTCCAAGGGGGTTGTCACCCACTGCTATTGCAGCAAAATTATGAGAATGCGTAATGGAAATAAATTTTCCGTCAGCTAAATGTGGTTTTCCAAAAGCATCGTAATGCAATGCAGCTGGGGTGTATCCAAGTGCCTTGAGCAAATGCCTAACGCTCAAAAAGCCTTTTCGGTGTACAGTGGATTTCATAGTGCCTAACCTGTTGATACACATATCGGTAAGTGAAATGTCTTGGCGCAACCAATCCTCAGTTTCATCTATCTGCCACACCAAAAAAAGTGTATTGTAAGAAATCTTGTCCTTTTTGTAAATGGGCATGATATGTTGTAAATTTGTCAGCTAATTGCTAGAAATCAAATATACAAATATGGCTACGAAAACGACTACCTACGTACCTTATAAAGTCAAAGACATTACTTTGGCTGATTGGGGAAGAAAAGAAATTGAATTGGCAGAGGCAGAAATGCCTGGACTGATGGCACTGCGTGAAGAATATGGTGCAGAGCAGCCGCTGAAAGGTGCGCGCATCGCTGGATGCTTGCACATGACCATTCAAACAGCTGTGCTAATCGAAACACTTACAGCGCTTGGGGCAGATGTTACATGGAGTTCATGTAATATTTTCTCAACACAAGACCATGCTGCAGCGGCTATTGCTGCTGCTGGAATTCCAGTTTATGCTTGGAAAGGCATGAATGAAGAAGAATTCAACTGGTGTATTGAACAAACGATATTCTTTGGTGAAGATCGCAAACCCCTAAACTTGATTTTAGATGATGGTGGCGACCTAACCAATATGATTCTTGATGAATTTCCTGAGCTTGCTGCAGGTATCAAAGGACTCTCAGAAGAAACAACCACAGGTGTGCATCGTTTGTATGAGCGTATGCAAAACGGAACACTTCCGTTACCTGCCATTAACGTAAACGACTCGGTAACCAAGTCGAAGTTTGACAACAAATACGGCTGTAAAGAATCAGCGGTTGATGCGGTACGCCGTGCAACAGACATCATGCTTGCTGGAAAGCGCGTTGTTGTTGCTGGATATGGTGATGTTGGTAAAGGCACCGTTGCTTCTTTCCAAGGAGCAGGAGCCATAGTAACCGTTACTGAAATTGATCCTATTTGTGCGCTTCAAGCCTCTATGGATGGTTTTGAAGTAAAAAAACTAGACACAGTTATTGGTAATGCAGACATTATTGTAACGGCGACAGGGAACAAAGACATTGTTGCTGAACGACATTTCCGTGCCATGAAGGACAAGGCCATTGTATGTAACATTGGACACTTTGATAACGAAATTGACATGGCTTGGTTAAACGGAAACTACGGCGAAAGCAAAGTAGAAATTAAGCCACAAGTAGATAAGTATACCGTTGAAGGCAAAGACATTATTGTTTTAGCTGAAGGTAGGTTGGTAAACCTAGGATGTGCTACGGGCCACCCTAGTTTTGTGATGAGTAACTCCTTTACAAACCAAACGTTGGCGCAAATAGAGCTTTGGAAAAATGCAGATAGTTACGAAAACAAGGTGTATATGTTACCTAAGCACTTAGATGAAAAAGTAGCGCATTTGCACCTAGAAAAACTAGGCGTTGAACTTGAAGAGCTAGACAAAGACCAAGCAAATTATATCAGCGTTCCTGTTCAAGGACCTTATAAACCTGAATATTACAGATACTAAACTGTAACTTATTTGTTAAAACCAAAAAACCCCGCCAATGGCGGGGTTTTGTTTTTTCTTATAGTTTACTGTTTAGGCCTGAATAGGATCTACAGAAACATACGAGCGATTGTTTTTCTTTTTAGTAAAACGCACAACACCGTCCACTCTAGCGTGAAGCGTATGGTCTTTACCTAGATATACATTGTCTCCTGGGTGGTGTGCCGTACCGCGTTGACGAACAATAATGTTCCCTGCGATGGCGTGTTGTCCACCAAATATTTTAACGCCTAAGCGTTTCGATTCCGATTCTCTACCGTTCTTGGAACTACCCACTCCTTTTTTGTGTGCCATGGCTTAATCTTTTATTTTTTTGCTTCAAGTGCCGCAATCAAGTCGGCTTTTTTCATAGATGAAATTCCTGCAATTCCTGCTGCTTTGGCTAGCTCCTTAAGCTCGGCTACTGTTTTTGAAGAAAAATCAGCAGCTGCTTTAGGGGCAGCTTTTTTTGCAGCCTTTGGAGCTGCAGCTTTTGGTGCTTCTGCTTTAGGCGCTTCTGCCTTAGCTTTTGGTGCAGCCTTCTTGGCTTTACCAACTCCAACAGATTCGATGACAATTTCTGTCAACGACTGACGGTGACCGTTTTTAACACGGTAACCCTTGCGGCGTTTCTTTTTAAATACTATTACTTTGTCATCCTTTAGGTGACGAACCACTTTTGCTTCTACTGAAGCATTGGCTACAGCTGGGGCGCCTACAGTAATCTTATCACCGTCAGCCATCATAAAGACTTGGTCAAAAGAAACCTTGTCTCCTGTTTTGGCGTCCAATCGGTGAACAAATACCTTTTGGTCTTTTGCAACTTTAAATTGCTGCCCTGCTATCTCTACGATTGCAAACATATCTTTTGTTTTTAACACTTCTTATTGAAGCGAGCGCAAATATACAATCTTGTATTATATCAGGCAATATTTTTTGCTTTAACATTAATATTAGCAAATCGTTAGTAATTACAAATGAAATAATTAAATTTATAACTAAACTTTTTTATCATGAAACATCTCCTTTCTGTAGCCCTGTTATTTGTATTGGGTTTTGTAAGCGCACAATCGGTCTCCTTTGAAGAATACGATTTAGCTAATGGCTTACATGTCATTCTACATCAAGATAATACAGCTCCTGTAGTAACTACATCTGTTATGTACCATGTCGGTGCTAAAGACGAACAACCTGACAGAACGGGCTTTGCTCATTTTTTCGAACACCTCCTATTTGAGGGTACTAAAAATATTGAAAACGGCGCATGGTTCTCTATAGTAACCGAGAATGGCGGATCTAACAACGCCAATACCACAGACGATCGCACCTATTATTATGAGGTTTTTCCTTCAAACAACCTTGAGCTTGGTCTTTGGATGGAGTCTGAGCGGATGTTACATCCCATAATTGAACAGGACGGCGTAGATACACAAAATGAGGTCGTGAAGGAAGAAAAGCGCTTACGCGTTGACAACCAACCTTATGGTAAGTTTTTGGAAAATGTTAAAAAACATCTGTTTATCAATCACCCTTACCGCTGGACGACCATTGGCGAGATGGATCACCTAGATGCTGCTACTCTAGATGAGTTTTTAGCATTCAATAAAAAATTCTATGTACCAAACAACGCCGTGCTCGTTGTAGCTGGTGACATTGATATTGATGAAACAAAAACAATGGTTGAAGGATATTTTGACTCTATACCTAGAGGAGAGGACATAGAAAGAGTTTCTTTGACCGAAGAACCAATTCAGGAGGAATTAAAAGCAGAAGCCTTTGATAGCAACATTCAGATTCCTGCTATCATTACAGCATACCGTACACCCTCTTTTAAAAGCAGGGAGTCTCGCATACTTGACATGATTTCTACATATTTGAGCGACGGACCAAGTTCTAAGCTCTACAAGCGATTGGTTGATGAAAAGAAAATGGCGCTACAATCAGGGGCCATAAATATCGCGCAAGAAGACTATGGAATGTATGTGATTTTCGGATTACCACAAGGAGAATTTAAACTTACAGACTTAATATCTGAAATGGATGATGAAATAGTTAAGATTCAAAAGAATCTAATTTCCGAACGAGATTATCAAAAACTGCTCAATAAGTTTGAAAATGGATTTGTAAGCTCAAATGCTTCAGTGGAAGGCATCGCCAATTCACTTGCCAGATACCACATGCTCTATGGAGACACCAATCTAATCAATAACGAGATTGATATTTACCGCTCCATTACTCGTGAAGAGATAAGAGAGGTAGCCAATAAATATCTGAATACAAACCAGCGCTTGGTACTTGAATATTTACCAGAACCAGAAGAAGCTAATTAAACCTATTATCATGAAAAAATTACTCGTATTATTCACATCCTTATTGGTATTCTCTGCAGTTGGTCAAGTTGATCGAAGTAAACAACCGGTTCCTGGTCCTGCACCCACCATTCAAGTTAAAGAGCCGCAACAATACAAACTAAAAAACGGCCTCACCGTGATGTTGGTTGAAAACAGAAAACTGCCACAAGTAAGTGCAAGTTTAAGTTTGGATAATCCCCCTATTTTAGAAGGAATCAAGGCAGGTTTAACCGAACTCACTGGCAGTTTACTCGGAAAAGGTTCTAAAAAAATAGCAAAAGATGATTTCTATGATGAAGTAGATTTCATGGGTGCCAATATTAGCATTAGTGCATCTGGTGCATTTGCACAATCATTATCCCGCTATTTTGAAAGAACTTTTCAGATGATGGCCGATGCTGCCATAAATCCTAACTTTTCGGAGGAGGAATTTATCAAAGAGCGAGATGTCATTATTGATGCATTGAAATCATCTGAAAAAGACGTTACGACTGCTGCTAGACGCATCGAGAGACTATTGGCCTACGGCGGAAATCACCCCTATGGTGAATACACAACTCCTGGAACCATTAACAACATAAAGCTTGCAGATGTCCAGCGCTATTATGACTTTAGGTTTAGACCTAATAATGCTTATTTGGTTATTGTTGGTGACATTGACATGGAAACCGTTAAGCCGTTGGTGAAAAAATATTTTGGGAAATGGAAGCCAAACCCTGTTGCTTCTAGTCCAATTCCTAAGGTTACAAACCCTACAAGTCCACAAATAGAATTTGTGAATATGCCCAACGCTGTTCAATCAGAAGTAGTGGTTCAAAGTACGGCATACCTAGCCAAAAAAGATCCTGAATACTTTGCTGTTTTAATGGCAAACTCCATTCTTGGTGGTGGTGGTGAAGCGCGTTTGTTTCTAAACCTTCGTGAAGACAAAGGATATACTTATGGAGCTTACTCAAATATTGGGAACGACAAGCGTACCGCAACACGTTTTCGAGCTTCTGCCAGCGTCAGAAACGAAGTAACTGACAGTGCTGTGGTAGAACTACTCAATGAAGTAAAGCGAATTCGTACAGACTTGGTTATGGAAAGTGAATTGAAAAAAGCAAAAGCCAAATATGTTGGCAGCTTTGTTCGCTCGTTAGAAAGACCTGCAACTATTGCACAATTTGCATACGACATCGCAACTGAAAATCTAGATAAAGATTTTTACAAAACTTATCTTGATCAAATCAATGCCGTTACAGCTGAAGATGTTAGAGATGTGGCGCAGAAATACTTTAATGTAGACCAATCAAGAATAGTTGTGACTGGAAAAGGGGTTGATGTTTTAGATAACCTTGAAAAGGTCGAATTTAATGGAAAACTACTTCCTGTCAATTACTACGACAAATATGGTATGTCTATTGATCGACCAAGAAAAATTGCTGTCGCAGGAGGAGTTACGGCTGAGTCCGTTCTAACGAATCATATTGAAAAAACAGGCGTAAACAACTTGAGCGACCTAAGCGCTGTAAAGCTTGTATACAAAGGTACTTTTATGCAAATGGCCATTGTGGTTGAAGAAACCTATTCAGCAGATAGCCAAGAACAAGTAATATCCGTTGGTGGAAACGCCATGATGACGAGTGTTGTTAGTACTGAGGGGGCTTTTATGAAGCAAGGGCCGAATCAAATGGATTTGCCAAAGATTATTTATGACGATCTTAAAAAATCCTTAGGCGTTATATCTGAAATAGGCTTGCTTGCCAGTGGAGAAGCTGTTTTAGAGGGTATTGAAACTGTAAATGACACTGAAGCTTATGTGATCAAGGTTCCTGGTATTGGCGTGAGTTACACCAACTACTACAGTAAAGAAACGGGCATGAAAATTAAGGAATCTACGATGGTAAACTTCAATGGTCAGATGCAAACGAACAACACAAATTATGCAAACTACAAGGAAATTTCAAACCTATTAATGCCAGGCGAGAAAAGTTTTGACCTTGGCGGTCAGGAAATTTCTTTAACGCTTGAAGAAGTGATTGTTAATCCTGATAAGTAGAAGGTATCGATTTAAATGACGCTTATTTCTTAGCGGTTCTAAATCCAGAAGATTAAGACTACTGGCGTTTCGTTGGTTTATGAGCCAACGAAACGCCAATCAAAATTACTACGGCACCGATAAGTTGAAAAGCACTCATCTGCTCCCCATCCAATGTACCCCAAAAAAGGGCTACAATTGGCAGGGTGTACGTTACCGATGACACAAATACGGTAGATGCCATTTTTACAAATCGGTTGAACATGACCTTAGCTATTGCCGTACCAAAAAAGGCAAGTGTAGCAACAAAGCCCAAACTTGAAATTACTTCTGGTTTTTGCAGGTTTTGTAATGAAAAGAAATCCGAAAAAATCAACAACACCAAAGCTGGTGGCAAAATGGCTATAAAATTTCCCAGTGTCATGGCCATCGGAGAAACTTCTGATAGTTTGTGTTTTAAAAAGTAAATGTTTATGGCATAGCACATAGATGCGCTAATGATAAGCAACACATGACCAACAGGTTGATCTGGATTAATTTGAGCGCCGCCCCAAACCAAACCTAAGGAACCTATAAATCCGAGTAAAACGCCGAGATACTGGCGCACAAGCATGCGGGTGGCAAATAGCGTAATCCCCACCAGTACAGTAAATATTGGTGTAAGCGAATTAAGAATGGCCGCAACAGACGAATCGATGTGGCGCTGTGCAAAAGCGAAAAAAAAGGAAGGGAAAAAAGTGCCTAAAAATCCTGTTATAATCAGCCACTTCCATTGATATCGGCTTAAGCCTTTCAAAGATTTAGAGCCCAAAATAAGCAAGAAAACAGTACTGATAACAATGCGTGCGCTGCCCAATTCAATGGGGGAAAGCCCAACAAGTCCACGCTTAATAAGTATGTAGGAACTACCCCATATTAATGAAAGTAAAAAAAGGTACAGCCATTTGTTTTCAGGGATTTTAATCATAGCCATGCAAAGCTGGGAAAAAAGGATGGGAAAATGGCTTTTTTTACTACATTTGATTAAAACTTAATATTATGAAACGCCCTATTTTTTGTATTTTGATGCTACTAATTGTTAGTTGTACTTCGAAAAACCCAGAGAAAAAATCCGTAAGCCACACCGCTGAGACAAAGGTGACAATGTCTGACAAAAATCTTTCAAACATATCTTTCCAAGTTGAGGGAATGACCTGCGAGGTTGGATGTGCTGCACGTATTGAAAAGAAAGTTGCCGCTATGGAAGGAGTTGCAACATCTAAAGTTGATTTTGAAGCCAAAACAGCCTATGTTTCTTTTGACCCCACCACAACTTCGTTCGACAATGTCAAAACGACCATTGAATCCCTTGGTGATGATTACAAGGTAGGTGAAGCCACTGACATGCCTGCTTTTTCATCAGATTACCATGGAAAAAAATGTGACCCTGCTTGTGAGAAAGCTTGTTGTGCTAAAAACAAAAAATGCGATAAATCTTGTGAGAAAGCATGTTGCAAAAAAGAAGGAAAAGACAAAATGGCCTGTGAAGCCACTTGTGAAAAGCCTTGTTGCGCCAAAAAGAAAGAAAAAGCCTAACTATTGCCAGCGTAACGTCTCGAGCATTTTTTGCACATCATTTCTAATATATCCAATGGCAGGTGCCAAAGAATCGTAGTTAGGTGCTGTAGAAAAAAGCAATGACCCTGATATAAAATGACTTTTGGTGTCTGTAGCAAAAAAATGGAGGTTCGAAGGTGAATCTCCAACCAATGTAACGCAGCTACCCAAAACCTCGTTTTCCTTGTCCTCGTAAGTACTTTCATTAATGCGTTGGGTTCCTTTACCAAAAATCTTGAGCCGCTTTTCAAAATCCATAAAAAGGGTATCCAAAGAAGTCTCGCTCAAATCAAAGTAGGTAACGTAAACTTTTGCTTTTAACAAAGGGTAATCTAGCGTTGTGCCGCAAGAAGATAGAAGTACTGGCGTCGACACTTCATTGTACATAAAGCGGTATGCGCAAGGATTAGGGTCAAAATCATTGTATTGTGCCGCTGGATAGCGCAAGGCCAAGGCTGCATTGGGCTTGGGTGCTTGATGTTGACATCCCAAAAACAATAACGCTAAAAAGAAAATGCGTGTCATGCGTCTAACTGCACTTTAACTTGTTTGATGCGTTTTCTATCGACAGCTTCAATGGTAAAAACAACATTTTTGAATCGAAAAGTAGTATTCACTTTAGGAAAAGATCCCAGTTGTTCTAACAAAAAGCCAGCAATGGTTTCAGACTCCCCTTTTTTTTGCTCAAAATCATCATCATTGGAAATCTTGGTTACTGCATAAAAATCTTGCAAAGAGGTTTTACCATCAAATACAAAAGTATTGTCATTGAGTTTGGAATAGCTGATATCTGTTTCATCAAATTCATCTGTGATATCCCCTACAATTTGTTCAATAACATCCTCCAAAGAAATAACACCCGAAGTGCCGCCGTACTCATCTACCACAACAGCGAGGTGAATGCGTTTTACCTGAAATTCTTGTAGCAAATCATCAAGCTTTTTATTCTCTGGCACAAAATAAGGCACGCGCAACAGCCTAGTCCATTCGTAATTGGACTTGTCAAAATGGGGCAACAAATCCTTTACATATAAAACACCAATAACCGTGTCTATCGTTTCACGATAGACAGGAACACGGGAGAATCCTTTATTGACAATCTGCGCTACTACTTCGGTAAATGATGTTTCTTCATCCAATGCAAAAACGTCTATACGCGGACACATGACTTGCTTGGTGTCGGTGTTACCAAATGTGACAATTCCTTTTAAAATTTTTTGCTCGTCTTTGGTGGTTTCAGAATCATCGGTCATTTCAAGGGCTTGCGACAAATGATCAACCGAAATATTTGAACCTGTTTTACCCAATATTTTTTGAAGAATCAAGGTAAGGTAACTCATGGGGTAGGTCAATGCGAAAAACACGTATTTATCCAACATATATATAGGGATAGACATCAGTCTTGCAAAGCCTTCGGGGTTTTTGTTTGCATAAATTTTTGGGAGTATTTCGCCAAACAATAACACCACTGTGGTTATTAGTCCTACTTCAGCAAAAAAACGTAAACCAAGCTGTGTAATGGATTCAAAAAACAAAGAGGTCATAGATGCAAAAAGCAGTACAGTTGCGATATTTATCAGATTGTTCAACAACAAAATAATGGCTAATAAACGCCTTGGGTTTTTTCGTAAGTGCGCAATAATACGCAATGGCTTACTGGTTGCGTTTACCGCCTCCTTAATGTAAGATGGCGAAAGGGAGAAAAAGGCAACTTCTGAGCCTGACACCAATGCAGAGCTAAGCAAAAGCAACAACAATATAAATACTTTGACTGTTTCTAGTGTTTCAAAACCAATAACCAAAAGAGGTATGTCCAACGATTAGCGTTTAGAATGGCAAGTCATCGTCACTTGCAGGTTGGTTTGCCTGAGTTGGCTGGGCGGGTTGGCTGGGTTGAGATGGCTGTTGTTGGGCCGCTTGTGTTTGCGTGGTGCTTCCATCGCTAGGGCGTTGGGTTAAAAAGGTAAAGTCATCAACGTGAATTTCTGTTGAATAACGGTCTTTACCATCATCTCCTTGCCACTTACGGGTTTTTATGCGTCCTTCAACATAAACGCGATCTCCTTTTTTGAGATATTTTTCACAAATTTCTGCCGCTTTGTTTCGCACAACAGCATTGTGCCATTCGGTGTTGGTGACTTTCTCACCTGTTTGTTTACTTGTGTAGGTTTCGTTGGTTGCTATTGGGAATCTGCCAATGCAGTTTCCGCCTTCAAAATAGGTCACTTTGACGTTATCGCCCAAATGGCCAATCAACATAGCTTTGTTAAGTGTTCCGCTCATAATAGATTTTACATCAAATGTACATTATCGGATGAACTTGTCCAAAAAACGTTCTATTAAGCGCGGTACTGCATAATCAGAAACACGAGCCCAAGAAATGGGCAGGGGTTCGTCAATATTTTCTATCACATAAAAATAGGTATGTAAGGCTTGGTGACTGAGTTTATGAATCACTGCTTGCTCTTGAAATTTAGTCCAATTAGCCGCTTTTGCCCATTTAGGCGCGTCGGCGTGTGCTTGAAGTGCATCAACAGTCAGCATGTTTTGAGCTTCAATAAGCGGAAATTCATAAAGGCCTTGCCAGATGTCTTTTTGGTCACGTTTGCTCAGTAGGGTGTTGTTGTTTTGATCGATGGGTATTAGGTAATGAAAATATCGTTTCTTGACGGGTTTGGCTTTTATTTTAACGGGGAGTTCAGCCACGCGACCATGCGCAAATGCCAAGCAGCTATCCGACAATGGGCAAGTCGTGCAGCTTGGTTTTTTTGGTGTACAGTGCAAGGCGCCAAATTCCATAATGGCCTGATTGTAAGCACCTGGTGATTTTGGATCAATAAGCGTTTGGGCCAAGGCTTGAAAAGTCTTGATTCCTGCGGGTTGATTTATGGGACTGTCAATATCAAAATGGCGCGCCAAAACACGGTATACGTTTCCATCAACAACGGCACAAACCTCATCAAAACAAATAGATGCAATAGCGCTTGCGGTATAGGGTCCTACTCCTGGCAGCTTGATGAGTTCTTGAAAGCTACTTGGAAAATTGCCATTATATTGTTCACTTACCAATTTTGCAGCCTTGTGTAAGTTTCTAGCGCGGCTATAGTAGCCAAGGCCTTGCCAGCGCTTTAATACCGCATCTTCACTAGCTTGTGCTAGATCATAAACGGTTGGGAAATCATTCCAAAATCGTTCAAAATAGGGTAATCCCTGAGCAACACGAGTTTGTTGCAACATGATTTCGGAAAGCCAAACCACATAAGGGTCTTTTGTTTGTCGCCATGGCAAAGCACGTTTGTGCAGCGCATACCAACCTAACAATTTAGTACTGAAACGTTTCATGCAATCAAAAATACATGCAAAGAATGAGTTTTAGATGTTTAAAATCGCATAAACGTTGAATTAAATTTTTATATTTGCTCACCTAAAATTTACAACCACACAAGAATTTAAGGATGACAAAAGCCGAAATTGTAACAAACATTTCAGATAAACTGGGAGTTGAAAAAAGTGATACACAAGAGATTGTGAATCACTTTATGAAAGAAGTAAGAAGTGCATTAGAATCTGGTGAGAACGTTTATTTACGTGGATTTGGAAGTTTTGTGGTTAAAACACGCAAAGCCAAAAAAGGACGTAATATTTCACAAAACGTTACCATCGACATTCCAGCACATAATATACCCTCATTTAAACCTGCAAAGGTTTTCTTAGAGGAGGTAAAAACTAAAGTAGTCGTTAATTAGCGTCTGCACATTATTAATTATTTAGATTATAACATATGCCAAGTGGTAAGAAGAGAAAAAGACACAAGGTAGCCACGCACAAGCGTAAAAAAAGAAGTCGTGCTAATCGACATAAGAAAAAGTAAGCTTCTTTAATCTCTGAACATTTATGTTCTTTGACATGGAATATTATCATAGCTGTTCACTTTGATATAAGTCCCCCGGAAAACATTGTTCAATTGATTCACATGTACTGTGAATCTAAAAATCATTATTGTGAGTAAAGAACTAATTATTCGTTCGCGATCCTCTGCAGTTGATTTTGCCTTACTCAAAGACGGAAAGCTCGTTGAGTTTCACAAAGAAATTGAAGATAATAAGTTTCACGTAGGTGATATTTTCTTAGCAAAAGTTAAAAAAACCCTGTCCGGTCTAAATGCCGGGTTTGTAAATGTAGGGTACGAAAAAGATGCGTTTTTACACTATCACGACCTCGGTCCGAAAGTGGCAACGCTGCTAAAATTTATCAAGCGTGCTAGTTCAGGAAAAGTGAAAGACTTTTCCCTAAAGAACTACCCATTAGAGCCTGAAATTAATAAAGACGGTGCCATTACAGACGCTGTTCAGGCCAATCAATCTCTACTTGTGCAAATTATCAAAGAACCTATTTCTACTAAAGGTCCCCGAATCAGTTCGGAGTTGTCCTTGGCAGGTAGGTATTTGGTTTTGGTTCCTTTTTCAAGTCGTGTGTCGATGTCACAAAAAATATCGACCAGAGAAGAAAAGAACCGCTTAAAAAAGCTCGTTATGAGTATCAAGCCAAAAGGTTTTGGTGTCATTATCCGAACCGTGGCTGAAGGCAAGAAAGTAGCTGAACTCGACAAAGATCTAGGTGATCTTTATGAACGTTGGGTTCAAATGTGTAAGAAAATTCAAAAAGCAGATTATCCCTCTAGAGTATTGAGTGAGCTCAATAGAGCTTCCTCTATTTTGAGAGATATATTTGATGATGAATTTACTGGAATACACGTTGATGATCCTGAACTATTAGCAGAAGTACAAGAATATTTGCAGCAAATTGCCCCCGAAAGGGCCAGCATTGCAAAACTTTTCAAAAGTCAAGTGCCTATTTTTGAGCACTTTGGTATTGAACGTCAAATTAAAGCCTCGTTCGGAAGAACAGTTTCGATGAACAGGGGAGCTTATTTAATTGTCGAACATACCGAAGCCCTTCACGTTATTGATGTAAACAGTGGTAATCGATCCAATAAGGCTAAAAATCAAGAAGATACAGCCTTAGAAGTCAACATGATTGCTGCTACAGAAATAGCCCGACAGTTACGCTTGCGTGACATGGGAGGGATTATTGTCATTGATTTCATTGACATGATAAGACAAGAAAATAGAAAAAAGCTTTTCGAACATTTTCGTAAGGAAATGGAAAGCGACCGTGCCAAACACAAAATTTTGCCTCCAAGCAGAATTGGACTGATACAAATGACACGCCAGCGCGTCCGACCAGAAATGGATATCAAAACAGCTGAACCCAATCCAAATATTAATGGAGAAGTAGAAGCACCAATTGTTTTGATGGATAAAATAAAAGCTGACCTTGAAAAGATTTTAGCTAATCCTAAACACAAAAAGAAAAAAGTAGTGTTACACTTACACCCCTTTATTGCAGCCTATGTTGCCAAAGGAGTTAAGTCTGAACGCATGAAGTGGTACTTTGAGTACAACAAGTGGATAAAAGTTATTCCACGCGATGCGTACACGTATTTACACTACCGTTTCTTTGATGGAAAAGGAAAAGTGATACATACATAAAACAAAAAGCGGCCTTAGTGCCGCTTTTTTTATTTTAGCCAATATGAAAACATATACGGTTGCCGAGGCACTAGACAAACTACGTAACTATTGCGCCTTTCAAGAGCGCTGCCATAAGGATGTGAAAGATAAGCTGCGCACGATGGGAATGATTTCCCAAGCAACCGACCAAATTATTGGCACCTTGGTTTCTGAAAATTACGTAAATGAAACCCGCTTTGCACAACAGTTCACCAGTGGGAAATTCTCTATTAAGCACTGGGGGAAAATGCGTATTAAAAGAGAGCTTAAGATGAGAGGCGTCTCTGATTATGACATCAACAGAGCCATAAAAACTATTGAGGCAGGTGCCTATCTTGAAAAACTACATGCCTTGAGCGATAAAAGATGGCAGCAGTTGGATGGGTATGGTGCGCAAATCAAAAAACAAAAACTATTTCAATACCTCGCCTATCGTGGATGGGAAACGGATTTAATCTACCAGCAAATCAATCGGCTTAGTAGTGGTGACTAGAGTGCGTAACGTAGTGAAACCATACCGTGTGCGCCAGGCATTGGGATAAGATTCTCATAGTAATCCGCATCAAACAAATTGCGTCCTTGCAACTGAATCGTAAGCTTATCCATAACGTATTCCAATTGTGCATTAAGCACTTTGAAATGCCCGCCTAAAGGCCTTGTAGCGTAGCGGTAAGAAAACGAAGTTGATAATTTGGACGATAGCCTATTTAGAAACTGCAAATTAATGTTATGCTTAAGTGAGTTGAGTGCATATCGTGAATTGACCGTTTTGGTATAATCGTCATGGATATAGCCATATGAAACGATAAAGGTTTGGCGTTGCTCACCAATGGTGTAGTGATAGGAACTGTTAAGCTCACCACCTGTTGTAGTAACATCTTGTATGTTGGAAGCCAACCACTGTAAATCTCCAACGGTTACCTCAACGTAATCAATCAAATTCTCACTATTGCGTTGAAACAAAGCGGCCTCAAGCTCCCAAGTAGGGGTATTGTACCTAAAGCTCAATTCATGACTTAAGGCTTTTTCTGGTTTCAAATCTGCATTTCCCAAGGCAGTCGGTCCATCGTAATACAAATCTGTATAGGTAGGAACGCGGTAGGTATAACCCGTATTAAAGATAAGTTTTGCCTTTTCGCTTAGCCTGAGTCCAAGGTCTAGCCCTGGATAAAAAAAGGTGTCTACGTCTGAAAAGTGACTTAGTGCAAAGCCCGGTGTTACACTTATGTTATTCCACTTCATGCGATGCTCAAAAAAGAAATGTGCAATGGTACGGCTGTGCTCACCAAGATTGTTGGATTGTATGGAAACACTTGATAATTCAGCACCAAACCCACTTAGATTGCCGTTGCTGTGTGTTAATTTGGTGTCAACAGAAAGCCCCATTTTGTTGTTGATGTGCATGTTGCGGTATGCACTGGGGTTATCTCGAATTAAAATATATTCATCCTGTCCACGCTTCCAAAAAATTCTAGGGGTCCAAACGGTTTTATCAGTGACAAATTGGGTTGTTAATGCCACCAAACTACTTTGGGTTTCTTCGTATTGATCTTTATAGCTAGCATAGCCATAAAAACCATTGGCTCCAAACTTACGCTCGTTGAACATGGTGAGCAGCTTCAATTTCTTAGATGCACCAAAAGCACTGTGCGTGAAAAAATGAAGATTATCCAAATCGGTATTGTGACGATAACCATCGCTGCTTAATCTAGAAAAGTGAATAACGTGCTGTTGTTTATCGCTATAGTCTTGTACCGTAGCACCTAGGTGTGTGGTATGAAAACTACCTTGTCGGGCAGTAAGTGTGGCGCCCTTTTTACCTTCTTTTTTGGTAACAATATTAATGGCTCCAGTCAATGCGTTCTGTCCATAAATTCGGGCAGCGGGTCCTTTGACGATTTCAATTCTTTCGATTACTTCCAAGGGTAAAGCGCTGTTGAGGGTATGGTGACCTGTTTGGGGATCGTCAACACGAATGCCATCAATCAACAATAAAACTTGGTCAAAAGTACCACCGCGCAAGTATACATCGGCTTGTGCCCCCTCGATACCCTGTCTGCGAATATCTACTCCAGCTTGAAAACGAAGCAAGTCCACAAGGTTAGAGACTGGTGTGTCAGCAATTTGTTCAGCGGTGATTACGGTAACAGATTTTGAATCATCTGAAAAAGGTACATCTAGCCGTGGCGAAGAAACGACCACCTCATCTAGTGGGGTTTGTGCTAAAGATGAAAATACTACGAGTGTTGCTAATAAAGCACTAAAATAGGACCGATTCATAGTTTGGTTTTAAAAAATTAGTTGACGCGTAACGAAAACTTACGAATCAATCCACAAACAAAATAGCCTTGTTGTTGCTCATTTCGAATGTGCCTCCATTGGATAGGGAAACAATGGTGTCATTCCCTTTTTTTGTAAAAAGGGATTTGAATGCGTCTGCCACATCTATATTTCCTTCAATTTTAGCCTCCCCTACGGTAAGGGAAGAAACAATGGCAGCGTGGTTGTTTAATACTTGGAAAGACCCTTGAGAACCAGGCACAGAAACTGCGTTTACCTCTCCTTGGAATAATGTTGCTTCAGGACTTACAATCTCTAGATACATAGTTATTATGCGTTTGCTTCTGCAAGCATTTTTTCACCCGCCTCAATGGCTTCCTCAATCGTACCCTTAAGGTTAAACGCTGCTTCTGGCAGGTGGTCTAACTCACCGTCCATAATCATGTTAAATCCTTTGATGGTGTCTTTGATGTCTACCAATACCCCAGGGATACCCGTAAACTGCTCTGCCACGTGGAAAGGCTGTGATAGGAAACGTTGTACACGTCTTGCTCTTGATACAGCTAACTTATCTTCTTCAGAAAGTTCTTCCATACCTAGAATGGCAATAATATCTTGTAATTCTTTGTAACGCTGTAAAAGTTCCTTCACACGTTGGGCACAGTTATAGTGCTCATCTCCTAGAATTTCAGCAGTTAGGATTCGAGAAGTAGAGTCTAAGGGATCTACCGCTGGATAAATTCCAAGCTCTGCAATTTTACGTGACAATACGGTTGTTGCATCTAAGTGTGCAAAAGTTGTAGCCGGTGCGGGATCCGTAAGGTCATCCGCAGGTACGTATACCGCTTGTACAGATGTAATCGAACCTTTTTTGGTAGAAGTAATACGTTCTTGCATGGCACCCATTTCAGTTGCTAGCGTAGGCTGATATCCTACTGCAGAAGGCATACGTCCAAGTAGGGCAGAAACCTCTGAACCTGCTTGTGTAAATCGGAAAATGTTATCGACAAAGAAAAGCACGTCTTTTCCTTGGTCAGAACCTGCACCATCACGGAAATATTCCGCTACCGTAAGGCCAGAAAGTGCTACACGAGCACGAGCTCCTGGAGGTTCGTTCATTTGTCCAAATACAAAAGTTGCTTTAGATTCTTTCATGGCTTCCTTGTCAATTTTAGACAAGTCCCATCCACCTGCTTCCATAGATTCCATGAATTCGTCGCCGTATTTGATAATGCCAGACTCCAACATTTCACGTAGCAAATCGTTTCCTTCACGCGTACGCTCACCTACTCCAGCAAACACGGATAGTCCACCGTGGCCTTTAGCAATATTGTTAATCAATTCTTGGATAAGTACTGTTTTACCAACACCTGCTCCACCAAATAGTCCAATTTTACCTCCTTTTGCATAAGGCTCAATAAGGTCAATTACTTTAATTCCCGTAAACAAAACCTCTGCTGAGGTAGAAAGTTGATCAAAGGCAGGTGCCTCACGGTGAATAGGAAGGCCATCTTTGCCTGTTTTTGGCAAATCGCCAATACCGTCTATCGCATCGCCAATTACGTTAAATAAACGTCCATATACATCCTCGCCGATAGGCATTTGGATGGGGTTTCCTGTAGCAACAACTTTTGCACCACGCTCAAGTCCATCTGTTGAATCCATCGAAATCGCGCGAACTTGATCCTCGCCAATGTGGGATTGCACCTCTAAGACAAGCAATGAGCCGTCTGTTTTTTGGATTTCTAACGAATCGTAAATGTCAGGAAGTGTTGTGTTTGCTGTATCAAAAGATACGTCTACTACTGGTCCGATGACTTGGGAAACATTGCCTGTGCTCTGTGACATAGTTGAAGAATTGTTTTTTTAAATGGGCATCAATAACCCATAAATTTGAGTGCAAATATAGTAGAAAATATATGTTTTATTGGGCGGTATGGGCAAAAAAAAAGAGCCCAATTGGGCTCTTTTTAATTAATCAATTTATTTACACTATAAACTCATTTTGAGTGCAGCGTAATACGTTGTTCCAACAAGACCAGATCCTGGGATTGCGATGTAGTTTTCGCCACCGATGTTGTTACCACCAATTTCAAGAATTGAATTTACATTTTTAAGTGCAATAGACAGTTTTGCGTCTAAAACAACATTCTCAGGAACATCTGTGTTAAAGAAAGAAGACTCGTAATAGTATTCAGAGTTATATCTTCCGTTAGCGCTTATGTTAATAATATCATCTAATTTATAGTTTAGACCAGCCTTAACGCGGTGCTCAGGCGTGTTCCAAGACATATTAACCTCAACAATTGGGTCTGGTGTGTAATCTAGGTCATTATATTCATAAACAAGGTTAGCAGTCAACGAAGGCGTTAGTGTCTTAATTGCTTCAAAGCTTGCGCCATATGCAGAAAAATCGTTGTCGATATTGGAATCCACTTGGAATTCAGTAAAATTCCCTGCTGCCATGGCAGCTGCAGCTGTAGTGTAAGTAGCGTCTATTAAAGGAGTATAAACATAAACACCTGCGATTTTGTCTTTGTATGCGTTGTAATACCCACTGATGTCGAAAGTAAAGCCAGGTGAGTTGTAACGATATCCTAATTCAACCGTAGATACTGTTTCAGCCTTAGCAAAGTTTAGATCTGCTGCTGAATTGTCCAACTGATTTAGAGAGTTTTCCATTACATAGTTACTGTCTCTTATACACATCTGACGCT
>OJCR01000496.1_pt1 | contig 18423 bp, 20 predicted proteins | sample 1591611 | NCBI WGS metagenome assembly OJCR01 (sample SAMN05416815, study PRJEB24817) | seawater metagenome | isolation source: Sea water | place: Canada:Atlantic | collected 2013-07
CTATTTTGAGCCGCTTACGCTGGAGGACGTTCTGGAAATTGTTCACCAAGAGAGCGCCGCCGGTGAATTGTTAGGGGTCATCGTTCAATTGGGTGGTCAGACTGCCCTGGGTTTGGCGGAGGGCCTCGAAGCTGTGGGCGTGCCCATCCTCGGCACGACCCCCAGCGCCATCGACCTTGCGGAAGAACGTGGCTCGTTTGCTCGAATCCTGGACGAGGCAGGATTGGTTGCGCCGCGCAATGGAACGGCGATCGACTACGCCGGAGCCCTAGTTATTGCCGAGGACATTGGATTCCCGGTTCTGGTTCGGCCCAGCTACGTGTTGGGGGGACGAGGCATGGAAATTGTTTATGACCAGGCGTCGTTGGAGGATTACTTCCATCGGATTGGGGACTTCGCCATTGTGGGGCCCCAGGCGCCTCTGTTGGTGGACCGTTTCCTCGATGATGCGGTGGAAATTGACGTGGATGCTCTCTTTGATGGCGATACCCTCTACATCGGTGGGGTCATGGAGCACATCGAAGAGGCCGGGATTCATTCGGGCGATTCCTCCTGCACGCTACCTCCAGTGACCTTGGGCCGCGATGTTGTTGCTGCAGTCTGTGACGGCGTCGAAAAACTCGCCCGAGGAATTGGTGTGCGGGGGCTGATTAACGTTCAATTCGCGGTCGCTGCCGGCGTGCTGTATGTCTTAGAGGCCAATCCTCGGGCCAGTCGCACGGTTCCCTTCGTTTCGAAGGCTCTGGGAATTCAGTTGGCCCGAGCTGCGGCATTGGTGATGACGGGTTCCACGGTGAAGCAGCTGGTGACAGAAGGAGTGTTGCCAGAACGCGATGGCCGATCTGTTCCCGCGTCCTCGCCAGTGTCCGTAAAAGAGGCCGTGCTGCCCTTCAAACGGTTTAGGACGCCGGCGGGGGACATCGTGGACTCGATTTTGGGTCCTGAAATGCGTTCCACCGGCGAAGTGATGGGGATTGCGCCCTCCTTCCCAGAAGCATTCTCCAAGAGCCAGGATGCGGCCTACGGCGGGCTACCGAAGTCGGGCACCGTCTTCGTCTCAGTGGCAGACCGGGACAAGCGCTCGGTGATTTTGCCCATTTTGCGTCTGTCCCAGATGGGCTTTGACCTTATTGCGACCGAGGGAACGGCGGAAACACTGGCGCGTTATGGAATAGCCACCACCGTGATTCGCAAGCACACCGAGACGGATTCCGACACGGAGGGCCCGAGCATTGTCGACCTCATCCATGCGGGTGCTATCGACATGGTGATCAATACACCCCGCGGTCGAAGCGCCCGGGCAGATGGCTACGAGATCCGGACTGCTACGGTGGCGGCTGATAAGGCGTTGTTCACGACGATTGCCCAACTCGGAGCGGCGGTTGCCTCCCTGGAGTTCAGTTCAGTGGTTCCCTCGGTGAAGAGCCTGCAGGACTATGCGAGAGACCGTGAGTCGTGATTTTTGGCGACGCTCTGCACCAGCTCACACTCGAGGGCCCGGCCCTGTGTGTGGGGGTGGACCCGCATCCGAATACTCTGGAACGCTGGGGATTCCCGGATTCCCCTGCGGGGCTCGATGGCTTCCTCGATGTGCTTCTCGAGCAGTTGATTGACGCGGAAGCTCTGATGGTGAAGCCCCAGGTAGCTCTGTTTGAGCGACATGGCCTCCGGGGTATGAGCTCGCTTGCAACACTTCTGGGCCGTCTCCGAGCGGCTGCGATCCCCAGTATTGGCGACGGTAAGAGGGGGGACATTGGCAGCACTATGGAAGGCTACGCTTCCGCTTGGCTCAGCCTGGGAGCAGATTTCGAAGTCGATGCCCTCACGGTGAACCCCTATCTCGGGGTGGGAGCCCTCACCCCAGCCTTGGAGCTTGCCGCCGCGCAGAAGAAGGGGCTATTTGTGCTCTCGGCGACGAGCAATCCGGAAGCGTCCAGTCTGCAGTCAGCAGTGACCGCCTCGGGACGTAGTGTTGCGGCCGAGATCATCGCCGGCGTTGCCGATTTTGTCACTGCCCACCCAGAAGCCCTCCGCTCACACGGCGTGGTGGTTGGAGCAACCCTCGACCAGGGCGCCCTCGCACTTGGCCTGGATCAGAACGCCACAATGCCCATTTTGGCCCCGGGCTTTGGGGCCCAAGGAATCCCTCTTTCCCGCGCTCGCACCCTCTTTCCTCGCCAGCGATCCGTCATCGCTGTGGCGGCTCGCTCGCTCCTGAGCACCGGACCAGAGGGATTCGCCCTCAGCATCCAGGACGCCCTGCAGGAGTTGGCAGCGTGAGCTTCGATCCCCACACCGCTTCGGCTCTTGGTGTTGAGCGCCGGCGGGCGAGAGCGGAGCTGAAGGCCTCGATCGCCCACGGCCGGGTACATATCCTCGAGCTCTTCGATTCCGCCGAGGGCACCACAGACCCGGTAGTGGGTGGGTTGCGCGTGGCGTGGTTCCTTGGATCGATCCCCGGCATGGGGGCGACCAAAATTTCCCGGGTGCTGGAGCGAACCGGAGTATTGCCCACGGCGACACTCGGTGGTTTGCGCGTTCGACAGCGGTCAGCTCTGCGGCGGGAAATCGTCGCGCTGTTTCGGCACTATTACTCCCATTTGCGCGGCCAGCTTGTCATCATTGTCGGCCCCAGCGGGGTCGGAAAGGGAAGCATTGCGCGGTGGATACTTGAGAATCATGACAATTTTGCTTTGAGCGTTTCGGCGACCACGCGTGCTCCTCGAGCGGGTGAACACAGTGGTGACCACTACTTTTTCGTTAGCGAAGACGAGTTTGATGCAATGGTTCGGGATGACGAACTACTCGAATGGGCCCTAGTCCACAAACAGTTCCGATATGGCACGCCGCAGTTTGCTCTCGAGCGACAGCTCGATGCAGGTATCAACGTGATCTTAGAAATTGACATCCAGGGTGCGAGGGCTGCGCGGCGCAAGATTCGCCACTCGCTCACGGTGTTCGTGGAACCCCCGAGCTTCGATGAGTTAGAGCGTCGGCTCCTGGGCAGAGGAACAGAAGACACCCCCGAAAGGTTGCGACGCCTGCGCACCGCGCGGGCTGAATTGAAGACTTCAGGGCGCTGGGACGCGCTGATTACCAATCATGACGTCGCGGAGGCGGGGCAAAGCATCGTAGACTTAGCTCACGCCTCGATCGAGGCCAGAGCTTTCAAGGAGTAACACATGTCCAACCGCGATGGAATCATCAAGCCGCCCATTGACGAACTGTTGACGAAGGTTGACTCGAAGTACCAGCTCGTTATTTTTGCTTCCAAGCGTGCGCGTCAAATCAACGATTACTACTCCGACCTCGGCGAGGGCAGTATCTACGACCACGTCGGACCTCTCGTTCCCTCGACCGTTGAAGAGAAGTCGCTCAGCATCGCCCTGAGGGAGATCAACGAGGGCAAACTCGTTCTGCAGCGCAACCCAGAATAAGGTCCATGGCGCCGACTGCCTCATCTACGCCCCGCATCGTCGTTGGCGTCACCGGGGGAATTGCCGCGTATAAGGCGGTAAGTCTGGTTCGCGGGTTGGTAAAACGTGGCGCCACGGTGACCGTTATCCCGACGGAATCTGCTCTGAGGTTTGTGGGACGGCCTACGTGGGAGGCGGTTTCTCGAAACCCCGTGGCGACCGAACTGTTCGACGATGTGGCCACTGTCCGCCATGTGTCCCTGGGGCAACAGGCAGATCTGATTATCATTGCCCCGGCTACGGCGCACTCGATCGCGTCATTGGCTTCAGGGCTTGCCGGAGACTTGTTGGGGACCACCGTTTTGGCTTCTCAGGCCCCCATACTGCTCGCTCCGGCGATGCACACCGAGATGTGGGAACACGCCAGTGTTCAGGCCAATATTGACACCCTCATCTCGAGGGGGGTCCATGTTCTGGGGCCAGCTTCCGGTGAGCTGACCGGGGGAGACATTGGCGCCGGTCGCATGGTTGAGCCCGAGGATATCGCCGAAGCAGCGTGGGCTTTGTTCGTGCCGCAAACCCTGTTGGGAAAGACCGTTCTGATTTCCGCGGGAGGAACCAGAGAGCCCCTGGATCCGGTGCGATTCTTGGGTAACCGTTCCACCGGCGAGATGGGTGTTGAGTTGGCGAGAGCTGCTCAGGTGCGTGGGGCTGAAGTTGTCTTGGTTGCTGCACACCTGGAGGTGTCTGCGCCCTCGGGTGTGGAAGTTGTTACTGCCGCCACAGCGGAAGTCATGCGTCAAAAGATGGTGGATAACGCCCCTCGTGCGGACGTGATTATCCTGGCTGCCGCGGTTGCAGACTGGGTGGCAGAGGCTCCCTCTGTGCAGAAGATCAGCAAAAAACAGGTGGGCGCTACTTTTTCTCCCACATTTGTCCAAGCCCCCGACATCGCAGCGCAACTGGGAGCCATGAAACGCCCCGATCAGCTTGTGGTGGGGTTCGCGGCGGAAACTTCCGATGATTCCGGGGAACGTGAGGCGGCGGCCAGGGCAAAGCTGGATGCTAAAAACCTCGATGCGGTTGTCGTGAACCAGGTCGGCGAGCAGGTAGGCTTTGGGAACGTTGTAACGACTTTGACACTGTTTACCAGCGCGAGCCCGCAGTCATGGTCGGTCACAGGAAAGAAATATTCTGTAGCGGGGCAGTTGTTAGATGCTCTGCTCGACCGATAGGTAGGGCTCATGAAGTTTTTCAGTTCCGAATCAGTGACTGAAGGTCACCCGGACAAAATGTGCGATCAGATCAGTGATGCACTTTTGGATGCTTTTCTGGCAGGAGACAAGGGGTCGCGTTGCGCGATTGAGTCGTTAAGCGCCGGGAACATGATTCATGTTGCAGGTGAAGTCACCTCTGCAACCGATGTCGATGTGGAAAAAGTCGTGCGCGATCTTGTTCGCAGCATCGGCTACACCGACCAGTCTTTCGGCATCGACGCTGACGGGTTTGATTGGCACCTTTCCTTGGGTAAACAGTCTCCGGATATCGCTGCGGGCGTCGACCAGGCGTTGGAGTCCCGGGATGGATCCTCCCTCGATCCCTACGACTCGCTGGGTGCTGGCGACCAGGGAATCATGTTTGGCTACGCCACCAATGAGACCGAGTCCTTCATGCCGATTCCCTTGTGGCTCTCCCACAGGCTGGCGCAGCAATTAGCCACCGCTCGTAAAACGGGGTTAGTGGATTACCTGCGCCCGGATGGAAAGACCCAGGTCACTATTGGGTATGACAATGGCGTGCCGGTCGAGGTGAACACCATCGTTATTTCCACCCAGCACCACCCCGGGATTTCTCTCGAACAAATCACCAACGATGTCAAAGAGCACGTCATCGCCCCCATGTTGGAGCTCGTGGACCTTGATAGCTCTTCGACCCGGTACCTCATTAACCCCAGTGGCGACTTCGTTACCGGGGGACCCGACGGTGACGCCGGCCTGACTGGCCGAAAAATTATCGTCGACACGTACGGCGGCGCTGCCCGACACGGCGGAGGCGCCTTTAGCGGAAAAGACCCGACAAAGGTGGACCGATCCGCGGCCTACGCACTGCGCTGGGTGGCGAAAAACGCTGTTGCGGCCGGTCTCGCAGACAAAATTGAACTTCAGGTGTCCTATGCGATTGGCACCGCCCACCCCGTCAGTATCTTCGTGGAGGCGTTTGGGACCGAAAAAGTCAGCCTCGACGTGATTGAAAAGGCTGTGTTGGCAACGTTCGATCTCCGTCCTCGAGCGATTATCGAAGAGCTTGATCTGCTGAACACCCCCTTCCTGCCGGCTGCGGCCTATGGGCACTTCGGTCGCATGGATGTTGACTTTCCCTGGGAGCGTCTGAACAAAGTGGAGGATTTGCGCCAAGCTAGTGGATTGTGAGCCCAACCCGTCGAATTGCTCGAGTGATCCTCGAAACGAGGTTGCCCCAGCTCGACCGGCTCTTTGACTACGAGGTTCCGCCCTCCCTCGAAGTTTCCCTCGGAATGAGGGTGAAAGTTCCCCTTCGCCAGCGAAAGACTCTTGCGACGGGGTTTGTGGTGGCGTTGCTGAGCGACACAGAGCACCAGGGCAGCCTGGCGAGTGTCAGTGACGTGGTCGGTCCGGTTTCGTTGATGTCTTCTGAGTTGTGGGAATTGGCTGAGGGAATCGCCTCACGCCAGGCGGGCAGCGCGGCCGACGTGCTGCGTTTAGCGATCCCGCCTCGCTACGTTCGCGCGGAGAAAAAGTGGAGAGAGTCCCGCGAGGTTTCCGGTTCGGTCGCAACGCTCCCGCCCCCGCCTGAGGGCAGCGGGGGTTATCCCGAGCAGGCGTGGGAGAAGATGCTGGAGCCCGATGCCAGAAGTGCGCTGTATCTCGATCATGGGGTTTCTGAACTGACCAGTGGCGAATCTGTTCCCCGGGGCGCAATGACGGTGGCAGAGGTAGCTCACACCGCTCTCTCGCAGGCAAAGTCGCTGGTCGTTGTGGTCCCCACCTGGCGACATGTCGCGTTCTACGAAGCCGCTTTGCGCGAGGTTATTCCAGGAGAGTCACTGGCTCTGCTCCATACCGATATGGCACCTGCAGAGCGCTATGTGGAATATTTGCGGTGCTTAGAGGGGCGCCCGATTGTGGTGCTTGGCACGCGCCACGCTGTGTATGCCCCCGTACACCAGCTCGCGGGCATGGTGGTGGTGGATGATACTGACGAAAGCCACTCCGAACCACTGGCTCCCTATCCCCACACCAGAGACGTTGCGCTGTTGCGCCAAAAAAACACGAGATGCGCTGTGGTGTTTGCCAGCGTTGTTCACGGGCTTAGCGTTACCAGGTGGAGCGAACAGGGGTATGTCACCCCGGTTACTCCCACCGAAACGTTTAGGTCGCGCGTGATTCCCACCGAACTGGCGGCGGGATCAGCCGCCCATCAAGCCCCGGCTCGCCTGCCTTCGCAGGCTTTCCGGGCGGCTAAAGAGGCGCTCGCCGAAGGCCCGGTTCTGATTCAGGTGTTTCGCGCCGGTTTCTCCACGGGGTTGGCGTGCGCAGAGTGCGGCGAGCGCGGTGTCTGCGGGGCCTGCCATGGCCCCCTCCGCCTGATGGCGCAGGGGGCTCGGCCCCATTGCTCCTGGTGTGGCGTGCCTGACACGGCGTGGAGGTGTGAAGCCTGTCAGGGGAAGAACCTCGTTCCCCGAGGGCAGGGAATTGGCCGCACCGTCAGCGATATTGGAAAAGCCTTCCCCACGGTTCCCGTTATTCGGTCCGACGGCGAGAATCGGGTCTTGCGGGTCTCATCGCAACCCGCATTGGTGATCGCCACCAGGGGTGCGGAGCCGCTCGCAGAGGGGGGATATGCGGCGGCGGTTTTGCTAGATGGGGCTGCCATGCTGTCGCGGGAGTCCCTTGGTGCCCTGGAAGACTCCCTCCACGCCTGGGAGGGGGCTATTTCTCTTCTCCGGCCCACGGCGACTGCCTACCTCGCTGACGTGACGGGCTTACCCGCGCTGGCGGTGACATCCGGGCGATATGAGCAACTGCTGCGTCATGAACTCGTGGAGCGCCAGAACCTGAAGTTGCCACCGGCGATTCGCATCGCCAGTATTTCTGGTCCGGCGTCGTTGGTGTCGAAAGCCCGCGAAGCCTTGGAAGCTACGGGGGCGATTAGTGATGTGTTGGGACCCGTCGAAACCGGTTCTGGTGTGGTGAGAATTATCATTCGTTTCAGCTACGCGCAGGGCTCTACCGTGACGTCGGAACTGCGGGCGTTGCGCAACAAACTTGCGGTGGGATCCGCCAAGGGCCGGCCTGAGCGATTGCACATCGTTGTGGATGACTCTGACCGCCTGGATTCCCTGCTGAATGACTAGGCCGCCTCGAAGCTCAGTAAGCTGGTGGTGATGAGAGTGCTTTTTGCTGGCAGCCCCGAAGTTGCCCTGCCGAGCCTCCAGGCCCTGCTCTCCTCCGCCGTGGACGTGGTTGGTGTTCTGAGTCAGCCCGCCAAGCCGGTGGGTCGCGCAAAGACCCTCACCGACACGGCCGTTTCTGCCTTTGCGAAAGCCCGGGGACTTCCCCTGGCGAACCCGCAGGATTCCCGGGGGATTCTCCATGCCGTGGCGGAGTGGTCTCCCGATGTCGCGATCGTCGTCGCGTATGGGCGGCTGTTGCCACTGCCGGTCCGCGAATCAGTTGCCGGTGGGTGGTGGAATGTTCACTTTTCGCTGTTGCCTCAGTGGCGGGGAGCCGCCCCCGTTCCCCACGCCATCCTGGCGGGGGATACCGTTACCGGGGTCAGCCTGTTCAAAATTGATGCAGGGCTTGACACCGGTGAGGTTGCTTTTTCGATGGAGTACCCGCTACCCCCGGACGCCACCGCCACCGAGGTTTTGTCAACGCTGGCCCACCGAGCTGTGGAGCCGCTAATGGCACTGTTGTCCGGACTGGAATCGGGTTCTGTCGAGACGACTCCGCAGAGGGGGGAGCCTTCCTTCGCACCTAAACCGGAGCGATCCTTCGGTCTCTTGGACTGGGCGCATCCAGCAGGCACGCTCTATCAGCGGTTTCTCGCAGCGACTGTGGAACCGGGGGCTTACACGCTGAGGAGGGACAATGGCCAGCGGGTGAACATTCGCGCGCTTACCCCGGCGCCCCATCACCGCACCCTCGCACCAGGAGAAATCGAAGCAACAGAGGGGGAGGTCATGGTGGGAACGACTTCGCACCCGATGCGGCTTCTCACGCTCCAGCCGGCGGGGAAGTCCGCCATGCCGGCGATCGACTGGTTCCGAGGTCTTCCCTCAGGGGTCATCCTTGGCGAGTAACCGTATGAGCGCTCGAGGCGTTGCCTACGAGGTTCTCCTCGAAGTCGAGTCGGAGGATGCCTATGCCAATCTCCTTCTGCCCCACGCGCTCGCCGCAAGCGGGCTGAGCGACCGAGATAAGGCACTTGCCACTGAGTTGGTGTACGGCTCCGCAAGGCGCGAAGGCGAGCTCGATGCTGTAATTACCCAGGCATCAGGCCGATCACTTGCGCAATTGCAGCAAGAGGTTCTGGTCGTGTTGCGGCTGGGGGTCTACCAACTCCTGTATCTGCGGGTGCCCGATCACGCTGCCGTGGACGAAGCAGTATCTCTGGCTAAGAACCGTGGACTTCAGAGAGCTTCGGGGCTGGTCAACGCCATCTTGCGAAACGTCACCAGGGAGCCCCCGGAGCACTGGCAAGAACTGATTGAGGATGACGCGACCCTAGTGGCCTCCCATCCTCTCTGGATCGCCGAGGCGTTTGATTCCGCCCTGCAACAAAGCCAGGATCACGGCGAACTCACCGCTGCACTCGAAGCCCACAACGAGTCGCCCAAGGTCACCCTCGTCCATCTGCCGGGCTTCTCCACGCCCAGCGGCGAAACGACCAAATTCTCTCCGCTCGGCGAAGTGCTTCCCGGCGGAAATCCGACCGCTGCGGCGGGTGTCTCCGAAGGTCTGGTGAGGGTCCAGGATGAAGGATCTCAACTGGCGGCACTGTTGCTCGCGCGCGTCCAACCTCTACGCCCCGGTGAACAGATTTTGGACATGTGTGCAGGACCAGGGGGAAAAACAGCGGTTCTCGGAGCCGAGGCTCTCGAAGCAGGGGCACAGGTGGTGGCGTGGGAAAAAGCCCCCCACCGCGCTCGCCTGGTCGAGAAGTCTGTGGCGGCCATCGCGAAGCGAAATTCCCGCACGGTGAGCGTGGTCACGGGTGATGCGCTGCGCATGCCAGACGACAGCGGTTCATTTTCCCGTGTTTTGGTGGATGCTCCCTGTTCTGGTCTTGGCGCACTGCGGCGGCGACCGGAGGCTCGCTGGCGCAAGAGCCTTGGCGATATCGCCTCTTTAGTGGAGCTTCAAAAGGCTCTGCTTTCTCGAGCCCTCGAGTTGGTGGAACCCGGTGGCGTAGTCGCCTACGTGACTTGCTCACCGGTGGTGGAAGAAACCGTGGAGGTGGTGCAAGCAGTCTGCTCACAGCGCGGGGATTGTGAACTCCTCGACACCTCGGAGGTCTTGAACCAGGTGACCCACACTCTTGTCGATGGGGCTATGCGGGGGACCGCTGTGCAACTGTGGACCTATCGGCACGGTTGTGATGACATGTTCATTCAACTCATACGCACTCGGGCATCGGTAGTCTGAGCGCGTGCACTTACGAATCCACCCCAGCATTCTGTCGGCAGATTTCGTCAACCTAGAAAGTGAAGTGGCACGAATTTCCAGCGCTGAGGCTGTTCACGTGGATGTCATGGACAACCACTTCGTGCCCTCTTTGACCTTCGGGCCCCAGATGGTGAAGCGCCTGGTGGAGGTGTCGCCAATCCCGCTCGACGTCCACTTGATGGTCGAAAACGCCGATGACAACGCCGTTGTCTATGCGGACCTGGGCGCCCAGTCCGTAACGTTCCACATCGAGGCGGCTACATCCCCCCAGAGCATCATCGATAGCCTTCACGACCGGGGCGCCAAGGCGTGCATGGCTTTCAAGCCCGGGACGCCACTTTCGCCCTATCTTGAACTTTTCCACACCCTAGACATGATTCTGATCATGACGGTGGAACCAGGCGCTGGTGGCCAAGCCTTTCTCGGCGGCATGATGCCGAAGTTGGACGAACTTACTCGCTATCTGCAGACGCAAGGCTTGTCGCCCCTCATTCAAGTGGACGGGGGAGTTACTGTAGAGACTCTGCCCCAAGCGCTTCGCCACGGCGCGAACGCGTTTGTGGCCGGGTCAAGTGTTTTTGGACACGGCATCCCTGAGGACAACATCACTGCACTGCGGCTCGCCGCGAAACAAGGAGAAGCATGACCACATCGCAACCAGAAATCGAACCCCGTATGGGACCAGCCCCCACCCAGCTGGTGTGGAGCGATGTCTACGAGGGGACCGGAGAAGCAGCCGCACCCGGCGCCGTTGTCGAGGTTCACTACCTGGGTGTGGATTATGACAGCGGGGAAGAGTTCGATTCTTCATGGAGTCGCGGTCAGAGCATCGAGTTCCCGCTCTCTTCTCTTATCCGTGGCTGGCAAGAGGGGATCCCCGGCATGAAGGTCGGCGGGCGTCGCGAACTGGTGTGTCCTCCCGAGTGGGCCTATGGCCCTGCTGGTGGGGGACATCGACTTTCCGGTCAAACGCTGGTGTTTGCGATTGACTTACTCGCCACGAAGAATTCCTAACCGGTATCCTGGGGGAGTGAAGACCTTCGACGAACTTTTTCAACAGCTCGCGGCTCAACGAGAATCCCGGCCTTTAGGGTCGCGGACCGTGGAGTTGCTCGACGCGGGAGTTCACGAAATTGGCAAAAAGATCGTCGAAGAGGCTTCGGAAGTATGGATGGCGGCTGAGCATGAAAGCCCCGAAGAACTCGCTGACGAAATTTCCCAACTGATCTACCACCTGCAGGTGCTGATGGTGGCCAAGAATCTGACCCCCGAGGATGTGTATCGCACACTATGACGAGTAAGCCTTTGCGTGTTGCTGTCCCCAACAAAGGAACGCTGTCGGAGACAGCGGTAGAAATGTTGGTGGAGGCAGGATATGTGGGGCGTCGGGATGCCCGTGCGCTGACCGTCCCGGATGTGAAAAACGGGGTGGAGTTCTTTTATCTGCGGCCCAAAGACATTGCCACCTATGTCGGGTCGGGTGCTTTGGATGTGGGGATTACTGGTCGTGACCTGTTACTTGACTCTGATACGGCAGCCACCGAAATTGAGGCTCTTGGATTCGGTGCGTCCACCTTTCGTTTCGCTGCTCCAGCGGCCTTGGACTCGCTCGAGAAACTGGAAGGTAAGCGTATTGCCACGTCCTACCCGGTTTTGGTGCGTTCGTTTCTTGCCTCTCACGGCGTGACCCCAATCATCGTGACCCTCGATGGCGCGGTGGAGTCTGCTGTGAAACTCGGTGTGGCAGATGCGGTCGCCGATGTTGTTTCCACTGGCGCCACCCTGCACGCTCAAGGCTTGGAGGTCTTCGGGCCCGTCATTTTGGAATCAGAGGCGATCCTGATCGCCAGCGACGACAACATTGTTGGGATTGACATGCTTCGGAGGCGACTCCGGGGGGTGTGGGTGGCCAAGCAGTACGTGTTGATGGACTACGACCTGCCCCTGTCACTTTTGGAAGCAGCCTCTGCCATCACACCGGGGCTTGAATCGCCCACGGTGTCGCCCCTGCGGGACCCTGACTGGGTCGCCGTGCGGGCGATGGTGTCCAGGTCAGACGTCAACGCGGTGATGGATGAGCTTTATGCCCTGGGTGCGCGAGCCATTTTGGTGTCCGCTATCCATGCAGCCCGGATCTAATGACCCTGTCCGTCAGGGTCATTCCGTGTCTCGACGTCGACCGCGGTCGGGTTGTGAAGGGTGTGAACTTTGAGAACCTTCAGGATGCGGGAGATCCGGTAGAACTGGCGGCGCTCTATAGCGAACAGGGCGCGGATGAGCTGACTTTTCTTGATGTTAGCGCCACGTTGGAATCTCGCGACACCACGTTCGAGCTTGTCCGGCATACCGCAGAAAATGTCTTCATACCCCTCACCGTGGGCGGCGGTGTGCGGTCGGTGGGCGATGTCGGTCGATTGCTTGAATCAGGTGCGGACAAGATTAGTGTCAACAGCGCCGCCCTCGCCCGACCAGATCTACTGGATGAAATCGCTGGACACTTTGGTTCGCAGGTGTGCGTCATCTCTGTCGATGCAAAGCGCGATGCCTCATACCCTTCGGGTTTTGTGGTGACGACCCACGGGGGGCAAAAAAGTGCAGCTAGGGATGCTCTCGCCTGGGCAGTGGAGGCTTGTGAGCGAGGGGCAGGGGAGCTCCTGCTGAACTCTATCGATGCGGATGGCACAAAAAAGGGTTTCGATGTGGAGATGTTGCAGGCGTTTCGACCCCTGGTATCTGTTCCACTGGTTGCATCGGGAGGTGCTGGGTCTGCAGAGGATGGCGTTGCCGCTTATCGTGCCGGCGCTGATGCCGTGCTGGCTGCCTCGATTTTCCACCACGATAAAGTAGGTATTTCGAAGGTGAAGGCTCACCTCCAGGGTGCGGGAGCGGTGGTTCGATGACACAGGACTGGGTCGTGTCCAGCACAGAGAACGTGTTGGATCGAGCGGTCTTCAACGACCAAGGCCTGATCCCCGTGATTGCCCAGGAGGAAAGCTCCAAAGAGGTATTGATGCTGGCGTGGATGAATCGCGACGCTCTCGAATCAACGCTGCGCGAAGGACGGGTGACGTATTTCTCGCGCTCTCGCTCGGAGCTCTGGCGCAAAGGTGACACAAGCGGAAACGTGCAACACGCCACCAGGATTCGTCTCGACTGTGATGGCGATGCGCTATTGATCGACGTCCACCAAAAAGGGCCTGCCTGTCACACCGGTGCGGCGACGTGTTTTGACCGGGGAGCTGATGGTGGCTGACACCACACTGGATGATTTCTTGGCGCAGGCCAGCACTCGAAGCGTGACACCGGTACTGCGCCGCTTATTTGTCGATAGCGAGACCCCCATGGGTTTGTATCGAAAACTCGGCAACACCCTGGGTTCCTTCTTGCTCGAATCTGCAGACCAAGCGGGCAAGTGGTCCAGGTACTCATTCCTAGGCGTTTCCGTCCACGGCATTCTCAGCGAGGCAGATGGGGTAGCGCGGTGGCGTGACTGCGGGATGGGTGAGGAAGAGGCGTTTGGCGGCGAAGCTCCCACCGAGCCCCTGGAAGCGTTGAGAGCCCTAAATGCCCACTGGCTCAGCGAACCCGTACCGGGGATGCCACCGTTCCCCGGTGGCCTGGTAGGACACGTCGGCTGGGACATGGTGCGCCATCTAGAGAAACTCCCTGATGGCCCGCCATCCACGCACGATGTGCCACCGATGTTCCTCTCGCTGGTAAAAGATTTTGTTGCTATCGACCACCACACCTCTGAAGTGGTGTTGGTGGCCCTCGTTCACCGCCAGGACGGTGCGAGGGAAGCAGACTTTTCTGAAGCCCTCGCGCGTCTTGATGCCTTGCACCACACCCTCGCTCAGCCCACACCTTCGACTCTTCACCGCCGCCACGAACCCGCGGATCTCGCTCCAGCACCGAGTATCGAAAAGGCGGTCTTTTTGGACATGGTGGAACGCGCCAAAGGCCACATTCGCGATGGCGACGTGTTCCAGGTCGTTGTGTCCCAGGCATTTCACCAGGAGGTTACAGCGAGCGCTCTGGAGGTCTACCGAGTGTTGCGGCAGCTTAATCCCAGCCCATACATGTATCTACTCGAGTGCGAAACGAGCTCCGGGGTTCCGTATCAGGTGGTGGGATCCTCCCCGGAGGCTCTGGTGACGATTACGGGGGACCGCGTTGTTTCCCACCCCATCGCTGGCTCCAGGCCACGGGGGACAAACCCGGGGGAAGACAGTGCCCATGCAGAGTCGTTGTTGGGGGACCAGAAGGAAAAATCCGAGCATCTCATGCTCGTCGATTTGGCTCGAAACGACCTCTCGAAGGTGTCCCAAGCAGGCTCGGTGGATGTCACTGAATTCATGCATGTCGAGCGTTTTAGCCACATCATGCACCTCGTGTCCACCGTCGAGGGCGCTCTCTCCCAAGACGTCACCAGCGTCGAGGTATTCGAAGCCACTTTCCCGGCCGGCACCCTCTCTGGTGCACCAAAACCCAGGGCTTTAGAGATCATCGACGACCTAGAGCCGGTGCAGCGCGGCGTCTATGGCGGAGTGGTCGGGTATTTCGGCCACAGCGGAGATGCTGACTTAGCGATCACGATTCGAACCCTCTTCATGAGCGAAGGCCACGCCATCGTCCAGGCAGGCGCAGGAATCGTTGCCGAGTCACACCCCGAGAGCGAATACGCGGAAACCATTCATAAGGCGAGCGCGCCCATCAGGGCGATTCGGGTGGCAAATGCTTTGAGTTCAGGTACGGCGTGAAAGCCGCACACCATCTGCTCTCCCTGGGGGGCCTGGGGGTTGCTCTCATAGCGTTCACCCTGACCTGGTGGGAAGGGTTCCTCACCACCGGAACTTCTTTTGCTCTCTCTGGGGGCGAGGGAGAACCCTTCGCGTGGAGCCTCACCCTCGCAGCCGGTGCCAGCTACACCGCAGCACTGCTGCTTCGGCGCTTAACCAAGAGGGTGGCCCTGGGGCTACAAACTCTGCTCGCCGGTGGGGCAGCGGGAGCGCTCCTGGCCGTCAGCTCTTTTCCCGCCGCAGCTGTGCAAGAGGTCCTAGCAACGGCCACCGGGATTTCGGGGCCAGCGGCGCTGGAAGGGCTTGACACCATTTTGGCGACGGGTTCCGAAGGGTTGGCTATCGCGGCCCTTTTCGCCGGAGCCCTAGGCGGAGTGCTAGGACAATTCGGAGGCAGGGACACCCCTCGCGGGGATCGGTTCTCACCCCGCCACTCCGGCTCGGATGATTCTCTAGGAGCTTGGGATTCCCTGAGTGATGGGCGGGACCCGACCGCGTAGACTGGAGTCACGAATTGGCAAGGAGCATCATGAATACCACCACTGAACCAGGCCACGGCCATTCCCCCGCAGCGTGGACAGCCGTGATCGTCATGATTGTCACACTTTCTGTGGGAACGGTCGCCTTTTTTTTCGCCATGTGGTGGCTTGTTATTGCAAGTTTCGTTGCCACGGTGGTGGGTTGGGGCCTGGGATTCGCTCTTTCCGCCATGGGGTGGGGAGCAAACGGGCCGAAGTATCAGCCCAAGGGTCATTAGGTGCTGACCGGCCTCTTTGAGGGCGCCCGCGAGGACGCTGCGCGCCGGGAGCGAACACTGCCGCTGCATGACGTCGAAAAGCGCGCTAGAGCGGCACGCCCTGTCAGAGACGGCCTTCGCGCCCTCGCTCCCAGGGACACCATTCACGTCATTGCGGAAATCAAACGCAAGAGCCCCTCGAAGGGTGAATTAGCGCCGATTTCTGACCCGGTGTCACTGGCTCTCGACTATGAAGCGGGGGGCGCGAGCGTGATCAGCGTGTTAACGGAGGGCCGGGCTTTTGGTGGCTCCTTGGAGGACCTCGCTGCTGTGTCGGAGGCAGTGCAGATCCCGGTTCTTCGCAAAGATTTTCTCGAAACCGAGTATCAAGTCATTGAAGCCAGGGCCCACGGCGCAGACCTGATTTTGCTGATTATGGCTGGTCTCTCAGATGAGCGAGCGTTGCGGTTGATGGGGGTGGCCAAAGACTGGGGCATGCAAGCGCTTGTGGAGGCCCACACTCCCGGGGAAGTCGATCGGGCTATTGGCATCGGCGCCGATATCGTCGGTGTGAATGCGAGGGACCTCGTGACCTTTGAGCTTGACCCCACTCTCTTTGGTGCGATGGTTCCCCGTTTCCCAGAGGGTGTTCTCCGGGTTGCCGAATCAGCGGTAGCAGTTTCACAGGATGTCACCCGCTACCGTGAACAGGGGGCGCACGCCGTGCTGGTGGGCGAAGCACTGGTGACCGGAGCAAACCCACGGCAACGCGTAGAGGAGTTTGTGGCGGCATGAACGATAAGTTGTCCCTGGCCGAAGGCCCCTACTACGGAGAATTCGGCGGGAGATTCGTCCCCGAGTCGCTGATTCACGCCCTCGATGAACTCGAGAGTGCGTATAAGGCAGCCAAGCGAGACCCTGCTTTCCAGGAGGAACTCGCGCATTTGCACACGACCTACTCAGGCCGTCCTTCGATCATCACTGAGGCGCACCGTTTCGCGGAGCACTGTGGCGGGGCGCGTGTGTTCCTCAAGCGCGAAGACCTCAACCACACCGGTAGCCACAAAATCAACAACGTCCTGGGTCAAGCCCTCTTGGCAAAGCGACTGGGGAAAACCCGACTAATCGCGGAAACAGGAGCGGGGCAGCACGGTGTCGCTACTGCGACGGCCGCAGCGCTGATGGGGATGAGCTGCGTGGTCTATATGGGGGAAGTTGACACTGAACGCCAAGCCCTCAATGTGGCACGGATGCGACTGCTCGGGGCTGAAGTTGTGGCGGTCACGACCGGCTCCAGGACTCTCAAAGATGCCATCAACGATGCGATGCGGGACTGGGTGTCCAGCGTTGAAACCACCCACTACCTCTTGGGCACGGTGGCCGGGCCCCATCCGTTCCCTCTGATGGTTCGTGACTTCCATTCCATCATCGGCGTTGAAGCGCGCGCCCAGATGCTCGAATTGACCGGGGTGCTGCCCACCGCTGTGACGGCGTGTGTCGGGGGCGGCTCAAATGCGATGGGAATCTTCCACGCGTTTTTGGACGACCAGGACGTCCAGCTCGTGGGCTACGAAGCCGGTGGTGACGGCGCCGAAACCGCTCATCATGCTGCCACCATCACCAAAGGCAAGCCCGGCATGTTGCACGGAGCGCGGTCTTTGGTGCTTCAGGACGAAGATGGTCAGACGATCGAGTCTCACTCCATCTCAGCGGGTTTGGATTACCCAGGTGTTGGACCGGAACACGCATGGCTCGCCGGACTGGGGCGCGCTAGCTATGTGCCGATCACCGACGATCAGGCAATGCAGGCGCTTCGCTTGCTATCCCAAACCGAGGGAATAATTCCTGCCATTGAGACCGCACACGCGCTCGCCGGGACGCAACTGCTCGGGCAGCAACTCGGCGAGGGAGCCACCATTCTGGTGTCTCTCAGTGGCCGCGGTGACAAAGACATGGAAACTGCCGGGCGCTACTTCCAGCTTCTCGAACCCGGTGCCGCGTCATGACACTGAGCGTTCAGGAAACCATCGCTCAGCGCAAAGCTCAGGGTCACGGAACTCTCGTGGCCTACCTTCCCGTGGGGTATCCCGATCTTGCCACCAGTGTTGAGGCAAGCATCGCGGTGCTCAACTCAGGGGCCGACATCCTCGAATTGGGAGTTCCCTACAGCGATCCGGTCATGGATGGAACCGTTATCGCCCGGGCAACCCAGACGGCTTTGGAACGCGGCTTCAAACTTCGCCACGTGTTTCCCGCGGTGGCCGAGATAGTCAAGGCCACCGGGAAGCCGGTACTGGTTATGACCTACTGGAACCCTGTTGTGCAATACGGGGTGGAAAATTTTGCCACCGACCTCAAGGCCGCCGGTGGTGCTGGGCTTATTACCCCCGACCTGATCCCCGATGAAGCCGCAGACTGGCTGGACATATCAGAGCGTCTGGAACTTGAACGGGTGTTCCTGGCCGCTCCCTCGTCTTCGGATTCCCGACTGCATGTCGCGGGAGAACAGTCCAAGGGCTTCGTCTATGCCGTCTCCACCATGGGGATTACGGGAACCCGGATCGATGTGGATTCCGCTGCTAGGGGTTTAGTCGAGCGGATTTATGCGCAGGGCGCTGAAGCCACCTGTGTTGGATTGGGTATTTCCACGGCAGAGCATGTCACAGATGTCGTGGGGTTTGCCGATGGAGCGATCGTTGGGTCCGCACTCGTTCGAGCGCTCAGCGAGCTGTCTCTTATACACATCTGACGCTGCCGACGAC
>OJCR01000512.1_pt1 | contig 17809 bp, 18 predicted proteins | sample 1591611 | NCBI WGS metagenome assembly OJCR01 (sample SAMN05416815, study PRJEB24817) | seawater metagenome | isolation source: Sea water | place: Canada:Atlantic | collected 2013-07
CTACACGTAAGGAGTCGTCGGCAGCGTCAGATGTGTATAAGAGACAGGGCAGATACAAAGATTTCTGTTGGGAATGTCGCAGCACTGCCCAGAAAAGCAAATGCGTCGTGATCATCGGATGCGGAAAACCCTTTGAACACCGGATCTCCATCACCACCGGGCCCAATCAAGTCTGTGGTTTCCCCATCCAGATTCACGGTTCCAAATCTGGACGTCACACCCTCGGCTGCCAGCCAATGCAAGGTGGAATTATCTTTCCAAGAAATGGTGTGCACGTGCGCTTTCAAGCCTGGGATCAGATCAACCAATCCAGATTCCTTGTGCACAGGAGTGACCATCAGACGCCCTTCCTCTGGATCATGAATGTCGGCGGCCGAAACAATCGCGAGGTGTTCACCATCGGGGCTCCAACTGACCTGGCCAAGTTTGCCGGGATTATTCAGTGAACGAATGATCTTGCCAGACTCAACATCCACCACGAACACGCGTTTCTGCATGTAGCCGTCGTCAACCGAGGGCGTGGGCGCGAGAATCACCATCAGTTCATCACCATTGGGACTCCAAGAAGCTCCGATCGCAGAACCTTTCAGATTCAGTATTCTCGGTTGAGTCTTTTTTGACTTCCGTCCTGTTTGTTCTTTCAAAGCCGAAATCCAGACTCGTGTCGGCATCCAGTCTTCTTCATAAATTTCCTGATCAAAGCCATCATCTTCAAAATCCTGAATCTCGGCATTCTTTTCTTCCTTGGCGAGAAACACCACGTGCTTTCCGTCACCGGCAATCTCAAAACTGCCTATCGAGGTGGGTCCGCTGAGGACTCGCACTGACTCTCCCCCATCAATTGGAATCTGATACAGCGTCTTGGTTTTATCATTGGCTCTCCTGGATGTGTAATAAATCGATCTCCCATCCGGCGACCACTGGAGTGAACTGATCGAAACCTCACCCGTGATGAAAGGGCGACTCGTTCCGGTTTGACGATTCATCACATGCAACTCAGACCACGAAGAACCGTCCTCATCCTTCAGTGGTTGCCGTGGTACTGACTTCAAGTACGCAACATGATCTCCATCAGGCGACATCTCTGCCGATGTGACATACTCAAGGTGAGCAATGTCCCTCGGCTCAATCAATTGACTTTCCTGACTCCAAACAACATGGGGAACCAACCACAGAAAGGCGAGCAGACAGCTGGAAAAAGCATGACGATGCGACATTTTCAAAACCATATTCAGGGAACCAAGAAACCAAACAGGCTGCGGCAAAACAACATGATCCACAATCTACCAAAGCTGGATGGATCGCAACCGACTGCTAAACACATCTCTTATGACCCGCCTGTGACCAACCGCACAGCACGAAAAACGCAGCCAGTATTGACGGGCGATCGATCATGCCATATCCAGCCAGTGAAGTCGTTAGACTAGCAAGTCTTTCCCATTGCCCGTTCTCTGAATTCCTATTGAAACGAGGTCAATCATGAGACTGCTTGCCCTGACTGCACTACTAGCGCACCTCACCGTGACGCCCGCTCTTTGCCAATCACCGGTCCGCGACACACACGCCCCGACCGTTGAGAAAAACAAGGCCGGTGACATAACGATTCAGAATCTGGACATCGACCGTGGAATCATCGGGGTCCTTGGCATCACGGACGACGAAGTTGATCCGCTATTTGACTTGTGTCTGCGAGAAGGATTGATCGTATTTGTGCAGACTGATGATCAAGCACTCGCGACAAAAATGCGATCACGCGCTGACGCGGCGCAGTTACTCGGAAAGCGACTGTTCATCGAAACAGGATCACTCAAGAACATCCACCTGGGAAACAACGTAGCCGATCGGATCTTTGTCAGCAATTCACTCGTTGGCAGTGTACCTGAAACTGAAGTGATGAGAGCTCTGCGACCTCTTGGTATCGCAAAGATTGCGAACCAACAACACATCAAGCCTGTACCCTCGGGCACCGACGATTGGTCCCACCCGTATCACGGACCCGACAACAATCCACAATCAGACGACCAATTGGTCCGCGGCAACTTCCGCACCCAATTCATCGGATATCCAAAGTTCAGTCCCATGCCAGAACAGACCGTCATTGCCGGCGGACGCATCTACAAGGCCATGGGACACATCGCACATAAAGCCAACCAGAACGCGATGCTCAACAAACTGCTTTGCATCAATGCCTATAACGGCATGATTCTGTGGCAGCGAGATCTTTCACCAGGCTTCATGATGCACCGCAACACCATGGTGGCAACAGACGACGCCTTATACATGGGTGACCACGAGTCGTGCAAAGTATTCGATGGTGAAACGGGCGAACTGAGAGACGAAATCAAAGTTGATCCCAAGATCAGTGACGGTCCCGTCTGGAAATGGATGGCCATGCGTGATGGAGTGCTTTACGCGCTCGTCGGTAACCCTGAAGTCAAGATCCAGACTCAGCGAGCAATCCGACGGGGCCTTGGTCACTGGCCATGGGGAATGTGGGACGGGCATGATTACAGCGATCCCCGGACCTCATTTGGATTTGGAAGAACGCTGGTCGCGCTGAATCTGAAGACCAAAAAGCGGATCTGGCATTTCCGCGACGATGACTTTTTGGATGCACGAGCGGTGTGCATGAACGATACGCAAATCTTCTGTTACTGCCCCGGAAAGTTTCTGGCAGCGATTAATCGCGATACCGGAAAACTGTTGTGGAAAAACAGCGACAAAGAGCTTCTGGACGCCATTGATGGCCAAGAGAAGGCGCAACACTATATCACTGGCTATGCGACGACCTGTTACATCAAGTGTGATAACAACTTTCTATTTTTTGCAGGACCTCAACGCACACGAATGGTGGTCGCCTCAGCGGAGGATGGCAAACTGGCTTGGACCCACCCAACTGGTAACCTGCAACTCGTGCTACGTGACGATGGTATTTGGGCGGCTGGCCCACAGAAGTCCGAAAACGGCATGAAGCTAGACTATCAAACAGGAAAAGTGCTCGAGACCTTTCCTGCACGGCGTGCCTGTACTCGAGCCACAGGTTGTGCTGACAGTATTTTTTATCGAGCAAACGGGGGAACCGTTCGAGTTCTGACCGACACCAATACAGCCCAGCATATCGACCCCATGCGACCGCCTTGCCAGGATGGTGTGCTGGTAGCTGGTGGGCACTTGTATTGGGGACCGTGGATGTGCGGCTGTCAGTTATCTCTCTACGGTAACATCGCACTGCGGCCTGAGGGCTCAAATAAATCCGACGATGCAACAACTAGCCAACCAGCCCGACTCACTGGTGACCTCACTTCTGATGTGCTCTCCATCAATGCCACACCTGACGACTGGGTAAGTTTCCGCAGCAACAATGCCCGAAATGATCGAACAAAAAATGCCATTCCGGGCAATGTTTCACTGAGCTGGTCTGTCGATCTGGCTGATCATGTGCTGCCGACAGCACCGGTGACAGCTGGTGGCATGATTTTTATTGCGGATCGTTCAGGCGCAGTACGTGCATTCAATGCAGACGGTACTGCCGCATGGACGACGTATACCGGCGGCCCCATTTATTACGCACCAACCGTTTCGAACGACCGAGTCTACGTCGGATCGGCGGACGGGCGTGTTTATGCCATGGCTGCACGGGACGGTCGATTTCTATGGTCTTATCGTGTTGGTCCAACTGACCGGCTGTTACCTGTCTACGATCGCCTGATTTCGGCGTGGCCTGTGGCAGGTGGCGTCGTCGTCGATGGTGATACTGTTTTTGCAGCAGCGGGAATCACCCATTACGATGGAACTCATGTGGTTGCCCTCGATGCCGTTACTGGAAAACTCAAAGTTTCCAATCGGAATTCAGGTACGCTTGAACAAGAAGTCAACAATGGCATCAGCATGCAAGGAAACCTGACCATCGTAGAGGGCGAACTGCGTTTCCTAGCTGGAGGTGTTTATGAAACCGCACGGTACGATCCTGAGACGCTTGAATGCCTGAACACACCGCGCAAACAGGTTACCTCCCAATTTCGAACCGCGTTCTATCCGTACTATCCTGATTACGGCAAGTATGTCTCGCTGGACTACCAATGCAGCGATGGCTGTTCGCTGTCACACGATGCGAGCTATGAAGGCAGTCAGTTTGTCAATCTCGCCAGACAACCAGCCCTGCCACCGGATGCAAAAAAACCCATCAAAGAAGCAGCCCGCTGGGTACGTCGAGGTGGCAAACTACACGACGCTCTGTGGTCTGACCAAACGAATCGACGTTTCACCAGTTTCGCAGTCACCGAAACAACACTATTGGCAACCGGCCATCCGGACAATCAACCGGACCAAAGCTTTCTGGTCGCCATTAATACGGCTGATGGAACGGATCAGTGGATTGCCCACACACCAGCTAACGCTGTCAAAGGTGGCACTGCGGTGGATTCCAACGGTCGTATCGTGGTAGTCCTAGAAAACGGACAACTGCTGTGTTTCGATCCAGCACACCGATGATCTTATGAACATGAGCATTTCAGTTTTTTGCAAATGTCCCAGTACGCATGTGATTGAGGCATGCAATCAACAAACCCTCAGTTTGTCACCACCTATCAATACTCATGACCTAGAAACACTCATGACCTAGAAACACTCATGACCTAGAAACACTCATGACCTAGAAACTTCTACCACCCTCACGGGTTACAAAGGTAGTGCGGTAGAAACTCACGCGTCAATCCAATTTGGTGCCTAACCATGATGATCCGATCAGCATTTCTGCTCATTCCCGTTCTTGGTTGCACCATGATGCCGACCTTGGCCCAATCGCCTCGCGATTCACGGTCTCGTGGCGGTGGTAGTCAGATTCCCCAACCCGGCACCAATCTGCCCACCGTGAGAGCGTTTGATGAGCAGGGTCGTGATTTCTCGACCGCAAGCCTGCGTGGAAGTTATACGGTACTGGTGTTTGGCTGCCTGACCTGACCACCTTTTCTTCGAAATGTCCCCAGTTTGGAGACAGTCCAACGCGACTATCAGCCCCAAGGTGTGAAGTTCTATTACATCTACAAGGCACTCGCTCATCCCGAAAACAACGGATACATCACACCATTCAATATCAAGGAACGATTGATGCATGTTGACGAAGCAAAACGGACCCTCGGTTCCAAGATTCCGTGGATTTGTGACAACATGAACAACGGCCTGAAACACACCTTGGGTAATCGACCGAACTCCGAATTCATCATCGACCCCGATGGTAGAATTGTGGTTTCCAGAGATTGGAGTCGACCAGAGGAATTACGATCCGATTTGCAACGCCTTGTCGGTCCGGTCACCAAGCCAACGACCATCACCGCCCTCCAAATGCCGACTCGCAAACCACCGCAGACAACTGCCACTGGAATCGTCAAGCGAATCACGATCCCGACCAACATGTCACCCCTCAAGGTCACCGCCAACAAATCAGAAATACCTCACTACGCCAAACTGCTTGCTGAAATGAGTGGTCAACAAATCTATTTGGGATTCTTTCTCGACCCGCTCTACAAGGTTCACTGGAACAATAAAGCACCTGCATTGACATTCGACATTAAAACGCCAGTGGGTGTTACTGTGACACCTGCAAATGGCACCTCAGAAAACGTCGAAGTCGATGCCGATGCTGATCCGCGAGAGTTTCTAGTGACCTTCGATGGCCGATCCTCAGAACCGATGATCGTCACGGTCAAGTACTTTGCCTGTGATGATGCAGAAACGTTCTGTATTCCGGTGGAACAAGAATACGAAGTGTCATTTGAGCGTGATCGGGATGGAGGTTCACGAAGACAACCCGGCGATCGGATGGCCCAGAATCGCGGCTCATTTGGAAAATCAAGGATGAATGAAATGATGCAACGTATCGCCATCATGCGAACGTTGGATATCGATAGCGATGGAGTCATCTCTGCTGAAGAAATCGAATCGGCACCCGACTCTTTACGTCAAATCGACAACGATGGCAATGATCGTCTCAGCAGTGAGGAGATCCGAGGTCAAGTAACACGCGGACCTCGAAATGACCCGAACTTCAGGCGACCGGGCGGATCATCGATGCAGCGTTTTGGAGACCCGAGATTTCGCAGATTCGAACCTTAGAAAAAATAGCTTACACCGTCTGAAGCTTGATGTATTCTGAGACCCAAGGTACTCCAAAATCGAGTGAACCAGGACAAACGAACCAGTCATTCGCGATACACCGGCGCCCCTTACCGGGTCGCTATGAAATTGCACAATTGAGTCGACCACTCATCATGCTGACCGAATGATCTGATGCTTCAATGTCATGACTGCGGGGTGGGGCGCTATTCGCCCAACGCCTCTCGAACAAGAGCCTCAATGTCCATCCCACCTGTACCGATGGAATCCATGATGGAATCGTGCTGAGTCTTTTCCTCGTAGTCTTCAACACGAGTGATGATCTTTTGAATTTCTTCAGGTCCATGCCCACGCTCGACCAGATAATCTCTCAATACCTGAAAATTTTTTTCGTTGGATTCCATCTGATATTCTCCGAGTTCCGTTTCATTTCCGATGCAGTGCTGGAATGACAGTCTGGGTCAAACTATTCATGTCAGCAGTTCTGTCCGCTGTGTATGACTGAAAGGTGCGAGCTTTCAGCTCCGACAAATTCAATGACCGATTGCAGTGTAAACCTACGTCAATTTGCATTCAGGAGTGCAGGAAGGGTCAGAGGGAATGAACTCGATTTTTATGGTTGTCGGACCAAACGTATTAATCGCTGCATTCTGACCTAAATAGCCCCAAACAGGGCGAGATGCGGTTCGTATTCCTGACAGTAACTCGTTGGCAGAGGCATCCTTGGCGGCAGAGTGCGATCAGGAGCGTGATCTAAGACAATGCCCGAATGTGTGATCTTTTTCCGCCGCGTGAGCCTACAAAAAGCGACAACCACTCGCTGTAAACATCCCGTGCTGGGATCTAGCGTGCCCAATCGAGAGACGAGATTTGGATCCAATTGCAATGAAACAAATGGTTTCCAGCAAACCAGAAAGTGCGAGCGGGAAGACACTTGGCTAAATGCCAGAGATGTGCCACCATATTGGACGTCCCGAAGCGACACAATTTTGTTAGCTTTAGACAACAGCCGCGGGAATCTGGAGTTTCCACTTCACACCGTGAGCATTTGATGATTGCAGAGCTGCCCAGGTGGTGGAATTGGCAGACACAGGGGATTTAAAATCCCCCGGCTGGTAACGGCTATGCGGGTTCAAGTCCCGCCCTGGGCACTGCAATTTACAAGGTCATTGGCGTTCTCGCTGATCTTGATACCCCTTTAGTCAACGGCAGTGATAGACCGGGGTTATTTTTGAGACGAATGAATCTCTGCACCGAGGTGCTGCTAAATCCTGTGCATTCTTCGTCCGCTCACAGTTCTGTGGTGGCCAACCATCAGAGCATGCCTCTGGATACTGAAAACCGAATGCTTCTCTCCTCAAGCGAATGATTTTGGCATCGGATTCCGAGTTATGGACGAATCTGAACCTCAACAAAACATCTTCTACCATTTTGCGCGCCTGTTTCGCAGCGTCCTGTCGCTTGGGAAGTACTGGGCAATCGTCGCCCATCAAAAATCCCCTGCTATTCGGAGAAGAAAATGATAATTTTAGTGAAAGCGTTTCTTGCCATGATGTTCGTCTGCCTGATATCTGTGCAGAGTGTTTCCGCACAGGAAAAAGGTCCTTGTACCGATCCCGATCTTCCCGGTGAAACTGAGAGCCCCGAGGAGGATTCGGACGACAAGAAAGAAGACGCGGGTGAGCCAGATGTGCAAAAAGATGACAACGGCGACTACTGGTGGAATGACAATGGCGACATCAAACGAGTTTGGCCAAAAGATCATCCAGATGCCCCGTGGAATCGTGTAAACAAATCCACCTCAGCAGACGAAGATCTCGATCAAGCCAACCCGAATGATAGCCCCGGACCTTATACAGACGATGCCATTCTGATCGACATCATGCTGGTAATGATGGATTACAGCGTTGATGCTGACGAGGCACTCGAAATGCTGCTCTCTGGCATGCTCGATCCAAACCCCCGCGACGAAGCCATTGCCATTCCGAACCTGCTGAGAGGTGATGGTGCACCAGAGCGAGACGGGCAAGGCGTTCGACCACACATCCTTCACTTCTAAGTAGAAGCACAAACGTGCTGCTCGAAGAAAATCAAGCACAGCGAATGGGGCATCGACAAAGACACCTTTCTGATTTTTCAAAACCTTTACCGGCCCCCATTCCAGTGTCACTAAGAGATCAATCCAGCCATCTTGGTCGACATCCGACCAAATCGAACCGGTGACCAATCCAATGTCATGAAGTGGTTTGGCAACCTCATTGGAAACATCGACCAACGTCCCGTTATCATTTCGCAAAATTCGTGAACTAGCCGCTAGAGGCCATTGGTGAGCGCGGAAACGCGTTCCGACAAAAAGGTCCAAGTCACCATCACGATCAAAGTCTGCTGCCGAAACACTGCTCCTGGGAACTCGCAGATCAGGAATTTGCTCAGCAGGAGCTCTTCTCAAATTTCCACTTCCGTCATTGAGATAGAGGCGATCTCGCAAGGAGGGACTGCTCGGTTCATGTTCATACCCACCGCTGGCGACATACAAATCAAGGTCTTCGTCCACGTCAAAGAAGACGGCTCCCAGATCTTCATAAATAAGACTGTCGAGAAAGCTTGATGACGGTTAAAGATTTCCCGAAACCAGACGCAGAGGGTTGGGGATGTGACTACCCCCAGTCTTTGCACCAGCTTGAGTGAGAGAATTGGGGTTAGTAAAGCGGGTCAGATATTAGCCACGGAAAAAAGCTGTAGACTTTGTACCCAATTTCGCGCCAAGCCGACTGGTTGTGCGGGCCCATAGATCCAGCAGGGTCTGGTTCTTAGGTCGGTCCTGCCTACAGCTGAAGTGAATGATGCCTGTTACAGGTAAAGTTATGCAAATTTTAAGATTGGATACCTCAATGCACGAGAAAGTTTTTTTAGCCACAATTGGTTTGGCCGCTGTGTTGCAAATCATGGGGTGCGGGGAAAGCGAGAGTACAGTCGACAATTCTCCCACCGCCACTCCTGCTGCCACTCTTGACCCCGCAGTGAAAGCGAGTTCCCCGGAATTGGCCAAACATATGGGAACTTATAAGCAGAAGATGGCCTTCGGAAGCTTCATAATTATGACTCTTAAAGGAGATGGAACATTTGTGTATGGGACCGACACGAAACCGCGTATTCACACGGGTGAATGGAGTGTTGATGACGAAAAAATTCAGATTACGTTCTCGAAGAAAGTATTGGTGGGCCAAACTAGTCGTTACAGATTTGACGGTGATGGCCAATTGACTTTGATGGAGTGGTTAGTTGACGGCGAATTTACGGAAGTAGGTGAATCCTTACGGGATGTTTTCAATAAAGTTAAGTAAGAAGTTAGAATTGGCGGCGGCTTTTGCGTCTAAATAAGGTGCTGAGTGTCGCGGTTTTTCTTTCTGACAAGGGCAGGATGGGCAGAAGCCCCTCGGCAGCCTTCTTCACTTTCTCTTCCTGCGACTCGCCCTGCTCGCGAAGCACGACCCAGAGTTGGGTATGAAGCTTGTACCGCTCGAATAGTCGCAGGGCCTCGTGATGCACGCCCCAGAAGGCGAGGAACTCGATGTCCTGTTTTGATAGGCGACAAGCTCACGCTCAAACTCGGCGACGTGCTCCTGCCGCTAGTCGTAGGCGATTCTGGGGATGCGCATCTTTGCGACCATGGTGGCGCGATCTTCAGGGGAACTTTTTTTGGCATCGAAAAGAACGATGCACCAGGCGGCAAGGTTGGCCCGGTCAAAAAGATCGGCGGCAGCAAGCGGTCCTGTCAGCCCGGAGATAATGAGCAGGGCTAACAGGATTTTATTCATGGGTTTCTCACGCTTGTTGGTGATGATGATCAAAGCCACGATGATTTCACGAGAGGTTTTCCCCTTGTAATTTTTCCAATGAAGTGAATGAAAACGCAAACTTTGCGAACGTTTCCAGCACGTCTTCTGGGCGGTCGCGATGCAGTTGATGACCGCAACCCGAAAAACGAACAAGCTGGCACGAAGTGATCGCGGCGGAGGCAACCTCTGCATCGGTGTCGATCAGTGCGCCGCCCGCCCTGGGGTCTGCCTGCAGTAGCAACGTGGGGCATTGGATCCTCGAGAAAACTGCGGGCATGTCATAGCCGTCGAGCCAGCGGCCTTCGATGACAGGAGTGAGCACTGCCGGGTCGATCTGACTGAGGCACTGCGCGCTCCACTGCAGCGAGGCGCGGTCGCGCACTTCGCCGAGCCGCTTGTAGCCGCCGTCGTCACGCGGGAGGCGGATCTCTGCTAGTGCGTCGGTGATTTCGTCAATTCCGCCACCGCGTCGGGCGGCCTCGCGCATGCCGATGAACTGCGATTGCCATAAGCTGCCAGCGATTCGATTTCCCATCATGTGGAATGGTGGGTCTTCAAGGACGATGCCACGCACCTGTTGCGGCAGTTCCGCAGCTACGGCGGCCGCTACCATCGCACCGAGTGAGTGCCCAAAAATCACCAGTGGCGTTGCAAGTTCGTCGCGAATAATCCGAACGGCATCCGCGACATAGTCATCGACTAAGTAGTCCCCTCCGCGCGGCGATTCGCCATGCCCACGTTGATCGAGCGCAATGACTTTCCAACTAGCCGCCAGTGTCGGCATCAGCGGTTGCCAGTCTTCACCGCAGCGGGTGACGCCATGCAGCAGCAGCAGCGTCGGCCCTGCACCCCGCTCGATGGATCGAAACAGGAGCGGATTGAGCCAACGGGGTGTTGTGGATGTCATCTTTCGCACACCGCCAGCTTCCCGGCTTTGATGAAACCACCCTGCATCACGGCGAGTAGTTTGTTGCGGTTTTCAAGAATGGAAATGTCTTTCGTCACGTCACCGTCGACGATCAGGACGTCGGCCAGTTTGCCAGATTCGAGAGTGCCAAGTTCGTGCTCGCGGCCCATCATCTTCGCGCCCCCAAGGGTGGCACAGCGAATCGTGTCGAGGACCGAAAAGCCGACGTCGTTGACGAAGAACGTCAGCTCCTGTGCATAGGTGCCGTGCGGCGTCCAGCCAAAACCGTAGTCGCCACCCAGTCCGATCGTGCCGCCGGCGGCGAGCACCTTTCGGCAGCTTTCCGAGCCAGCTTCCAGTGTTTCCTGATGTCCATCGATGACTTGCTGCGAGAGGCCGAACTCTTTGCCGCGCTCGACGCTGAAGAGTTCAAATCCGAGCCCCGGACACATTGGGACATTCCGTTTGAGCAACAGTTCCAGGCATTCATCATCCATGAAAGTGCCGTGTTCGATGGCGTCGTAGCCAGCCCTAAGCGCGTTGCGGATGCCTTCGGTGGCGCGGCAATGTCCAGTGACCTTCAGCCCGTGGTTGTGCGCCGTCTCCACCACCGCGTGCATTTCATCGAAGGTCATGGACAGGGTATGGTGATCATTGATGTCGGGCGAAGCGGCGTCACCCGTCGGGTAAGTCTTCACCCATTCGATACCATCCTTGACCAGCTTGCGCACAGCAGCTCGCGCCTCGTCGGGGCCGTTGACGATGAAGACGATGCCCTCCATGCCGATCCTGCGGTAATCGGGATTCCAATCCATCAGTCCACCAGCGCCACAGATTTCGCGGCCACTCGCCGTCAAACGCGGCCCGGGGATCAAATCCTCTTCGATCGCTTTTTTCATCCACACATCGATGTTGTGCAGACATCCTCCGCTGCGTGCGCTGGTGTAACCACATTCAAGGGCGGTCTTCGCGTTCACCGCCGCCTGGAGCGTGACGTATTCGACCGGATATTTTATGTCGAGATCCTGCAACTCGGTGACGTTGAAATAAGTGAGGTGGATGTGGGCCTCGATCAGCCCCGGCATGATCGTGCCGCCGCCCGCGTCAACCACTTGGGCGCCGGGAGTTAGTGGTGCGTCCGCAGAGCGTCCGGCGTAGGTGACGTAGCCATCGGTGACAATCACAACCGCGTCGCGGACTGGCGCTGCCCCGGTGCCATCGATGAGCTGACCGTTGTGGACACGGGTGATACCTGTCGCTGTTTTCATGGCCGGATTCCACGGGGGGAGCTGTCTTTAAGTGAGATGCTCGCTACGGCGCTGAGGAAACCACCCCCGGCGGGATTGCGAACGCCCAAAGTCCTGTGTACTGTATACAGTACACAAAGCGAGCGAGGCCTGTCAACCGCCGCGATTTCCGGTCCTCGAAGTTTGCATGAACCATGAATGTGAGCAGTTTGAAGAAGAACCTGCGGCCACTGTCGCTGGTCCATTCAATTTACCAAACGGTGCTGGAAGCAATCGTGTCGGGCCAGTTGCCGCATGGCTCAGAGCTGAACAGCGTGAGCCTGGCAAAGCAACTTGAGGTCAGTCGGACGCCGCTGCGTGAGGCGCTGCGACTGCTTGAGCGCGACGGGCTCGTCCAGCAGGAAGGTAACCACAAGGCGCGCGTCGCGGAGTTTTCGGCAGACGACATTCGCGAGATCTACGAGGTTCGTTTGCAACTGGAAGCCGCATCCGCCGAACTGGCCGCGAAACGCATTTTGCCGGACGTGATTAGCGCGTTACGCAGCGAAACTGATGCATTGAACCAGCATACGGGCGATGTCGATTGGTCTGAGAAGGCGATTGCGTTCGACCTGCGCTTTCACGAAGCAATTGCTACAGCCAGTGGGAACAAGCGATTGAAAGACGAAATCCATCGCTACCGTTTGCTTGTTCGCAGCTTTTGTGTGATGACCGGACGACAAGCCACTCTGCAACAGGCACTGAACGAGCATATCGCCATTCTTGATGGGCTGGCGACGGGGAGACCAGCCACGGCACGCAAAGCCATGGCAGAGCACATCACATCGCGATTGAATGAAGTACTCAGTCGCATGGCAGTTACAAATAAAGCCCCAACGTCGAAGTAGAATACTCACCATGATTTGAATCTTCTTCCACCTGAATGTTGTACTCTGCATCCGGCAAGTCTCCCTTGCGTCAGCTCAACAAGCAATCTTCGATCTTAACAAGACCGCAAAAGCAATTCCTTGCGACCCGGAACTTGTCGCAACACTTGGTGCTGAGTCGCAATCAGGCGGCGATGTGGTTCGTGGAGCAGTTCAATTTAGCAACGCCAAGTTGGCCTGCTTGTCTTGTCACAAGATCGGTTCGCATGGTGGAAGCGTCGGGCCTGAATTGACCGCAATCGCCAAGGACCAGCCGTTATCCGACTTTATCGAATCGGTGTTCTGGCCACGCCGCGGTGTGAAGCCAGAACACACAACAGGGACGATCCTGAGCGACGGCGGTGAAGTGTTCACAGGATATAAGATCAGCGAGACAGAGCAGGAAGTCGTGATTCGGGAACCTTCTTGCCTTTGCCGAATTCCACATCGGCTTGACGCTATTTGGCAATGATCTGATCTACTATGTGACGTTTCTGAGGCATTCTGACAGTCCTTTCCGGGCAATTCCCGATCAGGATTCTCTCACTCACAGTGATGCAACTTTATGGAGGAGGTCAGTGTTTGATATTCCGCTGAGTTCTTTGCCTCCCAAGGGTAGCTTGGCAAAACCGGCAATTTGACCGCATCAACCGTACTATCCTTCGATTGTGTTGTCATGTCCTGAGAATCTGTTGGTTATTAAAAGCTGCTGAGCGACTTGTCGTCCACGTTCACCTGTAAACCTCCTGCCAATGATTGTGAAATGAAAACTCCAAGACGACGTGACGTGTTACGTTCCGTTGGCGTTTCGCTTAGCTTGCCGTTTATGCCTTCCGCAGCACATGACATTGGAAAAGGAATTTCCGATAAAGCTCAGTTGAACGCGCCGAATCGCATGGTCTGCATTGGAAATATGCTGGGTTTCTATCCTGCCACATTTTGGCCGGATACTCCGGAACACGATAAAGAAAACGACGGGAAAAGAGAGAAGCATGCTTCTCTTGTGACCCGTAAGGAGTATGAGTTAGGTCCAACCTGCAAAGCATTGGAATCACAGCGGCAGAATTTTACATTGATCAAAGGGCTTGATCACCTGCTGACAGGCGGACACTTTGCCATTCACGCATTCCTGACCGGGGTACGGAAAGTGGATGCAAAGTCGATGCCAACTGCCAGCATGACGTTTGACCAGTACGCAGCAGATTTCGTCCCCGGGCAAACGAGCTCGTACCCAACTCTCACAGTAGGCAGCGATTCAGGAATTCACGGTGAGTTCAATCATGGGCCGTCTAAGTGGCACCGTAAAAGAACTTCAATTCACATCACTTATACAAAATCGACGAAGCGGCTGCCTTGCACAAACACCCGTTGTCAGAATTGACGATGTGAATATAAAAGCAAAAATCCTGGGCTAATCTTCGATACGGTTATAGATCAGAAAATGATCCGGTGCGTTCTTAGAAGTACCACGAAAGATTCCACGCCCCTGCTCGTACCATTGACCATCGTGAACCTTGTAGACCGAGTGGTAAGTACCTTGAGGGTAGAAGGTGTAGAAGTGATTGACACCATCCTTGATTTCAATTCGCATTGGAATCACGATCGTATTTTTCAACTCACCGCTTGCATCGTAGGCCTCAAGCGTTTCTTGGTGAGGCTCGATTCGCTTGATCCGGTAGGAACCGTCAGGACGAACATATTTCCAGGCTCCCTTCAGTTTCTCCCATTCGGCGTTCACGGGGTTTATCTCGGCAGCTGTCTTCATGACCCATTTGAGTTGCCCACCACTGACTCCTTTGCGAAGTTCATTCCACTTCGTGTCATCCGAGGAATCGTCGCGTAAGGCCTGGATCTTCCGGTCAAGTTGCGTCTTCTCCTCGTCTGTCGATGGCATCTTTGTCGAATCCAGTAAATGGAAGATACGATACTGGTGTGATCGGCCACCGGCGGTCGTTCTGACCAGTCGAGTGAGCCCCCACATTTTGAACGCCGGGTCAATTTCCATGACTTGCCGAAAGTGGGGACCCGCCAGCTCTTTTTCAGCATTGACGTATTCTTCTTCACGACCTTCGATCGGTTGAAAGTAGCCGAACCGGGCAACATCGACATCTGGAGTTGCTGCACCTTCGAAGTCAACGATCTCGTAGGTTTCGGTGTACAGCATTTCGCGAGATGCCACGGTTCGCTGCATCAATGCCTTTTCATCTAGTTCACCACCAAGCTCGTTCCGAATCGCCCACCACCGTGGAGGCCGAAGCGAATCATCCAACGAATTGAAGCCCTGCAGGGTGACATACTGACATCCCATGCGTTCCGGGTTGGCCGCTCTCAGCAAGCCCTAAAACAGGATGTCCCCTCGCCGACATCGCGCCTCGTGGATTTTCAACCACTCTGCTTCCACCGCAAGATACTCATTCTCACCGCCTTCTGGCACGCTCATATAACTGAGTTGGATAAAGTTATAGGGTCGTTTCGCAAGCTTCACACGCATCTCCACGGGACGACCTTGGTCTTTTTTTTTCGCGTCGTTTTCTGACTTGTTTTCTTTGCCATCGGTTTTCGTTTCCACATCAGCAGCGTCAGTCACTGTAAGGCTTAAAGAACTCAGCGGCATAGCTACCGCTATTGTGAGTGCCAGAAATAGCTTCGTGAATTGGAGTCCACCGCGACTCAGTTCCCGACGAGAGTTTTTTGATGTTTTCATTTTTATTCTCCTTGAGAAATTGATAAACAAGAATAGTCCGCTCAGGTTTTTCTCTTGGCGAATCATTCATGCTTTTTCAAAGTGATTGTGATACCCTCTTCATTGGGAACAGGGATTCCATCTACCGTTCGGTTGACAATCGTGTGAGCAAAGATCCCCGGCTCCGAGAAATCAAACAGGCAGTACTCATGGATCACTCCAGCAGGACTGTCACCTTTACGTTCCCGCAGCATCTTTCCGTCATCCACCGCAACGACCTTTCCACGCATCGAGACACCTGTGGATGAGTGATAGTCCACGACGATGGCCTTCTCCGTAGGGCTGTATGAACAGACCGCCCGCACTTCAAAAGCGTCATCAGCTGTACCGCCCTTCGGTGTGCTGGTCCACTCACCGATCACAAGCTTTCCCGATGGACTGAGCCGGTGTGTTGACACAATGCGATTGGTTCCTGCCGCGATTCCGTAACCTTTGCTGCCGGGTTCGTCGTGTTCACCGGTGTAGGTGCCCAACAATGGATCCAGCATCTCAAGCTTGTCAGCAGTGACAATCGGCATTGTCGTATTTTCGCATGTCCAAACGCCACCTTTGCGGTCCATTCCAGCCGTGGAATGCATACGATCGCCGATGATCTGCGCCACGATCGAAAAAGGCGAACTCTTCCAGTCCGTAGCTTCATCTTCTGGTGTCAGGACCCGCATGCGTTCCACGTCCATCACCACATACTTTCGGCCACCGGCACTGATCACCCCGTCTCCTTCGCCACTCGATATTTCATCTGAACCTTGGGTCATCTGCTTGTATTTAAAGTGAAACTTCTCCTCTGAATCTGTCGACTCGATCGTCAATCGCTCTGTCACTCTTTGGCCATCTATATTCACCCCCGTCTTCAACCAAGTTCCTAAAACTTGCTGTGTCTGATGCTTCATCTCAGCCACTGTCTGCGCCTCTTGAGTCATCGAAAGACCCTGAAGCAACACTATCAACATGGGACACAAAAGGCATAATGTTCGCGACCGCATCGACATTTGGGTTCTCACTTGTTCAATCTGGTGAATCTTGTGGCTCCTCGCGAAATCCGTTTCCGCGGCCAGCCCGTTTGCCCATGTTCATCAGCTCCGACACGGCAAAACTTATCCCTTGAGGGCAAGACGATTCACCGCTGTGGCTCTCGAGCTCCAGTGTGAAATCAGTGAGGAGGGTGCCCGAGAAAAAACTCCCTTTCAGAAAATAAACAATAAGGTCGGCAGAGGTCGTGGCTCGAGTCAGTCTCGACTTTGAGCCTCTTTTTGGATCAGATGTTCAAGACATTTGGGGCGAATTCGCCCCATAGAATTGCACCATTGTGAATGAGCGAATCTTGATCGGTCGTGCTGCCCGGAAAGGACTTTCACAATGCCCCAAAAACGTCACACAGTGGATCAAATTCTTTGCCAAGCTGCGTAAAGCCAATGTGGAACGCGGTAAAGGGCAAGAAAGTGTCTACAATTTGCAAGCTGCGATAGATCACCGAACAGACCTACGTATCGCTGGTGCAATAAGTACGGCGGCATGAAGCCCGAGATGATCAAGCAACCGAAGGCTCTGGAGAGAGGACGCACGGCTAAATAAAATGCTTGCTGAGAAGGCTCTCGCCATGGAAATCCTAAAGGAGGCTGGCAAGAGATCCTGCTAAGCCCTGAACGTCGGCGACGTGGTTACCACGGTGCATTAACGCTTGAGCCCTAAGAGAGTGGCGTGCGTGCCGCGTTCAGGGGCAAACTCGCAACACCCAGCGAGATCAGTCGCATCGGATAGACAATGAACCGAGTTTGGTGCAAGAGATGCGTTTACTGGCTTCTCAACATCCGAATTTTGGATCGGGTCGCATTTATCGGTTGCTGACGCAGCAAGGTTGGGCAGTCAACGAGAAATGCGTCCATCGACCTTGGAAGCGAGACCCTATGCAAGTCCCACGAAAACAACATCGCAAGCGACGATTTCCTCGTGGAAGTGAGATTAGGTGAGTGGGTCACGGTGCCCAGCACAAGGATCATGTGTGATCATTGAGTTCGTGATGAATCGGACCTGTCTCTTATACACATCTGACGCTGCCG
>OJCR01000514.1_pt1 | contig 17753 bp, 20 predicted proteins | sample 1591611 | NCBI WGS metagenome assembly OJCR01 (sample SAMN05416815, study PRJEB24817) | seawater metagenome | isolation source: Sea water | place: Canada:Atlantic | collected 2013-07
GAGATCAGCCTCGGTCTCGTGGGCTCGGAGATGTGTATAAGAGACAGCTACAGGAATGATTCCCAACGAAGCCATGATTGAAGCCAAAGGAACAGGCAATTTCAGCTCAACTGAGGCGGTGGAACTGGAAATGCTGCGGAAGATGGCCAAAGACTTAATGAAGACATTGGAGGACTCCCCGGCAATCCAAGCTGATAAGGACGCATTTGAGCTGACGCTGACAGATGACGGAGTTCGGTTGACAGTTTTCAACCGACCAAAAAACCCCATCTTCAAAACAAAATCCTCCGATTATACGGACTATGGTGATTGGACTGTTGGAAACATTGCGTATGCCGTTGATCAATTGGATGATTTTGTTATCGAAATCGAAGGCCATACTCAAAAGACCAACTCGAAATCGGTAGATGATGACGACGGCTGGAAACTTTCTGTTGATCGTTCAACAGTGACCAGGCGCAAATTTATTTTAGAGGGAATGCTACCTGATAAAGTGAGCAAGATTGCAGGATTTGGAGATTCAAAACCACGGGATGGAGAGCCAGCCACAAGTCCACTCAATGACCGTATCGATATCTGGATGCGAGTGAAAAATTAATCCATCAGCAAAAGTTAAATTCCAATGAACAAAGATTTCGTTCCATTAAGCTCACTCCTAGAACAAATGAAAAAAACTTCGTTTGAGGAAGTTTCGAGCGACGCGGTAAATAACACCGTGGATGGAATGCCTCAGGTTGCTGACGAAAATCAAGGCGCATTGCCCAGTCAAACCCCTGATCAAAAAAAACCTGCGCCTGTCTCCTCAAAGGAACCTGAAAAGGAGTGTGAGGAGCCAAAAATCCTGCTTGATCGCGAAGGCGATAAAATACGTCGAATACGCGTCCTGTGTTCCTGCGGTCAGAGCATTGTTCTAGACTGTAATTACTCCGTCGAGGTGTAGTTTAGCGCTGTATGAAGAATCTGATAGTGAGTGGATGAATTTTTTACTCCACTCATTTTTCCTGCGCGTGCCTTTCATCTATCCGGCAATTTCCTCCGAGCATCGTTGATGCGGCAAAATTTTCAAACTGAGATAGACATTGTTGCCGCCTAACACAGCTCTATCATTATAAACTGTTGATATCCAGTAACTGTAATCGCTGGCACACCTTTTGCTTATGGTTGTATGGCATGAATATCAGTATTCAACAGGCAGCATCCGCACTCCAGGCTTACGAGCAATGGCATGAAACCATTGCAGATAACATGAGTGCTGCCAACGTGCCCGGATTCAAGCGATCGAAATTTTCGCTCGAGGCTGTTAATGGCCCAGAAATTTCTACTGATAATGCAACCCTCAAGAATTATCTCATGCCCAAGGGTGATGTCACTCTGGACCATTCAGCGGGCTTGATAAAACATACCGGGCAGCCCACCGACATCGCATTAGGCGGAGAAGGCTATTTCGAACTCGTTCTAGAGGACGCTTGGCGGTCAGATGCAGGCACTGAAAATACCATAGCCTACACAAGAAATGGTGAATTTAAGGTCAATGAACAAGGGGAGCTGGTCAACAATCAAGGCTTGAAAGTCATGGGAACCGGAGGTCCGATCCAGTTCAATGAAGATACCGGCAACAATTTTGATATCGCACCCGATGGCACCATTTCGGCAAATGGCGTCGACACTGGCGAAAAACTTCTTGCGGTAAATATTGATGATAAAAGCAAATTGATCCCACTCGATGGAAATTTCGTATTGCGTGAGGACGATGCAGGAGAAGCCAACCCAACGGATGATCCGAACTTTCAGCAAAAATACGTCGAGCAAAGCAATGTATCGGCTATCCATGAAATGACTCGGATGATTCACGTCATGAGATCATTTGAAGCAAACCATCATGTCATTCAACAACACGATCAACGTCTTGGAAAAGTGATCAACGAACTGGGGCAACCCATATAATTTAGAGGAAAGAAAAAACTATGATTAGAGCCCTTCATTCATCTGCTGCTGGTATGCAGAGCCAGCAAATGAGCCTGGATGTCATTGCCAATAACCTGGCCAATGTGCAAACAACCGGCTTCAAAAAAAGCAAAATTGAATTTCAGGATCTGCTTTATGAACAAGCGCGAGCTGCAGGTGCGACCACAGGCGGAAACGGTCAAGTACCAACTGGAATTCAGATCGGCCATGGTTCTCAGGCAGTAGCAACTGCCAAAATTTTCACCTCCGGTGAGATGGTCCACACGGGGGATCAATACAATGTTGCTATTCAAGGAGATGGTTTTTTCAGAGTAAATCTTGCAACAGGCTTGCCTGCTTACACAAGAGACGGGGCCTTCAAGGTGAATCCGGAAGGAAATATCACAACGAGCGATGGCTTGGAAATTGACACCGGTTTCCTTGTCCCTGAGGGAACGATAAAATTGGAGATTTCTCCAAATGGAAATGTTTCAGCCCTGGTTGGAGAAGCAGAGGAAGTTGAAGAATTGGGGCAAATTCAAATTTTCCGTTTTCGCAATCCTGCTGGCCTGGAAAGTATGGGTCGAAATTTATACCGGGAAAACCAGGCTTCAGGTGAAGGAACCGCAGGCATTCCAAACGAGAACGGCTACGGGGCCCTGAATCAGGGTGCTCTTGAAAAGTCTAACGTCAAAGTCATCGAGGAAATGGTGAACATGATCATTGCTCAACGTGCCTTTGAAGTGAATTCAAAGGCTGTTCAAACGGCTGATGAAATGATGAACATGACAAATAACCTCAGAAGGTAGGCCATGACCATTGTAGCTCTTAACATGAAATTCCTTCGTATTTTACTGCTCATTTTGTTTGCAGGAGCCAATGCTCATTTGGAAGCAGTAGCCACAGGCACTTCCGAGAAGAAAACTTTTTCATCCGAGCAGTTGGCAATGCATTTGGCGGACGCGCTGACTCGAGAATTCCCCAATGAGCAAGGCACATTCAGGGTTACTCTACTGAGACCTCAAGCACCAACCTCTATTACTGAAGGGCCAATTGAAGTCTCACTGAAAGGGCTTCCCACGACGACCCTTCGGTCCCGTGTCATGCTCAAGTATGAGCTGAAGATAAACGGGCAGCTGATCAAGGCTGAATCTGTCCCAACCGAAATTCAGCTCATGAAAGAGGTGCTTGTTTCAACAAGAAGATTAAACCGTGGTGAGGCGTTGAGTTATGCCGATTTTTCACTCGAAATCAAGGATGTGATGGGACTACATCAGCCCCCTCTGGACCCTGCATCTGACATTTCCATCTATGAAATCAATTATACGCTGATGCATGGAAAAATTTTGACCAACCGAAATATCCGTAAAAAACCCGTGGTTGACCGGGGAGATATTGTCAATGGCTGGATTAAACGAGGACTGCTTCAAATCAACCTGAAGGTAGAGGTAATGGAAGAAGCCGCCCCCGGGCAACTTGTCCGTGTTAAAAACATAAGAACCAAAAAATACATGAGAGGAGTCGTGCAAGATGAAAACTCAATCGTTATTCCATAAAAGCCTGGAACTGCCACGCGTCGTGACTTTGTTCCTGCTCGCAACTGCCGCGTGTGGACCTTTGACTGCTCAAACAGTCTGGAATGATCAGGCCGCTTCATTGGTTTCGGACATTCGCGCCCATGACATTGGTGATATCCTTACGGTGATCATTCAGGAGAACAAAACAGCCAGTAAAAACACATCTACAAAAAGTAACAAGTCGAGCGGCGTCAATGCCGGTATTGAATCTTTTTTGTTCAGTCCTGCTGCGAGCAGCTTGCTTACGAAGAAGGGGCAACTACCTTCGCTGAACCTGAACTCTTCCACTCAGTTTGAGGGAGGAGGCAACGTGAGCAGCACCGAGAAAATCACAACGCGCCTGTCCGTTCGAATACTTGATATTTTGCCCAACCGACAATATCTGGTGGAAGGTGCACAAAAAACTTCATTTGGCGGTGAATCACAGGATGCCGTGCTGAGGGGTGTTGTTCGAGAAGCGGACATCACATCAGGAAACACGGTCTTTAGCTACAACCTGGCTGACGTCACCATCCAGTTTTCCTCCAAAGGCGCGCTGAGTGACAAGACAAAGCGCGGTTGGTTCACAAAAGCCTGGGACAAAATAAATCCGTTTTGAATATCCAAGCTCTAAACATTAATTCATGAAAACTCTTTGGTATTTGATTATTTGTCTGTGGATGGGTGAGGCTTCTTTGGAGGCTGTCACCACCCGCATCAAAGACGTGACAAAAATCAGGGGCTCCTCCGAATACGGAGTCTCAGGAATAGGCCTCGTCGTTGGCCTGGCCGGTGACGGCGATCGCAACCTCGCTCCTACGATGCAGGCATTTTCAAATTTACTGCAGCGTAACAACATCGTTATTGCGCCGGAGGCCATACAATCAAAAAATGTCGCCATCGTAGCCGTCCAGGCAAAAATTTCTTCAAGAGACAAGGAGGGATCCATGGTAGATGTGATTGTGTCCTCCATGGGTGATGCCAAATCACTTTCAGGAGGAACCCTCATGAGAACATTGTTGTTTGGTCCTGATCAGACAATAGCGTTTGCCACGGTTCAAGGGACTATCTCGGTTGGAGGGTTCAATGCTGGTAGCGGTGGTGCCGGTGGAGCATCCATCAGAAAAAACCATCCTTTGGTCGGCCAGATCATCAAGGGCGCAAGAGTCATCATGCCGGTACCTGAATCTCAGGTCATCAAGGAATCACCGAAAGGAAGGTATTTTGAGCTCGAGTTGAATCAACCAGACTTCACAACAGCAGCAAGAATTGCTGAAGCAATTAATGCAAAATTTCCAGATGTATCCTCAGCAGAAGACGAGCGCTATATCCGCGTTGGAATACCTGAAGGACTTGAGAATCGTTTCGTAGATTATTTTGCCCGCATCGAACCAATCGAATTTAAGCCGGATATAAGGGCGCGTATCTTAATCAACGAAAAAACCGGCACCATCCTTGCGACTTCACCTGTGAAAATTTCCAGTTGCGCAATCTCGCATGGTAGTCTCACCATCAGTATCGCTAATCCGCAAGATGTGTCCCAAGCACAACCATTGGCTGAAGGTGGAGAAACGGTGGTCACGACTGCCACTGATGTGAACATCGATCAAAGTGACACTGCATTGAGAGCTCTTCCTGAAATGCCAACCATTCAAGAGATAGCCACAGAACTCAACAAGTTGGGGGTATCCACTCGCGATATTATCTCCATCTTTCAGGCGATGGAGAAACTTGGCGCACTGAAGGCGGAAATCATTTACCAGTAAATTAAAGACCAACCCGAATTTTTTTCATGAATCCAGCAGTCATACCAATCACAGGTTCTACTCCAGCCCCACTTCAAGGGGCTTATGGATCACAGACGGACCTGGAAAGCATTTCCAGTAATAATAATAAAACGGATGCTCAAAAAATAGGTGAGCTTACAAAGGAATTTGAGGCGATGCTTTTCAAGCAAATTATCAAAGGAATGCAATCCTCTCTGGGAGGAGCAAGCATGCTGCCAACGGAGGGTCCTTCCTCAGTCTACGGAGACATGATGATGGATTCACTGGCACATTCCATTAGCCGCTCCAGCCAGTTGGGCTTATCAGAAACCTTCCAGCAACAAATCACTAATGACCAGCCAATCGACTCTCAAGATAAGGAGGATATATGATCTATCACATCGAAATATTGGTTGAAAAGTTAAGGGATGAGCTCAAGCAGTATGGAGAATTACTGGCCCTGCTGGACCAACAACAGGAGCTGGTTTTGAAACGTGATGCCGACGGTATTCAATCCACTGCAGAACAAATCGATCAGCAATCAATGATTCTCGAGGAGTTGAAAACGGCTCGAAAGGAAGCACAATTGCAGGTTGCTGAAGATTTGGGGCTTGCGAAAATGCCTGCATTTGAAGATATCGTCCCCTTGCTGCCTCAGGAGTATCAGCCATTGATCAATGCCATCATAGAGGACAACAATCTTTCCATTCAACGCATTGGCCGACTTGCCAGGCAAAACCACTTATTGCTGACTCGTTCGATCGAAATGGTGGGCAGCCTTATTCGCAGCGTCTGCCCTGACCAAACACCAAATGTATATAACGGAAGTGGTGCAGTGATTTCACACCCGGGGCACGCAGCCCCCACTTACGAGCACGTTTGTTAGTTCAGGATCACCACTTAAAACAAAAAACGCAAAGGATTTCATGTCAGGATTACTCGGAACATTAGACATGGGCCAACGGGCCCTTCAGACTCAAATGAAGGGACTGGAGTTGACTGGGCACAATCTTGCCAATGTCAATAACCCGAATTATTCACGTCAGAGGATCGAAGTTTCATCCACATATCAAGTGGATGCAGGCATGGATTCAAGAGGCACCGGAGTAGGTGTCGTCACGATTCAACAGATCAGGGATCAGATTCTTGATAGCCAGATTCGCTCTGAAAAATCAGTCACAGGATTCCTTGAATCCCGCATGACTGGGCTCGATTACATCCAAACAGGTATGGGATCCGTACTGAATCCATTTGGTCAGGAAGGAGCTGGAGGGTTGAACACTCAACTCGAAAACCTGGTCGCAAGTATGCACGATGTATCTTCAGATCCCTCATCCAGGACATCTCGACACATGTTTTTGGATGCTGCTGATACATTGGCCACTGAAATGCGGAGTGTGGATCAGCAAATTCAGCAACTCGAAGATCGTTGGGATGATGAGCTGAATCTGCGTGTGGAGGAAACGAATCTTATTTTAGACCAGGTTGCGTCGCTGAACCAATCGATTCAAAAAGCGGAACGTGGAGGAGCAAATACAGCAAATGACCTGCGCGACCAGCGTGTCAAAACGCTCGAGTCCTTGAGTGAGTTGATTCCCATTGATGTAAACTCGGATGCAAATGGAAGACTTCAAATCAACGTGAACGGGGTTTCAGTCATTGATGGAGAAACAGTGGTCTCAAGACTATCCGCAGAGGCACAACAACAAGGTGCTCCAGCTATTTTCTGGCAACCAGATGGTCAAGCTTTTGCACCTTCCGAAGGACGGCTGGGTGGCATTCAAGATGTTAGGAATACGACACTGCTTGAAATGCGCGACCAGATCAATGCAATAGCGGAGGATCTCATTCAAACGATGAATCAATCACATTCCCAGGGATTTGCATTGGATGATTCAAACGGTCGAGATCTTTTCATTGGACAAAACGCATCCGATATTCAAGTCAATCAGGATCTGAAAGATCACCCGGAATGGTTGCAAGTCTCAAGCCGACAAGGTGAAACGGGCAACAACGAAACCATTTCAAATATGATCAATGAAATGCAGGCATCGCGGGCAGGATTGGGAGAAAGAACTTATGTGGAAGCACACGCAGATCTCGTGGCACAATTGGGCCAATCAATTCGCAGTAGCCGAAGTGACCTTGAAGATCAACAGGCGATGGAGGCCTTGATGATCAATCAAAGAGAATCCATTAGCGGGGTTTCCCTGGACGAAGAAATGACACAGCTCGTTAAATATCAGCGAGCTTTTGAAGCCTCAGCAAGACTGGTGAGCATCGTAGATGACATGCTATCAACCATAGTGACAATGGGCCGATAATAATTTAGACGTATCATGAGAGTAAGCACACAGATGTATCCCCAACAATTGTTGGGACAACTTGGAAAACTTTCCGAGCAACAGCAGAAACTGCAAAACCAAGTCGCGACTGGATTGCGGGTTCAGGAAGCCGCAGACGATCCGTCAGCTGCGCGGAAAATTATCATGTGGCAAGCAGATAAAGCTGCTATCGGTCAATACCGCGAAAATGTTGATTCACAACGCGACCTCGCAATCACCAACGCAGGAGTCATCCAGCAATTAAAAAAGCTTTCTGATCGTGCCAATGAATTAACGATTGTGGCTGATGGTACTCAATCGAAGGATGCTCTTCAGCATTATGCAAAAGAAGTTGATGGTTTGATTGAACAGGCTCTTTCACTTGGTAACTCACGGTTTAATGGGAACTATATCTTTTCAGGTACTGCGACAGATACCGCAGCGTTTGAGGCAACTCGCGATGCAACAGGCAAAATTACCACGGTGACATCTCAAGGCAATTCAAACGTCTCTTCTGTAGAAGTTTCACCGGGAAATACTCTTTCAGCTCAATGGGTCGGATCAAATCTAAATGACGGCGGTCAGGTAGGCTTGTTTCGGGACAGCTCACAGGAAATAGATGTTTTTGGCGATCTCATAGCTCTCAGAGATCACCTGATGGATGGCAATACTGAAGCAATTCAGCAAATTGATAACGACAAACTAGAAGCCGTTGAGGATCATTTCATACAATTTGCAGGACTTAATGGCTCGTTACAAGCGCGTATGGAAACTCAAATTGCATCATTGAACAATCAAGAATTTGCTCTGACAGGCATGATTTCCCGTGAAGGAGATGCCGATCTTGCTGAAACCGTTGTGCGGTTGAACGAAGTGCAATATGCGTATCAAGCAGCCCTGCAGACCGGAGCAAAAATAATGGATCGATCTCTCATGGACTATCTTCGATAGGGGAGAAGTCTTGATCTGATTAGATGCAGGTGCGTATGGAAACTCAAGTTGCTTCATTGAACAATCAAGAATTTGCACTGACGGGTATGATTTCCCGTGAGGGAGATGCCGACATTGCTGAAACGATTGTAGGATTGAACGAAGTGCAATATTCGTATCAAGCGGCCCTACAGAGTAGGGCAAAAATAATGGATCGATCTCTCATGGACTATCTTCGATAGGGGAGAAGTCTTGATCTGATTAGATGCAGGTGCGTATGGAAACTCAAGTTGCATCATTGAACAATCAGGAATTTGCTATGAAAAGCATGATTTTGCGTGAAAGGGAGGCCGACATTGATCAAGACACTGTCCGCCTGAACGAGGGACAATATCCGTATCATGCCACTTTTCAGGGTGGGGCAACAATGATGGATAGATCTCTTATGGACTATCTTCGATAGGGAATGTGTTTTGATCTGATTTCTGATACTCGTTGAGCTTGTTTCGCAGCGTTCGAATGCTGATACCCAGATGCTTTGCGGTTTTCGTTCGGTTCTGATCAAAAGCCTCGAGTGAAGCAAGGATGTGGTTCTTTTCAAGCTCGGAGAGCGGGAGTATGGCTTCTTTTTCAATCACAGGTCCTGATTGCTCGACGGGCGCATGCGTGGGAGCATCCTCGGGTGCAAAGATATTTGAAGAAGCAGGCTCGGGGGTTTGCTGACCTTGAGCCGCAGGAATCAGGATTTGGCCTGATGACATCTGAGTTAAACCCAGCAGTCCGGGCTCAATATAGCCACCCTCAGGCGTGAGTATGACAGCGCGCTCCACCACATTTTGTAGCTCCCGAATATTTCCAGGCCAACTGTGTTCCTGCATCACTTCCAAGCTGGATTTGGAAAAACCGCAGATGGGGCAACCATGCTTCTTGGCGTATCGCCTCATAAAAGTTTCAGCCAAAAGCAAAATATCACTCCTGCGATCCCTCAATGGCGGCACGTATATTGGCACAACATTCAATCGAAAATAAAGATCCTGCCGAAACTCTTTTTTTTCTACACTTTGAGCTAAATCACGATTCGTCGTCGCAATGACACGAGAATCAACCTTGATGGTTCGACTACTTCCAACTCGCTCGAGTTCACGTTCTTGCAGCACGCGTAGCAGCTTGGATTGTACGACCGGAGAGATTTCACTGATTTCATCAAGAAGTATGGTTCCGTTGTGCGCTAACTCAAAACGGCCTTCCCGCCTGGATACAGCTCCAGTAAAAGCCCCTTTTTCATGACCAAAAAACTCACTTTCTACTAGGTTATCTGGAATGGCAGCACAATTGACCGTAATGAAAGACTGCTTTGATCGCGTGCTGTTTTTGTAAATGGAACGAGCCACAAGCTCCTTACCCGTACCACTCTCACCCTGAATCAATACGGTTGCCTGAGTGCGGGCGACTTTACGGATCAAATCACTAAGCTGCTGCATGGCGGGAGAATTCCCAAGGATTTCATGCTCAGTATCGTTGACACTTCCCTGACTCAGGTGCTCATTGACTTTTACGAGGCGGTGATACTCTCCAGCTTTTTTGAGTAAGATGTCAACTTGGTCATCTGAAAACGGCTTGATAATATAGTCGAATGCACCTTTTTTCATGCAGCTCACTGCTGACTCAACGCTGGCATACGCAGTCATCATGGCCACAAGAGGTTGGATGGATTTCAACTGGCAATAATCGAGCATTTCGCTACCGTCCCCGTCGGGCAGCCTTACGTCTGCAAAAATAAGGTCGAAATCATCTTTATCGACCAGCTCCTTAGCCTTGGCAAGCCCGTCCGCCTGAGCTACCAACAAATTCTTTTTATGAAGTATCTCAGTCAGATGCTTTCTGATAATAGGCTGGTCATCCAATACGATGATTTTTTCAATGGCCATAGTGGATATTGCCTCAGAGAGGCTTGCGCTGGTAGGCCTTCAAGGCATCACTCGGTCGATACTGATAAGAGGAGGGAATGTTTTCAGCAGGAACCATCCCTTGCTTCATCAGAAGTTTTTCGTTCTCACGATCGATCACGACAATCTTCATAATTAGATCCGTGGCACTTTGGATAGCTAATTGGATTTCCTTGTGCTTAGGAGCATCCGGGTTATTTTTGGAAGCATCTTGAAGCGCAGCCCGATGGCCCTGAATTTTGGCAACTACTTCGGTAAGGGATTTGGAGAGGCATGTTTTTGATTTTTGATGCGCTGCTATCTGGGAAGCATCACCTTTCGAAGAAGACAACCATCTGTTTTCATGCTGGACAATCTCGAGCAACTCTCGACATATGCCGTTATGGCGCTCAACGTCTTTGGTAATTTCGCTCAATTCCATTGTAAATTACGAATCAGTTGGAAAATTGAGCCTCTTGTTCTTTGCGCTGAATCTCCGACTCTTTGGCTTCAAACCAATTCAGTGTCTTTAATCTCCATTCAGCCATTTCTCCAATCATTTTCAAATGACGACTCAGGTTATCCTTCTTCAGGGTGGCTATACGGTCGATAATTTTTTGGTAAAATGCAAGCGCTTTTTGGTAGGATTTGAGTTCCTCATTGAGTATGCCTAATTGGTAATTTACCTCGAAATAGTCATTTTCTTCCAACTCAAGCTTCAAAAGACCTTCATGAATTTGAATAGCTGAAGGGAAGTCGAGTTGCTTGGCCATGAGTCCACCAATCTCCACACCAATTCTGACCTGAAGCCGGGTCCAGGTTTCTGGCTCCGCCTCTTTCAATGCCGTTGGATTTTTAAGGATTTTCATGAACTGCTCCAACGCTTCTGAGTTACGGTTTTTTTTCATCAATACCTTGGCATGAAGATATCTCACTTCGATGGCCTTCGGATGATCACCGTAAGCTTTTACAAATGATTCGCTCTCTCCTTCAACTTTTACATGATCATCATTCAAGAAGTGGGAATGGATCAGTTTGTAGTGCACATGCGGTTTATTGATCTTAACCAGATCGCTTTGAGAATGCTTTTGGGTAAGAAGACGGCGATAAAGCCTTGCAGCATTCACATAATCCCCATCCAAGAAATGCGTTTCAGCGATTTCGATTTTGGCCTTAACACCCATACGCTGAATCACTGGGAGATATTTTTCATCATACCCCTTCGCCTTCATTGTCATGGCAATTACAGCATGGTATTTCGCAAGCGCTTTCTCAATTGCCCCAGTTCGTCTTAGGATATCCGCCATCTTGAGATGGATTAATATCTGATTTGGATCTTCAGGATACAGGGAATCGTAGTGAGAATATATTTGGTTCGCTCTTACCCATTCTTCGTTTTTCTCAGCGAGGAGCGCGAGTTGGAGAAGAGCGCTCTTTCGGTAGCTAATTGGAGGTCTATTGTTAATTAACCTGATAAATGTTTTTTTGGATAGGTCCAGTTTACCTGCCTGACGATACTGTATCCCAAGATCAAATGTTGCGTCCAGATCTGCCGCTCTCCTCTTCATGTATGGATCAATTGCATCTGTTTCCATGCCAGGGGAAGTAAACAAGTCTGGAAACTCAATGAATATGGGATCCAGACGCATGGAGGAAGGCCAGCTTGGATCCGGACCTGGTTCTGGCAGCTCAAGCTTGTTTAGCAAGCTGTCGGTGACATCCGCTTTCTTTTCTGAATGAGCTGACTCGCTGGTTATACTTTTATTTTCAAATGCGCTTTGGTTAAGCGTATCAGAGGAAGTGTCCTCGTTAATAAAAAATAATAGAAAATAAAGGATGAGTGGCTTTTTAATAAACATGAAATTCAAACAACGCTTTATAGATTGAAAAATTCTTTTCATTTCTATGGTGAGGGTGTGGTTTGATCTTTCAGTGCCGGGGCACCTTCGGAACCGACAACAGTAGCAGGCGAATCAATCTGATCATCGGTTAGTGCATCCACCTGGTTGGGATCGATTGCATTCTGCTGCATCTGATCCGTTTGAAAATAATCAAGGAAAAGCCGTAAATTGACTTTATCGTTTAGTAGTGGTTCGTCGAATAAATCTTCTGAAAATCCGTTGGGTAAGAATTCACGCTCCAATTCTTCGACAGATTGCTGAGGCTCAGGGACGTTTGAACCCGGGGGGGTTGGATCAGGACGACTGGATATAGAGATATGGTTTTTTCTCAGTGCTGGTGGAGCATTTGTCGTGGTATCGTTACCTCCCAGCTGGTCCGCTGCAACTGGCTCGGGAACAACGAATGACTCTAAATCATATACCTGAGAGCGCAATCTGGGCTGCTCGATCCTTACTTCAGCCGGGCCAGTGTATATGAGGTAACCCGGACGGCGCGTGCTGTAGCCTGCGCCACAGCTCAAGATACCTACACTAATGATCGAGCATCCAATCTGCTTCCATTTTATTTGTGAGCGTTGCTTCCTTGCCATTATACGCCTTTATAATTCCTGTTATCACCATTCCGTGGTGATTTGTTTTAACTTACTAATGAATGCTGGCACTAAATTCTCAACATCGTGACCATCTGGACCGTTGTGAAATCGCATTGCCTTTATTAGCTGCCCTGCGCACTTTTGAGCATCCTTGCATTATATACTTCGGCAGTTTCAACAACTCACTTAAGGGAAATAATGGAATTCCAACTTTGTATTCTTATCTTTATGAATTGATTTTGCTTATCGATCTTCATTTCAGGCATAAGAAAACCTGCAATCCTTGCACTTGTTATTCAACAGCATGCATCTACACGATTTTAAGAATTCAGTTTCACTTGGCTTGCTGATTGCGTTCAATGGGTAACCATTACAGGAGATGAGCTCGATGAGGAAAAGGTGGAATACACTCTACCGTGCGTTGAAAGCCTTTTCTGGTGAGTAAGCAGCCATGTGCTGAATCTGCTCACGCGGGATGTGCTTAAAGCAAACTTCCCAGATGCACAATTGCCTTGAAGTAAGAAGAACATACCATCGATTCCATCATCAACGAACTTGTAGCCTGTGAAATAGGCTGGGACAAAAAATGAGTATAGGGTCGTACAAATTGATTTCAGCGACAGGTTGAAACCAGCAGTTATTGTTACCTCAAGTCGATTTCACAGAGATTTTAACCCTTTCGGGAGTTTTGTTGGAATAGGTGTGCATAGAGATGAAGGGAAGCTATTGACGGTGAGTGGGGCGTTATAAATATTGAGCTGGTTATTAATAGAGCAGCACCTTAGCTTGCCTTTGAAGGAAAACATCGTGAGATGACAGCTTTGGACAGCGTTGCTTACACATTTTATGCAAGATTTTTAAGCAAGTGAATACCCCGCCAGAGAGGTAGTATACGTTTTTATTAATATGAGTAGCTCAAAAAACAAAAGTTCTCATGTTGGACTTATACTGTTAAGTCCGATGGATCAAATTGAGTATGTAGACCCCATTTTGTTAAAAGAAGTATCAGCTGAATTAAAAGATTGGCTGGGTTTAGGGTTTACTCAATGGATGAACTACACATTTCCTAGCGTTACTCTTTTAGATTCACCAGTCCCCGGTGATAATAAGAATCAAATCTGGAGGGTAGGGGCAAACGCTTCTGAACCACAATACCTCATCAAGCGCCTGTCCTCTGTTTCTTCCGTCGCCATCCAAATCGAAAGGATATCAATCCCACCCTCTCTGGAGACTTTGGAATTAACATCCACTGAGAATGCCGCAGGGTCCATCAGCCTCACAGATCACTGGAAACAGGTCATGGGCTGGATCGGACCAGGGCTTCTTCACGATGCCAATAATCATATGACGGGTTTGTTGGCGCTTGCGGAATGCCTCTGGGAAAACCCGGAGATAAAGTCTCTGCCTGAAAAGACCCAGATAGATCTTCGCTGGATAACCCAGTGTGCGGAGGAATCATCAGCTATTTTTCAAACACTGACAAGAGTGTATCGATTGGGTCGTAATAAATACGGCTATGCAGATCTCAGGGAATTACTGGATGAATCAGCAAAGCTTTTTGAAATTTCATTGCCCAGATCTGTGCAAATTGATGTAAGGCATGAGGAAGTAGAGTTACCGGTTCGAATCAGTTCCAAAGAATTTTTTCAGCTCTTGTTGGGATTGATGGCTGAGGCGTTTCCAAATGGCAATGCAATACCTGCTGGAATCTTGAGTTTGAAGTCATCATCAGGCACTCGTTCGGCAGAAAAGAAATCATGCATTGCTGGAAAGTGGATGGATGAGGCTGTGGCAACTATCGAAATTCAATTTGATTGCGAACTGTCAAAAAGCTTGCCTGAGGCTGACGAGTTAAAACAGGTTTCAATTGGCCATCTTTCGAAGCTTTTAGTACTGAATAGTTCTTTTGTTTGTTTAAATACAGAAAATTGTGGATGGATGATTGCGTTTCCAATCGCTGAGCTTGATTGAATTCTCATTCCATGATTCCGTTGATCGCAAAATCAGAATGTGTTGAAAACTCTTACTGACGAAATGGCTGGAATTGCATTCTAGCTCATTATACAGCATCAAATTTACCTGCTGCCATCTGATTCAACATTGCCATTGATTTCCAAGGACCAATCATAAAAGTTATCAAGCAGGATTTCCTTGATCTTCCACACCATGGTCATCGTCATGGCCACAGGCATGACCACCATGAAAACGGTCAACCATGGCCGTGCATTCTCTATCATTTTCAGAAAAAAAACAACCGGTGCAGGCAGTGAAGAGAATAACCAGACCAAATGATAAAGTAAGATGCATATCATCATCATACTCAACATCCGACGATTTAAGCCTGAAAAAAGCTCTGTATCATGACGCAATGTCTCGTCTGGAATCATGAAAGCGAGGCGCTTGAGCAGGAAATTCAAATGATAAAGATACGTTAACCCGCAGAAGAAAAGCAGGGCTACAGAGAAGCTGTAGAAGGGGATCAATGGAAAATCATGCCAAAAGAAAAGAAACGGTGTTAATCCCATGTTCAGGACACCGATTAAAATAGATCGATCCACCGCCTTTGACCATATACGTTCCTGAGGTTGAAATTTTCCAATTTGAAACAATCCAAACAGCAGCATCGCGTTAGCTAGCAAAGGCAAGAGAACTCCCATCTCACGGGCCCGAGCGTATAAATCGGTATGTGCTTCAGCAAGCAATGCCAAGGGCAAACCCCAAAACAAAGCAGATAAACCTCGAATCAGTCGGCCAACAGACTTGAGGATGGACTTCTTGAGTGCAAGGCTTGACCTGTTCGTAACGTCGATCATCACGAGCTTAAGTAGGTATAATCTGACAATCCCTGATCATAGTCGCGAAGTAAGCGCATTCCCTCTCGTGGCTTCATTTGATCAGCCTTGATTGCTCTGTCCACCTGACGCTTCATGTGACGCTTGAGTTCACGCTGATCATATTGAACCGAAGACAAAGCCAGACCCACATTGCTTCCTTCGATCACTTCCTCAATGTAGTAACCAGAAGGTTCGTCTTCATCCAGAAATACGTGCGCTTCATTCACTTTGCCAAACAGATTGTGAAGGTCGCCCATAATATCCTGATAAGCCCCCATCAAGAAAAACCCTAGATAATAGTCGTCCTTTAAGTGACCCGACTCATCGACTTCAATGTCATGCAAGGGAAGCGTATTTGACGTATCTTCAAAATCAATGAATTTGTCCACTTTGCCATCTGAATCACAAGTGATGTCAACAAGCGTACCCTCACATTCGGGGGCTGTCTTAAGTTTGTTGATGGGCATGATGGGAAATAACTGATCCAAGGCCCAATGATCTAGAAGGGATTGAAATACGCTGAAGTTGCAAAGGTACTGGTCTGCAAGCTGGTCCTTCAACTGACGGATTTCCTCTGGCACGTGAGCTTTGCCTCGATAGCTTTCCAGTATACCTTTTCCTATCTCCCAGAATAAAGTTTCTATCTTGGCCTTATCTACTAATTCCAAAAGACCAAGTGTAAACATGTTATACGCGTCGTCCTTGCGTTCCAATGCGTCATGGTAAGCTTCGAGTCGATTGAGATTAGTCAGGTTGTCTCTCATTTCGAGCAGCTCCTTGACCAGAGGATGCTCATCGCCATTGTAAGTAAAATGATCCGCAGGGGTGCCTTTTTTAATAGAACCAAGGACCTCGACAAGAAGCACGCTGTGATGAGCTACAATTGCACGACCACTTTCACTCGTGATTTGCGGATGAGGAACTTCCTCTGCATCGCACACGTTTCCAAGATAGTAAACAATATCGTTGGCGTACTCCTGAAGGGTATAATTGGTGGAACTTTCAAAGGCGGTCCGACTGCCATCATAATCCACACCAAGCCCTCCCCCAACATCTACAGTTTCAATTTTAAATCCTAACTTATAGAGTTTGGCATAAAGACGAGCAGCTTCCTGTGTTGCCTTTTTGAAAGTCAGAATATCTGGTACTTGAGAGCCAATGTGAAAGTGAAGCAGCTTGAAGCAATGCTCCATTTTTTCCTTTTTCAACAACTCGGATGCGGCTACCAATTCGCTCGTACTCAGTCCAAATTTTGCATTTTCCCCTGCACTTTCAGCCCATTTACCAGCTCCTTTGCTGAGCAGACGAGCGCGAATACCAATCATGGGCTCAACTCCTACCTTTCGAGAAATGGTAATAATTTGGTTAAGCTCTTCCATCTTTTCAACCACCAAGATAACTTGCTTATTGAGTTTGATTCCCATCAATGCCATGTGGATATACCCACTATCTTTATAGCCATTGCAAACCATCAGGCTTCCGGGAGAGTCCTGAAGGGACATGGCAGCATATAATTCAGGCTTGCTGCCAACCTCCAACCCCATTCCAAAGGGCTTACCACCTTCCATGATTTCCTCAACCACTTCTTTAAGTTGATTAACCTTGATTGGAAAGACACCCCGGTAAGTGTTTTTGTAATCGCACTTCTTGATAGCTCGTTGGAAGGATTGATTGATCGAAGCGACCCGGTGTTTGAGGATGTCCTGAAACCGAATGAGTATGGGAAATTTAAGACCTCTGGATTTTGCCTCTTCGACAATGTCCATCATATCCACCGAGCCACCCGCTTCTTGCAAAGGGTATGCGGTCGCATGCCCTTCCTCGTTGATGCCAAAATAGTTGGCACCCCAACGATTGATATGGTAGAGCTCACTCGCCTTGTCCACTGACCACGCTTCAAATTTTTCCTTCAAATCTCTCATTCGACCTACAATAGGATGAGACGCACTATATCGGGAGGCTGTCTCTTATACACATCTC
>OJCR01000526.1_pt1 | contig 17623 bp, 6 predicted proteins | sample 1591611 | NCBI WGS metagenome assembly OJCR01 (sample SAMN05416815, study PRJEB24817) | seawater metagenome | isolation source: Sea water | place: Canada:Atlantic | collected 2013-07
GTGTATAAGAGACAGGCCTCCAGTGGATTCGTTTTTGTATGCTATTTGCCGTTTGGAAACCATGCCGGCGTGCTTGAAGTTTCCGGCGATAGTTCCAAACAATGGCTCCCGGTTAAATCCATGATGATTCCGGTCAGCTCGCACCCCTTGATGGGACAGTTTGAAGCGGCCGGCGTAGATGGCTTGATTACCGAAACCGTGCGATTGGCGGGTTGGTGCTGGCTTCCCGAGTTCGCCATCAAAGAGGTGGTCGTGCTGATGGGTAATACCGCAGTCCCCGTAGATTTCGGACTGGAACGTCCAGATGTTGCCGATCGGTTCCCCGAGCAATCGGATGCCAGATTTGCCGGTTTCATGACCTGCGAAAACCTCCCCCGCGGAAGCGGAAAAATCCGCCTTAAAGTGACCACCATATGTGGTCGCACCTATTTTCTTGATCCCGGGATGAAGGCTAAGCTGAAGAACGGTGCTTATTTGGCTCCGCTGCCAGTCCCGAACATGTGGAAATTACCTCCAGCAGAACCGATGGAACTCAGCGAAACGTTAGCCGGGCCGATTCTTCCGGGATCAACAAACATTCTCTTCGTGCTTTTTGGTGACTTCACCTCAAACAGCGCCTACCATGTCACGGCCTTGACCAATGCCCTGATCGGACTGGGTTATGACTGCATCGTGGCCGTTCCAGATCATGCCGAAACGATAGAATCTCAACCCACGGCGCGGTTTCTGGGGATTGAGTTTTCGCAGCTCAAAAATATCAATCGCTTCTACAGTGACGGAAAGGGACCGACCGTCACGCACGTCTGGACGCCTCGAGAGGCGGTGCGGCAATGTTGGCAGGAAGTAAAATCCCGATTCACCACTGATCTCGTGATTCACTTGGAGGACAATGAAAAGGAGCTGCTCCGGGATCACCTCGAAATGTCCGAAATTGAAATCGCGAAATTAAACCCGGCGGAGCTGGACGCCAAGGTTCCACTGAGTCTCTCGCATCCCACTCGGTCCCAGCGCTTCCTGAACGAAGCGAAAGGGGTGACTACCATCATCGAGACTCTTGCGCAGGATACGCCAGCGGAGAAACCCTGTCTCACCTTTTGGCCTGCGGCGACCACTGACTTCAGGCCCCTAGACCGGAATCTTCAGCTTCGTCGGAAATTAGGCATACCGGACGGAGAGACCGTCGTGTTCTATCATGGAAATGTGCATCGAGCCAACACGGCCGAGATGAGCGAACTCTATCAGGCAATCGCCGAACTGAATGCGTCTGGAAAACCCACGTGGCTCATCCGGACCGGACGAGATCACGATGAGTTTAAGAAACTCACCCAAGGCCTCCTGACCGGGCGTTTGATCCATGTCGGTTTCGTCAAACGAGCGAAAGATTTACCCATCCTGATGAGTATGGCCGATGTATTCGTGCAACCGGGTTCGCCTGGAGCGTTCAACGATTATCGATTCCCGTCCAAACTTCCCGAGTTTTTTGCCATCGGGCGCCCCGTAATTCTGCCCGCGTCCAATTTAGGTAATCGAGTCAAACATGGCCATGACGCCTACGTTTTGGATAACGCCACGGCTTCGTTCATCGTTAAAGCCATATTGGAAATCTCCACTGATGCCTCACTTTACAAACGCTTGGCCGAAGGTTCAAAACGGTTCGGTAATAAACATTTCTCCTGGCAGACCAGCGCTGAGAAACTCGCTAGCTTTTACCTGCAGCACACTAAACTGGAGCCACCGGAAACTCGCAGGCTCCAGGCCGTGAAAATTGTAAATGCGATGTATGACTAAAACCTCGGGTTGACTTGCACTGTTCCGCATCGATTCGCTTTCGATTTTAAATCTACTGTTTGATGCCCAAACAATCTCACCACATCCGCACTCATTTCGACGAAAAGGCCAAACCGCTATCGAAGATAGCCCTAGCCTATCGTCGATTGCTTGCTCGCTATTACGCGCTACTCATTCCGGGTGACAGTTCGGTTCTCGAGGTGGGTTGTGGTTCAGGGGAACTTCTCCGTCATGTGCCGGCTTCCCGCAAAGTCGGAATGGACCTTTCGCCTGTCCAAATCGACGCCGCGCGCCAGCGCCTACCTGAAGCCGAGTTTCACGAAGCAAACGGCGAGACTTTTGCCACCGGGGAGAAATTTGATTACATCATCCTTTCCGACACCGTTAATCTGGTAACTGACGTGCAAGCCTTGTTTGCCAAACTGCGCGATAGCAGCACGAACTCCACTCGCTTACTGATCAACATTCCCAACACCCTTTGGCGGCCGCTATTCAATCTGGCCTTTCGACTCGGTTTGCGGGATCAACAACCCAACAACAGTTGGCTGTCGGGACAGGATGTGCGCAACCTCCTCACTTTGGCCGATTGGGAGGTTATAAAATCCCAGCCGCGCGCTTTGTTTCCCTATGCCGGCGGCTGGCTAGAACGACTGATTAATCGCTGGCTCGCTCCCCTCTTTCCTTGGTTTTGCCTCACCCAGTTCATTGTCGCTAGACCGGTGCATTATCGTGCTTCTCTTGCGGCAAAAAGCGCGGAAACCTCCGCCGCGCTGGAGCCTTTATCAGTCACTGTCGTAGTCCCCGCCCGCAATGAAGCGGGCAACATCGAAGCAGCGATCACGCGAACTCCGCTGATGGGCACGTGGACTGAGTTCATCTTCATCGAAGGCGGCTCAAGTGACAATACTTGGGAAGAAATCCAACGCGTCCAACAGGCTTACCCTGACCATCAAATCAAGATCATGCAGCAGACGCAGCGCGGCAAAGGTAACGCGGTGCGTGAAGCCTTCGCTGAAGCCCGAGGGGACCTACTTATGATTCTGGACGCCGACTTAACGATGCCTCCGGAAGAGCTGCCCAAATACTATAACGCGATTCTTGAAGGTCACTGTGAGTTCGCCAACGGCAGCCGCTTGATTTACCCGATGGATGATCAGGCTATGCGATTCCTAAACATGATCGCCAACAAATCGTTCGGAATCATCTTTTCTTGGCTACTCGGCCAACCTATCAAGGACACCCTTTGTGGAACCAAGGTGCTCCATCGCTCCGCCTACGATAAAATCGCGGCCAACCGAGCCTACCTCGGTGACTTTGATCCCTACGGCGACTTTGATCTCTTATTCGGCGCAGATCGCCTGAACCTTAAGATTCGAGACATCCCGATCCGCTACCGTGATCGCACCTATGGCACCACTAATATCAACCGATGGACGGGTGGCGTGTTGCTATTGCGGATGGTCGTTTTTGCGGCGCGTAAACTCAAATTTGTGTAGTCGTCAGCGTTGACGCAGCAGGGGCGACTCGCGTTACTCCTTTTCCCTATAATGCCGCTTTACGACTTTAATCACCTCGAGCTAGACCGCACTATCTCGCCGCGCGACACGATGATCGTGCCGGGCCGCGAAGAACAATATTTCGAGCTTGGCCACCGTGCTCTCGAATTGATCGAGTTCGCGGCCAATCTCTGCGCCAAACCACATTTCCCCAACATCCTGGATTTCGGTTGTGGTTACGCCCGGGTCCTTCGCTGGCTACGTCCTCAACATCACTACGCCGAGATCACGGCATGCGAACTAGATCCCGCCGCGGTCGAATTCTGCTCGAAACACTGGGGCGCCCATCCCGTTCAAGCCTCCATCGACGTTTCTGAAATCAAGTTTGATCGCAAATTTGATCTCATTTGGTGCGGTTCAGTCCTGACTCATTTGGATCAGAAATCTTGGGAACAGACGCTCGATTTCCTGATCGAATCCACCAACGAATGCGGCGTCATCATCCTGACGCTACAAGGACGTTTCTTCGCTAGCGCCTTAGCCAACAAACAACCCTACATCGCGGATGACGTGGACAAGAATGCCCTGTTGGCCGAATTCAAGGAACGAGGGTTTGCCTACCAGAGCTACTTTGATCGGCATGACCACGACTACGGCATTTCTCTGTGTTCACCGCAGTGGGTCATGTCGCAGATCGAAAAACGAACCGACGTGATTATTCGATCCTACATTGAGGAATCTTGGGGGATGCAGGATGTGCTGGTGCTTTACAAGACCGAGGATTACTTCGCGTCCGTCATTTGATCCGTGCCCAAAAACTGCACCCGATGCAGCCATCCTTGATCGTAGGCATTATTCTGTAGTGGACCCGGCAGCGCTCTGAATAAAAAGACAGCCCCCATCGGCGCCGATGCGACATCCAAAGACTGACGCCGCACGTTTGGTTCACTATGCGGTGAAACCCAATCCAGTTTTAATGGCAGAACTTCGCCGTCAGGTCCAACGACCTCCATATGAAAGGACATACCGTCAAAATCTCGCTCAGTATAACTCGCCGGACTGATTGAATATTCCACCACCACGCGACGAGCTCCGAGAGGGATTTTGAAATACAGTTCACTGGTCGCATGAGTCAAAAGGCCTTTGCCGTATTGAGTGGAATTGATAGAAATCCCATAAGGTAAAACCCCATAGTCCGGCTCAAATCCAAGCGGAGCAATCTGCGCCCCCAGTTCGGTGTCTGCGATTTGCACCCGTGATTCCACCGGTAGTAGATCAGTCGACTGATCCATCGTAATTCCCCGTGGTGGATCCACCTCCAGTATCCGCCGCATCTCGGCATATCGATCCGCGCGGGCATACGCCGTAACCTGATCATCCCATTCGTATACCGGCTGAGGCCACAGCCCCAATTGATCAATCCGCTCGGCGATCCAATCGGATTGCTCCCGAGCTTCTCCAATCATCAAAACCAGCGGAACGGACTCACCAGCGAGAAGCGCGATGCTCTCCCGCACCTTTTCTGGATGATAAAACATCTGTGCATCCGGAATCATCAACATGCGTCGTTCGGTAAAATAGGCCAACGACGAGTTCCAGTCGGTTGAGTGAGTCACCACTACTTCGTCTTGTCGCGTGACCAAGCGGATCGCCTGGGTGAGGCCATAGTCCCCTGTCGCGTATGCCGTTTGCACCGGATAAAGCGTGTCTTCATATCTAGAAAACTGACCGAACGCCATGCCCCCGAGCACCCCGACCACCAATACCCTCCCCGGCCACCAAGATCGGACGCGATCCCACCACGCAGCCACCCCGGCGCCCGCCGCTAGAGTCAGAAAAGCTCCGTTCGCGAAGAAATAGTAATCGTGCAGGAGATAGAGATTAAAAAACACCAGCTGAATGCCCAAGAATGCAACAAGACTGATCAGAGCAATCCGACGACTGGCTGGTATCCAAAGTGCCAGCACCAGTCCCGCCAAAATTGCTGGCCAAGGCATCACTGTATCGTGCCAACGCCCCAGTAAGGTGCGCCACTCATCGCCATTCATGCGCATCTGCCACGTGCCAAAATTGAACCCTCGCAACTCGGCAGATAAGAGGAAGTGCGCGATGGGATTTTGCGCTTTAATCACGTCGGCCTTAGCAACCCAAGCAAACCCCAACAACAACAACGGCGCCCCGATTCCGAGCGCTTCGGCCAAGAGACGCTTCCGCACCGGAGCTTCGCGCCATCTTCCCTGAAACAGGTCAGCCATGAACAATACGGCCCAAGGTAAGCAAAACGCCGCCCATGTTGTCGGCTTCACCAAAACCGCTACACCGCCGAAGAGAATCAAAAGAGGTAAGAACCTGCCTGCCCCAGTTTGGCGAAATCGTAATACGCCCCAGAGGAACCAAGCCGAACTTGCCCACGCCAGAGACTCGATCATCACAGTCCGTGAAAAGAACAGATAGACCGGGGAAAAGACCACCAAAACCAAAGCCAGACAGCTCCCTCCTGGCGAAAATTTGGCTATGCGCAACAACTGGTAACACCCCATCAATCCGATCAGGAAACAAAAGACCGAGACAGAACGTGCCGCCTGAGCAATCCCCTCTCCGGTCAATCCCGCCCAGTTTACCACGAGATACTGGTAAACGGGAAATTCCATGGGGATCGACCACGGCTTGCCCAACACGGGAGTCGAATAGTCCAACCGGAAACCCTCCTGCTGCATCGCTTGAATCGTCAATGCCGTCTGCGATTGTCGAAATTCGTGACCGGATAACCCAGTCAATTCCCATCCGTGACTCGCCCAAGAGCCCGCGATGCACAGCGCCACAAGTAGAACGCTCACTCCGATCCAATTTGGTAACGTATCTTTTTCGATCAATTTTCGGGAGTTAGATCCGGTGAACTGAACCGGGATAAGAAAACGGTTTCCGGCAACACAACATCATTGTTCCATAATAACCACCAAGAACACTTCAAAAATATTCTACCTTCTCGCTAGAGCGAGATTTGAATCACAGGCCAATACTCGGTCGACATTCATAGGTCTATTTCATTTCAGAGGTCTGCATTTGGCTCCTTCATTCGGCGGAATCATTTTCCTCGATAGACTTCACCGCGTTCCCAATGAGGCCCCTTCCGAATTAACAACTAAATGAACTGAGTTCTGTTTAGAGTCTTCACCCGTATTGATCAAAAATCAGTCACTGACTACTAATATAAGGATTACGTCCTGGGTATCCTATCATGATTAAAAACACCCTCCCTGAGAGAAGGTTACCGCACATATTTTGTGATTTTAACTGACTCAATATAAGACCAATCGAATGCTTCACTTCCCATCGCATCAGATGCGAAAACTAACCGCGCTCCCTCTTCAATTGAGAACTCAATGTTCGAAAGCTGAAACCCCCGATCGACTGGATTGAGCACCGGATTCAGATTACGGCGAAATATCTCTCGGCGTTCGCCTGAAGCGTTCTCCACATAAACGAGAAAAGAGACTCCATTGGTCTTATCGCCCTCCCGTTCGTATGAATCAGGGGACAGGCCGTAGGACCAAACGGCTTGCCCCTTCCGGACTTCGGTTTCGATCACGAAATGCGAGTTTGCGTGAAAGTTTTGAACCTCCCGTTCTTCCAACGTAAACGGCCCATAGCCAAACCCGATCAGATAGCGAACGACGACTCCCCCCTTTACCGGAAACGCCGCAGCCGCGTATCCGGGTAATAATTCGCGTTCGATCGCCCATGAATTCTTCGACTCCGGTGGTGGCGGCAATACTTCTGTAGCATCGAAAATTCTCTGGCTCAAAACCGAGCGAGCATGGGATTCAGTCAAAGGATGGAGGAATACCAAGAATCGTTCATTTCCAAGCGTGGGCCAGGCATTGAGCCCGAGTTCAGCACACACGTTTTTCGTCCACTTCTCCCGAGACTCAAGATCGCGGGACACCATCAACGCATCGACCCTTTCAGTTTTTAGATTAGCTAGGCCAAAATCCATATACTCGTCGTTCCGCTCCATTCCATTACGGATCATGAATGCCCGACGTTTTGTGTAATATGGACGGATGGCAGACCAATCGTCGCCCTGAATGACGACTACACCATCAACCGGAACGACTTGATTCACTGCCTCCATCAGACCCGACCCGCCATGAGAATCATATTGTTGTAACGGGTAGTAGCCGCGCAGGTAGGAGCCCGATAAGGACAGGAAGGGAATAATGAAAAGAATCGTGCGTAAACCTCTCGGCCAATTTACTTTCTCATAAAACCCCAGCGCCGAAAACCCCAGCGCGGCTACCCCAAACACCGCACAGGTGTAGAAATAATAATCCTGGCCGGTGTAGGCATAGGGTATCGTTAGTTGACCAAACAAAAATAGTCCAAACGCCCAGCAAATTTGACTCCGACGATTAGGACAAAAAATGGTAGCTGATGTCACAAACCCTAATATCACCCAAGGGAAAGTAATAGCCTCTCCCCAGCGCAAAAACATGTGATGCCACGTGTGCAACGAGAACCTCGCTTCGAGACTAAACATTCCGAAATTACCCGTCGACAGCCCCTCGGACGTAAACACGGCCGTAACGGGGCTTACCGCTTTAATAGCATCCGTATGACCCACCCACCAAACCAATGAGAAGTAGGGTAACACCACTACTCCAACGCCCCATAAGATCGTTCGAAACACCGTAGACCGATCGCCGGTTTTCCAGAATCTATAGAGGCAGTAGACGCCAAAGATTGCAGCTGGAAACAACCAGACCATGAAAACCAAACTTTTGATCAACACGGCAAGTGTTCCACACAGGGTGCAGGCGATGAACGGTAAGGCTTTCCGCGAGTCCATCGTCTTAACGAACAACGCCAAAAACCAAACGGAGAACATAAATGCCATCGGATCGATCAAGAAGGCCCGTGAGTAAAAGATGTAGACGGGACAGAGCGCTACCAGCGCGACTACCACGGTGGCTTCCGCCACGGACTGTCCGCAGCGCTTTATCAGAATCCACACCCCCGGTAAGGCCAAATAAAATGAGATCAAGGACACCGTTCTCGCAGCCTGGAAATCTGCCAAATCGAAACTTCGTTTTACCAAAACCACCACCCACTGGTATACGGGCAACTCCAACGGCATCTGCCATGGTGGGCCAAAAATCGGCGTTTCGTAATCGATCGAAAAATTATTCTGCAGATCGATGTAGTAGGTAATTAGCGCAGTCTGCGTTTGCCGAAATTCATGCCCCAGCATGAATCCCCAATTCCACCCGACTGTTACAAAATATAAATGAAATCCCAATGCCGCTACCAAAATGAGCAGAGGCCATTTGGAGGGAAACTTAACCTCGGTTGTCGTGTGTTCTGAATTCATGATCTTAGGCATTCGACACTTTTATCGCTGATTCTCTCTACTGCGACAGTCCGGCAATTCGTGAACATCGATCGCTATCAAATTCAAAAAGTGTGCACTAAGACGGTCAACCTGTTGTTAACAGGGACTATCCCCTAGCTTTTGTGATCATTCTCATCAATTTGGATTCAGCCAATTCCTTCTCCTATCACATGGCATTCGCCCCCTAAATATCTGCACTGTGAGTAAAACCACGCTTTACTGCTTCCCGCCCCGAACGTTCATTCAAAGGTTTCATGTTTGAGACCGAGCTTTGCCGATTCTTCATCGACCAGCCGATTGACTGGAGCCTAGACCAGGAAATCGCGGATATCCGTGGCTGGGTGCTATTTAAGTCAGGCGAGGAGCTCATCGACTTACGGGCAAAACTTGATGGGATGCCTTTCTATGGGATCATTGGTAGCGATCGACCCGACGTCCGTGATTCCTTCGATGCGGGTGGTCCCGGACTCAAATCCGGCTTCCGCGTAAGTGTCCGCCCCTGGCACGGGGCCAAGACCCTCACACTCGAGGTCATGTTACGGGATCAAACTTGGGTCGAATTCTGTCGCAGGAAAGTCGCGTGTGCCGGCGAGGACCAACCAAACAAGCAGCCTCCCTCTTACGTTCGCAGCGAGGTTTTGGAAGAAAGCCTCTTTTATCTCTATCGCCATTTCCATCAAGAGTCGGGCGCTAAGCTTCGGGAAGAATCCAAACGCGTTCTCGACGAAATCTCGATAAACCAGACCGAGATGCTGCCCGAGAACGATCTCATCGGGTATCTCGATTTGCCCGAGTTCTGGATAAATGCGCACTACGAAAAATTCCGCGTATCCGGCTGGGCCTTCTCTCGTGATCAAACCATCTCCCGCCTCCACTCCACCATTGGTTGTGTCGATGAAAACCGCCTCGTTTGGGGCAAAGAGCGTGACGATGTGCTCCATCACAATCCCAATTTCCCGCAGGCTCTCAAATCGGCCTTCTACGGTTTGGTCGATATTCGTCCCGGCTGTTTTAGCCCCGCTTGTTTAAAAATATGGGTGGATTACCCGGATCAACCCCGACAGCTGCTGCGTTCAAAGCGTCTTTTCATCAACCATCTTGATGAGAACAGCGGGCCGATCCCCTATTACAGTCACTTCAAATTCGTCCGCGTCATGGCTGGGCTTGCCCGCCAAATCATCAGCGGCGGTTACGAACTGGAAAGCTGGGGTGATTTCTGGAAAGCCGTGCGCGCGACTCGATCCAAGTTGGCGGACAAAATGATTCGCGGCGGGAAAGCGAGCGCGCCACCGCCTCCGACCCCATGGGAAAAGAAGGAACCATTCGACCTTTGGACCCACCACAATCGCCTCACCCCGCGCCTGCTCGACTTTTTGGGTAAAGAAGCGAAGCCGTTGAATGAAGCCGGACCGAAGATCAGCATCGTGGTTCCGACCTACAACACGCCCACCCGGTTTTTAAGAGAGCTGATCGCCTGCGTGAAGGCCCAGGTCTACACCAACTGGGAACTCTGTCTCGCCGACGACGCTTCGCCCCAAAAGCATGTCGCCAAAGCCCTACAAGCCGCCGCCAATTCCGATCCACGCATCAAATTCATGGTGCGTGAGTCGAACGGTCACATCTCCGCGGCCACCAATTCCGCTCTGGAGCTCGCCACCGGAGAATACGTTTCGTTTCTCGATCACGACGATCTTTTGCCCGCCGATGCTTTGTTGCACGTCGCGGAAGCCATTCAGGCGCAACTTTCCGTTGATTTCCTCTATACCGATGAGGACAAGGTCGATACCTCGGGCCACCACTACGATCCTCAGTTCAAGGGAGACTGGAATCCCGAGATGGCGATCACCCACAACTATACGCATCACCTGCGCACCATTCGCCGTAAAATCGTCGAGAACGTCGGTGGTCTCCGTGTCGGTTACGAGGGCGCCCAGGATATCGATCTCGTCCTGCGCTGTGTCGAAAAGATCGAGCACGCCAACATCCGCCATGTGCCCTTCGTGTGTTACCACTGGCGCGCCCACGAAGAAAGCACGGCTCAACGCGGTGACCAAAAGGGTTATTTGTTCGGCGCCGCCCGCAAAGCGATTGAAGATGCCGTAAAACGCCGTGAACTGCGCGCTGAGGTTGTCCTACCTCAACTGATGAAGGACAATGCTCTCTGCCTGCACCAACTGAAGTGGGACCCAGATCTTCTGGCCGAGAACCCCGTGACGATCGTCATTCCCTCGCGGAATCAAGCCGCGTTGCTCAAAGCTTGTTTGGATTCACTCGATCGCACTGTTCGCTGGGAACACACCAAGTTGATCATCGTCGATGATGGGTCCGATGAAACCAATGCACAGGAGTTGCTCAAATCCATCGAATCACGCTCCGATCGTCCGTGGAGTGTGCTGCGCCCCGAACGTGGTGGCGAAGGATTCAACTATTCTCGTTTGGTGAACTTGGGCACCCAAGCGGCCGATACCCCCTTGGTGCTTCACCTCAACAACGACATCGAAGCGATCGAGGAAGGCTGGCTCGAGGACATGGTTGGCTGGACGACGATTTCAGGAGTTGGAGTCGTCGGAGCGCGTCTCATTCATCGTGATGAAACGTTAAATCATGCTGGCATCTGGGTCGGACCAAACGGCGGACTCGCTCACGCTGTTTTCGTGGGTCTCCCCAAAGACGACTTCGGCTACCTATTTCTCCCCCACGCCGCCCGCAATACCACCGCTGTCACCGGGGCCTGCCTCCTCACCCGCAAGGATCTCTACGAGGAGCTAAACGGGTTTGACGACACCGACTTCCAAGTCGCTTACAACGATGTCGATTACTGCATGCGTGCCGAAAAGGCGGGCTATCGCACCGTCTACTCACCCGGTGCGACCTTGGTCCATCTGGGGTCCGCGACCCGCGGAATCAGTTACACGGAGAAGGAGCATCTTGCCTTCGTTCAACGCTACCCCGCCTTCCGTGATCCTCACTTTTCCGAGTCGGTCGAATACGCCAATCCAAGTTTCCGGATCAATGCCAACGATCACCGCTTCGCGAGCCGTAAGCTCAAGCTCCACATCGGCATCGTCTCCCACAACCTGAACCTAGAAGGTGCCCCGCTCTTTATCGTCGAATACGCCCGCCACTTTAAGGAAATCGCTGATTGGGACGTCACCGTCTTTGCTCCCTGTGAGGGTCCGTTGCGGGATAATTTCGACGCCATCGGGATCGACGTCCAATTGATCGATATCGACGCCGTGACCGGTGCCCAAACCGCCGCCGATTTTACGCGAAGCATCAACGAACTCAGTAAACAATCATCGTGGAGAGATCTCGATCTGATCGTCGGCAATACGATGCTGTCTTATTGGGTTGTCCCTCTCGGTCAAAAACTGGGACTGCCTTCATCGCTTTACATCCACGAAAGTAACCTGCCTCGGCGTTTCTTCTCCGAACATCGGCTCGCAACCGATGAGGTCATTCCTCTGATTGATAAGGCCATGAGCGAAGCGACTCGTGTCATCTTCATCGCGGAATCGACGCGACAAATTTACGCAGAGCTGAATCGCTACGACAACTACCGCCTGATCGATAGCTGGATCGATATCGAGCGGATCGAGCAATACATCGCCGATACCGATCGAGCCAAATTGCGCCGCAAACTCGACATCCCCGAGAATGCCACCGTCGTGATTAACGTCGGCTCGGTTTGCCAACGTAAAGGCCAACACATCTTCATTCGCGCCGTCGATCATCTGCACAAGCAGCACGGTCCCGAACTAGAGGCCCACGGTCCACTGCTCTACGTCATGGTCGGCGCCCGGGAGGGTCTTTATCTCGAAACGGTCGAAAACGACATCGAACTGATGGGGCTCACCAATACTCGCCTGATTTACGAGACCCAGGATGTCTACGAGTGGTATCGGGTCGCGGACATGTTCTGCTGCACCTCGTTCGAAGAATCATTCCCTCGAGTTCTGCTGGAGGCGGCTTCTTTTAATATGCCCATTGTCAGCACCGACGTGAACGGCATCACCGAGATGTTAACCAATAACGACGAGGCCTACCTCATCAAAGCGGGCGACTATCACGTGCTCGCGGATACCTTGAAGAAAGCGCTGGACCGCCACTACGCTGGCGACACCAAGATGGTCTCCATGGCGTTTTCCCGCATTTCACGATTTTATGATGCTCGCATCTCCCAACCCGCTCATGTCGAGATGGCACGAGAAACCTATTTTGGCTAAAAAGCCCGTCCGTTAAACATGAACGAAAACGAATCTTACCTTTTCCACATCGAGCAACCCGACGAATGGAACCGTGCTCCCGATCATTTTTGGATCTATGGTTGGTTCGTATCCAAGACCGCCGATTATTATACCGATATTCGGGCTTTCATCGATGACGTTCCCTTCACGGGAATGATGGGAATGCCCCGCCCCGATATCGAAGCGGCCTATTCGCACTGGACCGCGGGGAAAATGCCGGGATTCGCACTTCGGTTGGAGCCCTGGGTAGGGGCGAAAACGATTCGTTTGGAGATTCTCAATCAGAATCATGATTGGTCCGAATTTTGGCGGGTAAAAATAGATATCACCGGCCAAGGCGAATGTAAACGCTATCAACCCACCTTACACCCGGATCTACTGGAGATGATGTATCTTCGTTTGATCAAACACGGGGCGCTCAATCCGCAGACACCGATGGCTAATCAAGCCAAACGCATGGTGCGAGATTTCTCGATCAAGTGCGTCGACGTGCTGCCGCAAGCTCCCTTGCGCGGACAACTCGAACAACCTGAATTATTCGCCCACACTCAATACAACAAGATGGCTGTATTGGGGTGGATTTTCAATGAAGAGCGGCCGTTCAAACGCTTGCTTGCGACGACCGATAGCGTGAACTTCAATGTGCTCACTCACGGCATCGAACGCGAAGACGTCGGCAAAAAATACCCTCAATTTCCGCAAGCCCGTTACTCTCGGTTTCAGGGGATGATTGATATCAATCAAATCGCCCCCAATCCGATCCCGATCAAAATCTTTGGAGAATATGAAGACGGATCACGGGAGATCCTATTCGCTAAACGCGTATACCAGTGGAGTTGCTTGGAGAAGGAGTGCCGTCTCCCTCCTTACTGCGAAACACACTTTAAAAACGTCAAACAAGCTATCATCGATAATTCTCGTGAACTCGGGGTCAAAACTGGAGGGCTAAATTTCTGGCGCGAATCGAGGCGGATCAAAAAAATCTTCGAGGAAGATTCCCAGGACCCCACGCCGTGGTATGATTGGCAATCTCGACCGGGTTACGCCACTTGGGCTCTTAACAATCAGCTGCGCCCCCGACTCCGCCAAGAACTGCAGCTCGTCGCCGATCAGCTGGCCGCAGACGACGGGCCAACGTTCTCCATCTTAATTGATTCTCGGGACACCCCTTGGGCTCAACTTCTGCGGCTCACTCAATCCATCCAAAAGCAGCTCTATTCACGGTGGCAGGTGTTGTTTGTAATTCGGGCTGATGCTGATCCCGCGCTGACCGCCCACGTGCAAGCGCTCGGAGAATCAAATCGTCGCATTGTTTTCGCGCACGGCCAACCGGAGGAAAATTTTTCAATTTCCATGAATAACGCCGTGGGGGCAACCTCCGGTGATTGGTTGATCTTCCCCTCCTCCACTTCACGTTTTGCTCCTGAGGCCTTGATTCTTCTAGCCGAGGAAGCGGCAAGCGATGATCACGATCTCGTATTTACGGATGAAGATTATGTCGCCGCAGACGGCACGCGTAGTGATCCCATTTTCAAGACGCGCTGGAGCCCAGAACTCGTCTTCTCGGGCACGCACCCAGGCGAGGGTTTTACGATTCGCCGCCAAATTTTTGAAGCAACGGGCGGCTTCGAGGAAGACTTTCATCGTTATATGCTGGGCGCCCTTTGTCAGCGGCTACCTGAAGTCATTCACCCACGACGGACCGCCCACGTGCCGGTCGTGGCCTATCACCGCGCAGATTCCGAGATTCGCCACGATGCCGGATCGGAGACGATTGAACTGAGTCGGCTCGCCGTCGCAAATGCGTTGGAGCGACGCAATCTACCCGGCCAACCCTTCCAACCTCCCTTTGCGGTCGAGGATGGATTGAATATTCAACAGGTGTATTGGGAATCTTCTTACCTCGCCGAAAATCCCGTCACGATCGTAATCCCTACTCGCGATCATTGTGATTTGCTCGAGCGTTGCATCCAAGCCCTGTTGCAAACCGTAAACTGGCAACACGTAAAACTTATCATCGTCGATGACTTCTCCCGCGAGGAAAAAGCCGTCCGATTTTTGCAGTGCCTGTCCGAGAGCCAAGACTTTAATTGCCGTGTAATTCAACCCAAGGTGTCGCCCACGAAACCTTTCAATTACTCGCGCTTGGTAAACGCGGCGGAGCCTTACATCGACACCCCGCTGGTTCTGCACCTCAACAACGATGTCGATGCCCTCAAACCGGGCTGGATTGAAGAAATGGCCGGTTGGTTTTCCATCGACGATATTGGTGTGGTCGGGGCGCGATTGCTCTACGCCGATGATCACATCAATCACGCCGGCGTCATCATCGGTCCCCATCATGGATTGGCCGACATTCCTCTCGCCGGTTTGGGTCCCAACGAAGATGCGCCGTTCGGACTCCACCGGATCGCCCGCAATTGTTCGGCCGTCACCGGAGCATGTCTCATGACTCGCACCGATCTATATCGGAAGCACCAAGGATTCGATCAGGAAGATCTCGGCGTCTGCTACAATGACGTGGACTATTGCCTGCGGTTGGAAGCGCAGGGCTTCCGCACCGTTTATACTCCCAGAGCTGAGCTGTGGCACTGGGGCAGTGCATCCCGAGGAACGGCCTTCTACCCCGACGAGCACATAGCCTTCGTGTCGCGCTATCGTGGGTTGAAGGATCCCTACTGGAACCAGAACCTGGCGATGAAAGACAGATCCGTGGCGGTGGACCCATATCACTACGTTCACACCAAGCGATTGAATCGCCTGCACCTAGTCGTCGTGACGCACAATCTCAACTTCGAAGGCGCGCCTCTCTTCTTATTCGAATACGTCAAATTCCACGTCGAACAAAGCGGTTTTAAAATCGATGTGATTTCTACCGAAGACGGCCCCTTGCGGAAGAAATACGAGGCGATGGGATCGCGGATAATTCTCGTTGACCGCCATCCGTTGCACGGCGCCCGCAATGACACTGAATTTGCCGAACAGTTGGAAATCATGCGGCAAAACCTTCAGCAAAAAATCGATCTCGATCCGGTCGACGCCTTCATTTGCAATACCTTGGCCTGTTGGTGGGGAGTGCATCTAGCCGATACCGTCAAAAAGCCCTCCCTCTTCTACATCCACGAAAGTGCGACGTTGAAGCGTTTCTTCAGCACGATGCTACCCAAGGACCGGTTCGGCGTGGTGCGGGAAGCCTTCCGCATGGCGACTCGGGTCTGCTTCCTCTGCAAAGCCACTCGCGCATATTATGAGGAGCTCAATGACTACGATAATTTCCGGAATGTTTCTTCGTGGATCGACCTTGCCCGGATCGAAGACCTGAAGAAAGCGACAACCTCCGAAGAAGCCCGCAAGACTCTCGGGTATTCGCCCAATGAAATCATCATAGCCAATATCGGCACCGTCTGCGAACGGAAGGGACAACATATGTTCCTGCGCACGGTGAAATACTACCTCGACCAATATGCCGGAGGAGGCAAATTTCGCTTCCTCATTGTGGGAGGACGTCCGGGAGAATACCAAGATTCACTCATAGCTGATATCGATCAACTGGGCCTCTCCCAGGTTGTGGAAATCATCAACGAAACCGACCGCGCCTACGAATACTTCCGTGCGGCCAACATATTTGTCTGCACCTCCTTCGAGGAATCGTTTCCTCGAGTCTTACTGGAGGCGATGGCGTTTGAGACATCGATCGTAAGCACGCATGTGCATGGCATTCCCGAAATGGTGACGGACAGAGACGAGGCTTACCTAGTCGCGCCCGGAAACCCGATCCAATTCGCCAAGACAATCAAAACTTGCCTCGACAAGATTGCTCATGGCACCAGCACCACAGCCAATGCTTTTTCGCGAGTATATCGAGGATTTGACATGGATGCCGTTCTGCCCAAACACGCAGATCTCGCGCGTGAAGCCGTTCTGGATTTCGATCCCGATACAGACCACTCGCAGCCCAATCGACTTTCCGGACGAGGTGATCGCGTAGAATCCAGTTGGTAATGAAAACCTCCTCTCGATCTTGGCCTTGGTATTACGGGCTGATTCTAATCGCAGCGGTGGTGGCTACTCGCCTCCTGTGGCTGGATCATGATCTATGGAGTTTGGACGAGGGTTCGACCTTCACTATGGCTCAACAGGTGCTGGAGGGTGACGTCCTTTATCGAGATGCGGCCGACAATCGCAGTCCGTTGATGCCATATATCAAAGCGGCGATCTTCGCCGTGTTCGGTGATTGGAACTCCACCGCCGTCCACCGCACCATCGCGGTATTTCTGGGTGTCGTCGCATTCTGGCTAGGATGGATCGCAACCAAACTCGATCGCCGATCAACTGGTATCGCGGCCGCTACGGTATTTGTGTTGTTGCAGATTCTGTATGTGCACGCCGGTGACACCATGTCGGCCAATACGGAGTGGTTTGTGGTCATCTTCTCCACCGCTGCCTTCGCTCTATTTGTGCGATGGGTAGAAAAACCGAGTTTCCAACGCGGTCTACCTATCGGTTTTCTGTTTAGTCTCTCGGTCTTATGTAAACAGCCCGGCTTGCTGGATGGAATCGTGGCATTTGTGCTGCTGGCATTGATCGGCTGGTTTAAATCCGAGGCCCGCAAAGATTTATTAAAAATGGCTGCGGGAACCGCCCTCGGTATCACCGTGCCACTCGCACTGGTGGTGGGGTATTTCATCTATCATGATGCC
>OJCR01000528.1_pt1 | contig 17598 bp, 14 predicted proteins | sample 1591611 | NCBI WGS metagenome assembly OJCR01 (sample SAMN05416815, study PRJEB24817) | seawater metagenome | isolation source: Sea water | place: Canada:Atlantic | collected 2013-07
ACACGTAAGGAGTCGTCGGCAGCGTCAGATGTGTATAAGAGACAGATCCAGCACCTTGCTACGTTTTCGTTCAGTCACGGACGAAGAGATAGCGGTAAGTATGTCAGAGGATGCGAATGATTTGGAACTTGCTCTCGTTCGAAGCAACGCAATTCCCCCGGGCTCTACCAGATTGGTTGCAAGAATCGATGAGTCCCTGCCTGGGATGGCAATCACGCCCGTCGCGACTCAGGTGACTTCAAAAACTACCGTTCTTGCGCACTTGGAATACTCGCCGTGGCCGATTCCCAGACCCGATGTGAATCTCAAGCAGAAGCGAGGAAAAGTATTGAAAGACTCAGATCTCGCGACGCCCTGATTTTTTTAACCAGACTCGTCTTCCAGCAAACCGCGTTCGTTATTAGACCTTCAAAAGTATCAGAATCGACTCATGATCACACTTCAGGGTTTCGGGAAAGATTACGGAGATTTTACGGCAGTCGAATCAATCGACTTGCATATCGCCGCCGGTGAGACTTTTGGGTTCATCGGACCTAATGGCGCCGGAAAAAGTACGACGATTCGATTTCTTGCAACATTGCTGCGGGCAAGTCGTGGTCGAGGTGAGGTAGCGGGATGTGACGTCATGGGTGATCCCGTGGGTGTTCGGCAATCTGTTGGCTACATGCCTGATAACTTTGGTGTTTATGACGGGATGCGGGTTTGGGAATTTCTTGATTTTTTCGCGGTCGCCTACCGTATCGGTCGTGTGGAACGGAAAAACATTATCGACAATGTGCTTGAATTGCTGGACTTGACCCACAAACGTGATGACTTTGTCAACGGTCTGTCACGCGGCATGAAGCAGAGGCTTTGTCTTGCAAAAACCTTGGTGCATGATCCTCCGGTTCTCATCCTTGACGAACCTGCCAGTGGTCTTGATCCGCGTGCACGCGTGGAAGTGAAAGCGCTACTGAAAGAACTGAGAAATATGGGAAAGACCATCTTGATCAGTAGTCATATTTTGACAGAACTAGCTGATTGCTGTACTTCTATTGGCATCATCGAACGCGGACAGTTGCTGATGCATGGGCCGATTGACAGTGTGTATCGGCAAATACGTCGTAATCGAATCGTCGAGATTCAATTCGTCGCGGGCGAAGATGCAGGAATGTCGATCCTCCGCAGTAGCCCTCACTTGAGATCGATTGAAATGGCACCGAATGCTGTGGTTGCTGAACTCCAAACAGACGATGAGGGGTTGGCAACGCTGATGGAAGAAATGCTAAATGCGGGCGTAAGGATGAAGTCATTCAATGATCGCGACCCTACCTTGGAGGATGTCTTCATGACAGTGACCAAGGGTTTGGTCTCTTAAATGGTGCTGCAGATTCGTGGCAGAACATCCAGTAAACCGGTGGGATCCGCACACCCCTCGAAACGCAGCGTTGTCACTACAGCTTTAACTCAATAGCTTTAACTCTACAGCTTTAACTCAATAGCTTGGCTGCGATCTGTTCAGCGATTGCCACAGGTTCAGCAGTGGTCGTCACGTCAATGATTCGACGCTCGTCGAAAGAACGCAGCCATGTTTCTTGACGGCGAGCTAGTTGGCGAGTGTGGGCGGATACTTCTTCGATCAAAGTTTCGGTTTCCGATCGATCCTCTGAAATCCACTCGATGATTTCTCGATAGCCAACAGCCTGAGCGGCAGTGCGAGACAGATTTCCGTGCGTTGTGAGTAAGGTCTGCACTTCAGAAATGAAGCCGTCTTCGAACATCTTTTGGACTCGACAGTTGATTCGTTCATGAAGTTCTGAACGTTCCCAGTTCAATGTGAATACGTTGCATTCATTTGGGTCTTGGTAGTGATCGAATTGAGTTTGGTGGTGGCTGATTGGAACACCGGTTTGATGAGAAACCTCAAGGGCCCGGATCATCCTTCGAGCATCATTTGGGCCGATACGATGGGCGGCCAATGGATCAACCTGCTGCAACCGTTCTCTTAGAGCCTCAATCCCATGATTCTGTAAATCGGATTCCACGGCTTTACGGAAATCCCAATCTGCCGGTGGCCCGGGATCAAAGCCTCTCAGGACTCCTTTAAGAAACATCGGGGTTCCACCAACGAAAATTGGCTGACGACCCCTTTGGCGAATTTGCTCGACGACTTTGTGTGCCGCTGCTAGATAGCAGGCAACACTGAAATCCTCTGTCGGCTCTACCAAATCGATCAAATGGTGGGGGACATCTTGACGCTCCTCGAGGGTTGGCTTCGCAGATCCGATGTCCATGCCACGATAAACGGCGATCGAGTCAAGTGAGAGAATTTCACCATCGATGATTTCTGCCAGAGCTACGGCGATCGTGCTTTTTCCTGAGGCAGTGGGGCCAGTCAGGACAATCGCGTCCTGTACCAGTGACCTATAAGAGACAGGTTCTTGCCCACGCGTCGAGTTCTGTTGCATTGCTGCTGGCGTTTCAGGAAGTTTCCGGAACATCAATGGTCCGCATCAGGTAATCGGTTCTATGGACCCGCAAAATCATATCCGGTCGTGGCACTGATATACAGTAAACCACTCGCAAGCTTTCTTGGGCAGGGGCTTGATGGGTTGACAGACCAAATTATTCAGAGTGCGGATTATCTTTTGGATTCCAGTAACCACCAGTCGAAGAAATCGTAGATCTGTTGGTTGGATTCCAAGTTCGGCCCATGTGTCGCGCGGTTGGTCATCGCCACCCGGTTCTCGTAGCCGAGCATGCGGTTAATTGAAATCAGATGATTCAAAGCAGTCCAACGCTCTAGGCGATCGGCGGTACCACCGGATACCAGCAGTGGTCGCGGCGCCATCAAGGCATGCAATTCTACAAGGTCATGTCCCCTTTCGATTAAGGTTTTGTAAGAGCCGGTGCGGGGTGCGCCTTCGCTGGGAAGTTTGCGGAACTTTTGGGATTCTTGAAGGCCATTTACTTCACCAAGTTCAAAACCAAGATACCAGCGGTCCCAATAGTTTACAGAGCCACCGGCGTTCTGTTTGCGACGATCTCGTTCATCAAAAACGATGCCTGCATCCGACCAAGCCGCACAGGCAAACTTGTCGTAAAGGCAGGAAGCAAATAGTGACCACTTGCCCCCAAATGAATGACCGACAATGCCGATCCGATCGGGATATACCTCAGGCCGTGAAGCAAGAAAGGTGTGAGCGTTGGCAGCAGCAAAGGCCAGTGCCGATAACGGTTGAGTTTTGACCTCTTTGCCTTCACTGCCAAAGTACTGACCTCGATGCCCCGCTTCACGAGGATTCTCAAAATTTACACCAGAATTAGGTTTGCCAATGGAAAGTGTGACGAAGCCTCGTTTTGCTAATTGCCAGCCAAAGTCTCTTAGTTCAACTCCCTTTCCGATGCCTGTCTGGGCATCATAATACGGCACCACCACTGCGGGAAACGGTCCGTCACCATCGGGGATCAACATGAAGGCATCAACCAATTCACCGCCAATCCCGATTCCGATTTTCAGCTGCCGCTGGGTTATGTTTTCGCGACGCGTGATCTTGATTGACTGGACGGTGGGATTGGCGGTGAGTTCTGGCCACGGTCCCATCATTTCCTGCCAGGTCTTGAGAATCTCAGCACGACGGTTTTTCCAATGGTGCGCTGTGGTGACCCTCGTCCCATCTTGATTTTGCAGGGGTGAGCGGTAGTCACCCATTTGATTCTGGTACTCAGGTGGGGGCTGATAGAAAGAGGCCAAGGGTGACGATGGTGCGATGTTCGTTGTGACCCACTGGGCCCTTCTAGTTGCATCAGCCGCAATGCGGGCCTTGCGAGCAGAGATGCTTCGGAAATTCCATGGCCATTTTGAGTTGGCTGGCAGGTCATCAAGTATTCGCTGCAAGTTCTGCTTCCGCTTGCCTGCAGAGTCTGTTTGTCGCGCTGGTGTAATCGTGTTCTGCTCGAGTGGATCCGCGGCCAAATCGAAGAACTGACCAGAGGAATAAAGTTTGTATCGGTGATCTCGAACCACTCGGTCCTGAGCGTATTGCGTGAATGTCCATGGTCGTGTCCATGAGCTGGTTGCTGGCTGTCGAAGTAGTTTTGCAAAACTGTTGCCATCAACTTTTAGCGTTGATGGGATTGATACGTTTGCGATCTCAAGCAGAGTCGGAAACACATCGGCAGCATTCAGCAAGGCGTCGCTTTCAACACCTTCTGAGACCCAAGACGGACCATTCACTATGAATGGCATGTTGATACCACGTTCAGTGAGCGAATAGATCCCTTCTTCTGAAATTCGGCCATTGCGCATGCCGCCCAAGCTGTTTTTCATTCCTTGGTCTGATCCGTTGTCAGTACCATTGTCAGTGGCAATAAAAATCAGTGTGTTCTCTCGCAGTCCCAAATCCTCAATTGATTGGGTTATTCGCCCGATCAAGTGATCGGCGTAGTGCAACATGCCAGCAAACTTGTCTCTTGGCGAAGCTTTTGAATCGGGGCTGAGAGGTGTTGTCGTGACCGGGATATGGGTCAGGATCGCAGATTGATAAAGAAGAAAAGGTTCGTCACGGTGACGTTTCATGAAGTCGATCGAGTAATCCGTGAAGACGTCTGGGCCAAACTGACCTTGAGCATTGATGCGTTTACCGTCGCGAATGACATAGGGGTCCCAGTAACGTTTTTTGTGTGCGGGCAATCCGGGCTTAGCCTCTGGCCAGATGCAGTGTTCCTGAAATCCATGTTCTTCAAGTGCGTTCCGTTGCTTAGGATCAAACAGATCATTGATTTGCCATTTACCCGAAATGGCGGTCTTGTATCCGGCATCACGTAGCAGACGTGCGAAACTGATCTCACGATTCCAGTCCAGAAAACCACCGCCGTAGATCGCCGAATCGTGATGTGTGTGCCAACCCGTACGAAACGGGTAACGTCCAGTCAGCAGCATGGTTCGTGTGGTACTGCATACTGGTGTGACATAGAAGTTGCGAAACTTCATTCCGGTGGAACAGAGGCGATCGATGTTGGGGGTCTGATTTTCCTGGCTGCCATAGCATCTCAGCCAGTCCTTACCGACGTTGTCGAGCAGAATGAAAACAATGTTGGGCTGTTCTCGATTCGGTGGAGTTTCCGCGGTAGATTTATCGCAAAGAGTCGCATGGCATGAAAGAAATACGAGGGTAACAGCTCTGAGAAGTGGATTCATCAGCATGGTCTCCATCATTAAACGGCCTTGATCTGGGCAATGCTTGGCCCATCTTAGCCAGTGCCAGGATCAGAAAGGGCGTATTGCAGGCTAAGGTCACAGGGAATCAGTTGGCGACCAGTCCACATGCGAGTCAGATCTCGAACTGGTAGAAAACCATTGTCTCTGGCCAAGGTGACTGCGTGTTGATTTGGTTGGGGGACATCCCAGAAAGTGGTTCGGCTGGTTTTGGCCAGCAATTTGCTGATCATCTGCGTTGCAGTGCTGGGTGTTGCTGCGACCATCGGTCCGATGTAGCTGGCGAGATGGCCCTCACGGATCATGCCGCTACCGTCTTGCAAATTGACTGTATGGGAATGTGCGGCCAGTCGCTTGATCCACTGACGACGGTCAACCCCAAAAGCCGTGAGGTCCAATGGTTGATTCCATTGCCCGTTGGTGGCGCCACGATCCCCATCCAGCGGTTTGCTTTCCGAATCGCCATCGCGTTTCCAACGATGAAACGCCCATTCATCTTGAAACCCAAGTTGGCTATAGACGAGTTTGCCGGCCGGTGTTGCATCCAGTTTGATGCACCGAATATCTCGTGAACGCAGATGATCAAGACACGTGGCAATCAACGCAACTGCGATTCCTTGGCGGCGATATTCCTCATGAACCAACATCATGCCGATCCATGCCAAATCACGTCCATAGCAGGTTGTTGTGACCGTGGCAATGATTTCTTCGTTGACCGCTACTGCAAAGCACCCTTGCGGGTCATGGTCCAACAAGCGTTCCCAATCGGTTGTCAACTGATTCCAACCCGAGGCTCGACAGAGCTTCATCGCCGAGGGTATGTCTTTTGCTGTTAACCGTCTGACTTGATGAATCACAGCGGGCTCCGAATACAACTCTCATGTTACCGGCCAGAATTATACAACCGGGTCGTTTCTCTTGCCGCAAACGGCAGTCTTCAATGGACAGCAATCTTCATGGCTGAATCATAGCTGAGTCCGGAATTGATCAATCGGGCGTCGTTGCGAAGGTAATGAAAGGCCACTGCACGACGTGGTCGCTCACTAAGATTTGGAGCCGAGAAATGTGGGGTGTTGCCGTGGTGGAATGAGATGCCACCACTCTTGATTGGAAAAGGGTGCATATCGAGTTGGTTGCGAAGGTCTCCTCTGATCTGCAGGTTGAAGGGCTCATCCTTTGGGGCAACATGCGGTAGGACCTCGGTTTGGTGCTGATTGCAATAGTGCAGGCAACCGTTGGATGTGGTTGCATCGTCCAGAGCAATCCACACGGTCAAGGTGGCGTCCAGATCATCAGGACCAAAATAGAAATTGTCCTGGTGGATGGGTTTGGGGCCACCAACACCAGGTGGTTTCATGAATACTTGGCTGAAAAACAGATGGGTCTCAGAACCGATCAATTGCTGGATCAGAGGAACCAGCAATGCATGAGTCCCAAGCTCGGAAAACGATTCACGGTGGAAGGCAGGATTATCAAGTTTTCTTAATCTATTTGTCTCATCATCAGATTTCTCAACGTACCAATGACGTTCTTTCTCACTCAGTGATTTCAGGAAGTCCCTGCTCCAGATGACCAAGTCATCCAGAACCGACTGAATAGTTTGAGAGTCAAACAGACGGTCAACGGTCAGGTGCCCGGTCTGATGGAATTGTTCCAACTGTTGCTCATCGAGGGCTTGCTTGGACACTTACATAGATCCCGTAGTGAGGTATTGCGAACTCAACCTAGGTTCCCGAGAACGGCAACACAATGGTAACAACGGTGCTGCCATTCTTGGATCAATGTCTAATCAGCGATCGAAGCGTTTGAAAGGGTTGCGACATCTTCAGTTGGTGTGGCAGGCTTGGGATGCAGGTACTGATCAATTTTGGCCGGTATCGTTTTGATTGCCGTATTGCCTGCCATGGCAAGAAGCACGATCAGGCCTAGTCCTGCAAACGTTTTCGTGAACCATCCGGCAGCAAAGGAGCCCATCACGTCTTTGCTGCTGGACAGCCACAACAGGACGCCTGCTATCAGCGGCGCACCGACCACGGTGACCGCTTGGGCAGCAATGATGGTTGGTGCCCGGTTAAAGTCCAGAATCAAGGTGGCGAGGGCGATGGACATGCCGGTTAGTAATGCGATGGTCGTCATCACGCGAGGTGCACGATCCGTCGGTTTACTCCCCATGCCAAGACAGTCCGAAACGATAAAACCACCAATCATGGAATTGATCAGAAATGATGAGAATGCCGCCGAGAAAAGACCGAGGCAAAAGATGATTTTACCAAACGTGCCAAAGGTAGTTCCCAAGGCATCAGCCACCTGCACGGGGTCATTCAGCACGACCTTTGATCCGGTGTAGAGTCCAGCTGCCGCGGTCGACATCAACATCACTGTGATCAAAGTCATGATCACTGCCCCAACCCGGGCGTCCAAAATGCCATTGCGAACTTCGCTCTGATCCCAGCCTTTTTGACGTACCAGATAAGCTTGGTAAAACGCAGCTGTGATCACGAAAGTCGTGCCAACTAGACCAAGCACGGCAATCAGTCTATCAAGAGTGTCTTGTGACGTCGTGTCACTGCCGACCGTCGTTAATGACGGGATGAAACCGCGGAAAAGATCGCCGAGGTTGGGTTGGAGAGCGACTAAATTAATCGCGAAACTGAGCAGCATCAGGCCGACAAACACCATCATGAGTCGTTCTAGCACACGATAAAAATTCTGGAAAGCAAACAGAAAGGAAATGGCTAAAAGATTAAACGCGACCACAAGGCCGGCGACGATCAGTTTGGAGTCAATGAACGCTTCAAATGCGGCGGCGACCCCGATATTGTTCCCCGACTGGAATGCGGCAGATATGAAAAAGACACAGCAACCAACGGAGATGGCCAACCAGCGACCCGCTTTTTGGCGAATTAAATTGCCCGGTGAAGTATTCGCAACTGCCCCCAATTTGGCTCCCAGAGTCATGTACACCAGCATGAAAGCCACGGACACCAGGATGATCCAGAGTCTCGAATAGCCCTGATTCGCTCCCACGGTTGAACTCGTCATGATGCTGCCGGGGCCAATGACAACACAGGCGGTGATCAGTCCGGGGCCGATACGTTGGTACCAAGGGCGGCGAGAAGTGGGTAAGTCTGTCATGGGATTGGCTGGGAAGGAGTTTGGGTGGGACAACATAGTGTGGACGAGTCGGCATGCGCGTGCAACGCGCTGACCGGTGCGTCGTCTCACAAGTCCCATATTTCAAAGTGGTCGAGATTGATTGCCTGCGAGACTCCCATGGGAGATGCGTTGACAGAATCGAGTTGTAATTTTCCGTCTACTGGTTGTAATGCAACGAAGCCATGTGGATTTTGTTGGTACAGATCAGGATGATCCTTGGCCGTCGTGTCCTGAATCGAGCTGGGAAACATCTTCAGACCAGCGAAGTAGTGGTGGCCATTTCGTTCCACATGGTTGATTCCCAAAGCGGCAACGACAGCAAGATCCTGCAACAAGGCAATAGGTCCAATATTTCCCAGGTCTTCCGCTGACAGAATTAACGGACCATATTTTGGTTGTGAATGCTGGATCGTACCCAAGGCAGCAACACTCTTGATGATCCCTTTGCAGTTCTTGTGGCTGGTGCCAGCGTATCCAAGGTTGAGTGCCCGGGGCAGTGATTCTAATTCGGCATCTGACTCGTCGATGATAATCGGCGGTGCATCGTCCCAGTTCTGGATCGTCTGCTTCACTTCCTCTTGCAAAGCGACGTCACGGTGGACGGGTTGTTCCACGAACAACAACGATCGCTTGACCATCTGATCGATTGATGTCTCGGAACACAGTCGTTGCCAATGATCCTGAAAGCACGCCATGGATTCATACTGTTCGTTGCCATCCAGAGTGAATCGCATTCTGTCGCCAACATGCGTTGTGAGCAGGGCTGACAACGCCCGCATGCGGGCAAGGTCAGCGTTGGCATCGCCGGACAGCTTGATTTTGAAATGGCTGAGACCATAGGATTTAATGTTGCTTATCAGCGAATGAGGCAATCCATCTTCGATCTTGTCCGAGGGCTGGATGTCAGCATCTGTCAGCGGATCGGAAAGACCGATGGTGTGTCGGAGTTCAACTTGACTGAGAGGTTGAGTGGGCAGCAGATTTGCGACTTCCAATCCCTCCAAATCTGGACGAATTGCTGATAACTCCATGCTCAACCGATTCTGGCGAAGAATTGTTGATAGCGTTGTTTGCTGTTGTCGGCACGTGGCATCCAGAACCGCTCGTTCCATCAGGCTAACCCCGAGATTTGCCAACAGGGGTGCTTGTTTTGTTTTTCGAGCCCAAGCGGCCTGCTGTTCATAGAGATCCATCCACCATGAAAAAAAACTGTGGTGGGGTCGCCCCATGATTGCAAAGTCTGCTGCCTGTTTGATGACGGTCAGCATCTCAGGTAAGTCATCTGAGTTGAAATCCGTTTCTGGATTCTTTGTGAACCACTTCGGAGGTAGACCTTCTGACGATGTGCCCTGCCACATTCGATTGTCAATTTCTACATGCATCCGCACAAATAGATGTGGAACTTCAGACATGCTTGCGATACCGTACCGAAATGGAAATCGCGTCTGCATGTCGAGTCGGTAAAACTCAATTCGATGGATTTGCATGCTCATCGAGCAAGGTCAGCCTTTGGCTTGGGTAATGGCGGAGCTAACCTTAGCAGGTTGCTTGTGGAGAGAGTTTGGACACAGTATCAACTGTTGCCTGTGAATGATTATGTGGCATTGACCGGCTCACACAACCGTTTGTTCATTAAATGTTGAGCGAGGATGTGATACTTCAAATGAAAGATAAGTTATATGAAAAAGCAACCTGACGTTTCTGTGATACGACTCGATGACTTTATCAAACGAAGCGGTTTGGTTGGGACCGGTGGTGAGGCAAAAATGTACATCCAAGGTGGTGATGTGATCGTCAATGGCAGTATTGAGACACGGCGACGTAAGCAACTGGCATTAGGAGACAAGGTCGAATTGTTGGGGGAAGTTCTGACGGTCACGCCATTTGAGGAATAAACTTTTCCGGTTTTTCCGAATGGATGGAGGCTTGGAGCGATTGAGCAGTCGGCGCGGTGTGGTGTCCGACATTAAGGAATGGTGGGCGATTCGTTGATGCGTTGCCCCGACGTTATTCCACTCACTGCAGACCGCAAAGTTTGCCCGCGAGCAAGGCGGAAGGAACTGCCTGTCATGAAATTCAACAACAAGTTGACCAGTGCGGCCATTGCAGTGCTCGCTCTGGTGACGACCGGGACTTCTGTATCCGCTGATTGGAGTCATTTCTGGCATAATCTGCATGTCGGATATCACCGCAACAATGCGTGGCCTGCGCCATTCAATGAAGCAGACGCGATGAATGTTGTGGCACCCTTTGAGATTATGAAAGCCAATGGCTGGCGGATGCATAACACGATTGGGCACGAATTGTTCCGTCCAGGTGACGGCGCTTTAATGGCATCGGGGAACAAACGTGTGTACTGGATTGCTACCCAGTCTCCGCCATCAAGACGGACTGTATTCGTATTGCGTGGAGGCAGTGAGCGTGAAACTGCTGCACGGGTTGCTGCCGTTCGCGACACCATCAGCCGAATCAATGTCTCGGGCGCATCTACTGACGTCCAAGTCACTGATGTGGAGCCACACCATTCATCGGGTGCTTGGGCAACAAAGATCAACCGCGAGTGGTTACAGAACCTGGCAGCACCTAGGCTGCCCACAAGCAGTGCGGGTGGTACTCCTGGCATCGCCAACTAGCTAGAAAGATATCATGGCTTTGGGCGACGGTTGGTAATGTTGTCGAAAGCTGCTGTGAAACACACATCAAGGATGGTTCCCCGTGGGGGAATCATCCTTTTTTAGCTTGTCTGCGGGTTTTAGCGATTAGGTTTAAAGTTTTTCGGTCGAAGCGGTCGATCCGGATTGGTAGTAGATAGGGATCAATCCATCAATCCACTTCCACTGATCGAGATTGATCAGTGTGATGCGGAGGGAGAAAGACACGAGCCGTGAAATCAGTGACCAAAGTTCGACGAGTTCTGTTAACTAGCGTTGTTGTTGGCACAGCGGTCACATTGACCGGATGCACCAGCAGTGGCGTGTCTCTTTCTTCAATGAACCCTTTCTCAAAGCAGGAAACGACGCTTGAGAAGAATCCCGGGATCAGTGAAGCGATTGCTGCATCTGCGGAAGGGACCAAAAGTCAATTTGCTTCCTTTGGTGGAAGTGCAAAGAAAGCATTCTCTAAAACCACCAATGCTGTAACGGGTGTTTTCCGTTTCGGCGATGGAGAGCAGGCAGAAGAAGAGGTGATTAGCGATCCACTTGGGCTGGCGAATACACCGCTAAGTGTTGGACCCGAAGTGTATGTCGCCAATGGCCGACTGTGGGAATCAACTGGTGACAACACGAAAGCAATGGAAAGTTACGGCAAGGCGCTTCAAAGCGAACCGGGTAACCCCGAGGCACTGGCAAGCATTGCGAGACTGCACCTGCGACAGGGAAATCAACAGCAGGCAGTTCAGTACTTTGAGCAGGCCATCGTGAAGGCGCCCGAAGATGCAAGCCTGTACAACGAACTGGGGATGACACTGAACACCGCTGGTGATTATCCAAAAGCTGTGGCCGCTTTGGAAAAATCGCTGGAATTGGCGCCGGGGACTTCGAAGTATGCCAACAGCCTCGCTAGCGTTCGCTTTGGAGGCGGTGATGCTGCTGCCGCTTACGAGGTGCTTAGTGCCAACAATAAGCCTGCGATCGCCAACTACAATATGGCTTACCTGCTCTACAGTAACGGCCAGATGACAGGGGCGCGTGGCTATTTGAGTCAGGCACTGGAGTCTCAGCAGGAGGGAGTTGCTGATGCAGCCGTGAAATTGGCTGTGGATCGTTCACGCAGTCTGTTGGCACAAATTGACGCCAACCTTGGTCCAGTTGCTCAGGCTGCTCCTCAAGCATCCATCGCTCACGCAAGTAGCTTAGGATCGCAATTGCCGATTCAGGCAACCAAGCCGGCAGCTTCGTTCAATCCAAACCAGCCAACCAGCCACAGCATTAGTCCTGTCAGCGGCATCCCAGCCAATGGATCGGCAGCACCAAACGCGAATTTTGGAGCTGGAACTGCGGTGAATGCATTGCCAGCGGCTGCCAGGACAGGCGGCCTCGCACTGCCTCAACTACCGGCACTGACCGAGTAGTTTGCTACTTTTTTAGTCTTATTCGACAACGCATTTGCGAACGCAAGTGCGTTTTTTTATTCGGTATCCAATGGCTGTTCGCCAGGGAATTCTGTTTCCTGCGAGTCACTTGGAAAAGGCAATGGTTGGCTGTGGAGTTCAGCCAGTGCATTGGAAGCGGCTCTTTGTTCAGCATCTTTTTTGTTGCTGCCCCAAGCACCTGTAAATGCACGATCCGCAATGACTGCCGAGATCAAAAACGACTTTCGATGATCGGGACCTGATTCACGCACAAGCCGGTAAATTGGTGTATTGGCCAGTTCGCGTTGTGCGTATTGCTGCAGTGATGACTTGTAGTTGCTTGAACCTTGGTTTTCGACGGCGGTCTGAACTTCCTCGGCCAACCATTCTTTGAGCCGTGTTTTAACGATGTCGCTACCACCATCGAGGTACAGGGCGGCGATGACTGATTCAAAGACATCACTGACTAGCGACCTCGGAAAACTCCGGTTGCGAGTGACGCCACGGCCAACGATCAGACAGCGATCGAGTCCCAGTGTGCAGGCCGCCTTGCCGCAGGAGCGACGGCTGACAACCGCGGATTTGATCTTGGTCAGGTCACCTTCGTTGTACTCAGGATAATCCTCGTACAGCCACTGACAGACAGTCAGTCCGAGTACTGCATCCCCCAGAAATTCAAGTCTCTCATTGCTAGCAAGGCGATGAGACGCTCCAGAAGCGTGTGTCAGAGCAGACAACAAGAGAGATTCATCTTGAAAGCGATAGCCGATGATTTCTTGACAACGCTCAAGCTTTGAACCTTGATCAGTGCCATCAATATCGCCTGTTCCATCCACAAGTTGGATATCGATGGCGGCATCGGTTGCTCGGGGATCCGACGGACTCACGGTGTGACCAGGGGCAGCAAACAACCAGACCCGTCTTCGGGAAAAACAGGAACCAAACTACGAGTAGTGATTCCGGTTCGTCTTCACGGGGCATGGCACAGGCATGGGATTTGTGTCACACACCGGCGATCGGGTTAGATGTCATGCTTGGACCACAACTCGAACGCCGGTGAACGACTCCGCGGTATTCTACCGCCGTCTGTGACTATTGAATAGGTTTCAATGGACCAACTTCTAATGAAGCTGTATCTTGCCAATTCGGGGGCCGAAGATACAAGAATTGAAGTGGCTTCCACTTTGCTAAGGCTTATTCATGTTGCCGCCTGCGAAAGAGTAGTCGCCACTTGTTCAATCTAGGGGAAGTCGTCGTCTGGTCAAATCATGCTCTCAGGCGGACAGTTGGCTACGGAGCAGTCGTTTCCGTAAAAGGCTTGTTTCGCCCTTCGGCAGCTTCTGCTTGTTTTCCTGCTTTGACGAAGCGATCTGCATCTTCGATGACTAGGTAGTGCCCATGGTCTGCGGTCACAATCACAGCCGTGTAGGGCCATGCATCGTTTTCATCGACCCAGTCCATGACTACTCGAAAAGCATCATCACCGCTGAGGATAGATCCGATTGCGTTGTCTGCGTTGTTGGCGTGGTTTGCCCAGTCAACGTCTCCTGACTCGACGAGTAACCAGAAGCCATCGATCGACTGCTCCAAGACTAGCAGAGCTGCTCTTGTCATTTCCGCAAGTGTGGGATTTTCCGTGATGTCGGCCGATGTGTATTCTTCTTTTTTATCTTTGTTATCGATTGTAGGATTGAATTTTCCATCTGCGGTTTGGAATGGCAGGTGTCCACCTGTAGTCCCGAAGAATCCAAGCAGTCTTTGGTCTTCGTCGATTGCTTTCATAGCGGACGCCATCAGATGTTGTTTCCCGGCTTTCCCGGGTGTCCTTTGCGCGACAACGTATTTGCCACCATTTTGAACGTCCACGCGGCGGATATCTTCGGCATGCAAGTATGGATTACCCGGTAAGAAATTATCGCCTTGAGTCTCGTCTATATCCTTCTTTTCGCCCCATCCTGCACCTAGCAGGACATCAACTCCCTGCAACGGTGTGTACCGATGTGCAGATGATGGCAAGCCAATGAGGTCACGGCCGATATCCTGATAGTCTTTGCGAGTCACGTTATTGGCGTAGGCGCACGCAGGCGTCGCATGGGTGACGGGCACACTGGTCACTACGCCCACCTTGAATCCATCTTCAGCCTGAAGTGAACGTCCAATCGGCACGACCTGACTGCCATCTACCAAGACGTTGATGCCTGCGTTGTAGGTCTTGTAACCGGACATCATGCTTGTTGCTGAGGCAGCAGAGTCAGTCACTGTATGTGGCTGTTCACGATCTTCACCCAGCAGATAATTTCGCTTGCTTTGTTCTAGCCAAGGTGCTTCACCTCCACGACTCGCATCGTATCCTCCCGTAGGTTCACCAGTCCAATCCAATACGGTTTGAGCATTGGTGTCGAACTTCAGGATGTCTGATTTTGGGCTTGTGCAGATCAGGCCATAATCCGTTTTCACTCGACGGTCATCTTGGAACGCAAGTCCGGTTCCGCGACCGCTGGTGTATTGATGTTGTTTGTAAAGACTTGCTGCACGAGTTGTTTGCCAGTCCATTCCGTCGAAGACCATCAAGATGATATTGGTATATCCCGCATCGATGGCTGCTCGTTGCATCCGATAGATATCCGTTTGGTCGAAGTAAATCGCAGATGGATTTAGTGTTCCCTTGGGTACCTTGCCGTAGATTTTCTTCAAGCGTTCTGGATCAGCATAGGCAGTACCTTCGGCTCGCAATCTATCCAGCGTGATTCCAAACGTATAAACGGGTACCAGGCGATTGCTGTGCTGATCCCATTTCATGTACTCACTGGGCTGGTTGCCCCAGTGTCCCCATGAGGCTGATTGTTCTTGAGTCGCCAGACGTTGCATTCGTCGCAGTGGATCATCCGAGTCGTTTTGGTCAAGGTCGATAGCGATCGTATCAACTGATTCGACGCTTTCTTCTTCAGTTGCTGGTTCGCTCGCTTGGTTTTTCGGTGTTCCTGATATTTTGGGATTATCCTGGACGCAGTAGCCAGGTCTGCTCTGAAGCATTAAGAAAACCAAAATGGTGAAAAATCGTAGCATTGACGGAAATTCTTTTTGCGAAATAGACAACGAATTTGGAGCCGGTGGTGAAGGTTATTGTTTCTCTTCACGGCACCATGCTCATCGAACCGGTGACTAACAGAATAGCCCAGAGTCGTTTAAAGCAGGAGGGATCAGTTTTCGATTGGAGAACTTTTCGTTGCACTGCCGAGTATGCCAGTCCCGGTTGGGAGGGGCTGCTGGTCAGATCGAACCAAGGCTGAGAAGAACGATCAGGGAAAGGATGCGCTTGGAACTGTAATTCGGCTGGATCATGGCCATGAGATGATGTTATGGATGGAAGATCTCGCTATGCGGCTGCTTCATTTTCTTCGCACGATCTGGAAATACGGGCAAGAGATTTCTTGTCTCGTTTCAATGGTTGCGGAGGTTGGGGATTTCTGGCTTGGCTGAAGCATTTCGTGTAAGGTTCCAGACACCAGCCCGCAGAGCCTTGGCCGACGTAGGGAGCCGGGTGGCGCTCGTTTTGTTGTTTTCCCACGGTGTCGGCAGTCGTTAGTTGGGTGTGTCATGTCGAATCGCCTGAGCTAAATTACAGGCATCAGGGTAAGGAATAGGTACCGATCCGGGTTATACCGTGTTAGACGTGCAACCCGTCTTGAACAGGGATTCCATTAACGATGACTTTGAATCGATGGCCTGTGCAACCCGTTACAACAACTCGTGTTGCATGTTCGGTAATCGCAGCCTCAACTGGTGTCTGAGACAAAGTGGTGCCGACGAGGTGCCTCACACCAAGTCCGAAAAAAACAGTCGATGAGCCTGTTACGATGGACGCTGTGGGAAACGAGCTGGAGCCCACACAAATGACGGGCGGCCCAGATGCTCCAACAAGTGTAGTCCCAGTCCAGCGTTCAAACTGCCCATCCGTGAATAACACTGGCCAATTTTTCGAGTCGCGTCAGGTTGCGGATGTGAGATAGGTCTGGTCATGCCTGCCGTTTGTCCTGAGGCGATGGTTACTTCGATCTTTGGTTTTTCTCGATAGTGACTTCGCCGGCGGCCATCAGATATTCTTTTCGGTCTTCGCCTCGCCCTGTTGCATACCGTATGTAAAGTCGATCATCGACGGCGACGGGGCTGGCAAAGATGGAATCACCTGTTTGGTTCTCTGCAAGCAGATCAAAACGGTCGGGGACGGCGGACAGGATATAGACGCTCCCATTCTGTGCTGCGATGTAGATCCGTTCGTCAACCAAAAGTGGTGATGCACTGATGCGGCCTGCAAAAAGTCGCTTCTTCCACATTTCGACGCCGTCCTGAGTACGCCAGCAGTAGGCCACACCGTTGTCGGCAACAGCGAAGACATAGTTTCTGATTGTCAGAAGTGATTGTTCATAGCACATGACGGGATTTTGCCAGAGTAGTTTTTGGGAGCCGTCACCATTGACGCACCACGTGCCCGCTACAGGGTTTCCACCACTGAACAGTACTCGCCGACCGTCCCATGCAACGGTGCCGCACATTGCTTCGGTACCAGCCTCAATCGACCATCTGGTTTGTCCGGTTTGAGGGTCATAGGAAATGATGGTGTCGGCACCCGCAAGTAAAAGTTGGCGCTGGCCTGTGATGGTCGCGATCACAGGTGATGAAAAGTTAAGGTTCTGGGGCCGTGCCTGCATCCACACCTGTTTGCCTGTTCGTCGACTGATCGCGTAGATCCCACTCGCGGCACCATCGTATTCGGCTGCAACAATGACCAGGTCATCTTCGATGATAGGACTTGCTCCGTACCCGAACTGAAAAGCGCTGGGTTTGAAATCGCAGACCCGAATGCTCCACAGCTTTTGTCCGCTGGTTGTGATTGCAGTCAAGCAAATTGCGTCATCTGTATGGAAAGCAACGAACAGATTTTCTCCGTCATAAACTGGGGTTGGTGATGCATACGAATTGTTGGGATGAATCCGGCGTGGCAATGTACCGCGATGCAAGACCCACTGATCAATCAGTCGTCCGCTTTCGCGGTCAAACTTCAATAGCGATTGTGTCTGTTTATCGGTTTCGGCTGTCGTCAGGAAAATAGCATCATCCACAACGACCGGCTGTCTCTTATACACATCTGACGCTGCCGACGACTCCTTACGTG